>Ga0308009_10000193_pt1 | contig 52876 bp, 47 predicted proteins | sample Neamet127_FD_203134 | JGI IMG/M metagenome (GOLD analysis project Ga0308009, IMG submission 203134) | Marine microbial communities from water near the shore, Antarctic Ocean - #127 | ecosystem: Environmental > Aquatic > Marine > Unclassified | place: Southern Ocean | collected 2014-07-24 | reverse complement strand
TACGGCACCGCCAGCCACTTCATCGCCATGGCCTTCCTGATTGCCGGCAAGCTCTCTCACCTACCCTCTAATCCGCTTCAAAAAGCAAGGGCTATTCCATGACCCCCGTGTGGGCAGTGGCGTCCCACCCGAAACGGAAGAGAGCCCGAAAACTTCGTGCGCTCGCTGAAGCTTGTGCGTGTGCCGCAACCATAGCCATACACCGCAAAGCCACTGCCGTTTGGGAAACCATACATAAGCCGTCCACTTTTAAAGTAATGCGTTACCCCGTGAATCAAGGAGTTACCCCATGCATTTCAACTTACATAGGTTTGAACGCGCGTCCCCGTCTCTCGGGGTTGCTGATGTGGTGATGCCCATCAAAACGGTTCAGCAAGATGCGGGCATCGACACCCAGCACCTGGGCCTGATCCCCCAGCGCCTGCCCAGCCTGAACTTCAGGGCCTCCGAGTTTGCAGACAAAGGTTACGCCGTCACCGACATTGATGCCTTGAGCGGTGCCCAACGCTTTCACAACATCCGCTTTGACGACAGCGGCCAGGTGTTCAACCTAGACCCCAACAGCGTCACCCCCGAGCTGCGCGCCATGCTGACCCTCTCAGGCGCACCCAACTACCCCCAGCTCAACGCCTACATGCTCAACAGCGCGCTGGACCGGCAAGCGATAGCCCCGCTGTGGGAGGTCAAGACCGCCAGGATGAAGGAAAGCGTACGAACGACTGAGTGTCGAGTTGCTCCTGAAATGATAGCTGTATGCGCACAAGGTACGAGGGCTGAAGACCGATTTGGCTTGATGATCAGGGTTTCGGACAACGATGGGTTTGGGCAAGTGGCAGCTTGTAGGATGCAGGCCGTCAATCAAGATTATTGGAGGAAATTCGCATGAAGCTTTTATGCAATGGATGGATGCGTTGGGCGGTGGCGGCGGTGTTGCTGGGCTGGCAAACGGGTTGGGCGCAACCGCAGCCCGCCCAGACCCTGGCCGCGCAAGAAAAGCAATGGCAAAGCTGCGAAGGCGGCTACTACACCGGGCCGCGCCAGGGGCGGCGCAACTACAGCAACGACAAATACCTGTGGGTGGCCACGCCTGAATTTGCCAAACGTTTTTGCATGCCCGAGCACATGGTCAGCAAAGACCTTAAAGGTGCGCAAGCGATTGCCTTTCGCATGGTTGATGGTGCCGACTCTGATATGTGCGGTGTTGACGACGACGGCAAAGCCAACTGCTCGGAAAACAGCAAAGCTCGCTTTGAGATTTACCTGCCGCAAAGCCTCAACTTGCCAGCGGCCAATCGAGGGGTGAAGTTCTTTGAAGGAGGGAGAACGACCAGTGATTGGCACATCACTGAAAAAGAGCGAGGTCAACGCGCGCAGGCATACCGCAAAGGTACTTACCAGCTGCCAAATGGAGAAGTACCGCGTTTTAGAAATCCCTACTTACACCCCGACCCCGGCCACCTCTTCGCCTTGATCTACGCCCACGAAGGCAAGGGTCGCTGGCCGGTCGCGCCATTGTGGGAAGTGGGTTTTCGGGGTGACTGGATTCAGGGCATGGACATGCTTATCTTTGAGGAGCAGTTGGGGATTCGATTTGCCTAGGAACTGGATCACTACAAGGCTGAAAAGCTAATCCCAGGCACACCGGATGGTCAGTACGTAATCGTGATGAAAAAGCGCAATGACTTTCGCGACGTCAAGGAAAAAAACATTACCAGTGACTACGCCCATGTGATCAATCTGCCCCACGAATTTGCGCAGCAGGTACGCCAAGCCTCCATGCGCCGAGGTGGCAATTGGCTGGATTTCGTCAAAACATTGCAGCAGCGCTGATCCACACACTGCAATCAACCAAATAGCTTCACACAACAAACCTATTTATCGGAGAAATCGTCATGACTCAAAATCTGGTACTCGACGCAAAGCTCAACCAAGATAGCTACACCTATCGCAATTCTCAGGGCGGTGTAGTAGAAGGTTGGACGCGCACGAAGGTTGAAGACTATCAACTACCCATCGGCTCCAACTTCGCCGCCCAGCTCTACCAAGGCCCGGAAGGCCTGTACAAAATTGCCTTCCGGGGCACGGTCAATCCCTTGGGTGCGGGCGATGCGGCTATGAATGCAGGCATTGTCGGTGGGCAGTGGACTGCGGAGATGAGCGAGTCGGTGAGGTTTACTTTCCAGGCAATTAAACAAGTTGCTGCTGCTGAAAACATTTCATTTCAAGCCGCCAAAGAAAAACTCACCCTCACCGGCTACAGCCAGGGCGGCTTCGAGGCTGAACTCAATGCCAAGTTCTATGGACTGGGAGGCACTTCCCTTGACGGACCCGGCGCGTTACCGCTGATCGGCGTGGCGGGATGGAACGCCATGAAAGACTGGGCGCGTGCGCAAGAGCCTGGCGTGCAGCAGAGCCATGACATCGGAGACTTCGTGGCGCGACGCTACACCTTGCTGGTGGGTGGTTTCAGCCCGCACGTTGGCGGTGGTGGCATGGTGCTGGACAACGCCACGGCTTCGTTGTTTCTGCAAGTGGGTTCCATGTTCACCACGCCGCTGGGCGCCGGCATCTCTTTGGGCGTGCAAGGCGGCTATCTGCACAAGCTCGACACCATTCTGGGGCTGGAGCAGGCCCGTGCCAGCTACCCCTGGCTGCAAAAAATCGTTGACGGCAACGACGCCAGCGACAGCCCCCTGGGGCTGGCGACCATCGTCTCGGGCAAATGGGCGCAGGTCCAGGTCACTGGCCCTGGCGCGTCCGTGAGTGCCGACGACGTGCAAGCTATCTTGCAGAGCTTTTTGGCCGACCGGCAGGGCCAGGGCGTGGTGGTGCAAGAGCACGCCAAAACCGTGTACATCGAAGCAAGCAACGGTGACCGGCTCATCTTGTCGCCCGACGGCAGCGGCCTGAAGGTGGTAGGCCAGGGCATTGCCACGGTGCAAACTGAATATGCCAAAGGCGGCAACGTGGTGGCCACATCGAGCATTCAGGGTGACGACGCTGGCAATACCCTCATCAGCCGGCGGGGCAGCAGCTTTGACAGCATGTACACGCTGGACGCCACCGGCCAGGCCACTCACGTCAACTTCAAAACCTTTGACGCGGCCCATCAATTGCAGTCCGAGTACGTCATGAACCGCAACGCCAACGGCACCACCACCGTGCAGGTTTACGACGGCAGTGCCCAACTTCAAAGCACCAGCAATACTCAAACCTTCGACGACGGCAGCAGCCTGTCCACCACCAGCTACCCCAGCGGCGTCAGCACCCGCCTCACCACCGACGCCAACGGCAACCTGTTCAGCCGCGAAGTCACCACCCCCAAAGGCATAGGCAGTGAGACCACCCGGTACAACGGCCTGGGCGCGCTGCAATCCATCACCACTCGCCAGGGTGATGACGACGGCAACACCCTGGTCAGCGTCACCACCGGTGCTGGCACCACCAGCAGCGCCTACGACCCCGGCAACAACCTGATCTCCGAGAACTTCACCCCAGCCGGGGCGCTGGCCAACTACAGCGCTGCCGGCCAGACCGCCGTCGATTTGATCCGGTTCGGCCAGTTGCTCAACAGCCAAGCGCCCGGGCTCATCAAACTTGCCTCAGGCGCCGTCCTCCTCAACAACCTGGCCATCCGCGCCAGCCCCGACGGAGTCGGCCTGTTCAACACCGGCACCGGCCAGGTGCTGGGCGGCATGGTCAGCCTGTACAACCTGAGCAACGCCTGGACATACGGCGATGGCCTGGCCAAGACCACCGCCACCCTGGGCAGCCTGAACTTTGTCAACCAGACAATCATCGGCAATCAGGCCCTGGGCACCACCCTCAACGGCAGCGGCCTTGTTGGCGGCGCCCCCGGCATCTTGCCCGCCCTGGGCCTGATCAGCGCCATCAAAGCCAATGACCCGATCGGCATGGCGCAAAGCGCCATTGCCCTGTTTAATCCTGGACTGCTGTACAGCGCCGGGGCCGTCACCCCGCTGGGCTGGGTGCTGATTGGCGCCAGCATTCTCCAGTCCCTCTTTAACGACGACAGTCCACCCGACGCCTGGGGCGTGGCCAACGTCAGCTTCGGCCCCGGCATCACCAACTACCTGAGCCAGGTCAACACCACCGGAGAAAACTTTGGCCCCGACCGCGTGCGCGGCCAGCTGCAAAGCACGCTGGACGCCCTGAACGGCATCATCGCCCAGACCAACAGCACCCAGCCCGACAGCGGCCAGCACCTGGGCATCATCCCGCAGCGCCTGCCCAGCCTGAACTTCAGGGCCTCCGAGTTTGCAGACAAAGGTTACGCCGTCACCGACATTGATGCGCTCACTGGTGCCCAACGCTTTCACCACATCCGCTTTGACGACAGCGGCCAGGTGTTCAATATCAACCCCGCCGATGTCACCCCCGAGCTGCGCGCCATGCTGAGCCTTTCAGGCGCACCCAACTACCCCCAGCTCAACGCCTACATGCTCAATAGCGCCCTGCAGCGCCAGGCGATAGCCCCGCTGTGGGAAGTCAAGACCGCCAAGATGCAAGAGGCAGCAGGCGACCCCAATGCCGGGCTGACCGAAGAAGAACGCGCCGCCAAGGCCGGCCTGGGTGCGGCGCTGGATGCGGCTTATGCACAAAGCCACCCCAACGACGTTAACGCCAGCAACAAACGCATTGGCCGCTTCATGCCGATTGGCATTGATCTGGACCGCAGTGGCCAAATAAGCACCTTGACCAATGCCCAGACCGCCGTCAGCTTTGACTGGGACGGCCTGGGCTATCAAAAGCAGACCGGCTGGATTGCCCGCAACGACGGCTTTCTGGTGCTGGACCGCAACTTCAACCAGTCCGCAGACAACGCCACCGAGCTCCTCTCCAACCCACTGGTGGCCGACCCGGCCAAAGGCCTCAGAAGCCTGGCCGCGTTTGATGCCAATGCCGACGGCAAGATAGACGCCAGCGACCCGGTGTACGCCCAGCTCAAGGTCTGGCAAGACTTCAACCAGGACGGCAACAACACCCAGCGCCTGCAGTTCGGGCCGTACACGGAAATTGCCCAAGATGAAAGCGGCGGCATCAAAGAGCTCAGAAGCCTGGCCGACTGGGGCATCAGCGCCATCGACTACAGCAACAGCCGTTATGAATACAGCAGCGCATCAAGCCCAGGTGGCGTGGGTTATGGGCAAATAGCCACCCAGACCCTGGAGGCCGACCAGGAAGGTGTGCGCTACACGCCGGTGGGCGCAGGCATTCGCATCGACGCCACCAATGCCCGGCCCGAGATTGTCATCACACAGGTGCAAAGCGCGGCTACGGTTTACAGCCAGTATGTGCTGGAAGCTGTCCGAACAAGTCGATGAGGGCATGGATACAGTGTTGTCTTCTGTCAGCCACGCGCTGTCGGGCAACGTCGAGAACCTGAGCTTGACTGGCGCAGCCGATATCAACGCTATTGGCAACACGCTCGACAACATGCTGAAGGGCAATGCCGGCAACAACCTGCTCGACGGCGGCCTGGGTGCCGATGCCATGGCCGGCGGCGCGGGCGACGACAGTTATGTGGTCGGCGATGCCAGGGACAGCGTGACCGAATGGTTTGGTGGTGGCATGGACACTGTGCTGGCGGGCATCAACTACGTGCTGCCGGAATATGTGGAGAAGCTGCGCCTGACTGGCCATGCCATCACGGCAACCGGCAACGCGCTGAACAATCAACTGTATGGCAACGCACTTGACAACCTGATCGACGGTGATGCCGGTGTCGACCAGATGACCGGCGCTGCAGGCGATGACACCTATGTGGTCGATAACGCTGGCGACACCGTTGTCGAGCGCGTTGGTGAGGGCAATGACACCGTCCTGGCCGGTGTCAGCTACGCCCTGTCGGACAAGGTCGAGAACCTCACGCTGACCGGCACAGCCGATCTGGCCGCCACCGGCAATGCCCTGAACAACAGCATCCTGGGCAACACCGGCAACAACCTGATCGATGGTGGCATGGGCGCCGATGTGATGGCCGGTGGCGCGGGCGATGACCGCTACATGGTTGATGACGCCCTTGACACCGTCACTGAGGCCGCCGCAGAAGGTGTGGACACGATTGAGGCCAGCGTCAGCTACACCCTCAGCAGCCAGGTCGAGGACCTGGTGCTGACAGGCGCCGCCATCCAGGGCATCGGCAATACGCTCGACAACCGCTTGACCGGCAATGCGCTGGACAACCTGCTTGACGGCGGCACCGGCGCGGATGCCATGGCGGGAGGTGGCGGCAACGACACCTATCTCGTGGACAACAGCGCCGACACCATTGCAGAGTTGGCGGGTGAAGGCAGCGACACGGTTCTGTCCAGCGTCAGCTACACCCTGTCTGCGCAGGTCGAAAAACTGGTGCTGACCGGCAGCGCTGGCAACAGCGCCAGCGGCAACGCAGGGGACAACACGCTGACCGGCAACACGGGCAACAATGCCCTGGCCGGTGGCCTGGGCAACGACATCTATGTTTACAGCTTGGGCGGCGGGCTTGACACGATTTTTGACACGGGCGGCATCGACACCGTGAACTTCGGCACGGGCCTCACCCTGGACAACGTGGCTTTGCGCATCTCCACGGTCAACGGACAGAAAATCGCCCAGATCCGTGTGCTTGACGCCACCGGCAACGAGCGGGCCGACCAGGGCATCGACTATGTCATGGGTATCGACGCCCAAGGCCGGTTGAGCTCTTCGCTGGAAAGTTTTGTGTTTGCCGATGGCAGCACTTACCTCTGGAACGACCTGCTGATCCAATCGACATCGCTGACGGGGACCCACCACGCCGATCTGCTGCTGGGTGGGCGCAGCGACGACCTGATCGATGGCGGCAACGGCAACGATGCGCTGTACGGTGGCTCGGGGCACGACCGCCTGCTGGGCGGCAACGGCAATGACGTGTTGTTTGCGGGTGGTGGCAACGACAAGCTTTATGGCGGCAATGGCGACGACGAGCTGTATGGCGAGGCTGGCGACGACCTGCTTGATGGCGACAACGGCAAGGACCTGCTGATCGACAGGCTGGGCAACAACGCCTTCTACGCCGGCAACGACGACGACACCGTGATTGCTGGCGCGGGCAATGACACCATCGACGCCGGCAACGGCCGCGACGTGATTGATGCCGGTGATGGCAACAACACGGTCTTCAGCGGCAATGACGACGACTACGTGGTGTCGGGTGTGGGCACTGACACGATCAACAGCGATAACGGTCGCGACATCGTCCAGTCCGGTGCTGGTTCAGACCAGATCAACACCGGCAACGACAGCGACCTGGTGGATGCCGGCGCCGGTAACGATGTCATCGTCACCGACAACGGCGCCGACTGGATCGCTGCCGGCAGAGGCAACGATGTGATCGACGCGGGCCATGACCGCAACCTGCTGGCTTTCAACAAGGGCGATGGGCAGGACACCCTGGTCAACGGTAGGTGGGGCAACGACACGCTGAGTCTGGGGCAGGGTATCCGTTATGCCGACCTCAAGCTGCTCAAAACCGGCAACGACCTGGTGCTGGACATGGGTGCAGGCGACAGCATGACCCTCAGGGGCTGGTACGCCAGCAACCAGAACCAGGGCTTGGGAAAGCTGCAGGTGGTCACCGTCGGCGGTGACTACGACGCCACCTCGACCGACAAGACCCGCAACCGGCAGATCGAGGTGTTTGACTTCACCAAGCTGGTGCAGAAGTTCGACGCGGCGCGCGGCGCCAACGTGGCCCCTGCCGCGGGCTGGGCCGTCATGAACGGTTTGCTCGATGCCCACCTGCAAGGCAGCAATACGGCAGCGCTGGGCGGCGACCTGAGCTACCAGTACGCCACAAGCGGCAGCCTGACCGGCATCGGCCTGGGTGCCGCTCAATCCAGCCTGGCCGCCGGTACCGACTGGCAAAACCTGAAGAGCCGAAGCCAGCTCGAGCAGGGCAGCGTCAAACTAATGTGATCAGGGGCCTTTGATGCGAGTGTTTGCAACTGACTCTGCCGACTTCACGCCCGACCTGCTGACGATCCAGGAGCAGCCGCCTGCGCGGCTGCCGCGCCTGGTCGGCTACGTCACGGTGGGACTGTTCGGCCTGCTGCTGGCCTGGGCCACCTTCGGCAAGCTGGACATCATTGCTGGTGCCGAGGGTCGGCTGGTACCGCGGAACTACAGCCGCGTGCTCCAGCCGGCTGAAGCGGGCATCGTGCGCGAGGTGCTGGTGCGCGATGGTGACGAAGTCAGGGCCGGTCAGGTGCTGCTGCGCATGGATGCCACCGCCGCCGGCGCCGACATGGGCACCCTGAAGGCCGACTCGGCATTAAAAGCCCTGAGCCTGCGCCGCATCGACGCCGAGCTGCGCGGCCAGCCCTTGCTGATCGACGCCCGCGACCCGCCGGAGCTGGCCCACCAGGTGCTGGCGCAATACCGGGCCAGGCGCCAGAGCTACCTGGACGCGCTGGCGCAGGAGCAGGCCACGCTCTCCCGTGCCCAGCACGACCAGGCCGCCGCACGCCAGCAACTGGCCAAGCTGCAGGCCACTGTGCCGCTGTACCAGCAATCCGCCAGTTCTTATGAAAAACTGGTCAAGGAAGGCTTTGTGTCGGAGTTGGGCGCCAATGACAAGATCAGGGAAAAGATCGAAAAAGAGCAGGAGCTCAAGAGCCAGGAGTCCAACATGGGATCACTGGCTGCGGCGGTAGAGCAGTCACGCCAAAGGTTCGCGCAAATCAAGTCAGGTTATGAAAGCCAACTGCTCAACGAGCGGATCGAATTACAGGGCCAGCAGCAACGCACGCAAGGCGAGTTGCAAAAACAGGTTTATAAATCCAGCTTGCTGGAACTCCGAGCCACTGAAGACGGCACCGTGAAAGACATGGCGACCTACACCCCTGGCGCCGTGGTGCAGCCGGGTGCGGTTCTGCTCAACCTGGTGCCAAAAAACGAACTGCTGTTTGCCGAAGTCGCGATCCGCAATGAGGACGTTGGGTTTGTGGCGCCAGGTCAGCGCGTCAAGGTCAAACTACAGGCTTATCCGTTCCAGAAGTACGGCATGCTGGCGGGTACTGTAGATATTGTCGGTGCCGACTCTTCGGCGAACGACCCGCAAAAAGCCACGGCTATGGGCCAAAACCCACAAAGCTACAAGGCGCGGGTCTTGCTGGCAGGCCAGGAACTACGGGCGCCAAACGGCGAGGTGCTGAAGCTGGCACCCGGCATGGTGGTTCAGGCAGAGATTCACCAGGGGCGGCGCACCGTGCTGGAGTACTTGCTGTCGCCGGTGAAGAAGGTCGCGCAGGAGGCGGGCCGGGAAAGGTAGCATGGTGACAAGCAAAATGTCCCAGACCGCAAAACCGGCGCTCTGGCTCAGCACCAGCATTGCTCCCTCTCCCAGAGGGCGAGGGGGCAAGAAAATTGGGCACCAACAGCTATCAAAAAAAGAGCGTTTCCCGGCTTTCAGGGGCTGAAAAAGCTTTTCAGCTTGTCGGTCCAGCTCTCTTCCGTTGGCGAGTGTTTGGCGCCGCCTTTTCTCAGGGACTCGTCGAGCTCCTTGAACAGCTTGCGCTGGTGTTCGGTCAGCTTGACCGGTGTCTCTACCGTGATGTGGCAATACAGGTCGCCGGGATAGCTGGAGCGCACACCTTTGATGCCCTTGCCGCGCAGCCGGAACTGCTTGCCGGTTTGCGTGCCATCGGGGATGTCGATGGCCGCTTTACCAGCCAGGGTGGGCACCTCGATCTCACCACCCAGCGCCGCCGCCGCCATGCTGATGGGCACCACGCAGTGCAGGTCGTCGCCATCGCGCTCGAAGATATCGTGTTTCTTCAATCGGATCTCGATGTACAGGTCGCCCGGCGGGCCGCCGTTGGTGCCCGGCTCGCCGTTGCCGCTGGAGCGGATGCGCATGCCGTCGTCGATGCCGGCGGGGATCTTGACCTCCAGCGTTTTGTTGCTCTTGGTTTTGCCGACGCCGTGGCAGCTCACGCAGGGCTCGGGGATCAGCTTGCCGGTGCCCCGGCACTGTGGGCAGGTCTGCTGAACGCTGAAAAATCCCTGCTTCATCTGGACCACGCCGTGGCCATGGCAGGTGGTGCAGGTGACAACCTTGGTGCCAGGCTTGGCGCCGCTGCCACGGCAGATGCCGCAATCGTCCCAGCTCGGGATGCGGATCTGCGCGTCTTTGCCGGTGGCGGCTTCTTCGAGCGTGACCTCCATCGCATAACTGAGGTCGCCGCCTCGGTAGACCTGCCGTCCGCCACGCTGGCCGCCGCGCGCCTGTTGAGCACCGAACACGTCGCCGAAGATGTCGCCAAAGGCTTCCGCAAAACCGCCAAAGCCTTCCGCGCCGGGGCCGCCGCGGTTGGGGTCCACGCCGGCATGGCCGTACTGGTCATACGCCGCGCGTTTTTGCGCATCGGACAGCATCTCGTAAGCCTCTTTGGCTTCCTTGAATTTTTCCTCGGCCGCCTTGCTGCTGTCACCCTGGTTGCGGTCCGGGTGGTGCTTCATCGCCAGCTTGCGATAGGCTTTCTTGATGTCTTCGTCGCTGGCGTTTTTGGGAACGCCCAAGGTGTCGTAGTAGTCTTTTTTGATGGCCATGGGAACTCGTGTTCAATGAAAAAGATTGCGCTGCCCCGGATGCGCCAAAGCGGAATGCGGGGACTGGCCCCGATTCCGCTTCGCTGCCCGATGGCTCAAAAAGGTGATCAGCCTTTTTTGACTTCCTTGACTTCAGCGTCCACCACATTGTCGTCGGCAGCCGGCTTGGCCGCCGCGTCCTGGGCACCGGCTTCGCCGCCAGCCTGTGTGGCCTGCGCGGCCTGCATGTCGGCGTACATTTTTTCACCGAGCTTCTGGCTGGCATCCATCAGCGCGGCGTTCTTCGCGTCGATGGCGTCCTTGCTGTCGCCCTGCAGCGCTTCTTCCATGTCCTTGATGGCGGCTTCGATCTTTTCCTTTTCGCCGGCATCGAGCTTGTCGCCGTATTCGACCAGTGACTTCTTGACGCTGTGAACCATCGCCTCGGCGTTGTTCTTGGCGGTCACGAACTCGACTTTTTTCTTGTCGTCCGCCGCATTGAGCTCGGCGTCTTTCACCATCTGCTGGATCTCGGTCTCGGACAGGCCGGAGTTGGCTTTGATGGTGATCTTGTTTTCCTTGCCGGTGCCCTTGTCCTTGGCGCCCACATGCAGGATACCGTTGGCGTCGATGTCAAAAGACACCTCGATCTGCGGCGTGCCGCGCGAAGCCGGCGGAATGCCTTCGAGGTTGAACTCGCCGAGTGCTTTGTTGCCCGAGGCAATTTCACGTTCGCCCTGGAACACCTTGATGGTCACGGCCGGCTGGTTGTCTTCGGCAGTCGAGAAGGTCTGCGCAAACTTGGTAGGGATGGTCGTGTTCTTCTTGATCATCTTGGTCATCACGCCGCCCATGGTTTCAATACCCAGGGACAGCGGCGTCACGTCAAGCAGCAACACGTCGGTGCGGTCGCCCGACAAGACCTGGCCCTGGATCGCGGCGCCCACGGCCACGGCTTCGTCGGGGTTGACGTCCTTGCGTGGCTCCTTGCCGAAGAACTCCTTGACCTTGTCCTGCACCTTGGGCATGCGGGTCTGGCCGCCAACCAGGATCACGTCATGGATGTCGGAGCTGGCGACGCCAGAGTCCTTGACCGCTACACGGCTCGGGGCGATGGTGCGCTCGACCAGCTCTTCGACGAGCTGCTCCAGCTTGGAACGCGTCATCTTGATGTTCAGGTGTTTCGGGCCTGAGGCATCGGCGGTGATGTAGGGCAGGTTGATGTCGGTCTGCGCGCTGCTCGACAACTCGATCTTGGCTTTTTCTGCAGCTTCCTTCAGGCGCTGCAGGGCCAGCACGTCGTTCTTGAGATTGACGCCGGACTCTTTTTTGAACTCATCAATGATGTAGTCGATGATGCGCTGGTCGAAGTCTTCGCCGCCCAGGAAGGTGTCACCGTTGGTGGACAACACTTCGAACTGCTTTTCGCCGTCCACATCGGCAATTTCGATGATGGAGATGTCGAAGGTGCCGCCGCCCAGGTCATACACCGCGATCTTGCGGTCGCCTTTTTCCTGCTTGTCCATGCCGAAAGCCAGGGCAGCAGCGGTGGGCTCGTTGATGATGCGCTTGACGTCCAGGCCGGCAATGCGGCCGGCGTCCTTGGTGGCCTGGCGTTGCGCGTCGTTGAAGTAGGCCGGCACCGTGATCACGGCCTCGGTGACCGGCTCGCCAAGATAGTCCTCGGCGGTTTTTTTCATCTTGCGAAGAATGTCTGCACTGACCTGCTGTGGCGACATCTTCTTGCCGTGCACCTCGACCCAGGCGTCGCCGTTGTCGGCCGCCACAATCTTGTAGGGCATCAGGTCGATGTCCTTCTGCACTTCTTTTTCGGCAAACTTGCGGCCAATCAGGCGCTTGACGGCGTACAGCGTGTTCTTGGGATTGGTCACGGCCTGGCGCTTGGCCGAGGCGCCGACCAACACTTCACCATTTTCGAGGTAAGCCACGACCGACGGCGTGGTGCGCGCGCCTTCCGAGTTTTCGATGACGCGGGGCACATTGCCCTCCATCACAGCGACGCAGCTGTTGGTGGTGCCCAGATCGATGCCGATGATTCTGCCCATGATTAACTCCTAGATTTTCTTGGTTGACTGTTTGAATACGGATGGTTGAGGATTTTCAGCCACTGGTCCGCAGACCATGTTGATGACTTGTGGATAACTTTCGATGTTTCAAGTGCGACATCGCCAATCAGGCCGTTTATTTGGGGGCCGCCACGGTGACCAGCGCGGGCCGCAGCACGCGGTCGGCAATCAGGTAGCCTTTTTGCAGCACGCCGACCACGGTGTTGGCCTCCTGGGTGGACTCGGGCGGCAGCGGCACCATGCTGATGGCCTGGTGCTGGTGCGGATCGAATTTGGCGCCGGCGCCGGGGTTGATCTCGACCACCTTGTTGCGCTCCAGCGCACTCTTGAGCTGTTTGAGTGTGGCTTCGGTGCCTTCGCGGATCTGCGCGGCCGTGGCCTCGGGCTGCAGCAAGCCGGCTTCCAGGCTGTCAGTGACCGGCAGCAGACTCTCGGCAAAACTTTCGACGGCGAATTTGCGGGCCTTGGCGACTTCATCGTCGGCGCGCCGGCGGGCGTTTTCAACCTCGGCTTTGGCACGCAGGTAGCTGTCGGCCAGCTCGGTATTTTTGGCCTGCAGCACGGCCACTTCAGCCTGGGCCGCGCTCAAGGCATCGGCCTCGTTGGCGGCCTGGGCGGCTTCCAGCTCTTCCGGGCTGGGCTCGCCGTTCAGGTCTTGATTTTGTTCGGGTTGGGTGTTGTCGGACATGGGTCGGATTGCAGTTCTTCAGAAGGACAAGTGGGTTAACTGAGGGCGGCAAATCCCTTTTCAAGACAAGGGATGGCGCCCTGACACAGAATGCCGCGCGCTTCCGGGGTGCCGCATGGAATGGCCCTTGATTGCTATGAAACAAGGAGCAATTTGCGCAGACTGCGAAAGGGTTGGAGAAAAATTTTATCCGCAAAAAATCGCCCTGGCCGCATGGGCGCGGCCGCAAATAAAAAGACAGGCGCAAGGCCTGTCTGTGCGGGGCAAGCGGGGGAGGCTTATTTTTTCTTGACCAGGCCGGCGGCTTTAACCTGGCTGACCGCCCATTTGCCGGCAAAGGCCTGCATGTCATTGAGGCGCTTGAGCAGGTCGGTGCCCATGGCCGTGACGGTGTAGCCGTCGCTGCCGTGGCCCATCAGGCCGGCGGCGCGCAGTTCCTTGATGCGAGTGTTCAGTGTATTGGGCGTGATGCTGCCAATGCTGTCTTGCAGCAGCCGGAAAGTCTGCGGGTGACCGTCCCTGAGTGCCCACAACACGCGCAAGGCGTAACGCGCTTCAAGCAGTTCAAAAAGTTGGCCGACGGCAGCATTTTCTTTGGCACTCATGGGGAACATCTCCTGGTCACGTTTTTGTCACAGTTAATCGGTAAGCACGCGCTTGAACCGAAATATAGCGGATATTTTGGTCTGCTACTAGTTTTATAGCTGCCTGCGCCCGCAGGGTGTAGCCCCCCAGCCAAAAAGGCTTGAAAACTTGGGCCAGATGGGGTAGGGCACGAGGCGCGCCGTCACGCCCGCCTCGCCGGGCCCGCCATGACCCGTGGGCACCTGCGGGTCAAAGATAGACTTTTTGCAGCAGGCGGATCAGGGTTTTGCGCTCTGCCGCTGTCAGGCGCGAGGTGGCGTCCAGCTCCAGTTCCTGCGCCGTGCGCTCGGCGTCATGCATCAGTTTCTGGCCAGTGGGCGTCAGATGCAGGCCGACGGCCCGGCCGTCGCGCGGATGTGGCTTGCGAACAATCAACTCGCGCTGCTCCAGCGCATTGATCATGGCCACCAGGTTGGGCGGCTGGATGCTCAGGGCGGCACAGAGCTGGCGCGATGTAATTCCCGGGTTGTGCGTGATCAGTGACACCACCGAAAAATCGACCTGCCGCATGCCGTAGACCGCCATGCGTTTCAGGAATACTTCAATCACCGCGATGGCGGCGCGGCTGGCGTTGTAGCCGACCAGGCTTTCAAGGTAGGCGGTATCGACCGTTTCAACGGCGGGGGTTGGCTTCGGCGGCATTGTTGGTGACGGTTTGTTAGTGTGCGATTCAGCGTTGTACGCTGGCCACTCCCAGGCAGGTTCCAATCACCCGCCGGTCGTGCGCGAGTTCGGAGGCGGGGCGCTCAAAGGCGATTCACCCATTTCCAACACGCAGGCCTCATCGGCGATCACGCGGTCGGTGCGGGTGATCATTGCGCAATGTCCCTCGATGTTCACGATTGGCCTTCTTGTGGTTTGAGGATGAAATCCATGCCGTCGTTGTGCAGGGCGTTGACCATGACATCGCGGTGTTTGAGCACGGCGCGCTGGTTGATGGAGCCTTTGTCGGTGACTTCACCCTTGTCGATGGATGGGGGCTCGGCCATCAGGTGCGCGCGCGCAATGCGGCTGGCGCTGCCGGTCGCGGTTTTCGCCAAAGCGTTGAGCAGTTGCTGAAAACGCGCTTGAACCGGCGCGCTTTCCAGCACGGCCTGGAGGCTGGCCTCGGCGCCCAGGCCACTCAGCGTTCTGCATGCGGCAGTGGGGAAGACCAGCGCGCCGACTTCCTTGAGGTTGATGCCGGTCAACACTGCATCTTGCACATACGGCGCGCCGGCCGCAATGATTTTTGCGCGCAAAGGGCCGACGCTGACAAAGGTGCCGGTGCCCAACTTGAAGTCCTCGGCAATGCGGCCGTCAAACTTCAGGCCCTTGTGGATGTCGTTTTTGTCTATCCAGGCGACCGCATCGCCGGTACAAAAGAATCCCTCGTCATCCAGTGACTCCTGGGTGGCTTCAGGTGCGCGCCAATACCCCGGCGTGATGTTGGGGCCGCGGTAACGGACCTCGATTTTTCCATCCACCGGCACCAGCTTGAGTTCCAGGCCCGGCGTTGGCACGCCGAGGTCGCCAGCTTTGACATCGGGGCTGGTCACAAAAATTCCGAAAGGACCGGATTCGGTCATGCCCAGGCCGGTGCCCATCACGATGCGTTCGCCGACTTCAGCCTGCTGGGTCTGGTGCAGGCTGTCCCAGACCGGCTGGGCCAGCGCCGCGCCCGCATAGAAAAACATCTTCACGCGTGACAACAGGTTCTTGCGCAATGGCGCGTCGGTTTGCATGGCGTTGGCAATCGCCTCGAAACCGGTGGGCACATTGAAATAAACCGTAGGCGCAATCTCGCGCAGGTTGCGCAGGGTCTCGCCCACCAACGCTGGCGTTGGCTTGCCGTCGTCGATGTACAGCGTGCCGCCGTTGTAAATCGTCATGCCGACGTTGTGGTTGCCGCCGAAGGTGTGGTTCCAGGGCAACCAGTCGATCAGCACCAGCGGTTCTTGCGCCAGCACCGGCATCGACTGGCGCATCTGCTGCTGGTTGGCACACCACATGCGCTGCGTGTTGACGACGGCCTTGGGCAGCTTGGTCGAGCCCGACGTGAACAGGAATTTGACGATGGTGTCGGGCCCTGTCGCCTGCATTGCGGCATCAACGGCCGCTGTCGCCTGGGTTGAAATTAATTGGTCAAATCGGGTGCTGGCCCTTTGGGGGAGTGCGTCACCAGCTATTGAATTAATAGCAACTTCAACATCGGCCCCGACGGTGGCTGCAATCGCTTTGCCGTAGCGCCCGGCGTCGCTGGCAAACACCAGGCCCGGCGTCAGCGTGGCCAGCACATGGCGGAGCTTGTCATAGTCCTGGCTCACCGTGGAATAGGCCGGCGAAACCGGGCAATACGGCACGCCAGCGTAAATGCAACCCAGCGCCAGCAGGGCGTGCTCGAGGTCGTTTTCACTGAGAATCGCGACGGGGCGCTCGGCATTCAGGCTGCGGTCCAGCAAGGCCTGTCCGATGTTGCGCGCGCTGGACAGCGCTTGCGCGTAGCTGATGTGTTGCCAGTCGCCGGAGCTGCCGTCGGCATTTTTTTTGCGCCTGGCCATGAAGCTGCGGTCCGGCGTATGCTGCGCCCAATGGACCAGGCGGTCGGTGATGCGCTGTGCGTAGTCACCCAGCGGCTGGTCTGCCGACAGGTACTGCGTGCCGTGTTGGCCTTCGCGCAGCTCCACGCGCGTGACACCAAAGACCAGCGGGCGGTAGCGTGGCGTTTGGGAAAGGGCGCTTGCTTGGCTCATGGTCGTTGGTGAAGTGCGCTGTCAGCTTTTAGCGACTTTGTTGGCTTTGCCCGCCAGGAAGGCCTGGACCCGTTGCTTGGCTTCAGGCGCGCTTTGAGCAATCGCGGCCATCAGGGATTCGGTGAAAAAACCCTGATCGGCGGGCTGCTCGGCAATCCGGGGCAGTGCATGCATCAGTGCGTAGTTGGTCAGTGGCGCGTTGTCGGCCACGCGCTTGGCCAGCGCCAGAGCCTTTTCAAAAGCCTGACCTTCGGGCACCAGGTATTGTGCAAAACCCACATGTTCGCCGTCCTGCGCGTTGTAGACGCGGCCGGTCAGCATCATGTCGGTCATGCGTGCAACGCCAATCAGTTTGGGGATGCGGACGGAGCCGCCGCCGCCGACAAAGATGCCGCGCGAACCTTCTGGCAGCGCGTAGAAAGTGGACGCGTCGGCCACGCGGATGTGGCAGGCGCTGGCCAGCTCCAGCCCGCCGCCAACGACGGCGCCATGCAGCGCAGCAATCACAGGCACCGGGCCGCGCTGGACGCACTCCAGCGCCGCGTGCCACATGCGTGAGTGGTGCATACCCTGGCCCGCGTCACGTTCCTGCAATTCGCCCAGATCCAGTCCGGCGCAGAAGTGTTCGCCTTCACCGTGCACCACGGCTGCGCGCACGCTGGACGGGAGGTTTTCAAAAATGTTGCGCAGGCTCAGAATCAGGCTGTCATTGAGCGCGTTGCGTTTGGCGGGACGGCTCAGGCGGATGACGGCAATCTCATGCTGTTCACCAGAAAATTCGAGCTGGATATTTTTCGGTGGGGATTGAAGTGTCATGGTCGGATTTGCAAAGTGAGTGAATTATTGTTATAAATAATAACCAATTCAACCGATTTTGGGACGGATTTATCGGTGTTAACCCGCGTGCTTGAATAGAGATCAAGCGCGTCAGGAGACCTCCATGGACTGCAAAAATCTCATCGCCATCGACATCCACACACACGCCGAAGTGAGCTGCTGGAACCCGTTTGACAACTATGGCGAGGAGTACGACCGCGCTGCTGACAACTACTTCAAAAACAGCCGCCGGCCGACGATTGAAGAAACCATTGCCTACTACCGCGAGCGCAAGATCGGCCTGATCATGTTCACGGTGGATGCCGAGTCGAAGATGGGCCGGCGCCGCATCCCGAATGAGGAGATTGCCGAGGCCGCAAAGAACAACAGCGACATGATGATGTGTTTTGCCAGCATTGACCCGCACAAGGGGAAGATGGGCGCACGCGAGGCCGAGCGGCTGATCAAGGACTATGGCGTCAAAGGCTTCAAGTTTCACCCGACGGTGCAGGGCTTTCATCCTTACGACAAGATGGCCTGGCCGATTTACGAAGTCATCAATGCCCACAAGCTGCCGGCGATTTTCCACACCGGGCACAGCGGTATCGGCAGCGGCATGCGCTGCGGCGGTGGCTTGCGGCTGGAGTATTCCAACCCCATGCACCTCGATGATGTGGCGATTGACTTCCCCGACATGCAGATCGTCATGGCGCACCCGAGTTTTCCGTGGCAGGACGAGGCGCTCAGCGTGGCCACCCACAAGCCCAATGTCTGGATCGACCTGTCCGGCTGGAGCCCCAAGTATTTTCCGAAACAGCTGGTGCAGTACGCCAACACCCTGCTCAAGGACCGCGTGCTCTTCGGCAGCGACTACCCTTTGATCACCCCAGAGCGCTGGATGAAGGACTTTGAAGACGCTGGCTTCAAGCCCGAGGTGATGCCGGGCATCCTCAAGGGCAATGCAATGCGCCTGCTCGGCTTGGGCCAGCCTGCCGCGGCATGAACGACATGGCTGTTCGCTGCCTGGACGACATAACGGCGCTGGAGCGCACCCCTTACGACCAGGCCATTCCCGCGCGCACCACCTATGGGCTGATCGAAAACACCGCGCGCCGGTTTGGCGAGCGCGATGCCTTTCGTTTTTTGCCCAGTGGCGACCTGCAAGTGCAGTCGCAGCGTGTGAGTTACCGTGAACTGCTGTCGCAGATTCGCCGCACGGCCAACCTGTTTCGCTCACTCGGTGTCGGGCCGGGGGATGCGGTCGCGATCCTGGCGCCCAACATTCCCGAAACGCAATTCGCGCTGTGGGGCGCGCAGGTGGCAGGCAAGGTCTGTCCCATCAACTATTTGCTGCAGGCCGACCACATTGCCGCGCTGCTCAAAGCGTCCGGCGCCAAAATCATCGTGGCGCTCGGCCCCAACGAGGAACTCAATCTCTGGCCGACGGTGGAAAAAGTTCTGGCTCTGCATCCGCTGCCGGTGCTGCAAATTCGGGTCGGCGATCATGTTGCGCCCGGTGTGCCGGTGTTCCAGGATCTGCTCGGGCAGCAAAGCGACATGCTGGCTTTTGAGCCGAAGCTCACGCCCGACCGCATTGCCGCCTGTTTTCACACCGGCGGCACTACCGGCGCCCCCAAGCTGGCCCAGCACACGCACGGCAACGAGGCGCACACCGGGTGGTTCTCTCACCTTTTTTACGGCTTTGACGAACACACCGTCGAGATCAACGGCTTTCCCCTGTTTCACGTTGCCGGTGCTTTTGTCTACGGCCTGTCGCTGCTGGCCACAGGCGCGACCCAGGTGCTGCCCACGCTCAGCGGCATGCGCAACCCCGAGTTCCAGAAAAACTACTGGAAGTTCTGTGCGCGTGAACAGGTGACGGCGCTGGCCTGTGTGCCGACCATTTTGGCGACACTGGTGAATCTGCCCGTCGATGCGGACACGTCTTCGGTCCGGGTGGCCTACACCGGCGGCTCGCCGCTGCCCACAGAATTGGCGCAGCAGTTCGAAAAAAAATGCGGCATTCCGGTGCGCAACATCTTCGGCATGACGGAGTGCGCCGGTCTTGTGTCCATCGAACCGGCAGCCGCACTGCGCGTGCCGGGCTCTACCGGGCTGCGGCTGCCTTACACCGAGGTGCGCGCCGTGCCCTGGCGCGATGGTGCGGCGCAACTCCATGAAACCTGCGCTGCGGGGCAGACCGGTGTGATCGTGCTGCGTGGCCCGCATGTGAGTCCGGGCTATACCGACACCGCGCGCAATGCGGGCATGTTTGAAGGGTGCTGGCTGGTGTCTGGCGACCTCGGGCACCTCGATGCGCAAGGCTACATCCACATCACCGGCCGCGCCAAGGACGTGATCATTCGCGGTTCACACAACATTGACCCTGGCCTGGTGGAAGACGCCTTCCTGGCACATCCTGCGGTGGCGCTGTGTGCGGTGGTTGGCGAGCCCGATGCCTATGCCGGCGAGTTACCGGTGGCCTTTGTCACCCTCAAACCGGGCATGGTTTGTGACCCCGCCACCTTGCTGGCCGAGGTCGCGCCGCTGGTCTACGAGCGGCCTGCCACACCCAAACGCGTGACCATTGTGGACGTCATGCCGCTGACCGCCATCGGCAAGATCTACAAGCCGGCCTTGCGACTGCTGGCGCTGGAAACCAAACTTGCGGAGATGCTGGCGGACGTGCAGGGTGCAAGCGTGCATGCCGAGGAGCGCAAGGGCAGCCTGGTGGCGGTGGTGACGCTTGCTTCTGCGCCAGCCCCTGCGCTGGAAAGCCGCCTGCGAGAGCGGCTGGCGGCCATGGCCATCGTGATGGAATTTGTGTTTACCGCCGCCTGAACGCCGGCGCTACCAGCCGCCGCTGGTCAGCCACTGCTCCAGCAGATCAAAGGTTTCCACGCCCCAGAAAGGCTCGCCGTCCACCACCACGGTGGGCGAGCCGAAAATGCCAGCTTTCAGCGAGGCGTCGACCGCGCTGCGCAGTCCTTGTGAAGCCTCGGTGCTGCTGATGCCTTCCTGCAGGCGCTGCCTGTCCAGTCCTTCTGGCAAGGTGATGGCCGCCACCGCGTCTGCCGTGGAAAGGTCGCGGCCTTGGCCCCAGTAAGCATGGTAGATCGCGTGGGCCAGCGGCGCCGCAAGTTCGGGCTGGTGCTGCTTGACCCAGTGAAAAGCACGACCCGCTGCGCGCGGGTCCATCACTGGGTCGTCGAGTTGGCGTTGCATCTGCACACCATGACGCCGCATGTAGCGCAGCGCATCGCGCCGGATGTAGTCGCCCTTGAGCGGGGTATCAAGCAGGGGTTTGAGGCCCATGACCTTGAGCACCGAGACACCCAGCAGCATGGCATGCCACTCCACTGTTCGGCCGTGCCGCGCGGCCATCTCTTCGATGCGCAGCGAAGCGAAGTAGCCGAAGGGCGAGATGAAGTCGAAGTAGAAGTGCAGGGGCGCGGACGATGTGCTCATGGCGTTAGCGTAGCTTATTGAGCGTGTCAGAGCGCTCAATCCCTCACCCTGGCCCTCTCCCAAGGGGTGAGGGTGGGCGCCGTCCCATTCACTGTCGTGCAGTGGGAGATCAACAGGGTGCGATGGAAACGGCGGCTCCGCGATGGGACGACTCCATCATGGCCGCGATCAGCCCTTGCACCTGCAGGGCAGAACGCCCGGTGACGGCCGGCTCTGCGTCACTGCGGACGGCGGTCACAAAATCCTGCAGCACCGCGCGGTGAAACGCGTGGTCAAAGACCATCAGGTTGGCGCCCGAACCTGTCGCCTGCTTGAGTCCTGCCTGGATTTTCCGGCCGTCCATCAGTTCGGCGCGAAGCTCGCCAGCTTCCAGGGTGGCGCTTCCCAGCGAGAAGTTCAGCGCGATACGTTCCGGAAAACCGGGGTAGGCCGCGGTGGTTGCATCGATAGTACCGATGGCCCCGTTCGGGTAACGCAGAACGGCTGCCACGGTGTCCTCACATTCCATGCGGTGCGCGGCGCTGGTGCTGACCATCGCAACAACCTTGTCCGGCATGCCGGTCAGGCACAGCAGCAGGTCCAGCGCATGAATGGCCTGCGTCATCAGTACGCCGCCTCCGTCGCGCGCCATGGTGCCGCGGCCCGGCTCGTCGTAATAAGTTTGCGGCCGCCACCAGCGGATGCAGGCCGATACGCTGAGCAGTTCCCCGAGCGCGCCGTCATTGATCAAGCGGGCCAGCGCCAGCGAGGCATCGCGCATGCGGTGCTGCAGCATCACGGCCAGTTTCACGCCGCTTTGCTCGCAGATGGCCACTATCTGCTGCGCCTTGGCAAGGCTCACGTCCAGCGGCTTTTCCACCAGCACATGTTTGCCTGCGCGCCGCATTCAAAAGTGAGAGCCCATGACACAAACAACGCCTTACCAATCCTTCCCCAACAGCTTCAAACGTGAGCTGCTGGCCGGCAAAAAACTGATCGGCTGCTGGTCCTCGCTGTCTAACGCCATCACCACCGAGGTGCTGGGCGTGGCCGGCTTCGACTGGATTCTGCTCGACGGTGAACATTCGCCCAATGACATGGCCACTTACATTCCGCAACTGATGGCGCTCAAGGACAGCGTCAGCGCGCCGGTGGTGCGCCCGCCGTCCAACAACGCGGTCGAGCTCAAACGCCTGCTCGACGCCGGTTTTTACAACTTCCTGATTCCCTTTGTGGAGACGGCTGAGCAGGCAGCCAGCGCCGTCGCCGCCACGCGTTACCCGCCGCAAGGCATACGCGGCGTGTCGGTGTCCCAGCGCAGCAACAAGTACGGCACCGTGCCGGACTACCTCAAGTCCATCAACGACCACATCTGCGTGATGGTGCAGATTGAAAGCATCGCCGGCACGGCAGCGGCCAGCGAGATTGCGGCCATCGATGGGGTCGATTGCATGTTTGTCGGCCCGTCCGATCTGGCCGCTGGCCTGGGCCACCTCGGCAATGCCGGCCACCCGGACGTGCAGGCGGCCATGGTGAAAATTTTTGCCGCTGCCAAAGCCCACGGCAAGCCGGTCGGCATCCTCGCGCCGGTCGAAGCCGATGCGCGCCGCTACATGGAAATGGGCGCAACTTTTGTCGGTGTCGGCAGCGACCTGGGCGTGTTCCGCGGCGCCACCCAGGCCCTGCGCGACAAGTACCTGGACTGATTTTTCTGTCGACCGCTATGTCCTCCACGGCCATGCTGCATGAACCTGCGAACAGGTACGCGGACATGGATTGCGGGTTCCCGGATCGAGTCCGGGACAGGCTCTGCCCGCAATGACAGGCCGTGGGATGCGGGGCACGGGGAGCGTGTCTCGATCTGTCATCCCGGACTTGATCCGGGATCCATGCCTCCGTTTTGCCGACGCAGACGATGGGCCACCGATATTTTTTACTGAACAAGGAGAATTTGAATGAGCAAACTTGGTTTTATCGGTCTGGGCATCATGGGCGCGCCGATGGCGGGACATCTGGTCAAGGCCGGCCATGAGGTGTATCTGACCACGCGCAGCAAGGTGCCCGCCGAGCTGCTGAGCGGCAAGGCCGTGGCCTGCGCCTCGGCGCAGGAAGTCGCCGAGAAGGCCGACATCATCTTCATGATGCTGCCCGACACGCCCGATGTGGCCAAGGTGTTATTTGGTGCGAAGGGTGTCTCGTCGGGCTTGTCCAAAGGCAAGACCGTCGTCGACATGAGCTCGATCTCGCCGATGGACACCAAGGACTTCGCCAAGAAGATCAACGCGCTGGGCTGCGACTACCTCGACGCACCGGTCTCCGGCGGTGAAGTCGGCGCCAGGGCCGCCAGCCTGACCATCATGATTGGTGGCCCAGATGCGGCGTTCGAGCGCGTCAAACCGCTGTTCGAGCTGATGGGCAAAAACATCACGCTGGTCGGCGGCAACGGCGACGGCCAGACATGCAAGGTGGCCAACCAGATCATCGTGGCGCTCAACATCGCCGCCGTCGGTGAGGCCCTGCTGTTTGCCAGCAAGGCCGGCGCCGACCCGGCCAAGGTGCGCCAGGCGCTGATGGGCGGTTTTGCCGCTTCGCGCATTCTGGAAGTGCACGGCGAACGCATGATCAAGCGCACCTTTACCCCCGGTTTCCGCATCGGCCTGCACCAGAAAGACCTGGGCCTGGCGCTCAGCGGCGCGCGCACACTCGGCGTGGTGCTGCCGCAAACCGCCAGCGCCGCGCAACTGATGCAGGTCTGCAGCGCCAATGGCATGCAGGACCTGGACCACTCGGCCTTGGTGCGCGCACTGGAGCTGATGGCTGGCCACGAAGTTGCCAAGGCCTGAGGCGAGCATCAAGCTGGACTGATTAGCTCCTGATTTGATAGCTGCTAGCGCACGTCCCTAAAGGGCTGGAGGCCAATTTTGCTTAAAATCAGCGCGCGGGGGCTTCAACGCCCCGCAGCCGCCGCAGCCAGTGCTCCACACCTTCAAACAGCGCCTCGCTCAGCAGCGCCAGCAGCGTGGCGGGCAGGGCGCCGGCCAGCAGCAACTGGCCGTCGTTCAGCGCCAGGCCGGTCACAATGCGCTCGCCATAACCCCCGGCACCAATAAAGGCGGCAATCGTCGCTGTGCCTATGGCAATCGAGGTGGCGGTGCGCACACCCGCAATGATGGTGGGCAGTGCCAGCGGCAGCTCGACCTCGCGCATGCGCTGGGCGGCCGTCATGCCCAGCGCCTGCCCGGCCAGGCGCAGGCCGGGTGAGACCTCGCCCAGGCCGGTGACGGTGTTGCGCATGATGGGCAGCAGCGCGTACAACATCAGCGCAATCAGCGCCGGCACGGTGCCAATCAGGCCCAGCACAGAAATCAGCATGGCCAGCAGCGCCAGTGACGGCACGGTTTGCAGCAGGCTGGTAGCGCCCAGCACCAGCGCGCGCAGGCGCGGGTGCGGAAACACCCACACCGCCAGCGGAATGCCCAGCAGCGCCGCTCCGCCGACAGAGATCAGCGTCAGCGCCAGGTGTTGGCGCGTCAGCCGCGCCAGGTCGGGGCCAAACAATTTGGCCCAGAAGCCGCGCTGGCCTGCATCGGCACCTGTGGCTACCGCCGTGGCTGGTATGCCGCCCGCCTTCGCCGCGAGGTGATCGCGCGCAATCACGTCGAAGGCCACACCCTTCAGCTCGGCCCGCGCGTTCATGGCAATCATCGCGGTCTCATTGATGCTGCCCTCCAGCTTTTGCAGCGCCGCCCAGGCTTTGGGAAAACGCTGCGGCACATCCAGCCGGTACAGCAGCACCGCGTCATAGCGCGGAAAGTACGCCTTGTCGTCCGTCAGCACACGCAGGCCCAGGTGGCCAATCTTGGCGTCGGTGGTGTAAATGTCGATCACGTCCACCTGCTTTTGCACAATCGCGTCATAAGCCAGCCCGTGGTCCAGCGCCACCGGCACCTGCGGCGCGCCGTACTGCCGCGCCAGGCCTTTCCAGCCGTCGGCCCGACCGATGAACTCGTTCGACAGGCCCAGCTTGAGCGTCGGGTGTTTGGCCAGGTCGCTCAGCGATGTGATGCCCAGGCGCTGCGCCGTGTCTTCACGCATGGCCAGCGCATAACCGTCGTTAAAACCCAGCGGCAGCGCCACACCCAGGCTAAGGGGCGCCAGCGCGGCGTTCATCGCCTGCAGCGTCATCGGCGTTTTGCTTTTCAGGATCTCCAGGCTGATGGTGCCCACGTACTCCGGGTAGATGTCAATGCTGCCGGACCGCAGAGCTTCATAAACAATGGCCGTATTGCCCAGGCCCTGCAACACCGAAGGCGGCGTGGGTGTGTGAGGCGCAGCCGTCTGCGCCAGCACCTGCGCCAGGATGTAAGACTCGGTGAAGCGTTTGGAGCCTATGCGCAGCGTGTCGTTGGCAGGCGGTGCGGCCAGGGCCAGGCTGCTGACAAGGGCCAGCAACACGGCGATGCAGGTGATGAGGACAGGGCGGCGAGGCGTCATGCCGCCAGTATCGCCGCGCCGGCTGCTGGTGCCAACATCCCCGCCCCTGGCTGTCATCCCGGACGCCGATCCGGGATCCATGCCCTCGATCCCGTCTTCGCCCCGCATCCGCACCAAGCGCCGAACCCCATCCTGTGGCAGACTGCTTTCCGCTCGAACGCACCAGCTCAACAAACAAAGCACCATGACCATCCAGCTCTACGCCTTCGACACCCCCAACGGCCGCAAGATCAGCGTCGCGCTTGAAGAAATGGGCCTGCCCTACGACGTGCATGTCGTCGACATCACCAAGGGCGAGCAGACCGCGCCCGACTTCCTGAAGATCAGCCCGAACAACAAGATCCCCGCCATCATCGATACCGACGGCCCGGGCGGTGAAGCCATCAGCGTCTTTGAGTCCGGCGCCATCCTGATCTACCTGGCCGAAAAGACCGGCACCTTCCTGCCCAAAGACCCACGCGCCCGCGTGGCGGTGATGGAGTGGCTGATGTTTCAGATGGGCGGCTTCGGCCCCATGCCCGGCCAGGTGCACCACTTCATCGCTTTGACAAACGAAGCCGAGCGCCGCTACGGCCTGGAGCGCTTCATGGCCGAGACAACACGCCTCTACGGCGTGATGGACCGACGCCTGGCCGACCAAGCCTTTTTTGCAGGCGAAGAAATCTCAATAGCCGACTTCGCCATCGTCGGCTGGGTCTGGCGGCATGAGCGGCACAAGGTTGATCTGGCGAATTTTCCGCATGTGCAGCGGTGGTATCGGGGGATGATGGCGCGGGATGGGGTGGGGCGGGGGTTTGATGTCGCGTTGAAGCGCATATAACAACGCGGTGATTGAAACCTTGGTGGTTGTATGTGCCATGATAAATACCACGTAAGAGGGCGTGGAGGAATGAGTCGGCTGGGTCTGTCGTTGAAGGTCTTGAGGATGTTACTCAGACGGTCCAGCTCCGGTTGTGGGCGGCGCACATGCGCACCACTGCTGGTGCCAACCGGTGCCATGGGCGGACAGCCATCGGTGCCGGTCATGTAGCGCACGATCAGGGTCTCAAGCCCTTTTTCTGAGGTGTCGGTGGCCATAGTTTTCTCCCTGCTTTTGTTTTTTGCTTTTGCTTTTGGCTCAGTGGTAATCGTCTTCACGCTGGTGCCGCACAGCCAGTATGTTCACGGTGTCAGCCCCCTCAATCTCAAACAGCGCAACATAGCCCGCGTTGCCAAACGGAATGATCAGCTCCCGCACAAACGCGCTGTCGCCCGCCTTGCGGTAAATAAACGGGGTGCGGCTCAGGTGGCTTTGTACGGCGGTGCGCAGCGCGTCAATGGCGGTCTGCGCTGCGTCAAAGTCTTCAATGGTTTGCGCCCGCTCGAGCAAAAAGTCGAACAAGCGCAGCAAATCCTCACGCGCCGCTTCGGTGTAGCGGACCTCAAACTGCGCCGTCAACCCCGCACCTGTTTGCGCCGGGCATCCAGCCGCTGGGCCAGTTCGTCGTGTACGGCCTCGGCTGCGTAGTACATGCCGGTCTGTTTGGCATCAAGCGCAGCGCGCAGCCCGCGCGCCAGAAACTCGTCTTGCGTGCGCCGCCGCGCAATCGTCTCGCGCATGGCGGTTTCTATCAGGCTGGTCAGGGTCTCGCCCTCGCGCAGTACGCTTTCGGCTGCGGCGCGCAGCTGGGGCTCAACACGGAGCGAGGGCAGAGTGGCGGTTTTCATGGTGGCAGGTATTGCGTTGCATTTGCGATGCAATCAGTGTACTGCGGTTTCCGTCCTCACCGTGCAGGGCCGTTTCGACGTGCCGCTAAGCCTGCTTTCACTACGTAATTGATAGCTATCCGCGCAAGTTCCATATGGGCTGGAGCCCGATTTGGCATAAAAAAAGCTGCTGACAAACACCAGCGGCTTTTTTGTTCAGCGAACAGTCCCTGAAGCAAATCAGACCGAACCCCAGACCTCCTGAGCCGTCTCGATCACCAGCCGCAGCTTGGTGCGCTGGGCCTCGACGGCGATGTCGTTGCCGTGCACGGTGCTGCTGAAGCCGCACTGCGGTGACAGCGCCAGTTGCTCCAGCGGCGCGTATTTGGCGGCTTGTTCGATGCGGTGCTTGAGTTCGTCCTTGTCTTCCAGCGTGCCGAACTTGGTGGTGACCAGGCCCAACACCACGGTTTTGCCCTTGGGCAGGTAACGCAGGGGTTTGAAGTCGCCGCTGCGGATGTCGTCGTACTCCATGAAGTAGGCGTCGAGGTTCATTTCCTTGAGCAGCGCTTCGGCCACCGGCTCGTAGTTGCCGCTGGCGGCGTGGGTGCTCTTGAAGTTGCCACGGCACAGGTGCATGGCCAGCGTCATGCCGGCGGGTTTTTGCGCCACCACCAGGTTGATGAACTTGGCATAACGGTGCGGCAGCTCGTTCGGGTCGTCACCGCGCTGGCGGGCGGCTTCGCGCATTTTTTCGTCGCACAGATAGGCCAGGTTGGTGTCGTCCATCTGCACATAGGTGCAGCCGGCGGCGGCCAGGCTGCGCAGCTCATCGCCATAGGCATTGGCCACGTCCTGGTAGAACTCGGGCTCGAGCTCGGGGTAGTGCTCGCGACTGATGCCGGCCCGGCCGCCGCGGAAATGCAGCATGGTCGGCGAAGGGATGGTCACCTTGGGTGTGTTGCCGGCAGTCACCTGGCTTTTCAGGTACTGGAAGTCGGCGAGCTGGATGTCCTTCACATGGCGCACCTTGTTGACCACTTTCATCACCGGCGGGGCCAGCTCCTGCGTGCCATCGGGGCGCTGGACGGTGAAGGGAATACCCACCTCGACGCCGCCGATTTGCGCCAGAAAGTCGGTATGGAAGTAGGTGCGGCGGAACTCGCCGTCGGTGATGCTTTTCAGGCCCACGTCTTCCTGAAACTTGACGATCTCGGTGATCGCCTTGTCCTCCACCTTGCGCAGCTGCTCGGGCGTGATCTGGCCCTTGGCTTTTTGCTCACGGGCTTCCAGCAGGTATTGGGGGCGCAGAAAACTGCCGACATGGTCGTAGCGGGCGGGCAGGTGGGGGGTTGGGGTGCTCATGCAGGTGTCCTTTGAAGTTCTGATCCAAGCCTCATGTTAAAGCATGAAAATACAGACTCATTGAATACATTAATCCGATAAAAACAGTCATATAAGCCATAAATCGTTGATTTATTCGAATTAATGTATACATTACGTATTCATGAAAGCCAACAAAGCCCTGTTCCCGCTCAACGCCTGGTATGCCGCTGCCTATGACGTGGAGGTAGTGAATGCACTGCTGCCACGCACCATTTGCAACCAGAAGATCGTGCTATTCCGCAAGACCGACGGCGCGGTCGCGGCGCTCGAAGACGCCTGCTGGCACCGGCTGCTGCCGCTGTCCATGGGCCGGCTTGATGGTGATGAGGTCACCTGCGGCTACCACGGTCTGGTCTACAACGCGCAGGGCCGCTGCACCCACATGCCGAGTCAGGAAACGCTGAACCCCTCGGCCTGCGTGCGCAGCTTTCCGGTGCTCGAGAAACACCGCTTCATCTGGATCTGGCCCGGTGACCCGGCCCAGGCCGACCCGGCGCTGGTGCCCGACATGCACTGGAATAACGACCCGGCCTGGGCCGGCGACGGCAAGCTGATCACCGTGAAGTGCGACTACCGGCTGGTGGTCGACAACCTGATGGACCTGACGCACGAAGCCTTTGTACACGGCAGCAGCATCGGCAACCGTGAAGTGGCTGAGGCGCCTTTTGTCGCGACGCACGGCGACCGCACTGCCACCGTAACGCGCTGGATGGAAGGCATTGAAGCGCCGCCCTTCTGGGCCGGGCAGATTCGCCATGCGCGCGATTACAGCGGGCCGGTGGACCGCTGGCAGGTGATTCGTTTCGAGGCGCCGTGCACCGTGACCATCGACGTCGGTGTGGCCGAGGCCGGCAGCGGCGCCATGCCCAAGGACGGCCGGCCGGGCGACCGCAGCAAGGGCGTCAACGGTTTTGTGCTCAACACCATCACACCCGAGACCAAGGGCACCTGCCATTACTTCTGGGCCTTTGCCCGCAACTATTGCCTGGGGGAGCAAGCGTTGACCCACAAGCTGCGCGAAGGCGTGGCCACCATCTTTCGCGAGGACGAACACGTCTTGGAGGCGCAGCAGATCGCGATGGACGAACACCCCGATCATCAGTTCTACAACCTCAACATCGACGCCGGCTCCATGTGGGCGCGGCGCCTGATCGACAAGCTGGTGGCGCGGGAGACGCCCGCCAACACCGTCATCCCCATCCGGAGTGCGGCATGAACCTTTCTTTCATTGCGCGCCGGACAGCCCGGCATGACAAGCCAGCTTTTTCTGTCATTGCGGACTTGATCCGCAATCCATGCCGCGCGGGCCAAAAAGGCTGCACTGGCAAAACAGCCTGGATGCCGGGTCCAGCCCGGCATGACAACTCATGAGTGCTATCAAAAAAGTAGCTGTCCACGCAGACCAGCAGGGGGCTGAGGGCCAAAACGGCATTGAAAGTGCGCAGGTGCGCGCGCTGCTCAAGCTGCGCGAACTGATCCTCTCGGGCGAGCTCGCTGGCGGTACACGGATTGCCGAACTGGCCATCGTCGAGCGCATCGGCGTCTCGCGCACACCGATACGCGCGGCGCTGATGCGGCTTGAGCAGGAAGGCCTGCTCGAAGCCTTGCCCAATGGCGGCTACGCGGTCAAGGCGTTTTCAGAGCGCGACATTGCCGACGCGATTGAGCTGCGTGGCACGCTGGAAGGCCTGCTGGTGCGGCTGGCGGCCGAGCGCGGCGCACCGGCCGTGGTGCTGGCCGAGGCGCGTGACTGCTTGCGCCAGGTCGATGCAGTGCTGGCCGACCCGGCGCTGTCCGACGAGGCTTTTTCTGCCTATGTCGATTTCAATGAACGTTTCCATGCGCTGCTGTACGAGATGGCCGACAGCCCGGTCACCGTGCGCCAGTTGGAGCGGGTGGTGAGCCTGCCGTTTGCATCGGCCTCGGCCTTTGTGGTGGTGCAGTCCAACTCGCCGCAGGCGCGCGACATGCTGGTGGTGGCGCAGGACCAGCACTGGCAGGTGCTGGACGCCATTGAGCGCGGCGAGGGCACACGCGCCGAGGCGCTGATGCGCGAACACTCGCGCCTGGCGCAGCGCAACCTGCGGCATGCCTTGTCCGGCCACGGCGGGGCGGAGATGCCGGCCTCACTCAAGGCGATGAAGCTGATACGCCGCCGCTGAACATTCAAGACATTCCGGCCATGAAAAGCAACCAGACCCTGTACCCCGCCACCGTGGTGGCCCTGCGCGACCTGACACCGACTGTGCGCGAATTCGAGATCCAGCCCGCAGCGGGCAGCGCAGCAATGTGGCAGGCCGGCGCGCATCTGCAGATGGAAGTGATGGTCAACGGCCGGGCGCAAATCCGCAGCTACTCGCTGGTAGGGCTACCCGACGGCCAGCGTTACCGCATCGCCGTCAAACGCATGGACGACGGCCGTGGCGGCTCGCAGGCGATGTGGCGGCTGGCCGTCGGCGACACGCTGGCCGTCAGCCAGCCGCAAAACCATTTCCCGCTGGACCTCTCGGCGCCGCACTACCTGCTGGTGGCCGGCGGCATTGGCATCACGCCGCTGGTGATGATGGCGCAGCAGTTGCAGGCCCATGTGCTGAAGACCGGTGTGACCTTGCGCATGCTGTACGGCGCACGCACGCAGGACGAGCTGGCCTTGTTGCCGCTGCTGCGGGAAACACTGGGCGATGCGCTGCAGACCTTTGTCGTTGAGCGCCAGGAAACCATGGACCTCGCCGCCGAGATCGCGACCCTGCCTGCGGGCGCGCAGCTCTACACCTGCGGTCCGGTGCCCATGCTCGAAGCCATCAAGAAAACCTGGACAGCCGCCCGGCGCGCACTGGCCGACCTGCGTTTTGAAACCTTTGGCAGCAGCGGGCGTTTTGCCGCGCAGGCCTTTCGTGTGTGTGTGCCGCGGCATCAGATCGACATCATGGTGCCGGCCGACACCACCCTGCTCGACGCGCTGGAGCAAGTCGGCGTGGAAGCGATTGCCGATTGCCGGCGCGGTGAATGTGGCCTGTGCACCATGGACGTGCTGGCGCTGGAGGGCGAGGCTGACCACCGCGATGTCTTTCTGAGCGCGCATGAAAAGCTGGAGAGCCGGCGTATTTGTCCCTGCGTATCGCGCGTGGTGGGCTCGCTCACACTGGATTCGGCGTACCGGGCGGAATATTGAAATATCGGGGGGTTGGATATATCAAAATCGTATAACTGCTAGAGCCCTGTCCGCCGTTCCCCTGCTGGTTTCGTGGGGTGACAATCTGCACTGATCCCATGAAGCAACTGCCGACGCAGCAGTACCCTTGCCCTCAACACCAGACTGGAGACTGAAATGAACAAAAGGACCCTCATCAAAACCGCTGTGGCGATCGCTGCCTTCTGCGCCGCCGGCGCCGGCTTCGCACAACAGGTCACACTGCGTCTGCACCAGATGTTGCCCCAACAGGCGACCATTCCGGCCAAGGCGCTGATTCCCTGGGCGCAGAAGGTCGAGAAAGACTCGGGCGGCAAGATCAAGGTGCAGTTGTTCCATGCGATGCAGCTTGGCGGCACGCCGCCCCAGTTGTTTGACCAGGCCCGTGACGGCGTGGTGGACCTGACCTGGACGGTGCTGGGCTACACGCCGGGCCGCTTCAACAAGTCGGAAGTGTTCGAGCTGCCTTTCATGAGTGGCAATGCCGAGCAGTCTTCGCGCGCGTTCCAGGAATATGTCGAGAAGTTTGCGGCCGACGAGTTCAAGGACATCAAGCTGATCGCGGTGCACACCCACGGCCCTGGGTTGTTCCACACCAAAACGCCAGTGACGGGGCTGGACAGCCTGCGCGGCATGAAAATTCGCGGCGGCTCACGCGTGATCAGCAACATGCTGACCAAGCTGGGCGCCACGCCGGTAGGCATGCCGGTGCCGGCAGTCACCGATGCCTTGTCCAAGGGTGTGATCGATGGCACCACCATTCCCTGGGAGGTGACGCCTGCGCTCAAGGTCAGCGAGTTGGTCAAGAACCACACCACCTTTGCCGGCAAGGAAGGCCTGTACACGCAGACCTTTGCGTTCTCGATGAACAAGGCCGCCTACGAGAAGTTGCCGGCCGACCTGAAGAAGGTGATTGACGCCAACTCCGGCATTGAAACCGCAGCCATGTTTGGCCGCGCGATGGACGAAGGTGACGTGGCGGGCCGTGCCATTGCGGAGAAAGCCGGCAACAACATCGTCGCGCTGGACATCGCCGAGACGCAGCGCTGGCGCCGCACGGCCTCCACGGTCGAGACCGACTGGGTGGCCGAGATGAAGGGCAAGAACATCGATGGTGCCAAACTGGCTTCCGAAGCCCGCGCGCTGATCGCCAAGTACCAACGATAATTCGACTCGCGCAGGCCGCACGCGGCCTGCAGGTGTTGCCAACAACGCTGCCCCCTGTTTTGCCGTGAAGGCGAAGGGGGCAGTTCACTTACAGATGGTGATGAATTGAAGCTGCTTTCCTTTTTGGCCGGGGCCTGCGCGGTTTTGGCGGGCGTGATCCTGACGGCCATCACGCTGATTACCTGTGTCAGCCTGATCGGGCGCAACACCATTGGCACGACGTTGGTCGGCGACTATGAGTTGACCGCCGCCGCCGCCGGCGCCGCCGTGGCGCTGTTCCTGCCGCTGTGCCAGCTCCGGCGTGAAAACATCATCGTGGACTTTTTCACCGCGCGCCTGTCCGCTGTGGCCAACAGCCGGCTGGACCGCCTGGGCAGCGCCTTGCTGGGCGCGGTGCTGCTGGTGCTGGCCTGGCGCACCACGGTGGGGGGCATCAGTGCCTTCAATTCCAATTCATCCACCATGATGCTGGGCTTTCCCGAGTGGATCGTCTACGCCTTCATGGTGCCCCCGATGGTGCTGACCGGGCTGATTGCCCTGACCCAGACCGTGTATGGCGATTTTCCGGAGCAGGCCAAATGAGTTCCTTGATGTTGGCAGGCCTCATTTTTGCCTGCATGCTGGGGCTGATGGCCATCCGGGTACCTATTGCCATTTCCATGTTTGCCGCAGGCGTGTTCGGCTACCTGTATCAGGTCGGACTGGCACCGTTTCTGAACAACCTCAATGGTCTCGCCTACGCGCGTTTCGCCAGCTACGACCTGTCGGTGATTCCGCTGTTCATCCTGATGGGCAATTTCGCCACCCAGGGCGGTATTTCCAAAGCCCTGTTCCAGTTTGCGAGCGTGGTCATGGCGGGCTTTCGCGGCGGCCTGGCCATGGCCGCGGTGATGGCCAGTGCGGCTTTCGGTGCCATCTGCGGCTCGTCCATCGCCACGGCGGCCACCATCACCTCTGTGGCCCTGCCCGAGATGAAGCGCCACGGTTATTCGGGGCGGCTGTCCACTGGCACACTGGCGGCCGGCGGTACGCTGGGCATCCTGATTCCGCCGTCGGTTCCGCTGGTGATTTACGCGATCCTGACCGAGCAGAACATTGCCAAGCTGTTTGCGGCGGCGACCATCCCCGGCATTATCGCGATGTGCGGCTACCTGGTTGCAATCGCCGTGTATGTGCGCCTGTTCCCCGGCCATGCACCCGAGCATGATGAAGACCGCCCGCGCATGACGCTGGCCGGCGTGCTGGCGGTGACGCCAATCGCCATCATTTTCGTCATCGTCTTTGGCGGTATCTACGGCGGGCTGTTCACACCCACCGAAGGCGCAGGTGTGGGCGCGGCAGCGACCTTTGTCGCGGCCCTGCTCAGGCGCGAGCTGACGCTGAAAAAGATCAAGCTGTGCTTTTATTCCACGGCAGGCGCCAGCGCGATGATCTTCATGATCTTCATCGGCGCCGACATGATGAACACCGCGCTGGCGCTGACGCAGGTGCCGGCCCAGTTGGCCACCGTCATCCAGGGCTGGGGTGTGGCGCCGGTGCTGGTGGTGTCGGGCATTTTGCTGTTTTACGTGGTGCTGGGCGCGGTGATGGATGAGTTGTCCATGATCCTGCTGACCATCCCGATCTTCTTCCCGGTGGTGATGGGGCTGGACTTTGGCATGCCCAAGGAATCCGTGGCCATCTGGTTCGGCATCATGGTGCTGATGACGGTGGGCTTTGGCCTGCTGGCGCCGCCGGTGGGGCTGAACGTCTATGTGGTCAACGGCATGGCCAAGGATGTGCCCATCTCTGAAAGCTACAAGGGCGTGATGCCTTTCCTGGTCAGCGACGTGCTGCGCACCATTTTGCTGCTGGCCTTTCCGCCCATATCACTGTGGCTGGTCAGGTTTGTGGGTTAGGGCAGACACTGCGCGATACTTGGGTTGCTATTGAATCAATAGCTGACCACGCCCGCTGCTTATGGGCTGGCGCCGCTTTTCATTCATGACTTTTACGAAGATGGCAAACCCAGGAGACTTTTCATGACGTTCCAACGCCTTGTTTGCAGCCTGCTGGCCTCGTTGATGCTGGCTTTGCCGGCCGCAGCCCAAACCTTCCCGAGCAAACCCGTCAGGATCGTGGTGCCTTTCGGCGCCGGCGGTGTGGCTGACCTGACGGCGCGCACGGTGGCGCAAAAGCTCAGCGAGTCGCTCGGTCAAGCCGTGGTGATAGACAACAAACCCGGCGCCGGCGGCGTGGTGGCCGGCGATGCGGTGGCCAAGGCCGAGCCTGACGGCCACACGCTGCTGCTGATGTCCAACGGCACGGCGGTCAGCGCCGGCCTGTTCAAGTCGCTGCCGTTTGACACCGTGCGCGATTTCGCGCCAGTTTCTACCTTGGGGTTTTTTGACATCGCCATCCTCACCCCGTCTGATTCAAAGTTCAAAACAATGGCTGAGCTGCTGGCCTTCGCCAAGGCCAACCCAGGCAAGCTCAATCTCGGCAGCATCAACATCGGCAGCACGCAGAACCTGGCGGCTGAGCTGTTCAAGACCAACGCGGGCGTGGACATGCAGATTGTCCCGTTCAACGGCACGCCGGCCGTGATAACGGCCCTGCGCGGTGGGCAGATTGACGCCGCGGTGGAAATCCTTGGGCCGGTGCTGCCGCAGGTCAAGGCCAACACACTGCGCGTGCTGGCGGTCACGGGCGAAAAACGCGCGGCCGTCTTGCCCGAGGTGCCCACTGCGAAAGAGAGCGGGTTGCCGGATTTTGTGGCGTCCAGCTGGAACGCACTGGCCGCGCCTGCGAAAACGCCCAAAAGCGTGATTGCGCGTTTGAACAAGGAAATCGCCGCTGCGGTCAATTCGCCAGATGTCCGCAAGAAGCTGCAGGACCTGAACGTGGAAGCACGCTCCAGCTCACCGGACCAGGCCGCTGCCTTGCTGGCCAGCGAGACCAAACGCTGGGGCGACGTGATTGTTCGCGCAAAAATCCCGACGCAATAAAAGCTGCAGGGTGGTCTGTTGAAGGAGTGTCAGTCGTGAAATTTCAGCATCTGGGCATGGTTGGTTACGGCGAGGTCGGCCGAATTTTTACAGCCGGTTTGAAGCACCGTGTGGCGGGCGTCAGCGCCTGGGACCTCAAGTTCGATGCGTCGGCGCTGCGTGATGTGCTGCTGGGCCATGCCGCGCAAGCGGGTGTGGACGCATGCACTTCTATGGCCGACCTGTGCGCGCGTGCCGACCTGGTGATTTCTGCTGTTACCGCATCGAACACGCTGGCGGTGGCGCAGGCGGCCGCTCCACACATCCGGCCGGGGGCGATTTTTCTGGACCTCAACTCCGCATCGCCTGGCACCAAACAGCAGGCGGCGGCGCTGATCGATGCTGCGGGAGCGCACTATGTCGAAGCCGGTGTGATGACTTCGGTGCCGCCCTACGGCGTGCGGGTGCCGATGTTGCTGGGCGGTGCACGCGCGGCCGAACTGGCTGCCGTGCTCACCGGCTGGGGTATGGAAGCGAAACCGGTCAGCGAAAAACTCGGTGTGGCCAGTGCCATCAAGATGTGCCGCAGCGTGATGATCAAAGGCCTGGAGGCGCTGGTGATCGAGAGCTACACCACCGCCCGCGCCTACGGTGTGGAGGACCATGTGCTGCCCACGCTGGCCGAGACCTTCCCCAGCATTGACTGGGACAAGCAGGGCGCCTATTTCTTCAGCCGCGTGGTGCAGCACGGCCAGCGCCGCGCCGAGGAAATGCGCGAGGCGGCGAACACCGTGCGCGAAGCCGGCACCGGTTTTAAGCCTTTCATGGCATCAGCGATTGCCGACAAGCAGCAGTGGGTGGCCGACCTGGCGAAGCAAGGCCTGTTCAGCGGGCTGGGCAAAGAGGCGCGCTGGCAGGACTATGCGGACCGCTTGCTGGCCGCTACGCCAAAGGCGCCCAGGCCGGAATGACATTTACATAAGCCCAAAAGCTTGTCATCCCGGCCCCCGGATCAAGTCCGGGGCAGGCCCGAGCCGGGATCCATGCTGCATGTTCCATCGTGCAGGCTCGCGAAGCATGGATTGCGGGTCAAGCCCGCAATGACAACTTCAGGCAAGACTATGCGGACTGCTTGCTGGCCGCGAAACCCAGGGCAGCGTAAGCGCTGATCCGGGCATCAGGCGTAGGGCTTGAGGGCTTGAACCACCACCGAGGTGACCACCTCAACCGCCATTTTTTGCGTGTCGGTGCTGGCTCGCCGCGATGAACGCACCAGTGTCAACTCGCTCATGATGCGCGGCGAGCGGATGCTGCGCAAGGTGAAGCGCGCAGGATCTTCGGCATTGCTCAGCGTGTAACTTGGCAGCACCGCGTGACCCATGCCTTCCCTGACCAGACTCAGGATGGCATTCAGGCCGTCCACCTCCAGCGTGATCTGCGGCTTGCAGCCAATGGTGATCATTTCGCCTTCGACCAGGATGCGAAAAGCATTCGGTCGGCTGGGCAGGATCAGGGGCAGCTTGGCCACTTCTGCCAGGGTGATGGGCAGGCGTTTGCCCGTGCTGTTTTTTTTGGCAGCGCCTGTCTTGTCGCTGCTTTTTTGCGAAATCAGCACCAGCTCTTCGGAATTCAGCGTGGTCGTTTCCAGTTCGGGGGAGCGTTCAGAGTTGTAGAGCACGGCCATGTCGAGGTTGCCGACGCGCAGACCTTCCTGCATCAGTACCGAAAACCCCTCGGTCAATGTCAGTTGCGCCAGCGGCAGTTGTTGCCGGAAGGCCTGGGTCAGCGGCACTGTGACAAGCTTGGACAAGCTGGGCGGCAGACCGATGGAGACCCGGCCGGCCAGGTTGCCGCGCACAGCGCCCAGTTCTTCGCGCGCGACCTCCACCTGGTGCAGTATGCCGCGCCCGTGTTTGAGCAGCAGCTTGCCGGCTTCTGTCGGCACAGCGCCGCGTCCGGTGCGCGTCAGCAGGTTTTGCCGCAGCTCGACTTCCAGCAAGCGCACCTGTCGGCTGAGCGCCGGCTGGGCAATGTCCAGCGCAATCGAGGCACGGGTGAAACTGCCCAGTTCGGCGACCCGCACAAAGTATTCGAGTTGCTTGAGGTCCATATTCGCTTCGGGTTGTGGCCAAAAAGGGTGAACAGGCCCTGGTTTTTGAATATCCTTTCGTCAATTATGCCCAACCGGCATAGCTGCTAGTCCAGGCGAGGCCTTTTCCCGCACCGCAGAAACCAACAAAATGGCCCCATGCAAACCGCCGCTTTCGCGATCAAGGGTATTTCGTCCATGGCCACCCGGCAGGTGCTGGCGGAGTTGGTGTCTGTTTTTGAGCACCAGTCCGGCTGCACGGTTTCGATAGAGGCGGTGGGTGGGGTCGATGCTGCAAATCGTGTGTTGGCCGGGGAAGCTTTTGATGTGGTGGTGCTGGCCTCGGACGCCATCGACAAATTGATCAGCAGCGGGCACCTGCAGACGGGCAGCAAGCTTGATCTGGTTCGCTCGGGGGTTGCGGTCTGCGTGCGTGCCGGTGCGCCTTTGCCGCAGATCGACACTGAAGACGCGCTTAAACGCGTTGTATTGGCCGCACGCAGCGTCAGCTACTCGACGGGTCCCAGTGGTGTGGCACTGGCTAAATTGTTCGAGCACTGGGGTATCGCAGACGAGACAGTCGGCCGCATGATGCAGGCGCCGCCGGGCGTGCCCGTCGGCACGCTGGTGGCACGCGGCGAGGTTGAGCTGGGCTTCCAACAACTGAGCGAGCTGATACATGTCGAGGGCATCACCGTGGTGGGCCCGCTGCCGCCGGCCATCCAGATCATCACCACCTTTTCCGCCGGTATTCATGCCAGCGTGTTGGCTGGCTCAGCCCAAGCCGGGCGGGTGCACGCCCTGCTGGACTACATGCGCTCGCCACAGGCGGCTGATGCGAAGCGCCGCCAGGGCATGGAGCCGGTCTGATCCGAACACAAACACAAACAAAACACGAACACAGGAAAACACATGAGCCTCATCATTGACTGCCACGGCCACTACACCACCGCCCCCAAGGCGCTGGAGGCCTGGCGCAACCAGCAGATCGCCGGCATCAAAGACCCGTCGGTCAAGCCGCGGGTGGCCGACCTGAAGATCAGCGACGACGAGCTGCGGGAGTCGATTGAGACCAACCAGTTGCGCCTGATGAAAGAGCGCGGCAGCGACATCACGCTGTTTTCGCCGCGCGCCAGCTTCATGGCGCACCACATCGGCGACTTCGAGGTGTCCAGCACCTGGGCGGCGATCTGCAATGAGTTGTGTTTCCGTGTCAGCCAGTTGTTCCCCGAGCACTTTGTGCCGGTCGCCATGTTGCCGCAGTCGCCCGGTGTGGACCCAGGCACTTGCATCCCCGAGCTGGAAAAATGCGTCAGGGAGTACGGCAACGTCGGCATCAACCTCAACCCCGACCCTTCGGGCGGCCACTGGACCAGCCCACCGCTGACCGACAAACTCTGGTACCCGATCTACGAAAAGATGGTCGAGTACGACCTGCCGGCGATGATTCATGTGTCCACGTCGTGCAACCCGGCCTTTCACACCACCGGCGCGCATTACCTGAACGCTGACACCACGGCTTTCATGCAGCTGATTCAGGGCGATCTGTTCAAGGACTTCCCGACGCTTCGCTTTTTGATCCCGCACGGCGGCGGTGCCGTGCCTTACCACTGGGGACGTTTTCGCGGTCTGGCGCAGGAGATGAAAAAGCCACTGCTGACCGACCACCTGCTGGGCAACGTCTTCTTTGACACCTGCGTCTATCACCAGCCGGGCATCAACCTGCTCAACACGGTGATCCCAGTGAAAAACGTGTTGTTCGCCTCGGAGATGATTGGGGCTGTGCGCGGCATCGATCCGGAGACCGGCAACTATTACGACGACACCAAGCGCTACATCGAAGCCTCGACCATCCTGAGCGCCGACGACAAGCACCAGATCTACGAAGCCAACACGCGCCGCGTGTTTCCGCGCCTGGACGCGCTGCTCAAACGACAAGGGAGATGAACATGTTCGAACTAGGCGTTGTTTATCGCAACATCACCAGGGCGGATCGCGCAGCAAGCGACCGCATGGCGAAGTACGGCTCGGCCACGGTGCATGAAGCCATGGGCCGTGTGGGCCTGATGAAAACCTATATGCGCCCGATCTACCCCGGTGCGCAGATTTCCGGCACGGCAGTCACGGTGCTGCTGCAGCCTGGCGACAACTGGATGATGCATGTGGCGGCCGAGCAGATTCAGCCCGGTGACATCGTGGTCGCGGCCTGCACCACCGACAACACCGATGGTTTCTTTGGTGACCTGCTGGCCACCAGTTTCATGGCGCGCGGCGCACGCGGCCTGATCATCGACGGCGGCTGCCGCGACGTGAAAACGCTGCAGGAGATGGGTTTTCCGGTGTGGAGCCGTGCCATCAGTTCCAAGGGCACGGTCAAGGCCACGTTGGGTTCGGTCAATATTCCGGTGGTGTGCGCCGGCATGGCGGTCAACCCTGGCGATGTGATCGTGGCTGACGATGACGGCGTGGTCGTGGTGCCGGCTGCGCTGGCAGCCAAAACCGCCGATGCTGCCGCCGCGCGCGAAGCCAACGAGGGCGAGAAGCGCGCCAAACTGGGCTCTGGCGTTCTGGGCCTGGACATGTACAGCATGCGCGGTCCGTTGGAAAAAGCCGGGCTCAAATATATTGACTAACCCCCCGAAGCACCTTCGGCGCCTCCCCCCAAGGGGGGGCAACACCAGCGGCCCGGCGAAGCCGGTTCCGCGGTGTTCCTGGCCAAGACACCTCGTTGATAAGGTAATACAGATGTCCTTTTCCAAGCCGGCAAGCGGCGACTTCACGAAAACCCCCGGCTGGCTCGACTGGTACGCCGGTCCCAGCACACCGCGTTTCAAGCTGCCCCCTGGTGCGGTGGACGCGCACTGCCATGTGTTCGGCCCGGGCGTGCGGTTTCCCTATGCGCCCGAGCGCAAGTACACGCCGTGCGACGCGTCGAAAGACCAGTTGTTCGCGCTGCGCGACCACCTGGGTTTTGATAAAAACGTGATCGTGCAGGCGACCTGCCACGGCAGCGACAACCGCGCGCTGGTCGACGCCTTGCAGCATTCGAACAACAAGGCGCGCGGCGTGGCCACGGTCAAGCGTGATGTCTCTGACGCCGAGCTGCAGGAGATGCATGCCGCTGGTGTGCGCGGCACGCGTTTCAACTTCGTCAAACGCCTGGCCGACTTCACACCACGCGAGGTGCTGCTGGAGATTGCCAATCGCATCGCGCCACTGGGCTGGCATGTGGTGGTGTACTTCGAGGCGAAGGATCTGCCTGAGCTTTACGACTTTTTTACCGCGTTGCCAACCACCGTGGTGGTGGACCACATGGGCCGGCCTGATGTCAGCAAGCCGGTGGATGGCCCTGAATTTGAGCTGTTTGAGAAGATGATGCGCGAGCACGAGAACATCTGGAGCAAGGTCAGTTGCCCCGAGCGGCTGAGCCTGTCCGGACCGCCAGCCCTGAACGGTGAGCAAAACGCCTACCGTGATGTGCTGCCTTTTGCCCGGCGTCTGGTCGAGACCTTTCCCGACCGCGTGCTCTGGGGCACCGACTGGCCGCACCCCAACTTGAAAGACCACATGCCCGACGACGGTCTGCTGGTGGACTACATTCCCCAGATCGCCCCCACGCCCGAGTTGCAGCAAAAGTTGCTCGTGGACAACCCGACCCGGCTGTACTGGTGTTAGTCACCCAGGTCCGGACAAGGAACACCATCATGCCCCTCGACAAACCCTACCTGGACGTCCCAGGCACCACCATTTTTGATGCCGAGCAATCGCGTCTTGGTTATCACCTAAACCAGTTCTGCATGTCGCTGATGAAGGCGGACAACCGTACGCGTTTCAAGGCCGATGAGCGTGCCTACCTCGATGAGTGGCCGATGAGCGAAGAGCAGAAGCAGGCGGTGCTGACGCGCGACCTGAACCGCTGCATCAAGGCCGGTGGCAACATCTATTTCCTCGCCAAGATCGGCGCCACCGATGGCAAGAGCTTTCAGCAGATGGCTGGCAGCATGACGGGCATGACCGAAGACGAATACCGCAACATGATGATCGCCGGCGGCCGTTCGGTCGAAGGCAACCGCGTGATCGGCGAAGACGGCAGCGCCCAGGCCCACCGGCAGCCGCAAGGCAAAGCCGGCGCAACACGGAATTCATGACCATGGCAAAAATTACCGCATCGGTCTACACCTCGCATGTGCCCGCCATTGGCGCCGCACTCGACCTCGGCAAGACCCACGAGCCCTACTGGCAGCCGGTTTTTCAAGGCTACGAGTTTGGCAAACAGTGGATGAAGGACAACCAGCCCGACGTGGTTTTTCTGGTCTTCAACGACCACGCCACTGCCTTCAGCCTGGACATGATCCCGACCTTTGCCATCGGCACGGCGGCCGAGTACCAGCCCGCCGACGAAGGCTGGGGGCCGCGCCCTGTGCCGGTGGTGCAGGGGCATCCCGAGCTGGCGGCGCATATTGCGCAGTCGGTGATCCAGCAGGACTTTGACCTGACCATCGTCAATAAAATGGACGTGGACCACGGCCTGACCGTGCCGCTGTCGCTGATGTGCGGCCAGCCTCCCCAGTCGGATTTTGCCTGGCCCTGCCCGGTGATTCCGTTTGCCGTCAACGTGGTGCAATACCCGGTGCCCAGCGGCCAGCGTTGCTACAACCTGGGCAAGGCCATTGCGAAAGCGGTGGCGAGTTATGACGAAGATCTGAATGTGCACATCTGGGGCACAGGCGGCATGAGCCACCAGCTCCAGGGCCCGCGTGCCGGCCTGATCAACAAGGACTTCGACAATACCTTCCTCGACCTACTCATCAACAACCCGGACGCTGCGGCAGCCATCCCGCATATCGACTATGTGCGCGATGCGGGCAGCGAAGGCATCGAGCTGGTGATGTGGCTGATTGCGCGCGGCGCCATGGCCGACGCAGCCGGTGGCCCCAAGCCCAGGGCGGTGCAACGCTTCTACCATGTGCCCGCCAGCAATACGGCGGTGGGCCATTTGATTCTGGAGAACTCATAAATGAAAACCATCAAAGTCGCGCTTGCCGGCGCTGGCGCTTTTGGCATCAAGCACCTCGACGGCATCAAGAACATTGACGGTGTTGAAGTTGTTTCGCTGATCAGCCGCGACCTGAACAAGACCAGAGAGATTGCCGCCAAATACGGCATCGCCCACGTCAGCACCGACCTGGCCGACAGCCTGGCGCTCAAGGAAGTTGATGCCGTCATTTTGTGCACGCCGACACAGATGCATGCGGAGCAGTCGATTGCCTGCATGAAGGCCGGCAAACATGTGCAGGTTGAAATTCCGCTGGCCGACACGCTCAAGGGTGCGCAGGAAGTGGTGGCCCTGCAAAAGCAGACCGGGCTGGTCGCCATGTGTGGCCACACGCGCCGCTTCAACCCCAGCCACCAGTACGTGCACAAGGAAATTGCGGCCGGCCGCTTCAACATCCAGCAGATGGACGTGCAGACCTACTTCTTTCGCCGCAGCAACATGAATGCGCTGGGCCAGCCGCGCAGCTGGACCGACCATCTGCTGTGGCACCACGCAGCCCACACGGTGGACCTGTTCGCTTACCAGTGTGGCAGCCCGATTGTTCAGGCCAACGCCATTCAGGGGCTGATTCACCCGGCGCTGGGGATTGCCATGGACATGAGCATCCAGCTCAAGGCGGCCAATGGCGCGATCTGCACGCTGAGCCTGTCCTTCAACAACGACGGCCCGCTGGGCACCTTTTTTCGCTACATCGGCGACACGGCCACTTATCTGGCCCGTTATGACGACTTGTTTAATGGCAAGGAAGAAAAAATCGACGTGAGCCAGGTGGATGTGTCGATGAACGGCATCGAGCTGCAGGACCGGGAATTTTTCGCCGCGATTCGCGAAGGGCGTGAGCCGAACAGTAGCGTGGCCCAGGTACTGGCCTGCTACGAAGTGCTGCACAAGCTTGAACAGCAGCTCAACGCAGGCTGAGCGGCCTCCGCCTTTGGCTGTCATTGCGGGCTTGACCCGCAATCCATGGCCCCGCCTTCTGCGTCGGTGGTTCGCACGGCATGGATCCCGGATCAAGTCCGGGATGACAAGTCTGTGAAAATGGGCGTCAATCACATCACGTTTTACGAGAAAGCCCGCATGCAAACGAGAAAAATCGGCTCTTTCGAGGTTTCGGCCATCTGCCTGGGCTGCATGAATTTGAGCCACGCCTACGGCACACCGCCCACGGCAGAGCAGGGCGAACGAGTGTTGCTGGCCGCGCTGGACGCGGGCGTCACGCTGTTTGACACCGCAGCGCTGTATGGCTTTGGCGCCAACGAAACTCTGGTCGGCAGGGTGTTGTCCAAACACCGCAGCCGCTTCACGCTGGCCAGCAAGGGCGGCATGGCGGGCGTGTATTTTGACGACGGTATCAAGCGGGTCATCGATGGGCGGCCTGAGACCATTCGCAAAAACTGTGAAGACAGCTTGAAGCGCCTGCAGACCGATGTGATCGATCTGTATTACCTGCACCGCTGGGACAAGAAAGTGCCCATCGAGGTCAGCGTGGGCGCATTGGCCGATCTGGTCCGCGATGGCAAGGTGCGCAACATCGGTCTGTCTGAAGTATCAGCCGCCACGCTGCGCAAAGCCCATGCGGTGCACCCGATTGCCGCTGTGCAGACCGAGTATTCGCTGTGGACGCGCAACCCCGAGATCGCAGTGCTCGAAGCTTGCCGTGAGCTGGGCGCCGCCTTTGTGGCCTTCAGTCCTGTGGCGCGCGGCTTTTTGTGTGACGCCCTGGGCGACGTGAGCACACTGCAGGCCAAAGACATCCGCGCTGCCATGCCGCGTTTTGCACCTGACAACTATGCGGCCAACCTCAAGCTGCTGCCGGCCTACAAGGCCCTGGCGCTGGAGGCAGGCTGCACGCCGGCGCAACTGGCGCTGGCCTGGTTGCTGCACAAAGCGCCGCATATCGTGCCGATTCCCGGCACCACCAGCGTGGATCACTTGCACGACGACCTCGGCGCGATGGATGTGCGGCTGGACGCCGGCGTGCTGGAAAAGCTGGAGGCACTGATCAACCAGCGCACGGTGACCGGTAACCGCTACAGCGCGCAGAGTGCCAGCGAGGTGGACACCGAGGAATTTGGCGCCAGCGCTTGAGCCTGGGCCGCGCCTGCATTTGCTATTGTTTTGATAGCTGCTCACGCCCGTCGTATAAAGGCAAGAGGCCTATTTGTTTATAGTCAAACAACTACGCCGGTCGTCTGGGCTGGTTTGACTCCCTCTCCCCCTGGGAGAGGGCGGGGGTGAGGGCAGGCGGTCTATGCACAGGGTGATCGGATGTTGTGGCTTGCTGGCCCTCACCCCAACCCTCTCCCAGAGGGCGAGGGGGCAAGAAAAGCGTGCTGTTTGCAAGGACCCGAGTAGTGATGAATGGTCAGAGCGTATCGATAAAGCTGCGCAGCTTGTCCGAGCGCGAAGGGTGCTTGAGCTTGCGCAGCGCCTTGGCTTCGATCTGGCGGATGCGCTCGCGTGTCACGTCAAACTGCTTGCCGACTTCTTCCAGTGTGTGGTCGGTAGACATCTCGATACCAAAACGCATGCGCAGCACCTTGGCTTCGCGCGGCGTCAGGCTGTCGAGGATGTCTTTCACCACATCGCGCAGGCCGGCCTGCATCGCGGCTTCCAGCGGTGCGGTGTTGGCGCTGTCTTCGATGAAGTCGCCGAGGTGGCTGTCGTCATCGTCACCGATCGGTGTTTCCATCGAGATCGGCTCCTTGGCGATCTTCATGATCTTGCGGATCTTGTCTTCAGGAATCTCCATCTTGGCGGCCAGGATGCTGGCGTCCGGCTCGAAGCCGAACTCCTGCAGATGCTGGCGCGACAGGCGGTTCATCTTGTTGATGGTCTCTATCATGTGCACCGGAATGCGGATGGTGCGGGCCTGGTCGGCAATCGAGCGTGTGATGGCCTGGCGAATCCACCAGGTGGCGTAGGTCGAGAACTTGTAGCCGCGGCGGTATTCGAACTTGTCCACGGCTTTCATCAGGCCGATGTTGCCCTCTTGAATCAAGTCGAGGAACTGCAGGCCGCGATTGGTGTACTTCTTGGCAATCGAAATCACCAGGCGCAAGTTGGCCTCGATCATCTCTTTCTTGGCGTCGCGCGAGTTGGTCTCGCCTTCGTTCATGCGCTTGTTGATGTCCTTGAGCTGGCCCAGGGGCACGACCACACGTGCCTGCAGCTCGCCGAGTTTGGTCTGCAGTTCCTGAATCGGTGGCACGTTGCGCGCCATGATGATGGACCATGGTTTGTTCGCCGCGACCTGTTTCTCGACCCATTTGAGGTTCAACAGATTCGGCGGGAAGTCCTTGACAAAGACTTCCTGCGGCATGCCGCACTTCTCGACGATGATGCGGCGCAACTCGCGCTCTTTCTTGCGCACGTCCAGCACCTGGCCGCGCAGCAAATCACACAATTTTTCAATCGTCTTGGCAGTGAAACGCACGGTCATCAGCTCGTCGCTGAGCGCCTTTTGCGCCTTCACATAAGTCGGCGTGCCGTAACCTTCTTTGTCGTAGGTTTTGTGGACCTTCTCGAACAGGGATGCAATGGTGTCGATGCGGGTCAGCGCTTCCTTCTTGAGCTCTTCGAGCTTTTTGGTCAGCGCCTTGGAGCCGCCCTTGCCGTCGTCGTCGTCTTCTTCGTCGAACTCATCAAAGTCTTCTTCGGCCACATAGTCGTCAGCCTCGTTCGGGTTGGAAAAACCATCAACCACGGTGGAAATGACGATCTTGCCTTCGCGGATGTCTTCACCGAGGCGCAGGATTTCGGCAATCGTGGCCGGACTTTCCGAGATGGCTTCCATCATCTTCATCAGGCCGCCCTCGATGCGCTTGGCGATTTCGATCTCGCCTTCACGCGTCAGCAGCTCGACCGTGCCCATTTCGCGCATGTACATGCGCACCGGGTCGGTGGTGCGGCCGAACTCGCTGTCCACGGTGGACAGAGCGGCTTCAGCGGCTTCTTCAGCCTCTTCTTCGGTGGCACCGGCCGGTGCGTTGGCGGTGATCAGCAGGGTTTCTGCGTCAGGTGTCTGCTCGTACACCGCCACACCGAGGTCGTTCAGGGTGACGATCACCGCGTCCAGCGTCTCGGCGTCGATCAATTTGTCGGGCAGGTGGTCGGAAATTTCGCCGTGGGTCAGGTAACCGCGTGTTTTGCCGAGTTTGATCAGTGCCTTCAGGCGGGCGCGGCGCTTGGCCATGTCTTCTTCGGACAGCACGGTTTCGTCCAGGCCGAACTCTTTCATCAAGGCGCGTTCTTTCGCCTTGCTGATTTTCATGCGCAGCGGTTTGACCTTTTCGGCCGTTTCCGGCACGGGTTCACCGACCAGATCGTCTTCGATGTCGGACATGTCTACGTCACCCGCAGGCTTGCCATCAATTTTTGGTTTGCGGCCACGCTTGGCGCCGCCGGTTTCAACCGCAGCAGCCGGGTTTTTCGGCGGGCGACCAGGCTTTTTCTTGACCGGCACTTCAACGGCGGCTGCAGCCGGCGCGGCCTTCAGCGGGGCTTCTTTTTTGGCAAGGGGTTTGGCAGGGGAAACGGGAGACTTGGTCGGCACAGGGGGGGCTTTCTTGACGGACTTTGCGGATTTCAGGGGCACTTTGGGCGCTGCGGCTTTTTTGCCGGGAACTGGTTTGGATATGGCGGTTTTTCCGGATTTTTCAAGCGGGCTGGCTGCCTTCTTGACGGGCGGTCGGGCCGCAGATTTTGCTGCAACTTTGGGCTTGGTCATAACTTTGGCGGACTTGCTTGACTTTTGAGCAGGCATGGCGAACTCCCGGTATGAAAACTTCCTTCAACAGACTGGGTTCCCGGGCATCTGACGCAGGTCAAAGCACAGGCACAAAAAATGCCCGCGCCGGATGGCTGGGCATTTGACGGCAAGTTGTTTGGGCGAACATTTGGTGTGCAGTCCTTGCGGGGAAGTTGCCCTTCAACCAGTGAGGTCCCGTTTTTGCGGGGGGCGGGTGCCGGAGGTGCTGCTGTCGCGCTTGCCGTAGCGAAAAAATGGATTATACCCGGATGCCTCATTTTTGGGCATCAACATCCACACCAAATCAGCTTTTTTTCAGCAAGCCCGAGAGCGCTTCATAGCGCTGCCGTGCCGCCGGGTCGGCCATGACCTGGGGCAGCAGAGCAACCATTTCCTGCTGGCGTTTGAGCTTGAGAAGCTGGTCCACGATGGCGCGCACCTCGTCCCAGTCACAGTCGATGCCTTCGGGGAGTTGGGCGATCTGGTCGATGGCGTGTTTTTCCTGCGGGTGCTCGCGCAGGCCCTCGCGCAGCGCGGCCCAGGGCTGCGGGCCGTGTTCATGCAACTGGCTTTCCAGCCAGACAAAAAGCGGGCCGTGCGGCGCCGGCAACTCGCACAGCAGGCCATGCTCCTCATTGCCGAGTTTGTTCCAGCTTTGCGGGTCGGTCAGCATCAGGCGCAGCACGCGGTCTTCACGGCTGGCTGGCAACACGCGGCCGGCGATCCGCCGAACAGGCCGGGCGGCGCCGGATGGACCGCCGAAGCTGCGGCCGGGCGCGCCGGCATCCATGGGCAGCGAGGCGGCGTAAGCGCCTTCGTCGTGCAGATCGGAGAAATTCCCGGAAAACTCTTCGAAATGGGATGCACCACCCGACATTTCGGGTGTTTTAGGCCTCTGGCCCTTGCCAGACGGGCGTGATTTGCTATTGTTTTTATAGTCCCTGGCGCTCGCCGGCTGCCAGATCTGCAGCAGCTCGCGGCTGTCGATCAGCACCTGGTCGGCGATTTCAGCCAGCAACTGGCGCTTGAGCGTGCCGTCGGGCAACAGACTCCAGAGCGGCCGCGCATTACTGGCCATGTGCGCCCGTCCCTCGGCGGTGTCGAGCTCGCAGCCCTCGGCGGCAGCTTCAAGCATGAACTTGCTCAAGGGCACGGCCTTGGCAACGGCGGCGGCAAAACCCTCCTGGCCGTTGGCGCGGATGAAGCTGTCGGGGTCGTGCTCTTCGGGCAGGAACAAAAATTTGACACTGCGCACGTCAGTCGCAAAGGGCAGGGCGGCGTCCAGCGCCTTGCGCGCCGCGCGGCGGCCGGCGCTGTCGCCATCGAAGCTGAAGACCACCGCGTCGGTGAAGCGGAACAGCTTTTGCACATGGTCGGCGGTGCAGGCTGTGCCCAGGGTGGCCACGGCATTGGCAAAGCCGAGCTGGGCCAGCGCCACCACGTCCATATAACCTTCTGTGACCAGCGCATAGCCGTGTTCACGCAGCGCCGTCCGGGCTTCAAACAGGCCATAGAGCTCACGGCCCTTGCTGAACACCGGGGTTTCAGGCGAATTCAGGTATTTGGGTTTGTCGTCGCCGAGCACGCGCCCGCCAAAACCTATGCATTCGCCCTTGACATTGCGGATCGGGAACATCACGCGGTCGCGGAAGCGGTCGTAACGCTTGGCTTCGCCCTGCGAATTTTCTTCACCGGGCTCGCCGGAGATCACCAGTCCGCTTTCGACCAGCAGCGGGTCGTTGTAGTCCGGGAACACGCTGGCCAGTGCCCGCCAGCCTTCGGGCGCATAACCGAGGCCGAAAGTCTTGGCAATCTCTCCTGACAGACCGCGGCCCTTGAAGTAATCGACGGCGCGCGGCGAGCTGCGCAAATGCTTGATGTAGGCGACGCCGGCTTTTTCGAGCACGCTGCTCAGCGTCGCCTGCTGCTCGCGGGCCAGGGCAGCGCGGGCGCGCTCCTGCGGCGACACGTCGTCTTCGGGCACCTGCAGGCCGTATTGCTGGGCCAGGTCTTTCACGGCTTCGACAAAAGTCATGCCGCCGTGTTCCATCAAAAAGCTGATCGCGTTGCCGTTTTTGCCGCAGCCGAAGCAGTGGTAGAACTGCTTGGACGGGCTGACAGAAAAAGAGGGGGATTTTTCTCCATGAAAGGGACACAGCCCCATGAAGTTGGCCCCGCCCTTCTTGAGCTGGACATGGCGGCCAACAATATCGACGATATCGGCGCGCGCCAGCAGTTCCTGAATGAATGATGAGGGAATGGCCACGCCTGTATTGTGCCCCGGCAACAAAATGTGGGGCTAACATGGTTCTTACATCCGACTACCCGAGCGAATCACCCATGACCAGCATTTTTGACCAGGACCTGCCCCGCACCGAAGCCAACCACGCGCCGCTGTCACCGCTGTCTTTCATTGAGCGCAGCGCCGAGGTTTACCCGGACCGGCTGGCGGTGGTGCACGGTGGCCTGCGTCGTAGCTGGTCTGAAGTGTTCAGGCGTTGCCGGCAACTGGCCAGCGCGCTGCAACAGTGCGGCATTGGGCCCGGCGACACGGTGGCTGTGATGTTGCCCAACACGCCGCCCATGGTCGAGGCCCACTTCGGCATCCCCGTCACTGGTGCGGTGCTCAATGCGCTGAACACCCGGCTGGATGCGCCCACCCTGGCCTTCATGCTGGACCACGGCGAGGCCAAAGTTGTCATCGTCGATCCCGAGTTTGCCGGTGTCATGCAGCAAGCCATTGCCTTGCGCAAGTCGGCAACCCCGCTGCTGGTGATCGACGTGGAAGACGCGATGTACACCGGGCCGGTGCAGCGCATTGGCAGTGTGTCTTACGACGAATTCCTGGCCGGCGGTGATGCAGACTTTGCCTGGCACTTGCCGGCCGACGAGTGGGATGCGATTGCGCTGAACTACACCAGCGGCACCACCGGCAACCCCAAGGGCGTGGTCTACCACCATCGCGGCGCAGCGCTGAATGCCGTCTCCAACATCCTCGAATGGGACATGCCCAAACATGCGGTGTACCTGTGGACGCTGCCGATGTTTCACTGCAACGGCTGGTGTTTTCCGTGGACGGTGGCGGCGCGCGCCGGTGTCAACATCTGCCTGCGCAAGGTCGAGGCCAAGGCGATTTTTGAGGCGATCCGAGAGCACGGTGTCACGCACTACTGCGGCGCGCCCATCGTGCACGGCCTGCTGGTTAATGCGCCCGACAAGCTCAAACACGGCTTGCCGCGCGGCGTGAAGGCGATGGTGGCGGGCGCGGCGCCGCCGGCGTCCATGATTGAAGGCATGGAGGCGCTGGGGTTCGATCTGACGCATGTCTACGGCCTGACCGAGGTCTATGGCCCGGCCACGGTCTGCGCGGTGCAGGAGGGCTGGGACAAGCTGGAGATTGGCGAGCGCGCGCGGCTCAATGCGCGCCAAGGTGTGCGTTATCACCTGGAGCGTGACGTGCGTGTGCTCGACGCATCGACTCTGCAGCCCGTACCCAGCGACGGCGAAACCATGGGCGAGATCATGTTCAGGGGCAATATTGCGATGAAGGGGTATTTGAAAAACGCCAAGGCGACCGAAGAAGCGTTTGCGGGCGGCTGGTTTCACAGCGGCGACCTGGCTGTGATGTACCCCGATGGCTACATCAAGATCAAGGACCGCAGCAAGGACATCATCATCTCGGGCGGCGAAAACATCTCGTCCATCGAGGTCGAGGACGTGCTTTACCGCCACCCCGACGTATTGGCTGCCGCCGTGGTGGCCAAACCCGATGCGAAGTGGGGCGAGACGCCCTGCGCCTTTGTGGAGTTGAAGGCTGGCGCGGCCACCACGCCCGAAGACATCGTGGCGCACTGCAAAAAACACCTGGCCGGTTTCAAGGTGCCGCGCGCGGTGGTGTTTGGCGAATTGCCGAAAACCTCGACCGGCAAGATCCAGAAGTTTGAGCTGCGCAAACTGGCGGGCTCGGCCGTGGCCATCAACGTCTGACCGGGCCGCCCCGACATGCAAATCCTCAGCCACCAGGCCGCCCATGTGCTGGCCAACCCCGCAGCCTTTGTCTGGCGCGTGCTCAAGGGGTTTCGCGCCAACCAGGGCTTGCTGCTGGCTGGTGCGGTGGCTTATTACGCGTTGCTGTCGATTGTTCCGCTGCTGATCCTGGTGGTCATCGCGCTGTCGCATGTGATCGACCAGGCCGAACTGCTGCAGACCCTGGGCCGCTACCTCGAATGGCTGATGCCGGTGCAGTCGCGCGCGGTGGTGGCCGAACTTGCGACCTTTCTCGAACACCGCGACGTGATCGGTTGGGTGCTGCTGGGCACCATGCTGTTTTTCAGCTCGCTGGCTTTCACCGTGCTGGAAAACGCCATGTCGGTGATCTTCTTGCACCGCATCGCGGTGCGGCGCAGGCACTTCATCGTCTCGGCGCTGCTGCCTTACTGCTACATCGTCAGCCTGGGCGCCGGGCTGCTGGTGGTCACGCTGGTGTCGGGCGGGCTGCGCGCCATGGGAGAGGAAAGTGTCGACGTGCTGGGCCGCGAATGGTCGCTCAGCGGCGTGTCCGGCCTGCTGCTTTACCTGCTCGGGCTGACCGGCGAGATTTTCCTGCTGACCTCGGTCTACATGGTGATGCCGGTCGGCAAGCTGTCCTGGCGCCACGCGCTGATAGGCGGCGCGACGGCGGCGCTGCTGTGGGAAGTCACGCGCCACCTGCTGGTCTGGTATTTCGGCACGCTGTCGCAGGTCAATGTGGTGTACGGCTCGCTGACCACGGCCATCGTGGTGCTGCTGAGCCTGGAAATAGCGGCGACTTTGCTGCTGCTGGGCGCCCAGGTGATCTCCGAATACGAACGCATCGACAAGCCGCCTGAGCCGGCGCCAGCCAACCCCTTGCGGGTGGAAGGCACAGCACCGGATGGCAAGACGCTATCGGATTGATAGCTGATAGCGCCCGCCAGTCATGGGCTGGAGGTACTTTTGATGGCTCTCTTCCGTTTCGGGTGGGAAGCGACACGTAAGAACATTGTGTTGACATCCAAGCTTAAAGGAGAACCACAAATGCAAGAAGCGTTGTTTTGCCAGGCGCTGGGACTGGCTGAGCCCTGGGC
>Ga0308009_10000183_pt1 | contig 53983 bp, 40 predicted proteins | sample Neamet127_FD_203134 | JGI IMG/M metagenome (GOLD analysis project Ga0308009, IMG submission 203134) | Marine microbial communities from water near the shore, Antarctic Ocean - #127 | ecosystem: Environmental > Aquatic > Marine > Unclassified | place: Southern Ocean | collected 2014-07-24 | reverse complement strand
TGGCCCGTTATGGTGCTAGGATGCCAGAGTTGCTTGAGGAGTAATTGTAGCTGTGGGTAGATGCTCGAGCTCCTAACCAGTAAGAGTTTTTGGAAAAGATTAAGAGTAATGAAAAGTAACCATCAACATAATGCGCTGGCGATCACTTTGCTGCTACTAGGATTAGCCTTCATGGGCTCTTCCGCTATGGCTCAGGATGGTTATTCCTTCATCGATGAACCTGCAGATAACCAGTCAGGTAACGCCATCTTCCGCATAGCACCCAGCTCTATACTGAATGAGCAGGCGCCATTTTTGAGCATTGCCAGAAATGTTGAGCAGAAAGACTTTCAAGGCGCTGTTGTAGACGATGCCTTAAACTTCAATCTGGGCATGCAGATTGAGCCTATTGCTGGATTGAGCGTTAGTGCAAATGCTTGGAAAATGCAGATCGATGAGGCACCGGCGACCAATAACAATTGGCAGGGCGGGCTAACTAATCTATACATCGATGATTCGGCAATCACAGAATTCAATATAGACAACCCACTACTGGGAACCAATGTCGAATCGAACGGATTTGATCTGGGCGCCTCCTACATATGGGATACGAATCGCTTCGGTCAGTTTACCCTCAGTTCCACAACAACCTATGTTGAGGAATTCGAGAACAACGGCGTGCTCATAGACTTCGCCACTTCCGACATCACCGAAATAGATGAGCGGCTGATTAGCCCAGAACTGCAGAGTAGTCTGATGCTCTCTTGGCAATTCGGAAATCACACGGCCAGTGCTATAACTAATTACTTTGATTCATTTAAAGATATTAGTGAATTGAACATGGACGAAATAAACGAGTTAGTCGATAACATCACTACCTTCGATTTTGAGTACGGCTACAGTGTGAAGACCGGTTTGCATGACCGTGCAATAATTTCGTTTGGTATTCGCAATATCTTCGATGAGAAGACTGCACAGATTCTAAATTCTACTACGCGCATTCTGGATCAGAATGGTCGGGTAGCTTATGGGTCTATTAAGTACCAGTTTTAGGTACAACCTTCCTCGCATTTTTTTCTTGTAACGCAGCATTCTCGGGATGCCTTGAGCAAGTTTGCCTTTCTGGCGGCGGCCGAACACATCGAAGTTTGCGGCTGTGTGTTTCGAGTTCTGCTTAGGGCGCAGCGGATCGACTGTTTTAGCTCATAAAACATTTGAAGAGCTCTCTCCTCAACGTTGAATCAAACAGTGAGTCGCTTATCTAGCCCTTTGGCTGCTAGTCAAAGTATAGATGACGCTAAGCGCTTCCCAAAATTTGCGCCTAACAACGCAGTACCTGTTATGGCTAGCATCCCCTATAATCACATCTCAATAGTAAAGTTTTGTTGGGGAACAAAGAAATGGCTACTTATAGAGCTCCGTTAAGAGATATCAGGTTTCTCTTAAATAATGTATTCAATGTAGATCAGTTATTCGCCAGCATGCCGGACACGGCAGAGGTCACCGATGACCTGATCGTTGCTATTGTCGAAGAGGCAGGAAAGATAGCAGAAGGGTTGCTCGCTCCCATTAATTCCAGTGGTGATGCTGAAGCCTGCCATTTTGATAACGGCACAGTTACTACACCAAAGGGTTTTAAGGAAGCCTATAAGGCATTTGCTGAAGGAGGTTGGCCAAGCCTAACTGGCGATGTGAATTACGGTGGTCAAGGCATGCCTAAGATGCTGTCTGCTGTAATTGAAGAAATGTTATTTGCTGCCAATTCCTCTTTCGCGCTCTATACGATTCTCAATACTGGTGCGACGCTAACTCTGAGCCATCATGGCAGCGATGAATTGAAGCAGCGCTACCTGCCGAAAATGTACTCCGGCAATTGGTCCGGCACGATGTGCCTAACCGAACCTCACGCGGGAACCGACCTTGGGATGATTAAGACTAAGGCCGAACTGCAAGCCGATGGCAGCTATCTGCTTAGCGGCACCAAAATATTTATTACAGCCGGTGAACATGACCTTACCGAGAACATCATTCACCTGGTACTAGCAAAATTACCAGATGCGCCCCCAGGCCCGAGAGGGATCTCGCTATTTCTGGTTCCCAAGTTCTTGGTCGACGATTCGGGAATGTTAACCGGTGAGCGCAACACCGTAGCCTGCGGTTCAATAGAGCACAAGATGGGAATCAAGGCGTCCTCGACCTGTGTAATGAATTTCGATTCGGCCGCGAGCTACTTGGTTGGTGAAGAAAATCAGGGCCTGTCTCATATGTTTACCATGATGAACTACGAGCGATTATCGATGGGACTTCAGGGTAATGGCCTAGCCGATAGCTCCTACCAATTAGCATCTACGTACGCGAAGGAAAGAGTACAGGGTAGAGCCGCGACAGGAGCCTTGCAGCCGGGTCTGAATGCAGATCCAATCATTGTGCATCCTGATGTGCGAAGAATGCTGTTGACGATGCGGGCTAATATTTTAGCGGGGCGCGCCCTATCTCTATATGCGGCGAGTCAGTTGGACATATCTCGGTTCCACACGGATGAAGCTGCTCGGAAGAAGGCTGGGCAGCTCGTAGCACTGCTCATTCCTGTTCAAAAGGCGTACTGCACAGACCGCGGTTTTGAAGCCTGCGTGCTGGGTCAGCAAGTGCTGGGCGGCCATGGTTATGTTGCAGAGTGGGGGCTAGAGCAGAATGTTCGTGATGCAAGAATCGCGCAAATCTACGAGGGTGCGAATGGTGTTCAGGCGCTTGACCTCATGGGGCGTAAGACCGTGCGTAGTAAGGGCGAGCTGCTCCAAATTTTATCTAGCGAGATGGATGAGTTTGTCGCTAGCCAGAAAGATGTCGATGCGATGCAGTCCTATCTGGTGGCTTTCGAGGAATGCCGTGGACGTTTAGAAGAGGCTACTGCAACGGTGTTAGCGAGAAGCAGCGACGATCCGAATGAAGTTGGCGCAGCCTCATATAGTTATATGGAGCTAATGGGTTTGGTGCTCTATTGCTTCATGTGGCAGAGAATATTGTCGGCGGCATTAGCAGATCAAAATTCAGGGTCAGCTGATGCAGATTACACCGATGCTCTAGTTAAAACTGGGGAATTCTTTATGCAGAGATTGCTGCCGCGAACGGAATCATTGTTGGCTGAAATTAGTAGTGGTGCGGAATCCCTTATGACAATGAAGGCGGAGCAGTTCTAAGCAGCCCTGTAAATTCACGGGTCGCTTAGATTACCTATTCAAGGTTCTCTGAGGATATGGATGCGAACTAGTTCAGGTCTTCGTCCTTTTCGCCAACGAGGATCATATTGCCTAGCTCCATGGGTGCGACGATGCCATTGATATGGCCATTTCGGCTAGTATTTTTTGGTTTCACCAGCACGCGATCCTTCGCGCAAAGGGTCTGCCTAAATTGGCACTCTTCCTCAAGTGTTTTACTGCGCTGGAAAGCTCAGGCTGATTCTGGCCCAGCGGAAAGCATCTCAGCTGCATCAAGGTTTAGCTTGTGCCAGAGCCGCTGTATACTGAACGCCTTTAAAATTTCCAGGACTGAACTATGTTAAAAGTCGCTATCGTTGGTGCTGCCGGCCGTATGGGTCGAACTCTCGTTGAGGCAGTCAGCCAGAACAGCAGCACAATGCGTGTCTCAGTAGCCACAGTGCTTGCTGACGATCCAGCTTTGGGTGTGGATATTGGACTACTGGCAATTGGGGCTGCTATCGGCGTAAAAACAGCTGCTGAACTCACGCCAGATGAGTCGGACTTCGACGTGCTTATCGATTTCACTTCGCCCGAGGCGACGATGAGCCATCTCGCTCACTGTCAGGCGAGTAACAAGGCTATGGTAATAGGCACAACTGGTTTGTCTAGCGTTCAGCAACAAGCCATCCAAGAGGCCGCGGCAAATATCCCTATTATGTATGCGCCTAACATGAGTGTGGGTGTCAATCTCTGTCTCAAATTATTGGAACAAGCAGCACGAGTACTTGGGGATGAAGTTGATATAGAGATCACCGAGGCTCACCACCGTTTTAAGAAGGATGCGCCCTCTGGTACCGCTCTGAAGATGGGTGAGGTTATCGCTGACACTCTAGATAGAGATCTTGATGAGTGCGCAGTCTACGGCAGAGAAGGAGTCAGCCAAGAAAGAGATCGCAAGACAATCGGTTTCACCACAATAAGAGCTGGCGATATTGTCGGAGAGCATACGGTGACGTTCGCGGGTCTAGGTGAGCGCGTCGAGATAACACACAAGGCCAGCAGTCGAATGACTTTCGCTAGCGGCGCCGTCCGCGCGGTGAAGTGGATTTCGGATAAGCAGAGTGGTCTTTATTCGATGCAGGATGTGTTGGAGCTTTAGCTGCAGTTAGCATCAGAGCTAAAAAGTTGACGCCTCTTGAATAGGTTTGCATAACTCATGGCTAATGAAACCCTAATAATTTAGCTGAAGATCGAAGATTTTTTTCACTTCTCACTAGATTTTTAGACAGTTCGACGTAGACAAGATGGGGCATGTGTCTATAGAATACTCGCTCAGTATGACTATGCTGAAAAAATTACAAATTGATTAAAAAAGCGGAGTGAGGAGATTCTTCATTCCGCTTTTTTTCGCCCGAAATTAGTAGAATGATGAAGGTAGTTTAGGAGAAAAAGTGGCTGGGTCAGCGGTACTTGCATTAGAAGATGGTAGCGTATTTCATGGTATTGCAATTGGGGCTCAGGGAAGCTCCAGCGGCGAAGTGGTTTTCAATACCTCGTTGACGGGCTATCAGGAAATCCTCACTGACCCTTCATACGCTAAACAGATCGTCACTCTCACCTATCCCCACATCGGCAACACTGGCACGAATGAAGAAGACAATGAGTCCAGCCAGGTTTGGGCCTCTGGTCTCGTTATTCGCGATTTACCTTTACTGGCAAGCAACTGGCGAAATGAGCAGTCACTTGATGAGTTCCTGAAAGCTAGAAATATTGTCGCGATCGCCGAGATCGATACGCGCCGTCTTACGCGCTTGCTTCGCGATAAAGGGGCGCTGAACGGCTGCCTTCTTGCTGGTGCAGCGCTTGAAGCGGGTGGTGAGGTCGAAGCATTGCGACTCGCCAAGGCATTCCCAGGATTAAAAGGTATGGATCTCGCCAAAGAGGTCAGCGTTAAAGAAAGTTACGATTGGAAGGGCGGTGTTTGGGACTTAGAGTCCGGATACAAAGTGGATTCCGATAACCGATTCAAGATCGTTGCCTACGACTTCGGCGTTAAGAACAATATTCTGCGTATGTTGGTCGATCGCGACTGCGAAGTAACGGTTGTGCCTGCACAGACACCGGCGAGCGAGGTGCTCGCTATGAAGCCTCATGGAATCTTCCTCTCCAACGGCCCGGGCGACCCTGAGCCATGCGACTATGCCATCGCGGCTATATCGGAGTTCCTGGAAGCAGGTATTCCACTATTCGGCATTTGTCTGGGTTGTCAGTTAATGGCGCTAGCCTGCGGTGCAAGCACGGTGAAGATGTCTTTGGGCCATCATGGCGCGAACCATCCCGTACAAAACCTAAAAGATGGCACGGTAATGATTACCAGCCAAAACCATGGCTTCGCCGTCGACGAGAAGACCCTTCCTGACAATCTAGTAGCAACACACAAGTCTTTATTCGATGGCTCCTTGCAGGGAATAGAGCGCACAGACAAGCCAGCATTCGCGTTTCAGGGTCATCCGGAAGCAAGCCCAGGTCCACATGATGTGGCACCGCTGTTCGATTATTTCATTGAATTGATGGCCAATCAGAATTAATAGTTTAACCATTCTCGACTAAAACGTGTAAACCCGTGACTGCAAAGCAGAACTAACTACAAGGTACAGACAACGCGACCATGCCACGAAGAACTGATCTAAAGAGCATATTAATCATAGGAGCCGGCCCTATCGTTATCGGGCAGGCATGTGAATTCGACTATTCAGGTGCACAGGCTTGCCAGGCGTTAAAGGAAGAAGGCCTGCGAGTCATTCTAGTTAACTCTAATCCTGCCACTATTATGACCGACCCGGTGATGGCTGATGCCACCTACATTGAGCCCATCAATTGGCGCATGGTCGAGAAGATTATCGAGAAGGAAAGACCTGATGCTATTCTGCCAACCATGGGCGGGCAGACTGCGCTCAACTGTGCATTGGACCTAAACCGTCACGGCGTTTTGGACAAGTACAACGTCGAGCTAATTGGCGCGAACTGCGATGCAATAGACAAGGCTGAAGACCGAGAACTTTTCGACGAGGCTATGCAGAAAATCGGATTGGAAACGCCTCAGCATGGTATTGCTTGTAACCTGGAACAGGCGCACGAAGCACTCGAAAAAGTTGGCTTCCCCTGCATCATTAGACCTTCGTTCACCATGGGTGGTACTGGTGGTGGAATCGCCTATAACAAGGAAGAGTTTGATGAGATCTGCCTGCGCGGCATGGAGCTGTCACCCACCAACGAGCTGCTAATCGACGAATCGCTAATCGGTTGGAAAGAATATGAGCTCGAAGTGGTGCGCGATACGAATGACAACTGCATCATCGTCTGTTCTATCGAGAATTTCGATGCTATGGGTGTGCACACGGGTGATTCGATTACCGTTGCTCCTGCGCAAACCCTGACCGACAAGGAATATCAGATTCTTCGGAATGCCTCGCTCGCCGTCTTGCGAGAGATTGGTGTAGAAACTGGGGGGTCCAACGTTCAGTTTGGTATTAATCCTGCGGACGGTCGTCTAGTTATCATCGAGATGAACCCAAGGGTGTCACGTTCCTCAGCACTTGCCTCGAAGGCGACTGGATTTCCAATTGCTCGGGTCGCTGCGAAGCTCGCAATAGGCTTTACTCTCGATGAACTACGAAACGAAATTACCGGTGGCGCAACGCCCGCATCTTTCGAGCCGTCTATCGACTATGTTGTTACCAAGATTCCTCGATTCACCTTCGAAAAATTTCCAGAAGCGAATGATCGCCTGACCACTCAGATGAAGTCGGTTGGTGAAGTCATGGCGATTGGACGAACCTTCCAGGAATCCTTGCACAAGGCGCTGCGCGGGCTTGAGGTCGGGATGTGTGGTTTTGATCCAGTGCTCAACCTCAAGCTAAGTGATGCCAAGGCCATTTTAACGAGAGAGTTAACCGAGCCGGGCGCAGAACGAATCTGGTATATCGCAGATGCCTTCCGAGCGGGCTGGCCTATCGACACGGTGCACGATCTGACCGGGATTGATCGCTGGTTCCTCGTGCAGATCGAAGACCTAATCGACGATGAAACGATGCTCGCAGAGAAGACTCTCGATGAAGTCGATTATGACCTCATGCGCAAGCTCAAGAGGAAAGGTTTCTCAGATATGCGCTTGAGTCAGGTTCTGGAAATACCGGAGCTGGCTGTTCAATCGAAACGGCATGAATTGGGCATTCGCCCCGTCTATAAGCGGGTAGATACCTGTGCTGCAGAATTCGTTTCTTCGACAGCCTACATGTACTCAACCTACGAAGAAGAGTGTGAGGCAATGCCTTCCGGTAAAGATAAGATTATGGTGTTAGGCGGCGGGCCTAATCGTATCGGGCAGGGAATCGAGTTTGATTACTGCTGTGTGCACGCCGCGCTAGCTATGCGTGAGGACGGCTACGAGACCATCATGGTCAACTGCAATCCCGAGACTGTATCTACCGACTACAATATTTCAGATCGCCTGTTCTTTGAGCCGCTGACATTCGAAGACGTCATCGAGATTGTGCAGCTTGAGAAACCTAAGGGCGTCATCGTTCAATTTGGTGGGCAGACGCCACTAAATCTCGTGAAACGATTAGAAGAAGCTGGTGTTCCGGTAATCGGCACCAGCCCCGATGCTATCGATCGCGCTGAGGATCGAGAAAGATTCCAGCAGCTAATCGAGAAGGTGGGCCTGAAACAACCACCAAACAGCACGGTACGAAGCGTTGAAGAGGCCATCGAAGCGGCAAAACGAATTACCTATCCATTGGTAGTGCGACCTTCCTATGTGCTGGGCGGGCGTGCCATGGAGATCGTCTACAACGAAGAAGAGCTCGATCGTTACATGCACGATGCAGTTAAGGTATCCAATGACAGCCCTGTGTTACTCGACTACTTTTTGAGTGCAGCGATCGAGATAGACGTCGATTTGGTTTGCGACGGCGAGCAAGTGGTCGTTGGTGCAATCATGCAGCATATCGAGCAGGCAGGCATTCATTCTGGTGATTCGGCTTGTTCCTTGCCGCCCTACAACCTGCCAATTCAAGTGCAGGACAAGATTCGCCAGCAAGTAAGTGCGCTAGCGCTAGAGTTGGGCGTTATCGGATTGATGAATACCCAGCTTGCCTATCAGGATGGTGAGATTTATATTATAGAAGTAAACCCTCGGGCCTCGCGTACAGTACCGTTTGTTTCAAAATGTATCGGTCGGTCGTTAGCAAAAGTTGCTGCACGCTGCATGGTCGGTCAGTCGTTGAAGGACCAAGGGTTTACGAGCGAGATTATTCCAAAGACCTTTGCTGTAAAAGAGGCGATATTCCCGTTTAATAAATTCCCTGGTGTTGACCCGATACTCGGGCCAGAGATGAAGTCCACGGGCGAGGTGATGGGGGTTGGTAAGACATTCGCAGAAGCCTACGCAAAGGCGCAGATGGGCGCTGGCGAATTTTTCGAGAAAAAAGGCAATGCCTTCTTGAGCGTGCGCGCTGCAGATAAACCTCATATTGCTGAGGTGGCGAGGAAGCTGCTTGAGTTGGGCTATTCGATAGTCGCCACACATGGCACCGCCGCAGTTATAGAAGAAGCTGGGCTCGAGGTGGCGGGTGTCAATAAAGTCGCCGAAGGTAGACCGCATATAGTCGATATGTTAAAAAATGATGAGATACAGTTAATCGTCAATACGACAGAAGGCAAACAGGCTATATCGGATTCATCACTTATCAGGCGCACCGCCTTAAGACACGATGTGTTCTGCACGACAACAGTAGCCGGCGCTCTCGCAGTTTGCGAAGCACTATCCTTCAGTGGCAATATGTCGGTATACACAATTCAAGACCTTCACGCTGCTCTGAATTAGGCTAGCCCACAATGCTGAGGCAATGGTAGTTTTCACTCTTGCCGTGCTATCTGATTTTGTTAGTCCTGCTACTTTTTTATAGTGCAGTGAAATTAAAACGGAAAAATTATGTCCAGAGTGCCAATGACAGTGGGAGGTTCTGAGCGATTACGCGAAGAGCTGAGCCAACTGAAATCAGAACAACGTCCCAAAATTATTAAGGCTATCGCCGAGGCAAGAGAACATGGCGACCTTAAAGAAAATGCCGAGTATCACGCGGCGCGAGAACAGCAGAGTTTTTGCGAAGGGCGTATCGGAGAAATCGAAGGAAAATTAGCTGATGCTCAAGTCATTGACGTCACTAAAATAGAGGCAACCGGCAGAGTAATCTTTGGTACAACGGTGAAGCTTATTAACATCGAAACCGATAAAGCAGTGATCTATCAGATTGTTGGTGAAGACGAGGCTGAAGTGCCTAAAGGAAAGATCTCAGTTAGCTCGCCAATAGCCCGCGCCATCATGGGTAAGCGAGAGGGAGATGAGATTGTGGTGAACGCGCCCGCCGGTGATATCGAATACGAGATCGACAAGGTCGAGCATAAGTAACGGATTCGCTTTAGACTGCCTTTCGCTTTATGTTCGATAATCTACCATCATGCTTCTTGGCCCTTCTGTACAGTAACGCCGTGTGGCCAATGCTTTGTACGCACTCAGATTTAAACTCCTGACAGATAATTGCTACAAGTGCTTTCTTGGCATCGCGGTCGGCTGCTACTAGCTTAATCTTGATGAGTTCATGGTCGGTTAGGGCGCGCTCAAGTTCTAATCGAATGTTCTCGCTCAAGCCTTTTTGGGCAATCGTAACGATCGGGTGCAAATTGTGACCGATGGCTCGATACTGTTTCTTGGCCGTGTTACTTAGTGTCATGATAGTTCCATGTTAGTCCCGTAGCGGGCTTGTAGCTGTCTTTCTATGAGGGAAGCGGATTCTAGCGGAACTCAAGTAATTAATAAACGTAGAAACAGCAATGAAAGGTAATGATAGGGATTTAGTAGGTTCAAGTTAATGGGGCGATCAAAAACCAGCAAGCAATGGCTAAAAGAGCACTTCGATGACGTCTATGTGCGCCGCGCGAAGGAAGAAGGCTATCGTTCGAGGGCTAGCTTCAAGTTGCTTGAGATTCAAGAGCAAGACAAGCTGATCATGCAGGGTATGACAATTGTCGATCTAGGCGCAGCGCCCGGCGGCTGGTCTCAGGTAGCCGCTAATCTGGCGGGCGAGAAGGGGCAAGTGATAGCCAGCGATATCCTGCCCATCGACTCTCTGCCTGGAGTCGAATTCTTACAAGGTGATTTCACTGAAGACGCGGTTTTAGAGCAGCTAATAGAGTTGCTCAAAGACCAGCAGGCAGACCTTGTAATTTCGGACATGGCACCCAATATGAGTGGTATGAGAGACATTGATCTCCCGCGGGTAATGTATCTTGCTGAACTGGCTCTAGACCTCGCCAGTACTGTCTTGAAGCCTGGTGGGAGCTTCCTTGTGAAGGTTTTCCATGGTGAAGGTTACGAAGATCTGCAAAAAGTGCTTAAAATTCGTTTTAGTAGCGTCAAGGTCAGGAAACCCAAGGCTTCTAGGGCGAGATCGAGTGAAATCTATCTGTTGGCCGCTGGTTTTCGGGGCTTAGACTGAATTCACGTGCATTATTTTCTACGTTCATTAGAATTGAGCCTCAATATGAGCTCTCTTCGCCGACCGCCAACAGGCCTCTACTAACAAATTTCACTAACCACTGGGGGATAAACCCTTGAATGATATGGCAAAAAACTTGATTCTTTGGATGATTATTGCCGGAGTCCTGCTCACGGTATTCCAGAACATTAATCAGGAACCTAGAGAAGACAGCATTAATTACTCCGAATTCATCCGGGAAGTTCGCGCGGGCCGAGTTCAGCGGGTCGAGCTCGCAGGTATAAACATTGCGGGAGTGCGTAGTGATAACACGCAGTTTCGTTCGGTTATGCCGCTAATTGGTGATGATCAACTGCTAAATGACTTATTTGAGAATGATGTCGAGGTAACGGCTAACGAGCCTGAGCAGCGTAGCATCTGGGTTGATTTACTGCTCTCCATATTTCCAATATTAATTATCGTCGGGCTATTCCTCTTTTTCATGAGGCAAATGCAAGGCGGAGGTGCCGGAGGCAAGGGCGGTCCCATGTCTTTTGGCAAGAGCAAGGCTAAGCTCTTAGGCGAAGACCAGATTAAGGTAACGTTCGCGGATGTAGCCGGTGTAGACGAGGCGAAAGCGGACGTTCAAGAGTTAGTAGAGTTTCTCCGCGAGCCAGACAAATTCCAGCGGCTAGGTGGTCGTATTCCCCGCGGTATCTTGATGGTCGGTCAGCCGGGTACTGGTAAAACTTTGTTGGCTAAAGCGATAGCTGGTGAAGCAAAAGTTCCTTTCTTCTCTATTTCGGGTTCCGATTTTGTTGAGATGTTTGTGGGCGTAGGCGCCTCTCGTGTGCGTGACATGTTTGAGCAGGCGAAGAAGCAGGCACCTTGCATCATTTTTATAGACGAGATCGACGCTGTGGGTCGTCATCGTGGTGCTGGTTTAGGCGGCGGACATGATGAGCGTGAGCAAACGCTAAACCAGTTGCTGGTTGAGATGGATGGCTTTGAAGCCAACGACGGCGTGATCGTTGTCGCTGCAACAAACAGGCCTGATGTATTAGACCCGGCACTTCTGCGCCCAGGTCGATTCGATCGCCAGGTCGTGGTTGGTTTGCCAGACATTCGTGGCCGAGAGCAGATTCTCAAAGTGCATATGCGCAAGGTGCCTATTAATGACAATGTTAAGGCCGGAGTGATCGCGCGTGGTACACCAGGATTTTCCGGAGCTGATCTTGCCAACTTGGTGAATGAAGCAGCACTGTTCTCTGCCAGAGCGGGCAAGCGTCTCGTTACTATGGAAGAGTTCGAGAAAGCAAAAGACAAAATCATGATGGGCGCTGAGCGCAAATCGATGGTGATGTCAGATAAGGAAAGAGAAAATACGGCTTATCATGAGTCGGGTCATGCGATCGTTGGTAGAATGGTGCCAGATCATGATCCTGTCTACAAAGTCAGCATCATTCCGCGTGGTCGTGCATTGGGCGTTACTATGTTCTTGCCAGAGGAAGATCGATACAGCCTGAGTCGGCAGACTATTTTGAGCCAAATTTGTAGCCTTTATGGCGGTCGCATCGCAGAAGAGATTACGCTTGGCAAGGACGGAGTGACTACCGGTGCCTCCAACGATATTCAGCGAGCGACAGAGATGGCTCGCAACATGGTTACTAAGTGGGGGCTGTCAGAAGAGTTAGGCCCGCTGCTCTACTCGGAAGATGAGGGTGAGGTATTTCTAGGTCGTTCGGCCGCCTCGCAATCGAAGTCCTTCTCCGGCGAGACGGCAATAGCGATCGATGTGGAAGTACGCAAGATCATCGACGAATGCTACGGCAGGGCTACGAAGATTTTAGAGGACCATATGCCTCAGTTGGAGTTGATGAAAGACGCTCTGATGGAGTACGAGACTATCGATGCCGATATGATCGATGACATCATGAAAGGCGAGAGGCCAAGACCTCCAGCGGATTGGTCGGATAGCGATTCCAGCAGTTCAGATAGTGGAGGCTCCAGCGCTACTGAAGCATCGAGCGAAGATGAAGATAAGTCTGGTACGATCGATGGCGTGGCCAGCGAACATTAGGCACCCACATCTCTTCAACTAAGAAACCCTTGTTTTGATTGAAAGTCTTACAGCAGGAGAACGACAGATCGATCTGTCTTCTCCTGTATGCATGGGCATAATAAACGCGACACCTGACTCCTTTTCCGATGGCGCGCAGTTGCAAAGATCAGGCGCCGACTCTTTTAAAATCGATATCGATAAAGCTCTATCCCGCGCGGAAGCTATGGTTGCCGATGGCGCTACCTTCATTGATGTGGGTGGAGAATCCACTCGCCCTGGCGCCGCTACAGTATCGGAGCAGGAGGAATTGGATAGAGTCATTCCCATCATTAAAGCGATTAGCACAAGACTAGATGTTTGCATCTCAGTTGATACGAGCTCGCCAACAGTGATGAGAGAGGCGATCAATTGTGGTGCCGAACTAATCAACGATGTTCGGGCGCTCTTGTCTCCCGGGTCCATAGAAGCGCTGATAGCGAGTAAGGCGGCGGTTTGCCTGATGCACATGCAGGGTAAGCCGGGCACTATGCAGAAAAATGCGTCCCAAACTAGTTATGAAAGTGTGGTGGAGGAAGTCTTCGAATTTCTCCGGGCGCGAGTCGAGCACTGTTTAGGTCAAGGTATACAGCGTAGCCGGCTGTTGATCGATCCAGGGTTTGGTTTTGGTAAGACGGTTCAGCATAACTACCTCCTGCTAAAAAAACTCGCTCACTTTTCAGAGCTCGAAATTCCAATACTCATCGGTGTCTCGCGCAAATCCATGATTGGCGAGGTAACAGGAAGAACTGTTGATCAGCGTCTAGCGGGCTCAGTCGCGGCAACGACCTTCGCGCTAGCCTCGGGCGCAAAGATAATTCGCACTCATGATGTTGCTGCCACCATGGATGCAATTAGAGTAAACTTAGCCTATTCAAGCGCCGAGTAAGATGCGATATGACTAAAAAAGAAAAACAATATTTTGGTACCGACGGCATACGCGGTGCCGTGGGCACTTCACCCATAACCCCCGATTTCATGCTTAAGCTCGGATGGGCTGCAGGAACCGTGTTTGCGAAGAAAGGCGGGGCGCGAAATAAGATAATCATCGGGAAAGACACGCGTATCTCCGGCTACATGTTTGAAGCGGCGCTAGAGGCAGGAGTGACTGCCGCAGGTGTCGATATCAATCTGCTTGGCCCCATGCCCACCCCAGCGGTTGCCTATTTAACGCGAACGTTACGCGCTCAAGCAGGCATAGTCATAAGTGCCTCGCATAATACTTATCAAGACAATGGGATTAAATTCTTTGCAGTCGATGGCACGAAGCTACCCGATGATGTTGAATTTGCCATCGAGGAGCAGCTCTCGAAACCCATCTCAACTGTATCCCCGCAGTTGTTAGGCAAAGCCTCCCGTGTTACCGATGCAGCGGGCAGATATATCGAATTTTGCAAGAGCCGAATTGATACAGATCTGAAATTTACCGGGCTTAAGATCGTGCTCGATTGTGCGCAAGGGGCTACCTATCACATTGCACCTAGTGTATTTGAAGAGCTCGGCGCAACGGTTATCTCGATAGGTGTCAGCCCAGATGGCTTGAATATAAACGAGAACAGCGGTTCCACGTCTCCGGAGCTGTTGGCCGAGACTGTGCTGAAAGAAGAGGCGGATATCGGCATCGCATTCGATGGTGATGGCGACCGTGTAGTCATGATTGATCACCTGGGAAATGTCGTCGATGGTGATGAGATACTGTATGTCATCGCGCGCGACAGGCGTCGTCAGAATGTTGATTTCGGTGGAGTCGTTGGTACCTCAATGAGTAATTTGGGACTTGAGCAGGCGCTCGACATCCTTGATATACCTTTTGCCAGAAGCGCAGTAGGAGATCGCTACGTGATGCGAGAGCTACTCGAGCGCGGCTGGAGTCTTGGCGGTGAATCGTCTGGGCATATTATTTGTTTGGACAAGACCACGACAGGCGATGGCATAGTCTCAGCCCTGCAAGCGCTGTCTGCAATTTCGCGCACCGAGCGTTCGTTGGCGGAATTAACCAGTAAATTCAATAAGTACCCGCAATCCATGGTGAATGTGCGAATCACGGATTCTGCAGATATAGCCGGTAGCAGCAGAGTGCAAAAGGCAGTTGCCGATGTGGAATCAAAGCTACGCTCAAAGGGCCGAGTACTGCTACGGCCTTCTGGTACAGAGCCTGTTGTGCGGGTAATGGTGGAGGGCGAGGATGCTGCCGAGGTGCTCAAGCTAGCCATCGAGCTGGCAGAAGTCGTTGAAAAAGAAGTTGGAGCGGCAGCCTGAGACAGCGTTACTATGTTGCAAGACCTCGGTATCTTAGTTAGTATTGGCGCCCGTTTTGGCGGGCAGTTCTAGAATGTTCAATATCTCGCCCTTCTGGATTTGTAAGCATGCGTCAGAAATTGGTTGTTGGTAATTGGAAGATGCATGGCTCGACGGCTCAGGTACGGCAGTTGATAGAGGGTGTGGCTGCGAGTAGTGCAGATCTTAAGAAGGTGGAGATAGCAGTTGGACCGACTCTTCTGCATATAGGCCTCGCCGCTGAATTATGCGCTAGCGATGCTGCTGGTCATTTGAAGTTGGCCGCACAGAACCTATTTGCTGAACCGGCAGGTGCTTTTACCGGTGAGGTTTCAGCGCCCATGTTGGCTGAATATGGAGTTAACTACGTTATAGTAGGGCACTCTGAGCGGCGTGAATTTTTTGCAGAAACAGATCAAGTAGTTGCTGCCAAATTCAAGGCGGCTCAGGCAAGCGGATTGATTCCCATCCTCTGTGTGGGCGAGTCATTGGCGCAGCGAGAAGCCGGAATCAGCGCCGAGGTTGTATTGGCGCAGCTGAATGCTGTAATCGAGGCAGCGGGAATAGAAGCACTACAATCCACGGTCCTCGCATATGAGCCCTTATGGGCAATCGGCACAGGAAAGACGGCAAGCAAGGAGCAGGCACAGGAAATTCATCGGGTGCTGCGGGAACACATTGCGAAGTCGGATACGACTGTCGCGAAAGGCATAAGGATTTTATACGGCGGCAGTGTTAATGCAGCCAATGCAACAGAGTTGTTTAGTCAGGCCGACATAGATGGTGGCCTGGTAGGTGGGGCCTCACTGAAGGTCGAAGAATTTGTATCCATTTGTAAAAGCGCGGATTAAGAATCATGGAAACCATAGTAGTTGTAGTTCATGTAATAGTTGCCATTGGAATAGTGGGCCTAGTTCTCTTGCAGCAAGGTAAGGGTGCTGACGCCGGCGCCTCTTTCGGTGCAGGCTCTTCCCAGACAGTGTTTGGCGCATCTGGTACTGGCAATTTTTTGGTGCGGGCCACAACCGTTGGCGCCACGATATTCTTCATAACCAGCCTTTCACTGGCTGTATTTGCGAAGAATCAGTCAAGCCTCGGTGGCGCGGCGAATTCGCCATTAGCGAACGAAGCATTGCTGCAGGAAGCAGCAGCTCCGATAGTCTCGGATGTACCTCAGCTAGATGAGGCGCCACAGCCATCTCTTGATGCGGAAGATGTGCCGAGCCTACCAAACAGCGATAATTAGGATTATTGATAGAATTAGCCGAAGTGGTGAAATTGGTAGACACGCTACCTTGAGGGGGTAGTGACCTCTGGTCGTGCCGGTTCAAGTCCGGCCTTCGGCACCAAACCTTCAAAACCGGTCCCTCAAGCCGATTTTTACGCTTGTCCGCGGGAATTGCTCAATTCCCGCGAAAGCCGCGTAAAACCTTGACCTTAGCCCCAACTAGTCCTTATAATTCGCTCCCCTTGTGAAATAGGCCTGTGGCTTTGCTGTCTTAGAAAAATTTCTTATAAAACAAGGGTTTGTTGGTAGGGTGATTTATCATTCTAACCAAAGCCAAGTTTAAGATTTGTTGCGGGGATAACCCGATTAATAAGAACACAGGTCGCTGGGCTGGTAAATAGTAGTGATAATGGTTCTGATCTGAGTCAGATCGGAGCCAGCCAGAAGTCGAAGTTTAGATTTGTTGCGGGGTGGAGCAGTCTGGCAGCTCGTCGGGCTCATAACCCGAAGGTCGTAGGTTCAAATCCTGCCCCCGCTACCAATATTTGCAGTATGGCGGTCCTGATCGGACTACCAAACACCAAGCTTCTCGCTTGCTCAGATTGAGTCGGCTAAGAAGATCTTAGAGTGGGCCTTTGGCCCATTTTTTGTATCTAGGGGATACGTTCCAGATGCTGAGTAAAAAGTGTTGTGAGCAGTAGCGTAACTCTGATAACAGAATTGATCGACACCACGATTCAAGCGTTAGGTTTGGATCTGTGGGGAGTCGAACTGCTTCAGCAGGGGAAGTATTCACTGCTGAGGATTTATATCGAACGTGAAGAAGGCGTCACGATCGAAGATTGCGAAAAAGTCAGTCGGCAGGTAAGTGCGTTAATGGATGTCGAAGATCCAATTGCCGGGGAATATACCCTTGAGGTGTCATCTCCGGGTATGGATAGACCACTGTTCTGTATTGAACATTATTTGCAATATGTTGGCAGCGAAGTGGATTTAAAGTTACGACGGCCATTAGATGGCAGACGTAAATTTAAAGGACAAATAATAAAAGTTTCAGGAGATATTGTTGGCTTATTGGTTGATGGTTCTGAGTATGACTTAGAATTTTCTGATATTGAGAAAGCCAGTATTGTTTTCTAGATTATTTTTACTCCATGCTCTGGACTAATATCCGGATCTAAGCTTTGAGTAAGGTGGCATTGTTATGATGAGTAAAGAAATTTTAATGGTTGCGGATGCCGTCTCGAATGAGAAGGGTGTTTCGCGTGAAGTGATTTTTGAAGCGATTGAGTCGGCGTTAGCGGCGGCTACGAAGAAGCTTAATGATCATGACGAGATTGACTGCCGAGTTGCAGTTGATCGAGAGACTGGTGACTACGATTCCTTCCGAGTTTGGACGGTGGTTGAAGACGAAGAGTATCTGGAAGAGGGTTCTCAATTTACTGTCGAGCAAGCACAAGAGAAGAAGAAAGGCCTCGCTGTCGGAGATGTATACGAAGAAAAAATCGACAATATGGAATTTGGTCGGATCGCTGCACAGACTGCTAAGCAGGTAATCGTGCAAAAAGTACGCGAAGCCGAGAGAGAAATTATAATTGGCGATTATAAAGATCGCATTGGCGAGCTTGTTGCTGGAACGGTAAAGAAAGTTACCCGTGAGAATATCATTATCGATCTGGGCAGCAATGCCGAGGCGTTACTAACTCGCGATCAAATGATTCCGAGAGAGACCTTCCGCATGGGCGATCGAATGCGCGCCCTTTTGATCGATGTTCGTTCAGAGCAGCGCGGCCCGCAGTTATTCCTAAGCCGAACCTCTCCTGACATGTTGATCGAGTTGTTTAAGATCGAAGTGCCGGAGATCTCTGAAGAAATTATCGAAATCAAGGCGGCGGCGAGAGATCCTGGCTCGAGAGCCAAGATCGTAGTTAGCACGAATGACGGTCGAATCGACCCCGTGGGTGCTTGTGTTGGTATGCGTGGTTCACGCGTGCAAGTGGTCTCGAATGAATTAGCAAATGAGCGCATCGACATCATCCTTTGGGATGACAATCCAGCGCAGTTAGTAATCAATTCAATGTCTCCGGCAGAAGTTGCTTCTATCATTGTTGATGAAGACAGCAACACGATGGACATCGCTGTTGAAGAAGATAATCTTGCCCAAGCCATCGGCAGAAACGGTCAGAACGTACGCCTGTCTACTGAATTAACTGGATGGACTATCAACGTGATGAGCGAAGAAGAGGCGGCGGACAAGCAACAGCAGGAGGCAAGCAGCTTCATCGACATGTTTGTTGAAAAGCTCGACGTCGACGAGGAGTCAGCGGAAGTTCTTGTGCAAGAAGGTTTTACTTCACTCGAAGAAATTGCCTACGTGCCTCTCGACGAGATACTCGCTATCGATGGATTTGATGAAGAGATCGCGAATGAATTGAGGAATCGTGCTAAAGATGCATTGCTTACTTTGGCTATCGCCTCTGAGGAAGATTTATCATCTGCGAATATCGCAGATGATCTTCTGAATATGGAAGGCATGGATGGAAAGCTGGCATTGGAACTCGCTAAGAAAGGAATTCTCAATATGGAAGAATTGGCAGAGCAGTCTATCGATGAATTGATAGACATCGAAGGCATGGATGAAGAACGCGCAGGCAAGCTAATTATGACCGCGCGCGCACCATGGTTTGAGTAACAGCAATACTATTGTTGTGGAATGGGAGTAGTTGAATGGCAGATGCAAAAATAAGTGAACTCGCCGAAGTTGTCGGAGTCTCGGTAGACAAGCTGCTGTCTCAGATAAAAGAGGCAGGCCTGTCGCATACTAAAGCTGACGATTCGATTTCGAACGACGACAAAAACACTTTATTGCAGTTTCTGCGACGTAGCCACGGAGACTCTGAGGCCAGCATCTCTGCGCCTAAGAAAATCACACTCAAGCGGAAGACAGTTGGCACGCTTAAAGCGGCGTCCACACATGGCCGGGGCAAGACTGTTAACGTCGAGGTTCGTAAGAAGCGCACCTATGTAAAACGCAGCGCTGTCGTCGAAGATGCGCCAGAAGAATTAGAAGATGAGGCAGTAGTAGCTGCGGCAGGGAGTGCAGAAGAGGCCGCGGTAGATAGTAATGTTGAAGCGGCAACGGATACTTCTAGCGCGGAGTCTGTGGAGACAGTAACAACAGAAGCTCCAGAAAAAGTCGGTGATGAAGTTCCTGCCAAAGATAAAGCCGCGCCAGAGGTGCCTGCCGAAGAAGCTGCTACAGCTAGAGACGACAAGCCAGGTGCGAAGCGTAAGGGGCAGGGCAAGAAAGACTCAGATGAACCCGGCGAGAAGAAAAAAGATCATCTAAAGAATAAAGATAAGGCAGCCAAGCGACAGGCCAAAAATATTCATGTTAATGACGATTTCGTTTTAGAAGGCGGCGATGTTGAAGACATGGGCGGGCGTGGCCGAAGAGGCGGCGGCAGGAAAGGCAAGGCACGTCTATCTGCTACTCAACATGCCTTCGAGAAGCCAAAAGATTTTATTAAACGTGAAATCAAGATTGGTGAAACCAACACATTGCAGGACCTAGCGCAGCAGATGTCGGTTAAGACAGCAGGGCTAGTGAAATCTCTGTTCAATATGGGTGTCATGGCAACGATCAATCAGATTATAGATCAAGATACGGCGTCATTATTGATTGAAGAGTTAGGCCATACACCGAAATTTGTATCCGAAGATGCGATCGAAGATCAATTGGCAGAATCGATCACTTCGGATACGGGTAAAGAAGAGATTACTCGTGCGCCGGTAGTTACAGTAATGGGCCACGTTGATCACGGCAAGACTTCTCTGTTGGACTATATACGTAAATCAAAAGTCGCCTCGCACGAGGCCGGTGGTATCACGCAGCACATCGGTGCCTACCACGTGAATACCGATCACGGCATGATTAGTTTTCTTGATACACCTGGCCACGCGGCATTTACCGCGATGCGCTCTCGTGGAGCGAAGGCAACGGACGTAGTTGTCCTAGTAGTCGCCGCTGACGACGGTGTTAAGCCACAAACCGAAGAGGCTGTGCAGCACGCGAAAGCTTCCGGTGTAGCGCTAGTAGTAGCTGTCAACAAGATGGACAAAGAAGGCGTCGATGTAGATCGTGTTAAGAATGAATTGGCCGCTATGGAAGTTATCCCAGAGGATTGGGGTGGCGAGACGCAATTCATAGAAGTATCGGCAATTACCGGTGCGGGTGTCGATCAGTTGCTAGAAGCCATCAGCCTGCAGGCCGAGCTTTTGGAGTTAACGGCTTATACCGATGTTCCCGGTCAGGGTGTAGTAATTGAGTCCAGGCTAGACAAAGGACGCGGGCCAGTCGCCTCAGTTCTGGTGCAAAACGGTACATTAAAAACCGGCGACACTGTATTAGCTGGTCATGAATATGGCCGCGTCCGCGCTCTGGTTGACGAGGCGGGAAAGAATATTAAAACCGCGGGTCCTTCTATTCCTGTTGAGATTCTCGGCCTCAATGGTGTACCGGAAGCGGGTGATGAATTTGTTGTAGTAGCGGATGAGAAGAAGGCCCGAGAGATCGCGGAATTCAGACGCACGCGTCACAAAGATTCATTGCAGGCATCGCAGCAGTCGAACTTAGTTGAAAATATGTTCGCCGGCATTGGCAAAGAAAACCTAAGTGTCTTCAATATCATCATCAAGACCGATGTGCGTGGCTCGCTTGAGGCGATCGTGGGTTCGTTGCAGAAACTCAATACTGAAGAGGTTGAAGTCAACATCGTTGCCTCAGGTGTGGGTGGAATCTCGGAGACCGACGCGCACCTAGCAGCCACATCAAAGGCGACGGTAATTGGCTTTAATGTGCGAGCTGATAAGTCCTCGCGCGATATTATTGAGAACGAAGGCCTGCAATTACGTTATTACAATGTCATATACGATGTGATCGATGACACGAAGGCGATCATGAGCGGCATGCTGGCGCCAGAGATTCGCGAAGAGATTGTTGGCGTTGCGGAAGTTCGCGATGTCTTTAACTCGCCGAAGTTTGGTCAAATCGCCGGAAGCATGGTTATCGAAGGTACTGTCTATCGCAGCAAGCCGATACGTGTTCTGCGCGATGATGTGGTGATCTATGAAGGTGAACTCGAATCACTGAGACGATTCAAGGACGATGCCAGCGAAGTTCGAAACGGCATTGAGTGCGGAATCGGCGTTCGTAACTACACTGACGTTAAAGTCGGCGACAAGATTGAGGTATACGAGACAACTGAAGTGGCCAGGAGCCTTTGAGAATAAGTTCTCAAGCTGGTAATTAATCGTGGCTGATATGTCTCCAAGAGTGCAAAGAGTAGCTGATCAGATTCAGAGAGAACTGGCGTCCTTAATTCAGATGGAAGTAAACGATCCTCGGGTTGGCATGGTTTCGGTTACAGGGGTAGAGGTGAGCAAAGATTTGGCTCATGCCAAAGTGTTCGTGACGGTATTGAATACCCTGACCGATGATCCCCAGATAAATGAATCTACACTTTCCGAGCCTGGCGATCTTGATAAGCTAGAGATAAAAGAGAATATAGATGCGTTGAATAAGGCTGCAGGGTTTTTGCGATCCTTATTGTCGAAACGACTGAGTACTCGTTCGGTGCCCAAGTTACGTTTTTACTACGACGGAAGTATAGCGCGCGGGCAGCAGCTTTCGAGCCTGATAGATAGCGCATTAGCAGCTGATCAAGATTCGCATTCTTGAGTTTGCTGTCGTTAGAGTTGATGGGGATGCAGATTGGCTAAGCGCAAGAAAGGCAGAAGCATTGATGGCATCGTTATACTAGACAAAGCCATAGGCATTAGTTCAAACAGAGCTCTGCAGGAAGTAAAAAGAATTTTTGATGCCCAGAAGGCAGGGCATACAGGCAGTCTAGACCCATTAGCGACTGGAGTGCTGCCACTGTGCTTAGGTGAGGCGACCAAAGTATCTCAGTTCTTGCTGGATTCGGATAAGAAGTATCGAGCTAAACTGAAGCTGGGTGTTAGAACCGATAGCGGCGACTGCGAAGGAAACGTACTTGAAAGCTGTGCCAATTTTCAAATTTCGCAACTGCAGATTGAAGAGGCGCTGACACCATTTAGAGGCGAGATTGAGCAAGTGCCTCCCATGTACTCCGCCTTGAAAGTAAACGGAGTGCCGCTGTATAAGATGGCGCGTAAAGGTCAAACTATAGAGCGCGAGGCTAGGCGGATCACCGTATACAGCATCGAGCTGACAGCCTTCGAAGGCGACGAGCTGGAACTGGAGATCGCCTGTAGTAAGGGTACTTATATAAGAACCATCGCCGATGATCTCGGTCAGTCCTTGGGATGTGGAGCGCACATCATAGCCTTAAGGCGAACACAGGCAGGCGCATTCACAGAAGCGGACTGCGTAACAACACAGAAGTTGATGCAGGAGTTCGAAAGTGGCGGTTTGAGTGTCATCGATCAACATCTCATTCCGATGGACAAGGCTGTAGCGGACTTGCCAGAAGTTGTACTACCAAGCGTCACGGCTCGCTTTATCAAGAATGGTCAGCCAGTTTTGGTTAGACACTTGCCAGAAGAAGGCTTGGTAAGATTGTACGAAGAGGAGCAATTTATCGGTATTGGCTGTATCGATGATGATGGGAAGGTCGCTCCGCGAAGGTTAATAGTCGCGCACTGAGTACTGTGTACGACGCCAAGCTAAGAATTCAACAGGGAAAGTATCAGGTAACTACTAATATGCGTGGTTATTCTGAATTTAAACGGAAGTTGTAGTCGCGCCTTTTCAGCGACTTTATTAATTGCATATTAGGAGATAGAAAATGGCTTTATCAGCTGAACAGAAAGATACAATCGTCAAAGACTACGCGCAGAGCGAAGGTGATACAGGTTCACCCGAAGTGCAAGTGGCTTTGCTGACAGCAAATATCAATGAACTGCAATCACACTTCAAAGAGCACATTCACGATCATCACTCCCGCCGTGGACTCATCCGAATGGTGAACAGCCGCAGGAAATTGCTTGACTACTTGAAGCGCAAAAATTTAGAACGTTATACCACTTTGATCAAGCGACTTGGACTACGTCGTTAACTGTTCAACTAACTTTGTCGATGACAATCAATCGTAAATATCTGCGCAGAGCCTGATGAGTTGGCTCTGCGCCTAATTAAATAATTAGGAAAAATATTATGTTTAATCCAGTAACTAAGACGTTTCAATTCGGTGGCAAGACGGTCACTTTGGAAACCGGTAAAGTAGCGAGACAGGCAACAGGTTCTGTTGTCGTAACCATTGGAAATACTACGGTACTAGCGACCGTAGTGGGTCGAAAGAAAGCCAACCCTGGCGCGGCTTTTTTTCCACTGACAGTTAATTACCAGGAAAAAACTTACGCTGTAGGCAAAATTCCTGGAGGATTCTTCAAGCGCGAAGGCAGACCAACTGAGAATGAAACCTTAACATCGCGTCTTATAGATCGTCCGATTCGTCCTTTGTTCCCGAAGGGATTTATGAATGAAGTGCAGGTAATTTGTACGGTAGTTTCTGCTGATAAAGATGAGCAGGCAGATATTGCAGGTTTGATAGGCGCATCAGCGGCCTTGTCTATTTCGGGCATACCTTTCGCAGAGCCAATTGGAGCTGCTCGCGTAGGCTACAATGCCGAAACTGGTTATTTCCTGAATCCTACCAATACCGAGCTCGCAACATCGCAGCTCGACATGGTCGTGGCAGGCACAAAGTCAGCGGTTCTAATGGTTGAGTCTGAAGCGAAACAACTAAGCGAAGATCAAATGCTAGGCGCGGTTCTGTATGCTCATCAAGAGATGCAGGTTGTTGTCGACACGATCGCTGAACTGAAGGCAGAAATTGGCAAGCCAGCATGGGATTGGCAGCCTGAGCCCGTCAATGAAGAGTTAACTGCTGCCGTTGCAGCTCAAGTTGGAGCTGGCGTTACTGAGGCTTATCAAGTTTCTGACAAGATGGCTCGCCAGGATGCTCTTGGAGCATTGAAGACGCAGGCTGTTGAGCAACTAGCTAACGATGAGTCAGGTGTTAGTTCCGACGACGTAAAAGATGTTTTTGCGAAGCTGGAGAAAAGCACTGTACGCAACCGAGTATTAGATGGTAATCCACGTATCGATGGTCGAGATACTACAACTGTTCGTGCAATCGAAGTTGAAACTGGAGTTCTACCTAAGGCTCACGGTTCTGCTTTGTTCACACGCGGCGAAACACAGGCCTTGGTTGTAACTACACTTGGCGCACTGCGTGATTCGCAACTTATCGAAGACCTTCAGGGTTCGAGAAAAGACCCATTCATGTTGCACTATAACTTCCCTCCCTACTCTGTAGGCGAGACTGGTTTCATGAGCGGTCCGAAGCGACGTGAGATTGGCCACGGCCGTCTTGCTAGACGTGGCGTTGCTGCGGTTATGCCTCCGGAAGAAGAATTCCCGTATGCGATTCGTGTAGTTTCCGAAATCACCGAATCTAACGGTTCAAGCTCCATGGCGAGTGTCTGCGGAAGCAGCCTAGCAATGATGGATGCTGGTGTTCCTATCTCAGCTCCAGTTGCCGGTATTGCAATGGGCCTTATCAAGGAAGGCGAGCGTTTTGCAGTCCTAACAGATATCCTTGGTGATGAAGATCATCTTGGCGATATGGATTTCAAAGTTGCGGGAACAGCTGCGGGTATTACTGCTCTGCAGATGGATATCAAGATTCAGGGCATTACCGAAGAGATCATGGAGATTGCTCTCGAGCAGGCTCATACAGCTAGAAATCATATCCTGGACGAGATGAATAAAGTCATCTCAGTTGCTAGAGAAACAGTTTCTGATAACGCGCCTGCTATGGCGATGATCAAGATCGATACAGATAAGATTCGCGACGTTATCGGTAAGGGCGGTGCAGTTATCCGTGGCATTACTGAAGAGACTGGCGCATCTGTTGATATCGATGACGACGGTAATGTTCGCATTTACGGCGAAGACGCAGACTCTCGCGATGCTGCACTCGAGATGGTTAATGCTATTACGGCAGAAGCCGAAGTAGGCAGGATCTACAATGGTAAGGTTGCAAGAATCGTCGACTTTGGCGCGTTCGTTACAATCTTACCTGGCAAAGATGGTTTGGTTCACATCTCTCAAATCTCGCAAGAGCGTGTAGAGAATGTAAATGAGCATTTAGAAGAGGGGCAGGACGTTCTAGTTAAGGTTCTAGACACCGATGCTAGAGGCCGTATCAAGCTGAGTATCAAGGAAATCAGTGAAGAGGAAAGAGCTGCACACGTAGCTTAATTCTCTCCACCTCCTAAACAAAAAGCCCGGGCATTGCTCGGGCTTTTTCGTTATGTACTATTAATAATCTACTAAGGATAGGTGCGCAGCTCGAAATCTACGTAGTCGAACGCTCGCTGTTGCGAAATTCCGAAGGTGTCACTTTATGCCGCTCCTTGAATGCCTTGTTGAAGACAGATAATGAAACATATCCAACATCTAGTGCTATCGTAGATATCGGCGCATTGGTCTCACGCAGTCGTATACATGCATCCTCGATTCGATAATTATTTAAGAATTGATTGAAGTTTTTAAAATTCAGCTGCTGATTGATTACTCGTCGCAATCTGTATTCCTGAATAGACAAACTCTGCGCTAGGTCGGCAATAGTAAGGCCGGTGCGAGTGTAGATTTTGCCTCCTTTCATCGTTTGTTCAATCTTCTCGAGTAACGTAGGATCGACATTCGTCTCGAAGTTGCCATTTTTACTCTTTCTGTTCTTAATGCTAATGCCAGTCGAGATAAGCGTGGTGGCTTCTTCGCTTAATTGAAATATGCGCTGGCAGAACAGAAATGTCACCACTAATATATAGAGTGATACCAGATAGTTTGGCACATCAGGTATCAGGTTTTGGCCCGGTTCTAGAATGAATCGACTGAACAGATTGATGAAGTCGGAACCAACGATGACGACTAACAAGATGCTCATGATGAGTAAGAAGGTAAACCGAAGACGCCTGCGTTGTTCTGATAAATCTACGGAGTATCCCTGATACGCTAAATATAGGGTGTGTGTTGCAAACACCAACATGATCAGCTGGGGGATTATCTGTACTACTATGAAACTCGCGTTGTTAATGGTCTCTGGGTTCAAGTAGAAAATGCCTATTCCGATCCCTCGTGTAAGTTCGAAGAAGACGATTGCCAGCCATGCGCCTAGATGAATTTTTTCGTCATCGACAAATAGCGTGAATGCAATGATCCAGAGAATGAAGGGCGCTAGGGTTGCGAACCTAAAGAGTATGAAGATTGAAAGTAGATTGTTCGAGAAGAAGGGGATTCCCGCTAGCATGTAGGCGCTAAGACAGAAGCAATACAGAGATATCAGTCGCGCAAGTACCCCTTGATTGTGAACAAGAAAAAAGACCCCAATAAAAATTAGCTGGAAGAAAGCGAGGATCGCAACTAGATCGGGAAATTGATTCATTCGGAATGAAGATAGATTAGTGTGGCGGGTATTGCAAATAAGTTATAGCTTTCAGGTATTTCTGGATTCTTGGGAGTTTTACGAAGTAGGCAAATCGAAAATTCAAGCCACTTCATCTCTAAAACTAAAACAGTTGGGATAGAATTCCTATCCCAACCGTTAGGTAGTCAACTTAGAAGTCGCACTTAGGCCTGCGCGAAAGTCTTTGCTAGAGCGCCACGTCTAGGACGTTGATCTATTACTGCGATTATTACTCGTACCTTTCTACTCTAATTTATTTCGAGTAGCTCCTCGTATTTGAATTTTTACCGGAAATTCCAAAATCCATCAGTATCTTTTACAATATAATCGATAGCTAGGTCGCGCGTTCGAGCTGAATATGACTATTCAGCTAGTAGTCTTCTCTTACGATGCTGCTGACGTTGACCTGAAGCAGTGGTCCTGCGAAAGGCACAATCGGGAAAATCGCTGAAAAGCAGCAAAAATCATGGAATGAGTCGGTAAAAGTACCGAATTACTGCAATATACAACAATTTCGAAAATTCTTTTGGCTCGTATAAGCGCTCTACTCTAAAATTCATCAAGATTAGTTCAGAATTCACAAGACAGCCCCGCCTAATTTTGGTTCAATTCCACTACTGAATAAACAGTTCTCCACGACTTTTCTAGATCAATCGAGACTTGTCTACCCGCTCGGGTAGGACAGGTCAAAGAACCACTAAATAAAGGATCCGCCAGTGTTAACTACAAGCTATCGATCAATATTCTGCAAATTGGTAAAGCTATCTCAGGCTTTCGCTATTTTATCCGTGTTGTCTTTGCCGAATCTGGCAACTGCTCAATCGGATCAAGTCACATTCCACAAGGATATCGAGCCCATTCTGCAGCGCAGCTGTCAGAACTGTCATCGCCCTGGTGGTGTCGGCCCTATGCCGCTAGTGTCATACGACGAAGTGGCACCTTTTGCTGGACTGATCGAATACAAGACCGCACTGCGTGATAGAGCAGGAGCGATGCCGCCATGGTATATGGAAAAGAACATCGGTATTCAGGACTTTAAATTCGACCCGTCATTGAGCGATGCAGAGCTCGCAGCTATCTCAATCTGGGCGCGAAGTGGAACGCCCAAAGGTGATCCAGCAGATGCGCCTGTAGCTCTAGCCTTCAGCGATGATCTGAAGTGGACGGCTGGTCAACCTGACCTCGTTGTTAGCACAAACGCTGTAACCAAATTAGCAGGTACTCCTGATTGGTGGGGTGAGATTGATAGAATAGAAATCCCCATAGATCAAGATCGCTATGTGAAGTCTGTGGAAATCGTTGAAGTCAACGATGTGAACTACACTGCCGGCACAGGTCGAGACACCGTTGGTGGCAGGTACATATTTCACCACATGATCTGGTCAACGGCCGAGATAGACGAAAACGGGCAGCGTATCGCAGAGACTGCAACCGGCTGGCCAGTACATGAAGTAGGGCGCAACGCAGACATTTTCGATGTGGACGGTGGGCGTCTACTTAAAGCTGGCACCTTCCTCGTTTCTGATTCTGTTCATATGCATTCGAATGGCAAAGACACAACAGCACACTTGGAAGTTGGGTTTCGTTTTCATCCGGTTGGTTACGAGCCAAAGTATGAGCGCGTTAGTTTGGGACTAGGCAATGGAGTGGACATTAGTATTGCTGGCAACGAAGATGCACAGGAACTGCATGCCTATACCGTTCTCCAAGACCACCTAAAGATCATTACATTCGAGCCACATTTGCACGCCCCTGGCGAGCGCATGTGTCTTGAAGCGATATGGGGATATACAGTAGAGACACTTTCCTGTGTTGGTTATGACCATAACTGGGTACGTGGCTATGCGTACGATAACGATGCGCAACCTCTGTTGCCGAAGGGAACTATTCTCCACATCGTCGGTTACATGAATAATACTGAAACCAACCCCAATGTACCTGACCCAAGGAATTGGCAGGGGTCTGGTAATCGATCCGTAACCAATATGTTTATCGATTTGGGCATGCGGGTAAAAATGGATGACGAGCAATTTTTCGAAGAGATGGAAAATCGCCGTCAGACACTAAATCTTGGACCAAACGATCACGTGATCGGTTGTCCATTATGTTTGGCGCCACTTGTTGCGCCGGTAAATTCCACCGAAGAAATAAGTAATGAAGTTGCATTGCAGGGAACAAATTAGATATGCAAAGTTTAAAAATTAGAAGCACGAGCAAGACTTTTAGGTTTTTCGTAATCGCGCTTGGTGCTGCGGTTCTATCACCGTTGGTATCAGCAGATACCTACCGTAGTGGTCAGCACATCGAGCCGGCATTTGAAGGTTGGCGGCCAAACGAAGATGGCACATTCAACATGATGTTCGGTTACATGAACGAGAACTGGGAAGAAGAGCCAAACGTCGATGTTGGCGAAAACAATATGTTTTCTCCGGGCGACTCTGATCGTGGTCAGCCGACTCACTTCCTTCCGCGCCGCAATCGCTTTACCTTCGAAGTTCAGGTTCCTTCTGATTGGGGTGATCGCGAGCTGGTATGGACGCTAAGTGTGAATGGGGTTGATCGCAAAGCCTACGGAACATTAAAGGACGATTACCTGGTCGACAATATGGTGATTGCATCGGAGACAGGCTCTCTGGGTGCTGGAACTAGTAGCCCTGAATCGCGCGCGAATCTACCGCCGGTAACTACGGTTCAAGGTGATGATATCCGTACAGTAAGAGTGGGCCAGGCTATGACTTTGCGCACTCATGTTGTCGACGATGGCATTCCTACTCCTACCGATCCAGTTGAGCAAGCTAGAGAGTTTGCTGAGTTTGTCGGCGGTCCTCTTGCGGTTGCTTTTGTAACTGAAGAAAATGTTCGCCAACGTCTTCTGATGTCGCCACCAATAAAGGTGACGGTCCAAAAAATTAACGGATTGTTCCTGTCATGGAATGTTTATCGCGGAGCAGGTGATGTTCAGTTCAGCCCGCAGCAAGCTAAGCCATGGGAGGATACTCGTGCTGGAGCACATTCTCCTTGGGGAACACTCTGGATGCCGCCACCAAGTCCAGAAGATGGTATGCATGATGTGGAAGTGACTTTCGATGAACCTGGAACCTACGTGCTATGGGGACGGGCCGATGATGGTGGTCTCTATGACGATGCCTATATCACGGTGAACGTGACTGAATAGCATTCGCTTGATATTTCAATGAATGCTACTAAAAAAGGGCGGTTTACCGCCCTTTTTTGTGGGCGGGATTTCTAGCCTTTGGCATACTATGTTAGCTACACTCTAGGCCAATGCAGCGCCTAGGCCACGATGGCGAGAAACTTCGATGAACAATCTGTTGAGTAAAACGATTAGCAAGGTGGTGCTTTTGTAGCGAATTTCATTTTCGCAGGAATGGTATTGGCAGACGGACACACGGCGATAGAAAAAGCACTGGCCAACGAAGCTAGGCCAGAGGCGGATAGACAGAGAGATGCGAATAGAAAGCCAGAGCAGGTGCTCGAATTCTTCGGAATAGAACCTGACATGAAAGTAATAGATATATTTGCAGGTGGCGGATATTACGCTGAAATACTCAGCTATGTTGTAGGGGTAGATGGCGAGGTGACTCTCTACAACAATGGAGGCTGGGATGGCTTTGTTGGCGCCGGCGTAGAAGAAAGGCTCGAAGGGAATCGATTTTCCAACTTACAGAGTATTGTCATGGACGCAAATTAATTGCTCCTTGAAGAAAATTACTACGATGCGGCTGTGTTCGTTCTGGGCTTCCACGACTTATATTATGAAGAGGCTAGCTGGCCTGCTATCGATGCCGCTGATTTTTCTGAGAGACTCTAAGGATTTCTAAAACCAGGTAGAATCTTAGATATCGTAGATCATGCCGCCGGATCGGGTGTTAGTGTGGATGTTGCGAACGCATTGCACAGGATCGATCCGGGCATCATTCGTAGCGATCTAATTTCTGCTGGATTCAAATTCGTTGCTGAGTCAGATGTCTTGCGCAATCAAGCCGATGAGCGATCCAAGTGTCCGCGGTAAAACCGACAGAGTAGTGATGAAGTTTAGGAAGCCCGATTCTTAAGATTCGTTCTGTGCATTAAAATTGGGGACGCTTACATGTTTCTGCGGTACTGGCCTCCAACCTCGAAGAAGGTGTCTGTTATCTGGCCTAGGCTGCAATAGCGCACGGCATCCATCAGCTCTTCAAAGACATTCTCGTTGTTGATGGCAGCGCGGCGAAGTCGCTCTAAGGCCTCAATAGAGTGCTCGGCATTTTTGGATTTGAATGCCGCCAAACGATCTATCTGACTTTGCTTCTCAGTTTCGGTCGAGCGTGCTAATTCTATTTGCAATTGTGCTTCAGGCTCTGGGTTTAGAAAAGTATTAACCCCAATCAAAGGCAGGCTGCCATCGTGTTTTCGATGCTCGTAGTACATTGATTCGTCCTGAATCTTGCCGCGCTGATAGCCAGTTTCCATAGCCCCTAAAACTCCGCCTCGCTCGGAAATGCGTTCAAATTCCTGAAGTACGGCTTCTTCTAAGAGATCCGTTAATTCATCGATGATGAACGAACCCTGACTCGAGTTTTCGTTGACAGCTAAACCCCATTCTTTGTTGATAATTAGCTGTATAGCCATCGCCCTGCGTACCGACTCCTCAGTAGGCGTGGTTACTGCCTCGTCGTATGCGTTCGTGTGTAGACTGTTGCAGTTGTCATAGACCGCGATCAATGCCTGCAGCGTCGTGCGAATATCGTTAAATGACATCTCTTGTGCATGCAAGGACCTGCCTGATGTCTGTATGTGGTATTTGAGTTTTTGGCTACGCTCGCTAGCGCCATATTTGAAGCGCATGGCTGTAGCCCAAATGCGACGAGCAACTCGGCCCAAGACCGTGTATTCCGGATCCATACCGTTAGAGAAGAAGAAGGATAGATTGTGTGCGAAGTCATCCACCTTCATACCGCGAGCGATATACGCCTCTACGAAAGTGAAGCCATTAGAAAGCGTGAATGCGAGTTGCGAGATAGGATTCGCACCGGCTTCGGCAATGTGATATCCCGAGATGGAAACAGAATAGAAGTTGCGAATCTTATTGGCCGTGAAATATTCCTGTATATCGCCCATTAACTTGAGGCTAAATTCGGTGGAGAAGATGCAGGTGTTCTGACCCTGATCCTCCTTTAATATGTCCGCCTGAACAGTGCCGCGGACATTTTCAAGTGCCTGCGCCTTTAGTGACTCATATTCCTCGGCAGTCGGAGAGGCATCGTTCGCGCCCTTAAACTTTTCTACCTGCTGATCTATCGCGGCATTCATATACATGGCGAGTATCGTTGGCGCGGGGCCGTTTATTGTCATCGACACGGATGTAGTAGGGTGGCATAGATCAAAGCCGCTATAGAGTTCTTTCATGTCATCGAGCGTGGCGATAGAGACGCCGGAGTTACCTACTTTGCCATAGATGTCCGGCTGCACAGCTGGATCGAAACCATACAGCGTCACAGAGTCGAATGCAGTGGAGAGTCGCTTTGCTTGGGAGTGTTCCGAGAGTTGCTTGAAGCGTCGATTGGTTCGGAATGCATCGCCTTCGCCAGCGAACATACGTGTTGGATCTTCCGACTCACGCTTAAATTGAAACACACCAGCAGTAAAGGGAAAGCGTCCAGGAACATTTTCCAAGAGCAGCCATTTTAATAACTCGCCGTGATCTTTGTAGTCGGGTAGAGCTACTCGAGGAATCTTTGTGCCAGAGAGCGAAGTACGTGTGAGTGCGGTGCGGATCTCTCTGTCCCTAACCTTTACGACATACTCTTCACCCGAGTAGTCCTCGATTAGCTGTGGCCAGGCATCCAATAACCACTTCGCCTCACTATCCATAGCATTGTCTTTAAGTGCTATGAGCTCATCAAGCTCGGAGCTGTCTTTTGATGCGGCATCCAGCATGGTTTTGCTGGCGGTGAGTTGCTGCCTATCGCGAGCAAGTTGTGACTGAGTCTGCACCTGGTCATGGTAGCCACGCACGACTTCAGCAATCTCAGCTAGATAGCGCTGTTGGCCTGCGGGGATAATTAGTGTGGTTTGTGTCGATTTTTTAGTGTCCAGTGACTCGATAGACTGGGCATAGTCTGGCAAGCCCTTCTCTCGCAATAACACAACGAGTGCCTGGTAGAGCGCAGTAATACCGTCGTCATTGAACTTGGACGCTATAGTGCCGAATACGGGCATCTTATCGGGCATTTGATCGAAGGCTGCGCGATTTCGCTGCACTTGCTTACAGACATCCCTGAGTGCGTCCTCGCTTCCCTTTCGGTCGAACTTGTTGATAGCAAAGATATCGGCATAGTCCAGCATATCGATCTTTTCTAACTGGCTGGCCGCGCCGAATTCGGGCGTCATGACATACAAAGATGTATCAACAAATGGAACGATGCCTGCATCACCCTGGCCTATGCCTGGGGTTTCCACAATGATGAGATCGAATCCGGATAGTTTAATAGCGGCGATAATCTCGCTCAACCTCTCGGGAATTTCTACGGTAGCATCTCGTGTGGCTATCGAGCGCATGAATATATTGGAGTGACTGATCGCGTTCATACGAATTCGATCGCCAAGTAAGGCGCCACCTGTCTTTTTTCTAGTAGGGTCAATTGCTAGCACTGCAATCGTCAGCGAATCTCCGCTGTCTTGTCTGAATCGTCTTATGATCTCATCGGTAGACGATGACTTGCCTGCACCACCAGTTCCCGTTATACCTAAAATGGGTGTAGCTTCGATTGAGTCTGCCTTATCCTTAAGGGTAGCTAATTCTTCAGCAGAGTATTGGCCATTCTCGATACCAGTAATTGTTCGCGTTAGTGCGATTCTATCAGCAATATTGAGTTCCGCTAGACTTGGAGCGACGGGGCGAAAATCTCCATCACGGCAGCGCCGTAGCATGTCGTCGATCATGCCTTGTAAACCGATGGTCTGGCCATCATTAGGGGAATAGATGCGGCTCACGCCGTAGTCGTGTAGCTCTTCAATCTCTGCTGGGATGATTACACCACCACCGCCACCAAAAATCTTGATGTGCCCCGCATCCAATTCTCTGAGACGGTCTACGAGGTATTTGAAGTATTCGATATGCCCACCCTGATAAGAGCTGATGGCGATAGCATCGACATCTTCTTGAACGGCAGCATCTACGATTTCTTGGACCGAGCGATTGTGGGCGAGATGAATGACCTCGGCACCACTGGATTGCAGGATACGGCGCATGATGTTGATGGCGGCATCATGCCCATCGAAAAGACTTGCAGCAGTAACGAAGCGAAGCCATTTGCGTCTTGACTTGGACGTTGAAGGATTCTCATTTGGTTTTTGGAATGATACTACTGACAAAATCTAGGCCCCTTTTCTACGTTGAACTTCATTACGACTTATTTCCTTAAATCGCAATTCAGAGCCAGTTTAGCGCACTCTAGTTTACTGCGCTCTAGTTTAGAGGCCTTTCGGGGTCACCTCGCCGCCGTTATGGGGTGTTTCGCGAGAAAAGAGACGATGGCGGCTGCTGTTTCTCGAGGCTTCTCGAGCCCCATGGCATGTCCAGCAGCCTCTAGGTCAACTAGCGTGATGCGCTCACCGAACTCTAGTTTCATTCGGCTGCCATTCTCGGGCGGGGCAGTCTTGTCGTCTACTCCTTGGATGATTAACATAGGTCCATTCCCACCGGCCCACCATTGCTCTAGCGGAGTATTTCTATTGGCTTCCCTCTGCGAGCGCCGGGCATCAGGCCAGTATTTCAACGTTCTCACGTAGTCGAGAACAATCTCATCATCGGTGTGTGGAGAAAACAACGTGCGTCTCGCCAGTCCGAATTTTTCGGCTTCAGGTAGGGTGGCGTCTCCCAACAATCTCCCCAGTTCGCCTGGAATCGTGAGCGGCTTGGCTAAGCCTCCTGCCGCAATAAGAGAAATGCTTGCAACTGATTCGGGATGATCTGTGGCAACCATTCGTGCAGTTCTGTTGCCCAGCGCCCAGCCCAAAAGGTGGGCTTGCTCTAACCCGAAGGCTTCGATGATAGCGACCACATCCTGTGCATAGTCATTAAGAGTAAGGCCTTCTAAATCGCCTGTGCTTCCCATGATTCCACGCTGGTTCACGGCTATAACTCGATAGCCCGCATCAGCTAAGAGCGGAGCTAGGGACTTGTAGCGAGAAAAATCTCCGCCTGAGCCGGGCAGAGCAACTAGGGTTTCCTGCTTGCTTGAGCCGGACCCCCACACCTCAACCTGCAGTTGAGCATGTCCGATATCGATCATTCTTTGGATGCGGTCCGCTGCGAATATGCCGCTCGAAAAAACCAAGCTAAGCAATACGAGAATGGGCTTGCCGGCGGTAATAAATTTGATGTACTGACGCATAGTATCCCCATCTAAAAATCGAAAGCTGATTGGAGTGAGTTCTGATTCTATCACGCAAAGTTGAGTCGCCAAGTTGTATTGAAATGCTGGTCGGCCTTGGGCTTTCCCGTGGCTCTTCTGTATAGTGCGGCCATGGAAGCGTGGATACTTTTTACACTATTGGCAGTAGCGATGCAGTCGGTGCGTACCGCCGCACAGAAACAGATTGCGCAAAGCATTTCTGCAGCATCCACCACGCTTGTGCGCTACCTATTCGGTCTTCCCTTCGCGCTTGGGTATTATTTTTCTCTTTCCCATTTTTATCAAGGTGAGGAATTTGTTGGCAATACCGTCTTTTATAAAGCTTCAACGCTAGCTGCCATAGCGCAAATATTTGCTACTGTTTTCCTAATTAAGGCGCTTACTTTGCGCAACTTTGCCGTTGGTACAGCGCTGGTGAAAACAGAGGCTTTGCTAACAGCGGTTCTTGGGGCGGTATTCTTTTCGACGGCACTGAGTTCTATCGCCTACCTTTCAGTCTTTTTAGGAGTGGTCGGCGTCCTAATCGCGAGCAACTGGAAAGTCAGCTGGCAAGATCTGGTTGAGAATGAAAGTATAAAATATGGCGTCGGTGCAGGGCTGGGCTTCGCTCTGGCATCGCTATGGATACGGGAGGCATCTCTATCTTTGGGTGTGCCGAGGCTGCTTAGTGCATCAACTGTACTGCTGTATATGGTGGCGATCCAGACTGTGTTATGCCTGCTATTTGTGGCTATTCGGGAACGGAATCAACTTGCTCTGGTTCTGTCCCGATGGAGATCCTGCGTTTTTATTGGCTTCACCAGTTTGGCAGGCTCAGTGGGCTGGTTCACGGCAATGAGCCTGCAAGATGCGGCAGTAGTTAAGACGCTAGGTCAGACTGAGTTCGCTGTCACTCTGCTGATAACCTACTTTTATTTCGGTGAAAAGATAACGGCGAAAGAATACGTCGGGATCATGTTGGTTGCGCTGAGCGTCATATTACTGCTTGTGGCAGCCTGACTCTTGTCAAAAAATCTATTCTTTTAACAGTTCTGCGTCGTAACCCAACTCTTTTAGTCTGGCGAGCATGGCCAGTTTTCTCCATATAAAATTGAGCCGATAATAGAGAGTATTGTTTGCTATTATGCAACGTAGAACAAAGTCAATTTAGAAGAGGTTGTCATGCTAAGAAGTACGCTATTTTTGGTTTCAATGGTTCTCAGTACAGCTTTATATGCGCAAGCATTCGGTGAATGGAAAATCATTCATGCCGGCATACTGCTGGCGGATGCGCGTGAAGAAGTCCTAACTGAGCAGAGTATTATTATTAGAAACGATGAGATTGTCGAAGTGCGCGGTGGCTATGTCTCGCCCGGACAGGTGAGTGGCACTGCTAACGCTAGAGTGATCGACCTAAGCGATCAGTTCGTAATGGCTGGTCTCATCGATTCTCATACGCATATTTTGAGTCAACAGGAGCCGAACGGTCGTGAGATTCGAGTTACCCGTTCCTCGCAACTTAGCACCTTAATGGGAGTCGAGTTTGGCATGCGGACACTGCGTGCTGGATTCACCACTATCCGCAATGTAGGTTCTGATCGAAATGCGATCTTTGCTTTGCGCGATGCAATTAATCAGGGCATCGTTATGGGTCCGCGAATAAAAGCCGCTGGGCAAGGGCTAACACCAACAGGCGGTCATGGAGATGGTGGTGGATATCGCGATGATGTATTTCCTCATCCTCACTCGGGTGTTTGCGATGGCGTGGCCGAATGCCGCAAAGCGGTTCGTACACAGATAAAATACGGGGCCGACCACATAAAGTATGTAGCTACCGGCGGCGTACTTAGTCAAACCGCTACTGGTACTGGTCAGCAATTTACTGACGAAGAGCAGATCGCTCTGGTACAGGCTGCTCATGCAATGGGCCGAAAAGTAGCAGCGCATGCACACGGAAAAATCGGCTTGGAAGCCGCTTTACGAGCTGGAGTGGATTCCATCGAACATGGCTCCTACCTCGATGCCCAGACGGCTGACTTATTTGTTGCAACAGGCGCTTATCTGGTTCCAACTTTAATTGCAGGTCACACGGTCGAGCGAATCGCTACGGAGCGGCCTGACTTTTTTGTCCCTGCAGTTCGCCAGAAGGCCCTTGAAGTAGGTCCGGTCATGAGGAATGCGCTACGACTCGCTTATGAGCGAGGAGTGAAGATTGCCTTTGGCACAGATGCCGGCGTGAACGATCACGGCACTAATGCTTACGAGATGGTGTTGATGAACGAGGCGGGTATGCCCGAGCGAGCTATCCTAATTTCCGCGACTATCAACGCCGCCGACCTTATGGATCTGACCGATATTACTGGAACAATCGAGGCGGGAAAAGATGCGGACATTGTTGCTACCGCTGGCAATCCTCTTGAAAATATTTCGGCGATGATGAGGCCGACCTTTGTTATGGCGCGCGGCAATCAAGTAAACCTCGACGTGCCACCGGTTGACCTGTTTCCTTGGCCAGAGATTTAAACAGTAATTCAGCAAACTTAGCCGCCGGATGAGTTTAAATATTGAGTTCGCCGGCCGATTCTGCCCTGCCCAATTCGATCGGAGATGGACCTTATCGTAATTGAGCTAGATAAGATCAAAGTAGGAGGAACGTTTAGCCGTTTCCAAGACTCGGGCTCCGTGTAAATGGATCGTGAGTAATCCAATCGAGAGTAGTTTTCTCCAAACTATCAGGCAGCTCTACCAGCATCCTATATTCAATCAGCCTAGATCGACCAAAACTAACTGCCAGATTTTAATATCTCTGGCAGGTTGGGAATAGCGGAGTCTAACTAAGAATGTAGTGATCGGTCCCTCTGATTTTGGGTCAAATCATCATTAGCCTCTGCACTGCTTATCGGGCACAATCCATGTCATAAGGGATAGGGATAGGGTCGAAACAGGTATGAATTTACTACACATCTCAGATATGCATTTTGGCCCTCGTCACTGGCAAGGGAGTAGTGAGCTACTGCTAAAGAAACTGAACAGCTACGCGGCTGATATTGTAATAAACACCGGCGACAATACGACCGATGCTCTCGAAAGCGAATTTGAAGCGGCAGGCAATTTTCTGGATTCGATTGATTGTGAGCACATCGTTTCGATCTCTGGAAATCATGATAAACGGAATATGCGTAGTGCCGAATATTTCCGTCAATATATCGATGACATCGAAGTAATTCGTCCGCTAGATCGTGAAAAATGTGGTAAGAAAAACATTTTTCTTGATGCGAATGCTAACGGATTGACGGAGCATTTTACTGACATCAACTTCCTTAAGAACATCACTATTGATGGTGTGTCTATCCTAGTGGTTTGCCTCGACTCCTGCGAGCTCTATGAAGACAACGGTCTTGTAGACAAGGAAATGTTAAGAACAGTTTCTCAGGCAATTGATAAAGCGAGCTACGATCGGATAATTCTTCTAAACCACCACTCTATTCTCGATACCGACTCAGACCCTCTTTTTAATTCGCGAATTGTTATCGAGTTTGTAATAGAGAACAATATTGAACACGTCTTCTGTGGCCATACCCATCAGCTGTCAGTAATGAGTTCGACTGACCTGTATCACAAGCACTCATTCACTCAATACAAAAATGGGTCTCTATCAAGTATTAATACCCCCCATGACACGAATATGTTTTTGTACTATGAGAACTTTGGCTCTGAAGAGATGGTAATTCATGTGGTTAGAGTCATTGTTGAAGGCCAAAGTCTGAAGTTTGAGGAAGAACTAATTAGTCCTAATTAGTTCCAAGAGCTAATAAAATGAATACCTTAAGCACACCGAGTATCCGTTGGGAAATGCGAATCGTCATTAGTATGTGTTTAGGCTACGGCATGCTAATGCTTTGCCGGACAGTTGTCGGTGTCGCCGGGCCTGCAATGCTGGCTGACCCTATGCTTACTCTTGATACCGCGACCTTCGGCGCTATTCTGGGCTGGGGTACGGCTGGCAATTTAACGGGGAAACTCACAACTGGCGTTCTCGCTGACAAGCTCGGCGGGAGTAAGGTGTTTGTCTGGGCCGTTGGGCTCGCGGCCATCGCTACATTCATTTTTGGCACGCTATCAAGCAACATTGCTTTCTTTACGCTGTATTTTCTCACGGTATTTGCCAAGTCTGCCGGCTGGCCATCGATGGCGAACATAATTCGCGTTGGTTTTGTTCAGGCTAAGCATGGCCGAGTATGGGGCTTTATCGCAACAAGTTCGCGAGTAAGCTCCGTTGCTACCACTGTGCTGGTCAGCAGTTTACTCCTCATAATGTCCTGGCGAGGTTTGTTCTATATGGCGGGGGCGCTTGCGCTTCTGAGCGCTATCATATTGCCCCGGTACTTGAAGAGCTCGATACAAGGCTCAGAAACATCACTCGCCGATGTGGAAGACCCAGCCGAGACTATCTCTGCTTGGTCAAAAGATCACCCGCTCAGCAAAACAGAGACACGCGCCGCGATCCGCGTTTTCATCAGCAATCCTAGGTTTTGGCTAATCAGTCTTGGTGTTTCTTCACTTGCGGTTCTTTTCGAATTTCAGGTCTTTTTGCCCATTTATCTTAGTGAGACATTTTCCTTACCACCAGCCCAAGCTGGTATGGCGTCTTCGGCGTTTCCGCTGGGCTGTCTCGTTGCAGTTTTCAGTGGCGGCTTCATCTACGATAAACTTTCTAAGAAGAATATTGTTTATACGATGAGTGCGAACTTGATTGTCGCTGTGCTATGTCTTCTGGGTTTGCGCCTTCTTGGTGTCTACGATTTTAGCTCTGGATTGGAATTGGCACTTACTGTGGTTTTGATATTTGTTTTTGGCTTCGCTATCTCGCCGGCATATTACATTCCAATGAGTGTCTTTTCGATCGGCTTTGGTGGCAAGCACTGCGGTTTGCTTGTTGGCTTAATCGATGCGTTTGCCTACTTTGGCGCAATGATGTTCGACTTCATTGGTGGTGCCGTGGCAAACAAAGAAGGGGGGTGGGAAGATTTCATCCTCATACTTATCGTCACCTCTATGCTGGCGACAATCATCATGACGACATTCCTCTATCTAGACTATCGAGACTCAGAGCGCGATCTCGAATTGCCCCAGCCTTCCTGAAGCAGATCGGTATCGCTCGATGCTAATGATGGGCTAGTTAAGAACAGTTTTTGCTTTTCATTTGTAGATGAGACCAGGCCGCTTTCCTCTATAGAGAAGTCGTCGATCATCAAATGCAAGCCATCTCGCCTGGCTATAGATTTCTTTAGTAGCGGCTGTTCCTTACATTCTATAGCGTGGACATATACCACCAGAGAAGTATCAGGGTGAGTATAAGTATGAGGGTCGCGTTAGCGATCATTTTGTTAGCCCACAATATTTTCATCCGCGATCCTCTATGCCCTTACCGTTATCATTTCTATTTCCCGTGCAGATAGCGTCAATCTAATTCATGCTACTAAGATTCTATTTCGCCATCTCTAATTACATAAATAGTATGAGTGACCGAGCCATCTATGATGGTTTTTATTCTAGCTTTGACAGGGAATATCTTTCCATCTATTCGCTCCATATGTACATTAATAGCTTCCTCCTGGTCCACGTTTCTGTGCCAATAATTCCGAGAAAAAAGCTCATCTATATACATCTTCCTAATTATATTTGCGCTGGTATATCCAAATATGTTCTCAGCTCTATTGTTCCAAGATAGTAGCAAGCCGGAATTGCTCACGCTGAGAATGGTATCTATAGAGTTGTCGAGAATGAATCTTAGGTCTGTCTCGGCTCATGTACTTTCGTACCTGAGCAGCATGCGCTCGATAGAATCCCGGTTCATTATTTTTTTATCAACAAATGATATTGGTGGGGCTACTGAAATTGGAATCCGATACAAACGGATTATGAGGAAAGTCAACCGAACTCAGTTTACGAGAATAGCCTGAAGAATTCTAAGTGTTTCTTTCCAATCGAATCCTGAGTCCGGCCGAACACCGAACCAAAATCAGGCATCCAAACTGCTATCTCGAGGAGCAACGTATTTCTTCTAGATTAAGAGTTAGCCAAGAAGGCGAAAAACTAAATTCCTAGTACCTTAAGCACTCTTGAGGTTACCAAGTTAAGTCATCCGGGATTTGAAAATCTGCATAAGGGTCATCTTCTTCGGCAATAGTATTTTGTTGTGCCTTAAACACTACGACCTTAGCATCACGCTGTTCAATCTTCTTTGCTACACCCATGGGGACTAATACGTGATTATGTTTTTGTCCGTTTTTTTGCCTAACTATTGTAAGTGCGCCGCGACTGAGTTGATCAATTTGAGTTTGACTGACGTAAATATGCCTAATTACACTAGCATCGGTAAAACTGAATTTCTGATCACCGTCTTTCGCGACAATGTTCATCTCAATGAGCTGTTTTATCTGAGCCACCACTGCATTTTTTTCGGCTTGCCTATTCTTCTCCAAATTCAGCTGCCGGTCTTTCGCGATCTTCTCGGACTTTGCTCGATCCTGTTCTAACTTATATTGATCAACGGCAGGGTTCTTGGTCTTACGAGCAAGTTTTTCCTGTTTGTTTTTTGCGCGCTTGAGTTGCTTGGCTTTCTTGTCGTCTATCAAGCCAGATTTTTTGAGTTGATCTTGTAGGGAAACGGACATAAGTAAATAATTAGTTAGGTGGTTAGTTGAGTGAGTGGCAGTTAGAAAATTCGGTACAAACCACGATCTGTATTAGCTTAACATAGGAAATTCGAAAAACGAGAGTTAATACCTTGGGAGCCCGCGTGCTGATTTGTAGCGAAAATTGGTTTAGTACTGCCATGATGTAGATTGTTGTCACTACCAACGATGGGAACGATGGGAACGATGGGAACGATGGGAACGATGGGAACGATGAGGGATAAGGGTTGGGCCGGATCGTCCTGAATCAAGACGCTGCGTAAATACGCTAAATAGGACTGCTTTGGCGCTCTCTTTTCCTCCATTATCGGGGGCTCGAATCCCTGGAAAACGGGTTATGAGGCGAGTGCTCTATCTAATTGAGATAAGCACGATCGTTTTGATTCCTCTGATTCCTCTGACTACTGTGATTGATCGGCTAGAATAGATGTCATGAAATATCTACTTCTAGCGAGTTTGGCCACTGTTGTTTCTGTCTGCAGCATCAGCCCTTCCTTCACCAATATGAATGGGGTGGACCTCGCTGCATACAATCGTGAATTGCCCCCTGAAAAACATGTTTATTGTGTTCAGGAGGCTGATACGTCCACCTGTATTCGCAAAAGCATTTGTCGAAGCTATGAGGATTGGGTGGCATTTAACGGGAGGGCAGCAATGACTCTAGATTTATTGAATTCGCGGCCCAATTACGGCCCGCCTAACTCGATCCAGGATGGACCTTTTCGTGATTGATTAAAAGTGGAGAGGAAGAGAAATTGATAGGTCTCCAGATACTCGAAGCTCGGACAAATGGACCGTGAAGAAGAATATTTTGACGTCTAGTCAGTCGAAGTTGAACGGCACAAAGAACTGGGGCTGATGTGAAAATACGGCAGTTCGATTGACGTCGGCAAGAAAATACCCCAGCATTTCTGAGTGCACCTACTTCAGTCTAACCAGCACCGCGCCCGCGTTAAAGGATTCGGGTTCAAAACCTAGGATGTCACCACGGAATCTGAGGTCGCGCAGTACCAACATTACTTCGTCACGAATCAATCCTGAACCAACAACAAGACGAATACACTTGACGACGCCTTTTCGGGCCAAGTCAATCTCACTTTGCATCTTTTGTAGCGCCTCACTAACGCGCTCACCCTGGTGCGCAATGTCAACAGTGATTGTCGAGCCATCATGTTGAAGATTCAGCGCGTTGTCACACTTTGGACAATAACGCATAGTCTCGCTAACGCTCATGCCACAATCCAGGCAAACCTGCTGCATCACTTTTGCTCATGCGTAAATAGGAAGCATCAGGCTATCCTCAAATCAAAATCTTGTCCAGATTCATGGACCCTAGCAAGGAATAAGAAAAATCAAAGGGGTCAGAGTAATTTGATCGACCACGAGAGATTGATCCTTCGCCCTTCGGGGCATGCTATGGCTGTCTGCCGAGCTTCGCTCCTTTCGAACTCGCGACCAACTAGTTCGAAGATTTAACTGCGAGTATTTATTTATCAATGGCTTACGTCCTTGGTCAGCCATCCGGTAAAGAGTGGAGGCAGGCTTATTTTCGCGATCTCGGCCACATGAAACCTGAAAAATAAATCAGTTGCCACGAGTTGATTTATCGGTGGCGATATAGAGATGCCTAATCGGATTTTATCTCGATTAAGATAGTTAACTTATCAATACGAAACGATATTGCCCCGCTTAGGGTAACTTGAAGACGTAAAGCGCATTATGACCATTGGGACTGATCATTTCCGGTGCCAGAAAGTTACCTATGCGCCACGGGCTGCCACCGTCACGCCCAGCTGGAATGGCTATGTACTGCTCGCCATCGATGGAGTAAGTCGCTGGAAATCCCTGGGCCGATGTAGCGAGTCGAGTGCGCCATAATTCCTCGCCACTGCTAATATCATAGGCATGTACATAGCGGTCATAGTCTCCGATGAACAGTAAATCACCGCCAGTTGCGAGCCCGGCAGTGAGGTAGGGCGCGCGTTGCTCAACACTCCAGGTCTCTTCCATGGATACCACGTCATAGGCGCCGAGTTTGCCAAATTGGCCATCTGTCCCCGGCATCTCCATCCACATGCGATCACCCTGGTTGCCACCCGAACCTATCTCGAAAGTAGTTTCGCGTGGCGACATTTCCATGCAGGACTGGCTCAGCGGTATTACTAGCTGACGAGAAGGAGGGTGGTAGGCGCTCGATTGCCAGTTGTGGCCGCCAGCGGTTGACGGGCAGACAGACAACCATTCGCCGATCTGCATATTACGAATGTCGTCTCTGTATCTGACCTGCCCGGTTTCGAGATTCACTTCCGGGAAAACATTTTGATAAACAGTTTCGCGCAAGCCGCGAAATTCTCCAGTGCGGCGATCCAGTTTCCAGAGTATGCCGCTCTTTCCAATAGTCATCAGATAGGGTTCATCGAACAGATCTATCAATACTTGTTCGAATGCTTCGTCCATGTCGAGGGACTCACCCGGCACGTGCTGGCGATGCCAGACAAGTCGGCCGTCTTGTGGGTCGATGGCCAGCGTGCTGTTGGAATATAAAGCGGCATCGTCAGTGGAGAGGCCGCGACTCGCCGCCATCCAGGGCTTGGCTTGGGCGGTGCCAAAAAATACTAGCTCCAATTCGGGGTCCCAACTACCGGTCATCCATACATCGGCACCGCCACGAAATTCCAGTGGTAAATCAGCCCAGCTCTCATCCCCAGGCTGGCCGGGTTGCGCTACCGTATAGGTTCTCCACAATTCCTCGCCCGTCCCTGCATCGTGACCGGTAATAAAACAACTCTCTTTGTAGAAGCGACCGCAACCGGAGATGCCGTTGATTACAATGCCATCGGCTACAATCGGGCCTGTGGTATTGGAATAGCCCAGCGCCTCATCGGCTACTTCGATATCCCAGCGCACGGCACCGGTGCGAGCATCCAGTGCTACAAGGTGAGCATCGGTCGTGGCAACATAGATTAGGTCCTGCCATATGGCCAGAGTGCGCAGCAAACCGCCGCTACGCCCGCCTTGGGGAAAGGTTCTCTGATACTCCCACAGCAAAGTTCCATCGCGCCCGTCCAGCGCCTGCACCACATTGCCAAAATTTGGAAGGTAGACGATGCCATTTCTAATCAATGGACCAGGTTGACTGCGGCCCGGTGCCATACCCCATACCCAGGCAAGAGTTAGGTTGCCCACATTATCCTTGTTAATCTGATCTAGCGGGCTATAGCCATGACTGTTGGGGCTTCGACGCCAGTAAGTCCAATCTTCGGCGGCTGGTTCTGCCAGTTCGGCATCGCTAACATTGACGAAACCGTTAACAGGCCGCCAGGAACGGGTAATGGCGCGTTCGGATCGATATATAGTAGCGATCTCAGGCACTGCGTTGCGAGACCCAGGGGAAGGTATCGTTCCCGCCTGCCCTGGTCGAGGGATGCGTTGCACGATTGCCGCGCCACTCGCAGACGCACTATTTAGAAAGGCGACTCCGGTGCTGTTGAAAGCAAGAGCTCTGTCACTGCTAGTCACTGCATTCTCGGCTAGAAGAAAGGCGACAAGGTCACTGTATTCTGCATCACTCAATGAGCCAGGTGCCTGTGGCGGCATGGTTCGCTCCAGTAAGTCTTGAAGCTCGGTTACGTTTCGGTTGCTCCAGTTATTACGAAAGTTTCCGTCATTGAGAGCAGGAGCCTCGAATGCGCCTTGGAGATCAGTAAGGTGACATGTGGCACAGTTTTGTTGGTACAGTGTCGCTCCAGCTTGAGCCTGAGAATCCGTATACGAAGCCTGTTCTATTTGCTGCGCGGCAGCTCCGCTGTAACAAAGCAGCGCAGTCAGCAAGAGAGCAGATTGAATGGCGCGGGAATCGGGTAGTCGTGGTTTCACTAAACTGTCCTTATTGACTCACCGTGAGGGTTTCCTGCCTAGCGCGGCGCTCCGCAACGGCCTCGGAAAATTGTTCTTCATTCATATAGGTGATTCCCACCCAGGCGTGACTCATCTCGTCGACACCGCGTCGGCCGAATACTACCCATTGCTCCGGGTCAGGATTTAGCGGGTTATTGATAGTGTTATCAAACACCGATGTGAATTGTAATACGGTCCCTTTGGGAAGCAGTGGTTTGGCATCGTCGGCATAGAGATAGGAAATCTGCCAGTTGTGATTGTACTTGTTCACCTGGCTGAGTACTTCCTTGCGTCCATCCGGAAGGATGGCTTCCATAGTCATCACTTTGCCACGCATATGCAGGTGAGGGCGATAGCTGTGAATGACGGCTGGCGCATCGAGCACGTGAGTACCCTGTAATACTTGATAGCCATGAGGTGGGATAACGATATCCTGTCCTCTGGCCATGCCATTCAGCCCATCCACTCTGAACATGGCTTCGCCGGCGGTTTCTAGTTTGGGAGTGAATCCCTCGTCGTAGAACCACAAGCCTACTTCAACCACATCATCTTCCCCTTCTGCCCCGACAGGGAAGTAATGCAGATTCCAAGCGATATGGCCTTTGGCAGGCACCTTCATGCCTGTGCCTTCGGGATAGATTTCCCAGGACTTTCCAACCCCATAGCGGGCAAGTGCGACCTGGCGCATTTCGCCCTCTGGCACCAGAACGGCGTGACCGTGATGTACGACCTTTTTGCCTAGTGGGTAAGAAGGTTTGAATTCTGCGGCGCGCAGCCAGCGATCTTTCTCCATGCCTTCGAAGGGCACGTCGGGTGTCCACCACTGATCTTGACCGTTGGCAATTACATCGAAGGGTGTTGATTTGATTATCAGATCCGGCGGGCCAAGCTGCTCGGATAGCTGCCAGGCGGAGCCACTAGGAATTTCTATGGGAGTGGGAAGATGCGCCGGGTTTCCTTCCGGGGAGCCGCTGTCCACCCAGGTAGAGATTATCGCGATTTGTTCATCACTTAAGGAGGCGTCGTTCTTGAATTCCTGTATACCGGTCGTGGTATCAATGTGCCAGGGCGGCATGATGCGCTTGCTCGTGCGGTCTTTGATTAGTGCGGCAAACGGGCTCACTTGCTGATAGCTCTGCAGTGGCATCGGGCCGATGCCTGCGGGGTTATGGCAGGCTACGCACTTTTCTTGAAGTATCGGAGCGATATCGCGTGAATAGGTAATGTCTTGAGCTTGCGCGTTCCCGATCAGGGATGCTGCGAAAACGACGCCCAGAATACATGCTGTTTTGCTTTGCTCGATCTTGCTCATGGTTAACTCCGTGTCAGTTGCTCACGCTGATGTTGTAGTAGGCATTGCTGTGACAACAATAAAATTCAAAAGCAGCAACACTGTCGATGGTTTGTAGACGGATAGTGTATTCACCGGGTTCGAAGAATGTCGCATTCACGCTGGCGTGCCCAGAATCCATGGTAATCATGGCTTCCTGAGTGTCGAACTCGACCTTGCCAGGTCCAGCATGGTGTGACCATCCCGTCCATACCTCGGGATCGGGATGCTCGATCCAGGCTTCGATGGTAAGTGGCTGCCCCACAGTAGCGCTAAGGGTATCGCGATTATGAATGCCCTTACGTCCGCGTACGCCAGGCTCATTAGCCCCTAGCCTTATCAATGGGGCCAGTTCGCCGCGCCCCTTGGAGCTAGGCTCATCGAGTACATAAGCCGGTTTCAGGTGTCCCGGGACGCTGAGTTGTTCGCCTGCGCTGGATAAATTCCACACAATCTTTTCGTCGCGGCCAAAGTCTTCTGGCACGGTGATGCTAAAGGCGCAAAAAATGTGGCGATAACGCGGTGGCAGCGGATCGAAATGAGTGGGAAGCTGAGTGGGAAAGCGTGTATCGCTTAGATAATTCGACTCGCCTAGCGGGATATCTAATGCCTGTTCGGAATTCAAATTGAAATAGCCGAAGCACAGGGTGTTGCTGCCGTCATCATTCTGGAACCAGCCGTCAAACAGAGGAATCACGGGCTGACCATGTGGGCGAATGAGTTCGGCAGACCAGTATTGCTGAGAAAGTTCGATCTGTTGCCCATAAGTGCTTACAGGCAGTAGGAAAAGCACAAATGAGACTGTTAGCTGAGTTGTAACGAATCGGGGCATAATCGATCGTCCGGGCGCAGGCCCTTGCTAGAGTTTATTGCTATAATTTGTTCCGATACTACGGTAAAAACCAAAGTATGTCTTGCTTTCCGAACGGTTGGGTCGGTCTCAAAAATCCTGCTAGACTGCACCCAATGCTGCCGAAATAAAAACAATAAGTTGAGGTGCCACCCCATGATTAAACAATCCTTTCTTTTTGTAGTCTTGTGGATGTGCAGCTCGACAGCGCTTGCTCAACAGGGTGCGCCCGATGGTGAATGGCCGACCTACGGGGGAGACCTAGGGCATACCCGCTATTCGCCACTAGAGCAGATTAACGCAGAGAATTTCTCCGATCTCAAAGTTGCTTGGCGCTTTAAAACCGACAACCTAGGGCCGAGTCCGGAATACCGTTTTCAGGCAACGCCACTGGTTGTGAATGGGGTGATGTATACCACGGGCGGGTCGCGCCGCGCCGTAGTTGCTCTCGATGCGCGTACCGGCGAATTGTTGTGGAAATACGCGCTCAATGAAGGTGCCAGAGCGGCTAATGCGCCGCGACAGTTGTCCGGGCGTGGTCTTGCGCTATGGCAAGATGGCGAAAACACCCGAATTATATATGTGACACCTGGCTACCAAATGATTGCGCTCGATGGATCGACCGGCAGGCCGGTGCAGTCATTCGGGGTCGAGGGCATAGTCGACTTAAAACAGAACGCCGATCAGATGATCGATCTGGAGACTGGCGAGATAGGGCTTCATTCGACGCCGATAGTCGCCAAGGATGTAGTAATAATAGGAGCAGCGCACCGCACAGGCGGCAATCCCCGCAGCCGTGAAAACGTGAAAGGCTATGTAAGGGGTTTTGATGTGCGTACTGGAGAGCGGCTATGGATATTCCACACTGTTCCAACACCCGGCGAATATGGCTATGAATCCTGGCAGGATGGCTCCGCCTCCTACACAGGAAACACCGGCGTGTGGGCGCAGATATCGGTAGATCTAGAGCTTGAAACGGTCTACCTGCCAGTTGAGGCAGCAACTGGCGACTACTTCGGTGCCAATCGACCTGGTGATAATCTGTTCGCCGAATCTCTTCTAGCCGTTGATCTGCATACCGGCGAACGCAAATGGCACTACCAGTTCGTCCACCACGGCATCTGGGATCACGATATTCCCTGCGCGCCTATCCTACTCGATATCATCGTTGATGGTCAGTTGCGCAAAGCTGTAGCGCAACCGACAAAACAGGCGTTTCTCTATGTCTTTGACAGAATAACCGGCGAGCCAATCTGGCCCATTGAGGAACGACCGGTTGCGACAGGAGATGTGCCCGGTGAATGGTATTCACCAACACAGCCTATCCCGACTCGTCCCCCCGCCTATGATCGCCAGGGCGTAACATCAGATGACCTTTTGGATTTTACACCGCAGCTGCACAGCGCAGCAGAAGAGGTTGCCAGCTGGTACAAGATGGGGCCGTTGTTTACGCCAGCGCTAGTCAGCAACATTGATGGCCCTCTTGGAGTCTTGATGGCACCTGCCACCGGCGGAGGCACTAATTGGCCTGGCGGCTCATTCGATCCGCAGAGCAACATACTATACGTCTCTTCCAACAGCTCGGTTGCCAGTCTTGCCGTGGTGCCACCCCATCCGGGGCAATCCGATATGGCTTACATTCAGGGTAATGCAGCCACCGGTCCGCGTACCTCCGGTGGCGCTGGATCTTCCGCAGGTGGAGGGCGGACAGAGTTCAATGCTGCTGCGGGGGAGCGGCCGGTTTCTTCCCGAGGGCGTCCTCCCATCGGGTTGCGCGTTGATGGTCTGCCATTGTTGAAACCACCCTATGGGAAAATCACAGCAATCGACATGAACGAGGGCTCAATACTTTGGCAGATCGCACACGGGCAAACTCCTGACAATGTTGCTAACCATCCTGCTCTGGCCGACATTGACCTGCCACGCACCGGTCAGAACGCGTCGGTAGGCACACTCGTGACGAAAACCTTGCTGATCGCGGGCGAAGCACAGCTAACAACAGATCCGGATACCGGAGAACGCAGGGCGATGCTGCGTGCTTATGACAAAGCAACTGGCTCAGAAGTCGGAGCAGTTGCCTTGCCGGCCCCGCAGACAGGTTCTCCTATGACTTACCAGATAGAGGGGGAGCAGTATCTGGCCATCGCAATAAGTGGGAGCGGTTACTCTGGTGAGATGCGCGTATTGCGTTTGCCCTAATAATAATTAATTGAATCAAGGAAACATCGTGAAAAACCTATTCTCTATTATCTTGTATTGCTTGTTAGCCAATTTTGGTATCGCCTCCGTGTATGCTCAGTCGAATATCGTGCCTGGTGCGAACGGGCCTATTACGATCACGCCATTGATTCATTCTTCTGTTCAGCTGGAGTACGGCGATACGGTTGTGCAGATTGACCCCTGGAACAGAGTCGGTCTGCCGGGGGCGAAGCAGGCTGATTTAATTCTTATAACAGATGATGTAGGGCACCATCAGGACGTAACGGCTATAGAGAAATTATCTGGCCCACAAACTGTACTGGTGATGTTAGAGAGCGGTATTGCTAAGTGGCCGGACGGAATCGTGATTGCCAATGGCGAGATGATTCGTGTCAAGGGCATGGTAATTGAAGCAGTGCCAGCCTACGACATTATTCCCGGCGAACCGTCTCATCCCAAAGGGCAGGCCAATGGCTATGTGTTAACTCTCGGTGGAACGCGTTTCTATTTCGCCGGCGTCACAGAATGTGTTGATGAAGTAAAAGTGTTGCAGGGCATCGATGTGGCATTCATGCCATTGAATGTGCCGCTTGGCCGAATGACCCCGGCCGCATCGGCAGAATGCACGCGAATTCTCGAGCCTGATGTGGTTTATCTCTATCACTATGATCAGGACTACGCCCGGCGTGCACTAAATCCTGCTTACGAAGGCACGGCCTTGCCTGGTGGTATTTCGGTGGCAGAAAGTCTGGATTTGTTCGAGGAGGAATTAGAAGGGTCGGGCATTGAACTGCGGCGAGGGGATTTTTATCCGTCGTTGTAGTGAGATTGTAAAAGCCCTTAGGGGACACGTACAACTTAGTAACTTATCCTATTTCTGGCGTTCTGTTGTCCTCTCGAGTACTTTGATTGAATTTGGTTTTTCTACGAATTCTGCGCTGTAAATTTTGTTAAATTATGGGTTTCCCCTGCTAGTCTTTTCAGAATCCCTGATCATCTTCAAGTCTTCGGCCATCACAGGCCGAGCCATTTATCGAAGTAACTCTGAGCAGTGTAACCCCCAGATTGGCAAATGCGTTCATGTCGGAGCAGGGCACATAGGTGAAGCGGAGGTCGAGCTCGTCGCCTTCTCCGATGCCTTGGTTCAGCAGAAGAGCTTGTACGTTATAGAGGGACCAGTTCCGCGCGAGGCTCAATTCTTTAAGTTGATTGAGTCCGGCGAGAGCGCTCACATCAGTGATGTCGTTATTCTCAAGGCGCAGAACTCGTAATGTATGGAGTCGTCGCAGAGGAGCGATGTCTTCAATACTGTTATTGCTGAGAAACAGATACCCCAATTCGACCATGTCTTGGAGGGCACTAACCTCGGAGATGGCGTTATCGTTCAGGCTAAGTTGCTGCATGTTGGTCATACCACGCAGAGCACTGATGTCTTCTATCTGGTTGTTATTGGCCCAAAGTAATATAAGTTCATTCAGGTTAGCAAGGGGGCTAATGTCTTTAATTTCACTCTCATAAATACGTAGATGGGTGAGTTTGGTGAGGTTAGCAAGAGGGCTAATATCAGAGATGGCATTGAGGTGAATGCGCAGCAGGCGCATTTCGGTGAGCCCAGCAAGCGGACTGAGATCAGTGATGCCATTGAATATTACTTTAGGGTCACGTCCGTCATCCATATCGAGATAATGCTGAAGTTGGTAGGGATACAGGCCATGCACATGCAGTCGTCTTAGCTTAGTGAGTCCCGCCAGAGAGCTAATATCAGAGATTGGGTTTTCACTGACGACAAGCTGTTCGAGGTTGATCAACTCACTTACTGGACTAAGGTCACTGAACCAGTTGGTGTGCAGGTTCAGGGTAACGAGATTGGTCAAAGTGCGGAGTGGGCTAATGTCAGTAATAAGTCGATTGATCAGGTTGAGTCTAGTTAAACCTGTAAGATTTTGAATGCCGTCCAGACTTTCGAAAGGATTTTCGGGCGATGGTCTCAAGGTGCCGCCGTAAACTACTCGTTCGATCGTAGTACCCACAATCAGTTGTTCTAACTCGGCTGCTTGCCCGCAGGTGAGTGCTGCCTGCACAGCCAATCCCAGAGTGTCGTTCACGACATTGGCCAGGTCTTGGTCGGCGAAGGTGACGATCGCATCTGTCGAAAAATCTCGGCAATGATCCGTGGGTGACAAGGTGGTTTGTGCGAGCGCGCTGGAGAGGGGATAGCATAGAAATGCAAGTGTAAACAGGCTTTTCAAGTTTGGGCGACAGTTCATGTGCTCTCCTTTTTTAGAGTAGTTTTGATTCTTAATAGTGGCGCAACTAATGGAATTAATCGATGGTCTCTGAGCTACTGAAAAATCAACTCTCAATCTATCAGAATCCTAGCATGAAAACATCTGGTATGCCGTGTGGCTTTCCAGTCGATTCGGTTTAGAGCGACATTTGGTCCCGGTTAAGAATCACCGATATTTTGGGTCGCGTGCCTAGGCGCCTTGGAACTATGCTGCGGCAATGTAGAAATGCCTAACTGGAGTGCCTCTGAATTTAGGCAGTTGACTTGCCAATGTCAGTTAAAATTCCGTAGCTATGGGTGATGGAGCGATGCGGCATGTGGGCGGCTTAGGTACGAAGCTATAGCGTGTGTGCATCATAGCTGTAGAATTCACTCTGGGGTTCTGATAGGTTGAGAGTTAATTTTTCAGCACCTTAAAAGATTCTTATAGGCTCCATATCGGATGCAATTATGGCTATAGCTAACTCCCCGTCTAAGCTTAGCCTGCCCCAGATCAATCCAGGTGTAACAACTGTTTTAGAATATCTTGCGTTAAAATTTCCAACCATAACAAGTGATGTTTGGAAACAACGTATAGCCGATGGAAAAGTTCATTGGCATGACGGGAGTCTAATTAGTGCGAACTCTCCTTTTGCGGCTCAGCAAAGAGTTTATTATTATCGAGAAGTTGACAGCGAGCCCGTCATACCTTTTGTAGAAAAGATCATCTTTCAGGATGAGCTGATCTTAGTGGCATACAAACCACATTTTCTGCCCGTTACCCCGGGTGGCGAATATGTTGAAGAATGCTTACAAAGTCGCTTACGTAATAAGACAGGAAATCAACAACTGCAAGCCGTTCATCGTATAGATAAAGCCACAGCAGGCTTGGTATTGTTTTCGGTTAGTCCCAATTCACGTCAGCATTACCATCATTTATTCGAATCACACCAAGTTAACAAGACCTATCAGGCCATTGCCAGTACGAATGGCAATCCTCCGAAGATTAATCAGCAATGGGAAATTAATAATCGTTTGGAGAAAGCCGGCACGAGATTTTTGATGCATATCGTCGAAGGGCAAGCCAACAGCCATTCCCGTATTCGTTGTCTGCAATGTTCAGCAGACAAAGCCCTATTTGAGCTAAACCCAATAACCGGTAAGACTCACCAACTGCGTCTGCATATGCAGAGCCTTGGCTGGCCATTGCTACACGATACCTATTATCCCCAATTACTTCAGCCGGTTAAGCCTGACGATTACAGTAAACCCATGCAGTTATTAGCGCAGAAGCTGAACTTTACTGATCCTATGACACAGCAGATAAGAAGCTTTTCTAGCGATACTCAACTCAATCTAGAGTGCTGACAGATTAGCTCCTAATCTGCCAGGATTTGAGAAAAATTAGTGGCGATGTAGAGTTGCCTAGTCGAATTCCAGCTCAGCGCGGCAGTAGTTTGCAGAAAAACCATCGGCGTTATAGGTTATTCGTTCTTACAAGTATAAGGCG
>Ga0308009_10000181_pt1 | contig 54485 bp, 59 predicted proteins | sample Neamet127_FD_203134 | JGI IMG/M metagenome (GOLD analysis project Ga0308009, IMG submission 203134) | Marine microbial communities from water near the shore, Antarctic Ocean - #127 | ecosystem: Environmental > Aquatic > Marine > Unclassified | place: Southern Ocean | collected 2014-07-24 | reverse complement strand
GGCTGTCGGCTCCGGGCTACGCCCTACGCCGACAGCCCCAAACGGAGTCTCATCTTGATTGACGCTGCTGTCTCACCTTCATCGCCGCGCAGCAGCGGAGGGCAAGGTCAAGGCAAACATCGAGCTCCAGCCGCTATCGGCGATCAACGACGTTCTGGGCCGGCTGCAACGCGGCGACGTCGCCGCGCGCGTCGTCCTCGATTTCGCGGGCAACGGAGCAACATGACAAAATCTCTCGATCGCATGGGCCGACGCGAGGTGATGGCGGGCGCGGGCCTGCTGGGCCTGTCGGCGGTGCTCGCGCGTTCGGCGCCGGCTTATGCCTGGACACAGGACAGTCAGGCCTTGCCGGTCCCGCGCGCCTCCCCCGCGACCGTGCGCAGCTACGATCTCGAGATAGACGACTACCGCTTGATGGTCGACGGACGTCCCGGCAAGGCGATGGCGATCAACGGAACCATTCCGGGGCCGCTGCTGCGGTTTCGCGAGGGTGAATAAGCGATCATACGGGTTACGAACCGTCTGAAGGAGGTCGCCTCGATCCACTGGCACGGGATCCTCCTGCCACCGGGCATGGATGGGGTTCCCGGCGTCAGCTTCGCCGGCATCGCGCCGGGCGAGACGTTCACCTACCGCTTCCCGCTGCTGCAAAGTGGGACCTACTGGTGCCACAGCCATTCGGGCGGGCAGGAGCTGCTCGGCGTCTATGCGCCCTTCGTCATCGATCCGGTGGGCCGTGATCCGGTCGCGTTCGACCGGGACTACGTCGTCATGCTGTCCGACTGGAGTTTCGAGGCGCCCGGCAAGATCATCGCTAATCTCAAAAAGCAGGCCGGATACTATAATTTTCAAAAGCGAACGCTGGCTGACCTCGTTCGGGATGCCGGCGCGAATGGCTGGTCGGCGACCCTCATGGAGCGGCTCAGCTGGTCCAAGATGCGCATGGATCCGACCGACTTTGCCGACGTCACCGGATATACCTACACCTATCTCGTCAACGGGCTGACCAGCGACGCCAATTGGACGGGGCTGTTCAAGCCGGGTGAGCGCGTGCGGCTGCGCTTCATTGCAGCAGGTGCGATGACCTATTTCGATATCCGCATTCCCGGACTCAAGATGACCGTGGTCCAGGCGGACGGCCAGGACGTCCAGCCACTCGACGTCGACGAGTTCCGGATCGCGCCCGGCGAAACGTTCGACGTCATCGTTGTGCCCGAGGACCGCGCCTATACGCTGATGGCAGAGACGATGGACCGCAGCGGTTTCGTGCGCGGCACCCTAGCCCCGCGCGCCGGCATGGCCGCCGCGATCCCGCCGCGCCGACCACGACCGGTCCGCACCATGGCCGACATGGGGATGGACATGGGCGAGATGGACATGGGTGCGGGCAAAGCGGGAACGGAGAGCATGGCCGGGATGCTAGGCACCGCCCCACCTGCCTCCCCGCCGGTCATGGACATGAGCGGTCACCAGATGCAGAACATGGGAGCGGCCGAGCGAGTTCGGGCGGACGCCGCCGCGAAGCTGAAGGCAGTGCACCCTCCCGGCATGAGCAACATGCCGGCAGCCGGTGGCGCGATGGGCGCCATGGGTGCGATGCCCGGCATGAGCGGCGCAGGCGCCTCGACCGGAGATCAGCGCTTCGCTCACGGCCCCGACACACACGGCGTCGGCAATTCCTCGATCGCCATGGTTGCGAAGAACCGTCTCGGCGAACCGGGCTCTGGATTCGACACCGAAAATTCGCGCGTCCTGGTCTACGCCGATCTTCGCAGTGTGATCCCGCAAACCGATCTGCGTGCGCCGGGGCGGGAGATCGAACTGCACATCACGGGCAACATGGACCGCTACAGCTGGTCTTTCGACGGCAAGAAATACTCCGAAGCGCGGACCCCGATCGCCTTCAAACATGGCGAACGGCTGCGCATGGTGTTCGTCAACGACACGATGATGGAGCATCCCATCCACCTCCATGGCATGTGGATGGAGCTCGAGAACGGCGGCGGCGCGAACCAGCCGCGCAAGCATACGATCAGCGTCAAACCTGCCGAGAGGCTGACGGTGGCTGTGACCGCCGACGCGCCAGGGCAGTGGGCCATGCACTGCCACCTGTTGCTCCACATGGAGATGGGCATGTTCCGCGTCGTCGAAGTCTCCTCCCCCGTCTAACCGGAGAAAACCGTTGCGCTTCGCACCTTTACTTCTGACCGTCCTGTTCGTGTTGCCGACCGGTCTTCAAGCGCAAGAGACGGGTGCGCCGGGATCCGACGAACCGATGGCTATGCCGATGCCAGCTCCCGGCGAAACTCCGCAAGCCGAACCGGTCGCGGCGCCCGCTCCAACAGGCCCGACGACAGCAACGCTGCCCAACCTCGCAGACCGCGCCGGCTGGCCGGAGCCGACCGCTGACAGCGCAAATTACAGTTTTTTGGTGACAGAATTGCTCGAGTATCGCGAAAGTCGCGCTGCGGGTGCGGTACGCTGGGATATCTACGGCTGGTACGGCGGCGACGTAAACCGACTCTGGGTCAAGACCGAAGGACTGCAGGACGTATCTGGACCGGGGGGAGGCGAGCAGGAGGGCCAGCTTCTTTACGGCCGATTGATCTCGCCCTTTTTCGACCTCCAAGCCGGTATTCGCTTCGCGAACCGCTCGGGCCCAGGACCGAATCAATCCCGGACCTATGCTGCGCTCGGCGTGCAAGGCGTCGCGCCGTACCGCTACTCGCTGGAGCCCACGCTATTCATCAGCCAGGACGGCAAGATCTCCGTGCGGGCGACTGCCACCTATGACCAGCAGCTGACCCAGCGGCTCATCCTACAGCCGCGTTTCGAGTTCGACGCCGCAGTCCAAAAGGATCGGTCGTTCGGCGTCGGTTCCGGGCTGAACAAGACGGAACTCGGCCTTAGACTGCGTTACGAAATCAAGCGCGAATTCGCGCCATATGTCGGGGTGTCCTGGACGCAGAGCTACGGGAGCACGAAACGGCTGGCGCGCGCGGATGGTGAGAACACCAGTCTGCTATCCGTCGTCGCGGGAGTTCGGATGTGGTTTTGACGGCTGTTGTCGGTCATGCCGACGGCGGTATGTCGATTGGAGAATTCTCGTTCAACAAGCCCCCTTGCTTATGCCGGGAGTCATTTGCTTCTGTGCTGCCTCACAAGATCGTGACAATCTCCCGCGCGTTGGCAGATCGGAATTCACCATGGTTCAAGGTCCAAACATTCGACTAGATCGACGCGTTTTCGGCCTTGGTCTCGGCAGTATGATGCTGATGGCAAGCATGGCGCGGGCTGCCTCCGCAGGTAAGGTTGGGCAGCATGCCATGGGTGCCGAGATGCAAGCGTGCATCGATCTTTGCCACAAATGTCACGTCATGTGCCTTTCGATGATCGGCCGCTGTCTGAAGATGGCCGGCCCGCACGCCGCCCCCGACCACATCCGCCTCATGCTCGACTGCGCTCAGATTTGTGCGACAGCCGCTGACTTCATGGCACGCGGATCAAGGTATCACGCTAAAATATGCCGCGAATGCGCCGAAATCTGCGACGCCTGCGCCCTGTCCTGTAAGGGACTCGCGGGCATGGAAGCGTGCATGGCCGTCTGCCAAGCCTGCGCTAAGAGCTGCCGCGAAATGGCCAACATGGGCTGAGACCGCGGCATTTTGGGTGGGTTACGGTTTAGCGCGGCGCCACGGCAAAGTTCCGTCGATCTCGACCGAAAGCGACGCGCTAAGGAATGTGCGGATTGCAATGATCAGCGCAAGGATGCTCAGGCTTTGGAACGTTGGCGTAACCGCGATAGTCCCGATAATATCGGCCGCGACGAGTAGTTCCAGGCCGAGGAGAATACCCCGCCCGATCATCGTTCGAAACGTCAGAAGAGCGGCTGTCCAGTCGGACTCTCGTCGCATGTGGCGCAACAGCCAGATCAACGCACCAATCGACACTGCCGTGATCGCCGCCACTGCTGCGGCCTGGAAGCCAAGCGCCAGTGCATGAGCGATTGCGCCCACTAAGTTGGTCACCTCCCCGGAGGCCATCGTTGGATCGTAACTCATTTGTTCGCTTGCTCACCTCGTGACATCGTCATTCGCTTCGGCAAGAACTGGTTCAGTGCATGTCGACCTTGCCCACTCCCTTGATGTTGTTCCATGAGTCGGTTTGGTGACAGGCGTAGCACTGGTTCACGGTGGCATTCCGCTGGCCGGTGATCGATTTGTCCATCATATTGAAGTGCATCATTAGATGGCTCGGCGGTGGCTTGTGACACTGCGAGCATTCCTTGTTCTTCGGGCTGGGGTGTAGGAAACCGACGATCTTCCAAGTGTCGGTCGCGTGACACGTCGCGCATTTTGGACCGAAGAATTCCTGATGCTTGTCCTTGAAAACGTGGCACCCCTTGCAATCAAGAGCGACCGGCTTGCCCGCTTCGCGCGCCGCAAGTCTTTCGAGAACGGAGTGATCCATCTTTATGGGCCGCTTGTCGCGGCCCTGATGCTCAACGTGACACCCGCTGCATGTTTTTACGTCGGCGTGGAACACCGTTGAGGGCCGCGACAGGAGTTCCTTTGCTGGCACGTGACAAGTCACGCACTTCGTTACCGTAATGCCCTCGTTGGGCTTGTGACAGCTGGCGCATTGGTTGCCGATGAAAGCGTGGGCCTTGGACAACGGCCCCGGTCGGATGACAGTACCCCAACCCGGAATCGATTTGCCCCAGGCGGGTAGGTGAGCGGTGTCGGTACGGTCCATTGAAACAAACACGGCAATCGCCAGCGCGATTGCCGCTGCAATAAGGATCAGCAGGGATGCGCTTGGACGTTTCATGCCAGCCATCTCAGGCCGTAATAGATCCCGCTCCAGATGTGCAGCGCGAGCAGCCCATACATGAGGACTGACGCTCCAATATGCAGAAGGACCCAGCGCCGCAGCGTGCGCTTGAGCGTTTCGCGTCCGGTGATTGCAAATTCGAGGTCCGACATCGCTCCCAACAAGTGCTCAAGCGGAACACCTTTCAGGTCGGCGGCGGCCTGCTCCTTGGGGTTGGCCGCGGCCTGGACGATGCTGTCGTACCGGGTGCGTAGGATGCCGAGCTGCTTTTGATCGTCCCGCAACTCCGCGCCTATGGTAGCAAGATAATAGCGGCCAATGAAGCCGGACGCTACGACAGTTAGCATCGCCACAGTCAGTGTAATACCCAACGGGCTCTGGAACTTGTGGCCCGTATGAATGATCGCGAGAAGCGCGCCTATTGCTCCGGCGTAGACGTGAAACGTCAGAACGGCGCCGACCGAGAAGTAGTTTTTCGTGCGCTCCTTGACCCAGGGCAGCCGCTTTACGGCCGAGTAAATCAGTAGCAGCACGAAGAGCAGCGCCGCCGCAATCCCAAACAATCCGCCTGTCAGGCTTCCGGCAAACCGCGGGGCGGTATGAAACAAGAACGCGGGCACGGTCAGGGCAAGAACGCCGAGCAAGCCGCCGACAGTGATCTTCTCGCCTTCGGTCACGTCATGCGTCTACGACGAGAGCGCCGGCGGACTTCGCTTGGCAGGCCAGGATCGTGCCCCCCGCCTTCTCATCGGCGGCAAGCGCATCCTCGACTTCCATCGTCACTTCGCCTTGCGTCAGCGGCACTTTGCAACGTCCGCATGTCCCAACCCGACATTCGAAGTCGATCACGACACCGATCGCCTCGGCGGCCTCGAGCACCGACTGGTCCGGCGCGAGGTTGCCGGACTTGCCTGACTTGGTGAAGGTGACGGTCGCCTGTGCCGAAGCCGGTGCGGCGCCCGCTGGTGGCACCACTCCGGCGGCCGGTGGCGCCGGTAGTGTTGGCGCGGCCACCTCCACTGGTGGTTCGTCCTCGGGCTCGTCTTCGACAGGACCGCCTTTTGGCGGTGCAAAATCCTCCGTCTTGACCTGGTCACGCGGTACGTGGAGCTCCTCGAGCGCCGCCTTGACCGCTTCCATCATTGGCGGCGGACCGCAAAGGTGGATCCGGCGTTTTACAATGTCATCGACGCAGCCGGCGATGAAGTCCGCCGTGATGAAGCCGACGGGCCCCTTCCAGTCGGTGCCGTCCGCCGATGAGACGATCGACAGGATGGTGACGTTGGGGTGGCGCCGGGCGAGATACGCGCACTCTTCACGGAAGATCAGGTCGGCGGGTGTTCGCACGCCGTAGATGAGATGAATTTCATGCGGGTAGGACCGATCAGTAAGCGAGCGCAGGACGCTCATCATGGGTGTGATGCCGACACCGCCGGCTATTAGGACAATGCCTTCGGCTTCCTTGCCGGTGAAGAAAAAGGTTCCGGCCGGCGCCGTGATCTCGAGCAGATCTCCCGTCTGTGCATGATCGTGGAGATGGCGGGACTCGAGTCCGTGATCTTCCCGTTTGACGGTCAGCTCGATATAGTCGCGTTGAGTGGGTGAAGAGGATATCGTGTAGGAGCGCCGCACCTTCTTGCCGTCGATCTCGGACGTGATCGACGCATATTGTCCAGGCAGGAACTCGAAAGGGATCGGCTTCGAAGCTGCTTCCATCAGGCGGAATGTTTTCACCGTGGGGGTTTCTTCGAATATCGCCTTGACTCGCAGCACGCCCTTCCAGGGTCGTTTGACGGGCGGCGGTGTGGTCGGCTGAGCGACGTTCATGGGCGCGACCGCGGCAGGTGCCGGTACTTTTGGGTCCTCCGCTGGCTTTGCTCCGACCGCCGCGACGGCGCTCGGTGGCTGGCTTTCGGGCGTCAAACGTTGTGCCAATTCAGCAATCCTTTGTAAGCGCGCGCGGCGAAGCAGGAACGCGGTAAGAAGCGCAGCCGCAAGCAACAGCATGGCGACAAGGTGCAACCAAGACAGATCACGAAAGCCTCCGCCCATGATCATGTCACTGTCTGGTGTAACGCTCATCTCGCGCTTGAACCACGTCTGCGCGATACGGGGTGGCGGCTGATTTTGATTGAGACCCTGCAGCGCGCTGTTGCCGCTCTCCGCGAGCGAGAGCCCGTCGCGCGCCACGGCGATCGCAGCCTGGGCTGCTACCAGATCGTTTGATGATTGAGCGCGGAGAAGGTCCCGCTGCCCAGCCAAAACCGCCGCAATACCCGACCCAAGACGTCCAGCCGCTTCCGTTTTAAGAGCCTGCCGTACCTTGGAGGTCACGACAGGAAGGTTCATCATCGTCGGGTAGAACGGCATGCCGCCCGCGACTCCGCAGCAGCCGGCCGCCGCTCCAGCACCCCCGGCACCTGGGGAGGGCGACATCATCCCCTTCATCATGCCCATCATACCGCCCGGTGAGGAAGGGGCGGGCGTGCCTTGCGGCGCTCCAGCCATAGTGTCAGCAGCAGCCGGCATTGCAGCAGACGGCGTTGCAGCTGCCGGGGCGGCAGCTGCGGCAGGATGGTGCGACGCGTGCTCGGACGCCGCCGCCTGCGCTAGCGCCGCTGAGGATCCGATAATCGTCAATAGCGCGGCAAAAGTTAGCCAACCGAACTTTGTGATCGTCGATATGCGGCTTTCGCCGCCCGCTCTCGCAGAAACCCTCGTTGCGCCCACCATAGCCAAGTTCCTCGGGAGCGAAAAATTCACGCTACATGTCGTCTTCCATTGGCATGGGCTTATCCTTGCCGGCGTCCGGCTTTGCCATGGTATCCCCCGCGGCAGCGCCGCTATTGCCCATGGGCTTATCTCCCATCGGGGCTTTGCCCATTGGCATGTTATCATCCATCATGCCGCCTGCCCCCATCTGGTCGTCCGCCATTCCGCCCTTGGCTGCACCCATTTGGTTGCCCTGTTGAGCAGACATCTGGTTGTGCATCTCCGCGGCCACGCCCTGCTCATGATGCCGTTCCCTGCTCTCATCCGTCGGCAGCACGACGTTCCCATCAGCAGCCTCGTTGGTGGCGGCTGTGTCTTTGGAACCGTCGCACGCCGTCGTGCCCAACAGCGCCAACATGGCGGCCGCAGAGGCGAAAACAGGCGCACGAATACTCTTACTCAGGATCTTCATAGTCTTCCTCCTTCGGTCAGGGTTCTTTTCTAGGTAGATAGCCTTAATTCGTCATGGCGACGTGCTCAGATGCCGCTGCCGATCGCCGAGTGGGCACGAGTACAGCAATCGGATATTCGAAGCGGAGACTCGGAGGCCACTCGACGAACGACTTTAAGCGCCCAACTATTGCGCGAGGATCTGCTGACAACGTTCGTGGGTCAGGTTCATCGGGTTCATGCCAGCGCCCTTCATGGCGCCGTGGTCGTGCGTCGTGTTGGTGCCCATGGTTTGCTCCATGCGCTCGCAACTCGCCCGCTGTTCGGGGCTCGCGTCCCGCATCGTTGCGCATCCTGCAAGCGGAACCAGGGAGAGCGACGCCGCTGCGGCTAGAATTGATTTCATGATTATACCTTCCTCTGTTTGGTAGTGTGCCCCGCAGTTCCTCTCCCGGGCTCTGATGGCCCGAATTTTCACCCAAAAGAAGGGTATTCGGCGCTGGCGAGCTGCGCAAGGATTGGACATTCATTAAACTACATGTGGTCGGACATCGGCTTTGCCATCGGCGCCTTCGGAGCGGGTTTCGCCGCTGTCGGTTTCGTCTTGGCACGATGGCTATGCGGCTTGGCCTTCATCGGCATCGGCGCAGGCTTGGCGGCCATGCCGCCCATGCCGCAACAGCCCGGCTTCTTAGCCGGCATCTTGTCCGGCATGTTCATGCCGCCTTCCATCTGTCCGTCGCCCATCGGCATCATCTTGTCATGACCCATCGGTGCAGGACTGGGTGACGGCGCCGGTGCCATTTGCGCAGCGGCAAGCGCCGGAGCGAATAACATCGCCGTGAAGGCCAGGATGGTGGCGGATGTGCGACCGCGTGAGGTATGTTTCATATAATATCCTTGCTCCAAAGCCAGTAGCGGCCGCTCGCCACGCCCAGAGCGGGTACGAAGGTCACCAACCAAGACGATCATGGATGGCGCTTCATGCTCGGTGCCACCAGCATCGGATAATACGCAGATCACGCCTTCCGACCTCTTTTGACTTTGAGGACTGTCCGCCGAGCAGCCCAGCCAACTCGGCGGCAGACACGATCGTCCAAACCGGCGCCCGCAAACTTTCTACATGTCGTGTTCGGAAGACATGGGCTGCATGGGCTTGGGCTTGGCGGCGGCCGGAGCCATGCCACTTTTCTTTTCGGCTCGGCACATGGAACCCATTTGAGCCATCTTCTTCTGGCTCATGCCCATCTTTTGCATGCCTGCTTTTGACATGCACGAAGACTTTTTCATTCCAGCTTTCATGCCGTCATGTTTCATGCCGGGCATCATTTTGTCATGACCCGCCATGCCCTCATGCATGCCGCCCATCGGTTTTGGCGGCGCCGCTTGAGCGAATGCCGCAGCTGGAGAAAGCAGCAGTGCCGAACAGGCTAGGCGAGCGCTCAAAGTTCTAAAAATCGATCTCGTCATGACAAAACTCCTGATTAAACCCGCTTGTGCACGGCATCCGCGCGAAGTCGGTGGCCTACAGGAATGTCGGCAAGCGGGCCGAGGCGGTAGGCTCGGAACATACTTAGGTCTGGATTTTCGGAGTTCACCCGCATGGCCGGGCCGAAGACGCGGCCTTGCAAGCCTAGTAAGGACCATATGAGTGACCTCGTCCGCTAAGTGCGACTCTTAAGGTGATCGATTCTGAACAAGGGCGATCGGCGCCCGTCGGCCTCTCCGCACTCACGCTCTAGGTCCTCCCGAACCTTGTCGATCTCGCGTTCGGTCAGATGCTCGATGCCGATAAATTGTGAGCGGGCCGACTCGACCGCACGGATCCGCTCGTCGAGCTTTGCCTGCATCGCTGCTGCGTCACGGTTCTGCGAATTCTGGATAAGGAAGACCATCAGGAACGTCACGATCGTCGTCGCGGTGTTCACCACCAGCTGCCAAGTATCGGAATAGCCGAATATCGGGCCGGTTGCCGACCAGATCAGGATGATAGCGAGTGCGCCGACAAAAGCGCCTGGTTGTCCGGCAAAGCCGGCCACTCGTGTCGCGACGGCAGTGAATACCCGATCCATCACTGCCAGCTGACCGCAGGAAAGCCCAGGCGGCCTGCTCCAGCCGCCCTACACCTCATCGAGCACTCGCTCGTGCGATCGGTCGCCAAGGTCGTGCAGCGCTATAAATGCCCTGAACAGCACGCGCGGATCGAACGCGCCCTTGTAAACTGGCGGCGGCAGGCGATCGAGGCCAAGCAACTCAGCCACTGCTAGCCATGCTGAGCGCACCGAATATTCGACGGTGAAGACGACGTCGTCAGGCAGCTCGCAAAACTGGCCGATGAAGCCGAAGTTCACCGATTGCGAGGGAACGATCTGCGGACGATCATCATGTTCGCGGCGTAGGAACTGGCTAGTGATGAACGGCATCATACAGGGAATGCAGTTTGCAGCCCCGAGGATCGCGTCTGCCTGCGCCGCGATGCCGAGATGCCCCATCACCTCAACCATGATCTCGCGGCCAGTGCAGGCCGACATTGGCTTTTTCACAAAATTGCCAATCGCATCGACCGACAGGCCATAGCCCCAGAAAACGGACACGCCCTCGGGCTGGCCGATGAAGTGCGGCTGATGCGGGATGACGATCGAGGCGAGCCAGTTCGACTGTGGAAAGGTGATCAGGCCGCCCTCGCCCGGCACGTTGCCGGTCGCGTCACGAACGAGATTTAGGAATGTCGGGTCCGAGAGCGTCGTCGTGAAGGAAACCCATTTCGATTGATCGATATGGTCAGCGAACACCGAAGGGTGCCCGAACCCGTCACGCTTGGCCGCGATCTGCTGCCATAGAAGCCACGCCCCACCATCGGCCTTACCCTTCAGCGCCGGCACTGCATCCATACTACCCAGGGACGATGCATCGGTCATCGAGCCAAGCGTGACGAGGACGTAATCGTGCTCGCCAACTTCGATGTAGTCGCGCTGGCCTGCTTTCTCGACGATGATGTTCGTCACGGCATCGCCGCCTCCACGGACCACGAAGTCGAGATCGACCACCCGCACACCGGTCTCGAATCGAACTCCGTGTTCCTCGAGCCATTTGCGCAAGGGTAGCACCATCGAGTCATATTGATTGTAGACGGTCCGCATAATCCCGGTCAGCCGGTTGAAGTCGCCGACCATATGGGCGAAGCGCACCAGATAGCGTTTGAACTCGACGGCGCTGTGCCAGGGCTGGAAAGCAAAGGTCGTGCACCACATGAACCAGAAGTTCGTCTCGAAGAACGTGGCATCAAATTGATCGGAGATGCTAGTCCGTCCGAGCATTAACTCCGGCTCCATTGCCAGCCGCTCGATGGTGAGGATGTCGCGCTCGGATAGTCCGAAGGCCGGCGCGGTACGCCGATGTCCGTCGATGAACAGTCTGGCTTTAGACGAGGTCTTTATCGTTTCGTTCCAGTCCATAATCTCCTGGCTAACGGTGCTGTGGCCATCGAGTGTAGGAATCGACGAAAAGAGATCGAAGGTGCAGAGATATTTACTCTCGATCATGCGACCTCCACGCAGGACGTAACCGTCCGCCGCGTTGCCCGAGCCGTCGAGGCTGCCGCCAATGACGTTCGACTCCTCCAATACGGTAATGTCTGATCCAAGCATGTTGCCGTCGCGGATCATGAACGCCGCTGCTGCCATTGAGGCGATCCCGCCACCAACGAGGTACGCCTTTGCGCCATCGCGGCGGACCGGGCGCTTGATCACCAAAAGTTCGTCGCCTTCCGGGCTCATAATCATGCAATCTCTCCGTGATGACGTGAGAAAACAGCCGACCCCGCGTCAACCATGATATTAATTGCTGTAATCGGATGCCGAACAGCGTCGGAAAGTACCTAACGTCAGCCGCGCGCGTCCCAGCCGCTCCAGCTCCGATAGATACGCGCCCCGCGCGATCACCCCTTGCCGGCTCCTTCCCGATCGATAAGCGAATCCTACATGGCCCATCGGCCGAAAAGCATCGCAACGATGGTCCCCGCACCAAGCGCGACCAGCGTCAGCACCGTCATCGCGACGATCTGCGGCCGGGTCGCGCGCGAGCCTGTCGCCATGTCGCTCATTCCTTGCATCGCGCCGTGTTCCACAGCGGGCCTCGGCGTTGTCGATCGCTGCTGCGCAGCAACGTCGTGCCCCCCACGCCCAAGTGCTCGCACCGTGCCCATGCCGTGCTTTAACCGGACGCCGACAAGCCATAGATCCATCGGATAGGCGACGATGAAGCCGACGAGCGTCGCCAACGACATGACGCTCCAAAAGCGAAGCGAGCTGGCTTGCATCGCGGCCATGTCCCGGCTCATCAACACCACCATCGTCGGGATCATCCCAGCCATCACGGCATTCATCGTAAGCCATTCGGGGATGAACGACATACAGAGCGCTCGGGCATAGGAGCCGCCCGCCATGTCGCGCATGAAGAGCGCTTGGAAAATAAGCAGCCCGAACGCGAAGCCGAACACGTATTCCGCGATGACGTCCTGCCACATCGGCAAGCCGAGCCGTGGTCACTGCGGCGGCGGCGATGACGCCCGTCGCGTTCCCGCCATGCAATGAATGGCCGAGCTGAACGCCTGTTTCCAAAGGGGCTGGATGAAGTCCTTATGCGGCTCCGTCGCCGGCTCCTGGCAGGACAGGACATAGGCCGCGGCCATGATCGGTTCGCCATAGAGCGTGACCAGCAGCCAACCCCATTTCATCACTTTCAGCTCGGGGTTGCGGGTAAACGCATCCCACGCGACGTAGGCGACGGAAAGCGCGGTCAGCGCGAACCACACGACCAGCACAGTATCGAGCCAGGGAGGCCGGGGAAGGCATCATCGTCACGGCAACTCTCCTCCACTGTAAGAAGATACGCAGCTCCGAACGATAGCCCTCGTCTCAAGCGAGTTTGCTGGACACGGCCTTGATCGCTTTCAGCCCCGACCCGAACCGAGCGATGGCCTCGCGGTTCTTCTCGAGCTCGCTATAGGGCAGGTAGGAAATGTCGAGGTCGGCGACGCGGCTGAACGCTGGCCGCTGCAACTGCGCGCGAACGTCCGCCTCGCGGGCGTCGGGTGCGACAAGGAACAGCCCCGCGGTCGCGTGAAGGTCGCTGCCGCTGAGCGCCAGGTCGAGCATTCGCACGATCCCTGAATAGATCGAGGTCGAATGCTCCACCTCGAACGCGGCTGCGACATGATCGCCGCCCCGCTCAAGCCATAGCACGTCGATCAGGCGGATCGAGTCCGCCCCTTTCGAGGTTGCGATCGAGGTGGGCAGGCGATCAAGGCACCCGGCTCCCAACGGCGAACCGTTGAAGACGCGGCTGCGATCGTTCGAGGCGATCCACACGTCATAGCCGAGCGCGAGTCCTAGATCGCGAAGCCATGCTTGGATTTCGGTATGGGTGCGCTCGTTCTCGCCTTCGCGTAGCGCCGCCTTGCTCAGCGTGCGTGCTTCCTCACGTGCCGCTTCAAGCCGGTCTCCCCAACTCGTCAACGCCGCGCCGCGGGCGTCGAGGGGTGGCGCCGGGTAGCGACCGGAGCCTATGTCGAACAGCAAGCCGCCGATGGCGCCCAAGTCGTTCGATAGCAGGTCGCGGTGGCGATCGTTGAGGTCGAGAACGCCGGACCTCATCGCCAGAAAATGCTCCCAGCTCCCGAGCTTCACGTTCGCGCCGGTCAGCGCGTTGTAGCCTTTCACAATTGCGGTGTTGAAGGGCGGCACAAGCGTCGGATGGAGGAAGTAGAGCAGGTTCGCGACCGCTGGACCGAGCCCCTTGATCTTCAAGCGGTCGATCGTGTGGATGTGGCCAATGATTTCTTCGGCCGTATCGCAACATGAACAGGCGTCGAGCAATCGGCCGAACGCGCGCTGGTTCTCCGGGCTCTCGTAGATATCGGGAATACGGAGCTTCGGCTTCCATAGGAACGCGTGGTCGGCACCCTTGAAGATTTGGCGTTGCTCCGCGACGGAATGAACGACGGTTTCGAGCGACGATCCACGGTAGGCGACACCGAACGTACCGCGCTCGATCTCCGCCACCACTTGGCCGATGCCGCGCCGGATGGAGCGAAAATTCTTCAGGCGCTCGTCCCAAAGAAACCAGCTTCGATAAGTTGCGCTCGGATCATCGCGCCATCGTGCAATGAGGCGTCGGACGAGGCTGTCGTGATCTTCACCAATGATCCGCAAACCGAGTTGAGTCGCCATTATTCCCCCGTGCGCTCGCCGCTGCGCTTTCACTTGCGGTTCTAGTCCGATGAGTAGGTATCTCTTTCTGTGGAAAGGGCAAAGCTCATCCGGGCGGTCACACGCCGGGGAACGCGGGGGGGCTCTCCGGCTGCGCATCACATTGCCGATGCCGGGGAGCAAGCGTCCCCAGCCCGGCCACAAGTCCGAGGACCACGACGACACAGGCCGTCTTGATCGCTAGGCTTCCTCTAAAGGCACTTAGCGCGCTTCCGTGATCGTCGCGCGCGATCGACCGCTCGAAAGCCGGCGTTAGTCGGAAACGATTGAACGAAGCGAGGCCGAGCATGGCGGCGAACAGCGCCAGCTTGGCAAGCAGGAGCTACCCATAGAGGCTCGTTGCAAGCGAGGCGATCGGCCAAGCCCGGCGTTGCCATCGAGGAGGCCATCAGCACGAACCAGGCGGCCGAGAACAACAGGCCCAGGGCGGCGCTTGCAACCAACTAGGCGCGCGGCGCAAGCGCGTCGTCGCGCTCGCGCGCCCGCAGCCCATAGAGGCTGAATGCGGCGAGGCCGGACAGCGCCGCCAGCGTCAGGTAAAGCGCGAACCGGACGCCGATCAGCGACGAGTCTCCCATCGCCTCACTTCACCGCGAAGACGTAGCTCCCAGCGATTTTGTGCGTATCCGTCGAGACGACATGCCAACTGACGGTATAGCGTCCTGGATCGAGCGGCCCCTGAGGCGTGATGACCAGCGTCCGCCCATCCGCTGCAAGTGCCGATGTGCTAAGTTGCTTCATTGCCGCCATGCCTTTGGCTTCCATCATCAAATCCGCCTTGGAGAAAGCAGGCACCAGCTTTTCGCTGACGCGAAGCTGGACGCGGGCGAGCTTGGCGACCGTTGCGTTGGCGCAGGCGATGCCGACACGAGCTTGGAATGCGCGTAGGCCGCACCGGCGAAGGTCACGAGCGCGGCAGCGGCAGTGAAAACAGATAGACGACGCATGAAGGGGCCTTTCGAGAGGAGGGTTCCTCTCCCTCATTACACGGCCCAACCAGCCACCCCTCAAATGTGCGAAATGAGGGGAGGAGGCTTCGCGTGCGTAATCCATGCTAGAGGGGCGGAGTGAACGATATGGACAACCTCGACGCAGTATTGATGAGGCTGGCGCATGCACCCGTGCCCGAAAGCCTCGACGGAATCGAAGCCAGGGTGCTCGCGCGCATTTCTGCGCGGCCAGTGGCCCGTGTCGGCATAGGTGTCGGCGCGATGACAATCGCGGCTGCGCTCGTCATGGGAATATTCGGCGCTGGCGTTCCAGCGAAGGAGGCTAGCGCCGCATCTCTCCTATTCCCTCTTGGGCCAGTGTCGCCGCTCGCACCATCGACCTTGTTGGTCGGCACGCCGTGAGCGGCCGTACCCGCCTCACGCTTGGTGTCATCGCGTGCTTCGTCGCCGCGATCATCGGCGTGTTCATCGGGCGGGCGCTTCTCCCGTCCCGGGCGCAGCCCGGCTCGGAGCTGCATGACGTGCTGCATCACAAGCTAGCGCTGGACGCCACGCAGGAGGCGCGCCTTCAGATATTGGAGCAACGGTTCGCGGTGCAGCGGCGCGCGTTCGAGCTGGAGTTGAGAGCCGACAACGCGCGGCTTGCCGAGGCGATTGAGGACGAGCACGGCAACGGCCCGCGGGTCGCTGTCGCGGTCGATCAGAGCCATGCCGCCATGGGCGACCTACAAAAGGCAACGCTCGCGCACATATTCGCCATGCGACAGATCCTCCGGCCCAACCAAACCGGGCAGTTCGATCAGGCGGTGGTCAAGGCGCTCACCGACGACGTTCATTGAGTCTTGGTGCGTGAGCCTCGACTGGACGACGCTGACCGAGGGTGAGCTTGCAGCGCTCAGCATCGCAGGAAGGCAGGCCGCTTTTTCCGAGATCATGCGTCGCCATCGCCAGTCAGTCTTCCGCATGGTCAGGGCTTGCGTCGGCGAAGCCGACGAGGCGCTGGACCTGGTGCAGGAGACATTCGTCGCGGCTCATCAGGCATTGCCCCGCTACGACGGCGATCGTTCGATGCGCGCGTGGTTATCGACGATCGCGATCAACAAGTGCCGGGATTGGGGACGCAAGCGCACCGTGCGCCGCTTTTTGGCATTCGCGGCGCCGATCGGCCCCGAGGCCGAGGAGGTCGCAGACGATCAGGTCGCGATCGACGACGCCACGGGCGACCGACAGGAGCTCGACCGCGTGACGCGCGCCATCTCGACTTTGCCTGCGAACTTGAAGGAGCCGCTGGTCCTCCGCACGATCGAGGGCTTGAGCCAGGCCGAGACGGCCGAGGTGCTGGGGATCAGCGAGAAGGCGGTAGAAACTCGCCTATATCGAGCGCGGCGCAGCTTGGCAGACCGGCTTGAGGTGATGACCCGCTCAGCCATCGGCTGAACAGTCGGTTACGATCAACGTCAGTGCCGGTCCGCGCACCAGCGCGCCTAGCTAGCTGCGACCGCCTGGTAAGTGCCGGTAGAGCGTCGATGGCTGCCCCCGAGCTGCTGCGCCACCTCCTCGGCGGTAATAGTCGGGTCAGCGAGCATCGCCTTGGCGCGCTTGATCTCGACCGGCCCCGTTGCTGGCTTGCGCCCGCCGCACCGCCCTGGCGCCTTCGCCTGGGCGAGGCCGGCATGGGTGCGTTCCAGAATCAACTCGCGCTCGAGCTCGGCGACAGCTGCAAAGACGTGGAACACAAGCCGCCCGCCGGGGCTGGTGGTGTCAATGGCCTGGGTAAGCACGCGAAGGCGGTTCTCGCGCTTGGCGAGATCTTCGGCCGTCTCCACTGGCGCTGTTCATCTGCTCCAGAAAGGATGGATCAAAGAGCCGGCGTGTGCTCGCAACGGCCCAGACAAGCGCACCTGGCAAACCCTGCGGTATATCTGAGCTGCCCAAAGCTGGCTCAGGATCCGTCCGCTTAAGAAGTAGCAACAGCGCGCGCTCATCCGCGCTGAGCATTAGACTACAACAGCATTCGACAACCAATGCGCGGCCAAGGCGCCCCTCAGTGAGTTGAAAAACGCTGGCAAGAGCGACCACCGCAGGAGCCTGAATCCCGAACTCGCCGCCTAATCTGGTGAGGGACGGGAGGGGTTGCTCCCCGACCTGGAGGCACGCCGCGTAGCGGCGCAGCAGCCGCACCACGATCCGCTCGGCGTCCCCTACATTGGGGTCGATGCGCACCATCACCGTCATCACTCATTTCACCAGAACCGCTATTGCGATGCATTCGCATCTATCATAGGGCTCGTCAACGATTGAGAACGACTCGCAAAGGGGTGAAATGAGGAAAAGTGGATTAAGCGGTGCGCTAGGCCTTGGAATGATGGCCGTGCCCGCAGCGGCTCAGGATCAGCCAGCCATTCCGGCTACGGACGCCCGCCAAACGATCATCGTCACCGGCGTCCGGGACGGCTACCAAGTCGATGTGACCAGCACCGCCACCCGCACACCGACCAGTCTCAAGGACGTTCCGCAGGCGGCGTCGATCATCACCGAGGCGCAGATTGACGACCAGGCGATGCGCTCGATCGCCGACGTGCTTCGCTATGTCCCCGGCGCGGTGATCTCGCAGGGCGAGGGCCATCGCGACCAGATCATCCTGCGCGGGAACAGCAGCACCGCGGACTTCTTTGTCGATGGCCTGCGTGACGACGTGCAATATTACCGTGGACTCTACAACGCAGAGCGGATCGAGGTCCTGAAAGGTCCCAACGCGATGATTTTCGGGCGCGGCGGCGGGGGTGGGATCGTCAACCGCGTTACCAAGCGTCCCGTCGCCAACGCCTTCATCAGCGGCAGCGGCTCGGCGGACACATATGGCGCATGGTATGTCGACACCGACATCAACCAGCCAATCGGCGAAACCGCCTCCGCTCGGCTGAACGCCGTGTACGAGGAGTTCAACAGCAACCGCGACTTCTACGACGGACGCCGGATTGCGATCAATCCGACCTTTTCCGTATCGCTCGGCGGCACCACCCGGATCGACCTGGGCTTCGAATATAACAATGACAAGCGCACGATCGATCGAGGTGTCCCCTCGGCTGTCCAGGGCTCTCTGACGAGCCCGTCACGCCCCCTCACCGGCTACCGCGACACCTTCTTCGGTGTTCCGGGCTTCAACGTCAGCGACTTCGAGGCCAAGGTCCTGAGCGGGCGCATCGAGCATCGGTTCAGCGACAACCTGACCCTCACCAGTAGGGTCCTGTATGGTGATTATGACAAGCTCTATCGGAACGCCTTTGCGGTAACCGCGGTCACGCCGCGCGTCGGCATCCAGAGCGTCGGCATCGAAGCCTATAGCGATCCCACGACGCGCAAGAACTTGCTCAATCAGAACGACCTCGTCTGGACGGTCACTACGGGACCCGTCCGCCACGTGATCCTTGCCGGTTTTGAGTATGGCGATCAGCGCACGCGCAACCAGCGCATCAATGGATTTTTCGCAGGCGGTGACGTGGTCAACGGGGGCCGGCGAGTCTTTGTGGGGTTGGCCGACCGGATCACGGTGCCGCCGGTCACGCTGCGCACCACCGCCAACACCGGCTACCGGTCGATCCGGACAAACGCCGACGCCACTGCCTTCTATGTGCAGGACCAGATCTCGATCGGCGAACATGTCGATATCATCGGTGGCGTTCGCCGCGACCGCTTCAAGCTCAGCATCGACGACCTGGTCGCCGGGCAGAGCTATAGCCGGACGGACACTCTCTGGTCTCCCCGTCTGGGGGTGGTGCTGAAGCCAGTGCGACCCGTCTCGATCTACGCCAGCTATAGCCGGTCCTTCCTGCCCCAGTCGGGCGATCAGTTTTCATCGCTCGACATCACAAGCGCCGCGCTGGAGCCGGAAAAGTTCGACAATTACGAACTTGGCCTCAAATGGGATATCTTTCCGACGCTTAACTTGACCGCTGCCGTCTACCGGCTCGACCGTACCAACACCCGCGCGACCGACCCCAACGACGCCACGCGGACGGTGCTTACGGGCGCACAGCGCAGCAAAGGGCTTGAGATCGGCCTCAGCGGAGCCATCACGCCCCAGTGGCAGGTCAGTGCGGGCTATGCGCTGCAAGACGCGGAGATTCGCAAGTCGACGAGTGCGGCTCCTGCCGGGCGCGATGTTCCGCTTGTGCCCAAGCAGCAGGCCTCGCTCTGGACCCGCTACGACTTCACCCCACGCCTGGGGGCCGGGGTCGGGGTTTACCGCCAGTCGAAAAGCTTCACCTCCGTCAGCAATACCGCCGTCCTGCCCACGTTCACCCGCGTCGATGCCGCGGCATTCTTCAAGCTCACCCCCCAGCTCGAGGCGCAAATCAACGTCGAGAACCTCCTCAACAACAACTATTTCTCGTCCGCCTACAACGACAACAACATCATGCCCGGTGCGCCAACAACGGCGCGAGCGACGGTTAGAATGAGCTTTTAGACAAAGGCGTGGGAGGGATGGATGTGGACACAAAGCGCGTAATCGAAGGCGCTGTGACGGGCGGCTACGGGGTTGCTGGCCTCGTGGGTTATGTCCGAGTTCCACGACGCCTGGAAAGTGGCATCCGGCGAGAGGGACGTCGGAGACGAGCCCAACACCGTCAAGGTGGCCGACGCTGTAACGGAGGCGACCGTAGGGGAACCGGTGCCGGAGGAATATCGTGAGCCCGCCGGAGCAGCTGTTCATTACGGCTTTGGGATGTTTCTCGGCGCTCTCTATGGAGCCGCGGTGGAGGTTCGCCCAGAGACCAGCGCTGGGTTCGGAACCGCCTACGGTGCGGCGGTCTCGTTAGTCGCGGACGAGATGGCGATGCCGGCGTTGGGCGTCAGTCCCCCCCGCCTTGGAAGTTGCGGCTTCGACGCACCTCCGCGGCCTTGTCTCACACCTAGTTTTGGCGTGGCTCTCGAAGCGGCGCGGAGGCTCCTAATTACGGGTGTCAGAGCGAAAATCGCCTAAAAGCGTGCGCGCGCGACCTTCTCCGCGCACTCTTGCGTGTCAGCCGCGTTGTGGCTCTCCAGAAGTGACAACGGCGCGGTGGCCCGCGCCGTTGTGCATCCTAGTGGTTGTAGCCATGCTCATTGTACCGGCGCGCGTCGCGACGCGCATGACGTACTTCCCGGCGATAGTCCTGACGGGCGTGACGGTTTGAGGCGTAGCCGTCGTAGCCGTCATAGCCATAGTCGGAATAACCGTTACGATAACTGCGATGCGTTTGGCCTTGGGAATAGCCGTAGCTTCGGCCGTGACCCTGGGGCGGAACATAGTCATGTCCTTGGCTGTCGTAGCTCTGGCTCTGATACCCATGGCCATTGGATTGGCGGGCATGGGTCGGCGGTTCAGCGAGGGCCGGTGCGGCCACGATGAGTGCAAGACCGGCGATTGCGAGCTTGAACATGTTCCTTCTCCACAACTGAGCTCATCGTACCGCAGGTGGCCGATCGGGCTAAAAACATGTATGTGCCGATCGTGGTTAACCGGGTTTGAATAGTCTCGACAGCTCGGGTTAAGAGGTGACGGAAGCACTTGCCGCCGGTGAACATTGCACACTAGGAGCGGTTTGCAGCACCCGCCTGCATCAGGTCCTTCGAGAACTGGGCGCTTTAGTCCGCAAGTGTTTTGGTCAGGCCGGACATACTTGAGTATGTCTCGGGGGGCTACGTCAACAGTGAGGAGCGTAAGCGGTTCTAGGCACCGCGTGGCCTACCGCTGGCCGAGCGCGTCAGGCGCCTCTGCTCTTGCGCTCCATGAAGTGGCGCATCCAGTCCCTTCGGCGGTCGGCAGCGGGAGTATCATATTCGTCCGGCAGGGTCACGGGCACAATCAGACACGCGCTCTGGGCCGGCAGCACGTCCTGCCATTGGTCGATCAGCTCCTTGTAGGCGCGGCCGACCGGCCGGATGTTGCGGTCCAGATCGAAGAGGCCGACCGCGTTTACCGTGCCGTTGTTCTCGCGAAGAGCCGTGTCCCAGTCCACCTGATCGGTCAGAGAATACCAGGTGAAGCCAACTGTAGCGATGCCGCTGTTTCGCACCCTGAGCACGTTCGCCCACTGCTTCCAAAGCCATTGTACGGCCTCGTCGCCGACCGGCCCCTCCACCAGGTTAGTCTCGGTGTGCATGATGGGCAATTTGTAGCGGTCGTGGTACTGACGGGTGATCTCGTCATAGCCGAACACATCGCCCGAGGGCCAGGTACGTCCATCCGCCGCCACTCTGTGCTCATTCGTGACGTAATAATCATTGCCCATGATTGCGTGGTGGCGCAGGTTGCGCGTCAGGAAGAAGTCGTACTCCTCACGCGTCATGCCGTTGTCGAGCAGGTACTGGTACATGCTTGAATCGACCCGCTTACCATAGTTGAGGTCCAAGCTCAGGAAGCGCCGGGCGTTCATGGTCTCGGCCGGTTTGATTGCGTCCGGATTATCGGCGTGGAAATACTCGGAGCTTTCCGACTGGATGAAAATCGCGTCGGGCCGAACGTCGATTATTTCCCACATGGCGAGCACGTTGGCGCGGACGATGTGCTTCAAGGCGGTGACGAAGCCGCGGTCGCTCGTCATCTGCTCGTTCCACCAGCCGTAGAGGCCGGAGAAGGTCGCGCACACGAACATCTCGTTGACCGGTGTGTAGAGCTGGACCCAGGGAAAACGCTCGGCGAAGGCGCGTGCATAGGCCGGAAAGAGGCGCGGGAAGTCCGGGTTCTGGAAGTTTCCGATCCAGTCGGGCACCCCGAAATGACAGAGGTCAACGATCGGCACGATGTTGCGTCGCTTGAGGTCGGCGAAGGTGGCGTCGGCGAACCCCCAATCATAGCGGCCCTCGCCTAGCCAGGTGGTGTGGAGCGGCGGCCCGTATCGCAGGAAGTGGATACCCAGCTCATCGACCCGGTCGAAATCGTCGCTCCAGCGGTCATAATGGCCACACTTCGCCATCTCGTCGACACGGTGGCTGCCGTTCCTAATCGTGGGATAGCTGTTCTCTATCCCAGTCGCGAACATGAAGTAGGGGTTGATGCTCATTGCTCGAATTCCCGGTCGAGCGACTTGTAGTGCGCGGCGCGTTCGACGAGGGCGAGCATGTTGCGCGCCGCCTCGACCGTCAGCCGGTGGGGCGTCGCGCCCGGCCTCGGAGAAATATATGCGGCCATCTCGCGCACCAGCGCTGACTGGCTTTCAGGTGCTCCGGCAAGCAAGGCGACGACGAGGTTCTCAAGCGCAATCAGGCGCACGCGCAGGTTACCGGCCTCGGCATCGCCGATCTCGCCAGCCACCGTAGGAGCCTGGTGCTGGTGTAAGCCAGTGAACGAGCCGCCTTCGTTCTCCCACCGCCCGACTGCGCGGTCGTGGGCCTGGCACACCGCGGCGCCGATCCCGGCGCTTTCGATAGACATGGTGTACCTTCTCCTGCTCAGTCCAGACATCCAGCGAAGCGAGCCTCAGATCACGTACTTGTCCCAGCTCGCATAATGTTCGGCGCTCCGCTTGCCGCGCGGAAGGCTGAGGCCGACGAGCGCGATCCCAAGCACCACCGACGTCACAGCGCCGAGATGGCCAACGCCGGTCAGCAGGAAGGGCGCGGCCACGAGCCAAGCACCAAACGCGACGTTGATGAAGCGCAAGGCGCGAGCAACTTCGGCAGTGGCGATGATCGCCACAGTGATAACCAGCGCGCCGACGACATGGTCGCTGTTCGCCATCTCGCCTTCGTTCCCCAGGATCACCCGCGTCAGCACCAGGAAGGCGCCGAGCACGATGCTGGCCGCCAGCGTCCACGGCAGCGTCAGCCCGCGCTTCGTGTCCGCCCAGAGGGCGCCGGGCGAGGCCATCACGTCAGACGCGTCCACCTCGCCCGCCTCGATCGCGTCGCCCTGGAAGAAGGTGCGGATCAGCGGCTTGCCCCGTCGTTTGGCCCAGGCGAGGAACTGGCCCATGGCGATGACTTCGTCCAATGCGAACGGGATCATGATCAGCATGGCGAGTGCGGCGATCAGCGCGAGCGTGCTCCAGGTGCCGATGACAAGCGGCTGGCTGATGATGAAGTAGATGCTGACGACGCCCAAGGGGATGACGAGAATGCCGAAAAAGGTCACCATCCAAGGCATGGTCCGCCAGCGGTCACGGGTGCCCATGACCGCCATCAGGATTTCAAGGACGTAGCTTATCGTGCCAAGGCCCCCATCGGGAATTGGCCACGCCTTTGACATGGCCGACGTGATGATTTCTTCCGTGCCGTTCCGCGGGTCGGTGAGGGATCCGACGAAGAAGGGTTCCCAGGCGGTATCGATGTGACCCAACTGGTAAGCGGTCAGAATGCGCGAGGTAAGAAGGCCGATGAGCCCCATCGCAACGATTGGCAGCCGCTGTGCGTCGGTAGACGGCGAGTAGGTCCAGCCCGGCGGGATGTTCTTGGGGTCCATCATGCCCGCCATGCTCATGCCGGGCATCATCGGCACGAGCACTGAAAGCGCGATCACCGCGGAGCCGACGAGAAGGTCGTTATTGTATTGCGCGGCGCTCGGGCTCCAGAAGATCAGCGGCGCGAAGAACAGCCAGATGCCGGTAAACGCCACCGCCCATTGGGCCCACGTCTTAGTCCGCGGGGAGAGCGACAGGGCGCCGAATAGCGCGATCAACACGCCGCTGACGAGATCGCTAATCGCCAGTGCGCTTGCGCGCCATTCGACGGAGGGCAAGCCACGATCGAGGGTGACGAAGCGCACCGCCTCACCTACGCTCTCGGTCGTTGTCGAGTCGTAGATGAGCGGGCTGGAGGCGAGCCACAGGCCCAGACCGATCGTTGCATAGTAAGCCCAGCGTGCCCGGCGCTCGTCACGGTCCATGATCGCCATGTGGCTAGCGTGGTCACCGTGGCCTGGCATGGACGAGCCAGCGCCTTCGGGCGCATGGCCCATCGCGACGTGGTCCATCGCTGGAGCGTCCTTGGGCGCGTGGCCCATTGTGGCATGGTCCATTTCAGGCATTCCGCCGACGACCGGCGGCGGCTTGTCGGGATGGTCCCGACCCTCGTCCTGCCAAGCGACCAGATTGTCGTTGAGCTTGTTGTCGCGGTACCAGGCGCGCGGATGGTGCTTGAGCGCCGTGACGATCCTCGGCAGCGTGTCGCGCAGACGGTGCTTGGGCTCCCACCCGAGCAGAGTACGGGCGCGCGAGATGTCGAGCAGGTAATGGTCGTTGCTGCTGTCGATCATCCACGGCTTGATGAAATCGTCGTCGCCGAGCGCTTCGTTCTGCAGAATGACACCGGCTTTGGCGAGCGGCTGGGGAATGCGGATGGTCTTCCACCCTTCGCCGTGCAGCGTTTCGCCGACGATGTCCTGGATCTCGGCATAGCCGGGCGCGTCGGGCTCGCCGATGAGCAACGGCAGCTCGGGTGGCAGATCGTGGCGCCGGTCGACGAGACGCAGCACCGCGTCGGCGAGGTCATCCCGGTGAACCGACGACTGCGCCGCGCACAACATTCCGGGATAGAAGTGGGCGGTTAGCCGGTGCTCGTAGATGCGGGCAATCTGCTGGGCGAGGAAGGCCGATCGCCCCCCGTCGTCATAGACGCCGGCAGGCCGCAGATAGACCACAGGGATCTTGCCGCGCCGTTCGTGCAGCATCACCTCGGTGTCGACTTTAGACTGCGGATACGCCCAGGCTGGCGCGATCGGCGAGTCCTCGTTGATGCGCTCGTCGGGGGTGGGGGTCGGCTTGTGGACCAGCATGGTGCTGGCGAAGACGAACTGCTCGACCTCGAACGACTGCAAACCGTCGATCAGCCGGCGCGTGCCTTGCACGGTAATCTTATCATAAAGCGGGTTGGGCTTGCCCGTGATGTCGTAATAGGCCGCCAGATGGATTACCGAGGCGATGCGGTTGCCGTGGCGCGCGCGGACCTCGTCAAGCGCGGTGCGCACCGCCGCGTCAGAGCCGAGGTCGAAATTGACCGCCGACGCAGGCGGGGGCGGATCGGGTGGACCGGCGCGGTCGAGACCGACGACGGTGTAGCGCTCGCCCAGGCGGGCGATCAGCGCCGCTGCGATGAATCCGCTCGCGCCCGTTATCAGGACGATTTCACCGGCATTTTTTCCGCTTCCGGCTTCGCTTCGTTCGACGTCGGTCATCACGCGCCACCCTTGTTTGTTCGTCGCGGAACGCGGACAAGCCCCCCACAAGTAGGACCGCGAGGCAAGCGCGCGCGGATCACCGCACATTCTCTATACGCGCCAGCCCCGCTAAGCCCTCAGGCAAGATCAGGCTTTATTGCGTCACCGCGAAGCCAGCCTTCTCGATGGCCTGTTTCAGCTGCTGCGCATCAGCGGTCGAGTTCACCGACACCGTCTTGCCCGCCAGGTCGACGTCAACGACGGCATCGGCATCGACGCGTTTGAGCGCATTCGTTACGCCCCTCACGCAGCCGCCGCAGGTCATTCCCTGAACTTTGAACTCGATCATCTTCGTTCTCCCATGAGCTGAATGAAGCAGATATGGGGCTTGACACTGTGTCAGGGTCAAGGGGTGATTCTAGCTGTTGACCTTGACACGATGTGAGGGACGATAAGGCCGTCGACTCAGTAGTGGAGACGACCATGAACGCCCCGGCGCAGCTACCAATGCAGACACAGGCGAGAAGCGAAGACAGGCTGTCGCTGGCAATCGAAGGCATGACCTGCGCGACGTGCGTCGGGCGGGTCGAGCGCGCCATCGCCGGGGTGGCGGGCGTTGCCGGCGTCTCGGTCAATCTCGCAACCGAGCGGGCGAATGTCGAGTTCGTCAATGGACGATCCGATGTCGGCGCCGTTGCCGACGCGGTTCTCGCGGCGGGCTACACCCCGGTGACGCAAACGACCGAGCTGACGATCACCGGCATGACCTGCGCCTCGTGCGTCGGCCGCATCGAAAAGGCGCTGCTGAAAGTGCCCGGCGTCCGCTCCGCAAGTGTCAACCTGGCGGCCGAGACGGCCCGGATCGAAGCGGTGGGGGACGTCCCCGCTTATGTCCTGGTCGAGGCCGTCGAAGGTGCCGGCTACACCGCATTGGCGCGCACCGGATCGGCGGAGGCCGAACGGGGCGCCGAAGACGCCCGCCGCGACGCCGCCGCAACAAGAGAGCTCCGCCATGTGTTGATCGCCGCGGCGCTGTCGCTGCCGCTGGTCGTGCCGATGCTGCTGGCCCCGTTCGGTATCGAGGTGGCGGTGCCAGGCTGGATCCAGCTGCTGCTCGCGACACCCGTGCAGTTCTGGCTGGGTGCGCGCTTCTACCGCGCGGGGTGGAACGCCGCGCGTGCCCGAACCGGCAACATGGACCTGCTGGTCGCGATCGGCACATCGGCCGCCTATGGGCTCAGCCTCTACCAGCTGCTGTTCGCGCCGATGCACGGCATGGACGCGCATTATTACTTCGAGGCTTCGGCCGTCGTCATTACCCTTATCCTGCTCGGCAAGTGGCTCGAAGGCCGCGCCAAGCGCCAGACCGGCGAGGCGATCCGCGCGCTAATGGCGCTGCGACCCGACCAGGCGCGGGTCGTCGGCACCGACGGCAGCGAACGGGAGGTCGCCCTGGCGGAGGTACGCCCCGGCGATCGGGTTCGCATCCGCCCCGGCGAGCGCATCCCGGTCGACGGGCTGCTGATCGAGGGGGCGACCTATGTCGATGAGTCGATGCTCACGGGAGAGAGCCTTCCCGTCGCCAAGGCCGCCGGGGACAAGGTGACCGGCGGATCGATCAACGCCGACGGCCTCATCCTGGTCGAGACAACGGCGGTCGGGGCAGAGACTACCCTCGCCCGCATCGTGCGCCTGGTGGAAAGCGCGCAAGGCGCCAAGGCTCCGATCCAGCGGCTCGTCGACAAAGTCAGCGCGGTGTTCGTTCCGATCGTCCTCGTCATAGCCGCGCTGACCGTCGCCGGCTGGCTGATCGCCGGAGCCGGAGTGGAAGTCGCGATCCTGAACGCGGTCGCGGTGCTCGTCATCGCCTGTCCTTGTGCGCTCGGCTTGGCCACGCCGACCGCGATCATGGCCGGCACGGGCGTTGCCGCGCGGGCCGGTGTCCTCATCAAGGACGCGGAGGCGCTGGAGACCGCGCACCGAATCAACATCGTCGCGTTCGACAAGACCGGGACGCTGACCGAAGGCAAGCCCTCGCTGCTCGCCGGACTGCCGGCCGACGGAGTCGAACGGACCGAGCTGATCGCGCTCGCCGCGGCGCTGCAGGCCGGAAGCGAGCATCCGCTCGCCCGGGCCGTCTTGGCGTGGGCAAGCTCGGAAGATGTCAAACCCGCCCGCGCCGACGGCATGCGCGGCCTGCCCGGCCGCGGGGTCGCTGCAGACGTCAACGGCCGCGACCTTATCCTCGGCAGCACGCGCTTGATGGAAGACGAAGATATTGCGATGACGCCGCTGGCAACTGAGGCGGCAAGGCTGGAAGCCGAGGGTCGGACGGTCTCCTGGGTCGCGGAACGCGCACCCGAGCGCCGCCTCCTCGGCCTCCTGGCGTTCGGCGACGAGGTGAAGGCCTCGGCCGCGGCTGCCGTGGCTGCATTGCATGCCCGCGGCATACGCAGCGTGATGCTGACCGGAGACAATGCGGGAAGCGCCCGCGCTGCGGCAGCCAAGCTCGGCATCGACGACTTCGTCGCCAATGTCCTGCCGGAAGGAAAGTCGGACGCTGTGGCGGCGTTGCACGGAGAGGACCGCACGGTCGCCATGGTGGGCGACGGCGTCAACGATGCCCCTGCCCTCGCGGCAGCAGATGTCGGCATCGCCATGTCGACGGGTACCGATGTTGCGATGCATGCGGCCGGTATTACCTTGATGCGCGGCGACCCGCGCCTGGTGGTGGACGCCATCGACATCTCGAAACGCACCTATGCCAAGATCCGCCAAGGGCTGTTCTGGGCGTTCATATACAATCTCGTCGGCATTCCGCTGGCAGCGTTCGGCTATCTTAGCCCGGTGATCGCCGGCGCCGCCATGGCGCTGTCGAGCGTCAGTGTCGTCGCCAATGCGCTGACGCTTCGCCGTTGGCGTCCAACCGCGGCTTGAGGAGACGATACGTGAATATAGGACAGGCGGCCAAAGCTTCGGGCGTCAGCCAGCGGATGATCCGCCATTATGAGGCGATCGGCCTAATCCCGAAGGCCACGCGGCGTGATTCTGGCTACCGCGACTATGGCGAACGCGAGATGCACATGCTGCGCTTCATCCGGCGCGCGCGCGATCTCGGCTTCCCCATTCCCGAAATCAGCGAGCTGCTCGGCCTCTGGCACGACGCCGACCGCGCCAGCGGCGATGTCAAGGCGCTCGCGCTTACACGAGCCGCGGAGATGGAGCGCAAGGAGCGCCAACTTCGCGTGATGCGCGAGTCGCTTGAAGAGTTAGCCCGCCGTTGTGCAGGCGGAGAACGTCCCGACTGCCCAATTCTCGACGATCTGGCGACCAGCAGCTTCTAAGGATACTAACGGCGACGCCGAGCCCAGAGTAAGTGCCGAGCTCGAGGCGAGATGCTGTCGGTTCCTTCTAAATTCGTCTCGTCCACCTGCGAGTCGGCATGAACAACCGCTCAGTCCCGCACGTGGTACCCTTCTTTCGCCGCCACCCAAAAACAGCACGGCCTCGCCCGCGAGCAGGCCTACTCAAGCTGGCAGGTTGCGCCTGCTACGCGCGGCAGGGCCAGCCTGAGGGCTAACGTCGTGTTCGATCCGCGCCTGCACTGGACCGGCTCACGGGCGACGGCCCATCAGAAGGCCAAATGGTTTATCCCGCCATGCATGAAGGTTCCGCCGAGGAAACCCTGGACCGAGATCGCGAGCGTCATCAAGCCAAGCACCACCCAGTACAACGTCCGGGACCGCTCCGGCTCCTTGCGGTGGCGCGCTGCCATCCAAGCTAGCGCGACGCCGAAGACCGCGATCGATGTCCCGAGCCAGCGATGCGTCATCAGGATAGGATTGCGGTCGGTCAGGTAGAACCCGCCCGCGAACCAGCCCAGGAATGCCGCCACGATCGCTCCCAGCGCGCCGACGATCAGCATTATGTGTGCGACATGCTGATAGTCGCGGTTGCGTCGCCACAACCCGAACAGCTCCACCCCGAACGCACCGATGAACATGGCAATAGGAAAATGAATGACCATGATGTGTAGCCGGCCCAGCCAGCTCACAAGCCGTTGACCGAAGCTCTTGTTCTTGTTGGCGCCCTCCTCGTGCATACCGCCCATGTCCATGTCGTCGCCGGCGATGTCGCGGCCGCCCATGTTCATGTCCACGGTCGACATAGAGCCCATGCCCATGTGGCCGTCGCCAGCGTCTGCCCCATCCGCTTTCTGCGCCGCGGCCGCGCTGTTGGAGACTGCTCCGGGACCGGCCCCAAGCGCATCGTGATCTTCGTGCGCAGATGCCGCCGTGCTGACTGACATTGCGACCGCGAGAAGTATAGCGAAGGCTCCGCCTCTTTTAACGCCCATCAGCCGTCCCCTTGATCCGTGTTGTTTCAATCCGGTTTACGCACGCCGCCCCTTCTCCCCTCACCCGCCCAGCTTCCTTTGTGAATCTTTTCGGCTGCTCTTCAGGATGAACTGGACGCCAGCTACGCTGGCTGCGGCGACCGCGTCTTGCCGCCCCAGCCAAAAAACACCCGCCGGTCAGCTGCCGTGGCGGGCGAACAGGCGGCGCCCGCCGGGACCGAAGGCGATGACATCATAGGCCTGCGCCTTGACGCCCGGCACTTCCATTCCCGGCGAGCCGAGTGGCATGCCACCGACCGCGAGGCCTCGGACGCCCTTGGGCCGAGTCGCCAGAGCCCGTTTCATGTCGGCGATCGGTACGTGGCCCTCGAAAGCCATACCGTCGGCGATTGCGGTGTGGCAGGACGAGACGTCCGCGGGAACCCCTGCGCGTTTTTGCAGCGCCGGGCGGTTGGCATCATCGACAACGCGCACCTGGCGCCCAAGCTGCCGCTGCACCTGCGCCGCCCACTTCGCACAACAGCCGCAGCCGGGGTCGCGGTGCATGATGATCGGAGTGGCCGCGCTGGCGGCAACCGGAACCAGCAAGGCTGCGGCAGTAAACGCGGATCGCAAAGCTGTCTTCATGGGAAAATTCCTTGGTCGAACCTCCCGCCGTCGACGGTTGGCGGGAGGTTCGAGGGTTATTACTGCGCAGGCTTGCCCATCGACCGGAGCATCGCCTGGAGTTCACCGATGCTCTTGTTCTGCTCGGCAATCGACTTCTGAGCCATCTGCCGGGTCTTCGCATCTGGCGACTCCCGGAGAACGATCTGGGACATGGCGACCGCACCGCGGTGATGCTCGATCATCTTGCGGGTCCAGGTTTCGCTCGCATTGGCGCCCTTTGCCTTCATCATCTTTTGCTGCATCGCCATCTCAGCGGGCATGAAGGGCGTGTTCATGCCGGGCATGTTGTCATGGTTCATGCCCTGCATTTTCGAATGGTCCATGCCCTGCATCTGCGACTGGGCCAAAGCGGGGCTCGTCGCGATCGCGGCCAGAGCCAGAGCGGTTATCGTTTTAAACATCGACTTCTCCTTGTTGGAACTTTGTCAACGCAACAAAACCCGATCGGCTTCAAAACCATGTGCGAATGCCCAGAACGTCGGTTCGTCGAAGCTGCCCCTGGCCTTCGGCGCGTACGAAGCGAGCCATGTCCCCGGAGACGCGAGTAGCGTCGCGGCGCTCGTAGCGAAGAAGAGCTCAGAACCACATCCGGATGCCGGCGACGATACTGCGAGACGTGGGCTTGTCGCCTTCCGCCCGGGCATAACGGGCGGTGTCGCCAAATCGACGATCCCAAGACACGCCGATATAGGGCGCGAACTCGCGCCGTATCTCATAGCGGAGTCTCAATCCCAGCTCGGCATTGGACAGGCCCGATCCGATGCGGTTTTCCGGCACGTCCTGGGCCGCAAAATTAAGCTCGGCGCGCGGTTGGAGGATCAGCCGCTGGGTAACGCGCTGGTCGTAATATCCCTCCAGTCGCCCAAGCACGTCGCCTTTGTTCGACAGGAACAGGGCGCCCTCTAACTCGAAGAAGCCTGGCGCTAGCCCCTCGAACCCGATGGTCGCATAGGTGCGTTTCGGGGAAGGCCCCAGGTCCTGGCGCACGCCCGCTTGCAGATTGAAATACGGGCCGATCGCCCGGCTATAGAGCGCCTGCACCTCGGCGCTCTCGAGGCCCTTGCGAAAGGCTCCTTCGCCTTCGCTTTTGATGAACAGCCGGTTGATGTCTCCGCCAAACCACGCTTCGCCATCCCAGCGATAGCCGTCACGGCCGTTGCGGAACTGATACTCGGCCACGTTCAACAAAACCTGGCTAAAGTTCTGACCGCCATGCTGCCGAAGATGATGGCGGCCCATCGCCATCGTGTCCGCGCCGTAAACGCCGTCCGCCGCATGGTCGGTTGGGATAGGCGGGGGCGGTCCGTCCCCGGCGGGGAGCGCGGTGCCGGTCTGTTGTACCCCCTCCGTCGCCATGCCTGGCATCCCGGCCATACCCGGCATTGCCTGCATGTCGTGGCCACTGCTCTGGTCGGCCGGCATATTCATGCCTGGCATTGCCGCATGATCCATACCCTGCATGGGCTGCTGAGCGCCCTGAACGGGCGTCTGGCCGGTTTTGGGCATCTGCATCCCCGGCATCGATTGCATATCCTGCTGGGAGCCCTGCGGGGCTTTCTGGTCCATGCCGGGCATAGTCGAATGATCCATGCCCGGCATGGTCCCGTGATCCATGCCTTTCATATCGGCTGTTGGCGCGGTACCGCGCTTCGCCACTGGAGCCGCTTTCTTCCTCGGGGTTGCGGTACGCGTCGTCGCCTTCGCCTTTGTGGCGGGCTTCCCCTTCGCTGCGGGCTTGCTCGCCGGCTTCTTCTTGGCCGGCATCGGCATCGGCATCGTCATGCCCGGCATGTTCATGCCCTGCATCGACTGAGCTGCAACGGGAGCGGCCATGCCGAGCATCGTGGTGGCGGCAAGCGCCGGGATCAGCCGGTTCATGCTGCCGCTCCCTCTAGTGGCCGGACAGTGACAACACGCATCATGCCCGCGGTCATGTGGTAGAGATTATGGCAATGGAACGCCCAGTCGCCGGCCGCATCGGTGGTCACGTCGAACGTCACCTTGCCGCCGGGCGCCACATTCACGGTGTGCTTGCGCGGCGCGTGGTCGCCGTGGCCCGTCACCAGCTCGAAGAAGTGGCCGTGGAGATGGATGGGGTGCGGCATCATCGTGTCATTGATCAAGGTAACACGCGCGCGCTCGTCCTTGCGGAACGGGATGGGGTCGGCGGGGTCACTCAGCTTCTGGCCGTCGAAGCCCCACATGTAACGTTCCATGTTCCCGGTTAGATGGAGCTCGAATTGCCGCGCCGGGGCACGAACATCCGGGTTACGATCCAGCGCGACAAGGTCGCGATAGGTGAGCACACGATGATCTGTGTCCTCCAGCCCCTGTGGAGGCTCGCCCGTGCGGTCCTTGGGCATTGGCGAGATGGTCTGTACTCCGGGGCCCATCTTCACGCCGGGCGCGTTCTTCGGGTCGCGCATGTTCATGCTCATGCCGCCCCCGCCAGAATCCATTCCGGCCATGCCGCCAGCCTGGCCCGAGCCACCCTGCATGGCGCTATGGTCCATCCCGGCCATGCCAGCGCTGCCCGCGGCCATCTGACTATGATCCATGCCGGGCATCCCGGGCATGGCGGCGGCGCCCATCTGGCTGTGGTCCATGCCCGCCATACCGGACATGCTCGCCATCGCGGCGCCCACCGCGACTGTCCCGTGATCGGTCGGTCCTTTCCAGCCGGTCAGCTTCCATAAGTTACGAGAGGCATTTTGCATGACCGTTGGGTCCAGGCCGCGCTTCTTAACCGGATCCTCATCTGCCATGCCGGACATGCCCTGCATCCCGCCCATGCTCCCCATGTCCATGCCCATATCGGTCATGGTCAGCAGCGTGCGCGGACGCAGCGGGGGCACGGGGGCTATCATGCCCTCACGTGGGGCAAGCGTCGCGCGACCCATGCCCGAACGGTCGATCGCCTCCGAAACGAAGCTGTAGGCCCGGTCCTCGGGTGTAACGATCACGTCGAACGTCTCTGCGACGCCGATCTGGAACTCGTCCACCTTGACCGGACGGACGTTTTGCCCGTCGGCCTGCACGACGGTCATTGGCAGGTCGGGAATACGCACGTTGAAGTTGGTCTGCGCTGCGGCATTGACGATGCGCAACCGAACCCGCTCGCCCGGCCGGAAGAGACCCGTCCAGTTATCGTAAGGGCCAAAGCCATTGACGAGGAAGGTGTAGGTGGACCCCGTGACATCCGCAATGTCAGCCGGGTCCATGCGCATCTTACCCCAGTCCATCCGATCCTTGAGGGGCATTTCACGCCCGGCGAGCAGCCCACTCAGCGTCGGACGCTGGTAGTTGAAATAGGCGCCGCCCATCTGCTTGAGCTTGCGGAAGATCTCCTCGCCCGTCATCTGGCTATGGTCGGAGAGCACGATCACATGCTCGCGGTCGAACGCGACCGGGTCGGCACCTGCCGGATCGATCACGATGGGTCCGTAAAGCCCTGCCTGCTCCTGCTCGCCCGAATGGCTGTGGTACCAGTAGGTGCCCGATTGCACGACCGGGAACTCGTACACGAAGGTCGAACGCGCCTTAATGCCGGGGAAGCTGATCCCAGGTACACCGTCCATTTGGAACGGCAGAATGAGCCCGTGCCAATGGATCGAGCTATCCTCGTCAAGGTTGTTGGTCACCGCGAGGCGGACCTTCTGGCCTTCCTTGAGGCGGACGAGTGGCGCCGGAACCGTGCCGTTCACGCCGATCGCGGGCGTGGTGATCCCGTCCATGACCAGCTTCATCCGGTCAATCGTCAGCGCGATGTCTGTGCCCGATACGGTCGGCAGGGGCTTGGCAATGCCGCGCGACACAGGTTGCGCCCAAGCTGGCAGGTAGGCCGACATGGCCAGCGTGCCGCCGATCATGGCGGTTCCGCGCATTACGTCGCGCCGATTCAGATTGCGGCTCATGCCGTTCCTTCGCTCCAAGTTCAATGCTTGCGGCCTGCGGCGGGGGGGTGCCGCCGACCTTACCTTTCACTACGCGCGAACCGGCCCGTCCCCTCACGCAAAGTCGAGAATTTTCAACAAATTTTCGCGCGCGCGCCGGAGCCGCATCTCAACGGCCTTGCCGCTAATCCCCAGCGCGGCCGCGGTCTCTGCTTGGGACAGGCCTTCAATGGTTCGCAGCACGAGCGTCTCCTTCAGCGTGGCTGGAAGCTCGGACACCGCACGCGAAAGTCGGGCAAGCTCCGCGCGATCGAAGGTGATGGCGTCCGCGCCTGGCGTCTCGTCCGGCTCACCCTCGATGGTCTCAGGCGGCAGCGACGAGGCGAACGAGAGTATCTGGCGTATGCGTCGCCGCCGATGCCAGTCGCGGCTCTTGTTGATCGCCACGCGGGTCAACCATGCAGCGAGCGGCCGATCTCCGTCATACGTTCGCAAGTTCTGAAAGGCGGCTGCAAAGCATTCCTGAGTGAGGTCAAGCGCTTCTTCGGCGTCGCCGATATGGGCGCGGATCAGGCGATACACCGGCCTTTGATGGCGCCGCATGATCTCGGCAAAGGCGGCCTGACGTCCGCCGAGCGTCAAGGCGGCGAGTTCGCCGTCCGTGCAGGCCGCGAGATCAAGGCTCACCGCGCGTCTGCGGTTAGCGCCTTCACCACCGCGCGGTCGAACGTCCTCGCCTGGTCCGGCCGCAGGATCAGCCGCATGGCGAACATATGATTCAACGTCTCCTTCTGGAGCTCGCCCATCGCGCCATGCGAACGATCGACGGCCGCCGCGACCTGCGGCCCGTTGCCATGTTCGGCCTCGATGGCGTCGGCAAGGCGGGCGTTGTCGGCCCTGAGTTCCAGCTCCAAGGCACGCCTTCGAACGGCGAAGCGAGACTCCAGCGTCTGGAGCTTGGTCCGTTGAGCTTCGTCCAGCTCTAGCCCGTCGTGGAGCAAGCTGTGAAGCTCCACGCCTGGGCTCGGTTGTGATGGGAACAACTCGCGTCCAGCCCACACACCTGCGACCGCCGCCACGAACGCGACGATTGCGATCAGCATCGTCCTCCGCGCGCCGCTCGTCACTGGAACGCGAGCAAGGTCGAAGGCGCTAGCGGCATGGCAGGCCCGAAAGGTGTCAGCGTCGGCACCTGCGCAGTCGCCGCTGTGGACGACAATCCGCCGCCCGCGAGACCTAAGGCGACTGCGCCCAATGCCGCCAGCGCGCCCGACCGCAGCGTCACTCCGCCGCCCACGCGCTGCTTCGCCGCAACCAGCCGCATGACGTCGCCTTCCAGCTCATCAAGGCGGGGATGGAGCGGCTGCTCGGCAAGGCACCGCAACGCGCTGTCTAAGTCCATGTCCATTCCTCCGTCATCCTCACATCCATTACGCACGGTCGGCAACCACCCCTCGAATCCGCGGCCAGAATGCGACCAAACGAGAACCGCCACCGCCTCCCGAAAAGGCGGCTCAATCTTCCATTGCGTTCAGTAGCTCGCAGCTCGCTACGCAGGCCGGCGATCCGCGGCGGCAGACCGAAAGTCATGTCTCGCGCTCACGCAAAAGGTTATGAATCGCCGTCGCAGCTTTTGCTCCATGGCCGGTCGCGACGCTGATCTGATCGAGCCCTTCGACGACGTCACCGGCTGCAAAGAGGCCGGGGACCTCAGTCTGCTGATGCGCGTCGGTCACTATGGAGCCGTCCGAGCCCACCTTGGCACCCGCCTGCCGGGCCAAGTCGGTTCGGGGGGAGGAGCCAAGCCCCGGGTAAAGTGTATCGAAATACAGCGGCCCGCCTCGTTCAAGGCGTGCCACGAGTTGCTGTCCTTGGATCTCCAGCGAACGAACAGGAACGTCGACGACGGTGATATCCTGATCGCGAAGGCGGGCGCGATCGGTTTCAGCCAGCGTCATCTCACACTGGGCCAACAACGTGACGCGATCGCTGTACCGCCTGAGAAACTCGGCCTCGCGCGCACCGTGACTATCCGATCCGAGCACGCCGATATTCCTGCCTCGCGCCTCGAACCCGTCGCATACAGGACAATAGCGGATCAGGCCTGTTGCCAAGGCTTGATCATGAAGGGGGGCAGGCATCTTGGGGCGATGATTGACGACACCGCTCGCGATCAGCACCGTGCTGGCGATGTGAGCGCCGACAGCTGTCCGCACCACAAAGCCGCCGGCCACAACGGCGATACCGTCCACTTGGCCGGACACCAGCTCAGCCCCATAAAGCAGGGCCTGTTGCCGCAGCCGATCAAGAAAGTCTCTGCCGTTGATCCCGTCGGGGAAACCCGGCAGATTGTGCGATGTCGGTATCGTTGCGGCTCGACCGTCTCCTGCGTCGATGACCACGCACTGGCGCAGGAAGCGGGCGAGATAGATCGCAGCGGTCAGCCCGGCGGGTCCTCCCCCGATAATGATACAATCTGCTGGTTCCGCCATCGCCACTCCTGTCATTTGTGACGCTCGCCGGTGCGACGCTCGCCGGTGTGCTGTTCTCAATGCGTTTACGCATGGCTGGGCCCGGGCCCTCACCAGGCCAAGCTTTGCTGTTTCAGGTCGGGGAAATCTGATCCGCCGCGAGGGATGATCGCGACCAGTGCGTAAAGAAGGTTGTCCACCCAGTTCGGAGTAACCTGATGCGTCCTCTTAATGTCTCGATCGCGGCCATAGCCCTTGTTGCCTTTGCCGGCGTGGCCCAGGCACACCCCAAACTCGTTTCTGCGAACCCGGCTGCTAACACCGCGGTCGCGGCACCCGGAAAGATTTCACTTACGTTCAGCGAGAAGCTGGTGCCTGCCTTCTCCAAGGCCGAGCTGACGATGTCCGCGATGCCCGGAATGGCGGCGATGCAGATGCCCAGCGGCGCAGCGGTGGCACCTGACGGTCGCACCCTTGTCATCACACCAAAGTCGCGGCTCGCTCGCGGCAAATATGTTGTCACTTGGCATGTAGTGTCGGGAGACACGCACAAGATCGCCGGAAACTACACGTTTGCGGTGAAGTAGAATGACGTCGGATTGGTCGACAGTTGCGGTTCGCCTGGCGCTTTATGCAGTGCTGGCGACGTTGTTCGGCCTGTCCGCGTTCAGCCTCTATGGGCTTCGGGCCGGGGAGCGCGCGGACGCTGTCGCGCTACGTCCCTGGCTTGTCGCCACCGCAGGTCTGGCGCTGATTTTCTCGATCATCGCTCTGTTGCTGATGGCGTCCGGCATGGCGGGAACGCCGCTCTGGCCTGTCGATCAGGAAGCTGTGGGCGCGTTGCTGGGTGGCTCGTCTATCGGCGCGGCCTGGAAGGTGCGCGTCGTGGCGCTCGCCGTAGCGGGTGTGGCTGCGCTGCTGGCGAGGGGCCGGGCGGCTTGGCTCACGATCGTCATGGCGGCTTCGGCACTTGCTATCGCGACCCTGGCGTGGACAGGCCACGGCGCGATGGATGAAGGAACAATGGGCTGGGTCCATCTCGGCGCCGATATCCTCCATCTCGTCGCTGCGGGCATTTGGGTAGGCGCGCTGGTCGGATTGGTTTTGTTGGTCGCAAGACCTTTGTCACGTGTCGACGCCGCGCATCTCTCGCTGACGCATCGTGCCCTACACGGCTTCGGCGCAATTGGGACGATCGTCGTCGGCACCATTGTCGTTACGGGCTTGGTCAACACTTGGTTGCTGGTCGGGATCGCCAACGTGCCCCACCTCGCCCAGACGCTCTATGGTCAGCTCCTCTTTGCCAAGCTCGTCCTGTTTGGGGCAATGCTCGGGCTTGCTGCGCTCAATCGGTTCCGACTCACACCGGCATTCGAGCGATCCGTCGCTGCGAACGATCATGCCGCTGCACTGGCAGCGCTGCGCGGTAGCCTAGCGACCGAGACTGCCTGCGTTTTCTTGATCCTGGGATTGGTTGCGGGGCTTGGAACGCTCGCGCCGCCCGGCTCGGCGATGTGACGCACGCCTGATGGATCAGGCCGTCCTCTTCGATGAGGCGGGTCGAATGCTCGCTGTCATCGCCCTGGTGTGTGTTGTTTTGCTGGTGCCAATGACGATTGTAAGTCTGATCATCGGCATCATCCAAACAGCAACATCCATTAACGAACAGACGTTGAGCTTTGTCCCCAAACTTATTGCTCTCATGGTATGCCTGATCGTATTTTCCAGCATGATCGCCGGGCTGCTGATCGGATTTACAACTGAGATATTCGCGGTGATCGCCAACATTGGTCATCGGTAGTCCAGGCATAGCGCGGGCGGCCCTCTGTCCGCCCGCGCTGCCTTTCAGGCCGCCATCTTGTCGCAAGCATCGGCGCACTTGCGGCACGCCGCAACGCAATCCTCCATCCCATCGAGTCCTTCGCAGCTTGCCGCGCACGCCCGGCATATCTCGGCGCACTCCCGGCAGATATGCTGATGGTGGCCGGATTTGCGCGCCATGAAGTCGATCGTAACGGCGCAGATCTGGGCGCAATCCGCCATGATCTTCATGTGCTCGGGCGCGGCATGCTGACCGCCCATCTCGACGCAATGGTTCATCGCCATGTGAAGACAGGTCACATGGCAGTCGTGGCAGGCATCCATGCATGCCTTTATGGCGGGGTCGATCTGGTGCATCGGTCTATCTCCTTGCGAGCCCCCACCCTTCTATACGCGCCTCGCGTGGAAACCCCTCGCGCTAGCTCCGTCCATCACCAGACGAAGCCTACATGGTCCATCGCCCAAAGAACGTCGCCACGATGATCCCTGTGCCAAGCGCGAGAAGCGTCAACACCGTCATCGCGACGATCTTCGGCCGGGTCGCACCCGTCTTTGCGGCCATGTCCATACCCTGCATCAATCCGTGCACCATCTCGTGCATCCGTGCCGTCGGCTCATCCCCGCAACCGGATGGCCGCCTCGCTCTGCATAATCTGGCCGTTGCTGGGTTTGATGGCGCTGGCGATTTCGGTACAGGGGTTCTCCGGCACCTTCATGCATGGCGGCCGCAACCATTTGGCGTTCTGAAGGAGGAAACATGATTTTGGCACTAAGGGTGGCAATGGCCACATTGCTGGCGATGCCGATCGCCGTCGCCGCACAGCCCGTCTCGCCGGTTGCGGATACAAGGGCCGTGGAGGCAGTGCTGTCTCAGTACAAGGCGGCGATCGAAAAGCTCGATGCGAAAGGCACAGAGAATCTCTTCGCGGCCGACTCCCAGATATTCGAAACGGGTAGCTCCGAGGGATCCTACGCGACCTACCTCGCCCATCATCTTGGGCCCGAGCTAGCGGCTTTCAAGTCGTTTAAGTTTTCCGACTACAAGGTCAGCGTCCGCTTCGAGGGCCCGGTTGCGCTCGCTACTGAGACCTACCGCTACAGGATCGAGCCGAAGACCGGGGCTGTTGCCGAGCGTGTTGGCATCGCAACCAGCGTCCTGACGCGCGTGGGAGGCAGCTGGAAGATCAGCAGCATGCACAATAGCGGTCGCAAGCCGAAAGGCTCCTGACCAAACCAAGATCGCACCACCCCGGACCTGAAAGCTTCAGGGATTAACACCGTGGCCGCTACTGCTTTTTGCCAGGTCCGGCATAGCCGGCTGGGGGGGGCGCACTTGTCGAAGAATTTGTCGGGTGATCGTGCTCGGGTACGCCCGCGTAATGGTTCATTTGATCCTCGGAAATCTTCGGCGCTTCCTCGCTACTGCCACAAGCCGTTGCGACCAAGGGTAATAGAAACATCGCCGTGTTAATCACCCTCGATCTTCTCATAACATAATATCCTTTGATAGGGCCCAACCCATCATAGCTGATACGATGGGACGCTCTTATCCGACGTTCTTACGATGACACGAATCGAGAAGGTTCCGCTAGACTGGCATGCTCATGATATCCTTGTACGCGGAAAGTACTTTGTTGCGAACTTGCAAGGTCGCTTCGAACGCGATTGAGGACTCCTGCCGCGCAAGCATTACCTTTGCAATATCGACCTCGTCGCCGCGCTCATAGGCAACCGTCAACTTTCCTGCGCGAGCGTTAATTTCATTGATCTTTTGAAGCTGTGTTTGCAGTGTAGACGTAAAACCGCTTAGTTCCGCGCGCCCTGCCGCCGAAACCCTTTGGCTTGAGCCTGGTCCTGCAACCGAGTCTGCACCGTCCATCTTTCCAAGCACGGTATTCATCGCTGCTTCGAACTTTGCTCCTGCATCCCTGGGGCTACTAACAGAAACCGCGCTGCTTGCCACATTCCGAAGCGCCGCATTTCTGTCGAGAATAGCGCTTCGTACGGCCATGACGTCGTTGATGGCGATGCTGCTCATGTTCACCCCAGTGCGACCTCTAGCATTGTTGTATGATCGCTTCGCAAGCGTTAGAAAATGGTTAACGACACTTAGGAATGATTGCTTCATCGTGAAGCGATGCGTCGATCCCTATCGGATTCGGTCCAAGCCCGGCAGACGACGCGCGGCCAGATGAGCCAGTCATTGGCTCTTGGCGAGATGGGTGCGCACGACGTTACGGGGCGATCTTAATCGTGCATCGCACCGCCCCTCGCGCTCGGGCTGGCGCTCTGCATCCTCTGCCTGCTTCCCGACGGAGCATGTCGAGCGTCCGCGCGGCCATGCGCTCGAGCCATTGCAAGCTCGCCGGACCTCGCGGGCGACCAGGCTCGGCACGATCGCTCATGTGAGGATGCCGATCGCCATCCGGCCCAGCAGAACCATAGCTGCCGGTTCCTCTGGTCCGCCCGTGTCCACGCGGACCCGGCGGTAGCGCGAAGCTCTGCCATGACGCGGGCCTTGTCCTCACCCGCCTTGGCGAGCGCCGCATGCTCCTCACGCCGGGCAGCGTTGCCCGCCGCAGCGATGCGCTGCGCCATCTGCTCGGGTGTCATCGCCAGCGCCGGTCTCCGGGCGATCACGTCGTCGATGACAGCGATCCGGTTGGCCGTGGCGCCCACTCCCGGCTGCAGCCGCCCTGGCGGCTCAGAATAGCCGGGCATGGCGTCATCTCGTCGGCCGCAAACCCGTGACGGCCCTTCCCATCGGCACCGCGCTCGCGCCGCCATCGGCGATCGTTGCCACGAGCGGTGCGCCGATCGAGACTATGACCTATCGCATGTGGCTTGAGCGCCCCGTCGCCGAGGTCGCGAGTATCAAAGGGGACTGGTTTTTTTGGTTGGGCGGGGCGGTACTTCTCTACATGTGATGGCCTAAGCGGCGACGTTGCAGCGCTAAGACTGGCGCATAACATACGCGCCGCAGGCGCGCAGCCCTTGGAAATAAAGTCTCGTTTCTGGCCGACATCTCGCGCGTTTTAGCAGCGCGCGTGAGGGGTAGCGTCCCCGCGCGCGTAGAAGACTTAGAACCCGAGGAGATCGACAATGCGATTTGCACCGACGTTAGCAGCTTTAGCCCTTATCACCACGCCCGCGCTCGCGCAGCAGAGCGGAGGGATGCAGGGCATGGATCACAGCAAGATGGGCGGCATGAACGGCGGCGACATGTCCAAAATGATGGCGGGCAATCCGTACGGTCAGGCCGAGATGGACATGCATCACAAAATGATGGCGGCCAAGCAAGGTGACGCGGCCGAAATGTGGACCCGCAAGATGATCGAGCATCACCGCGGCGCTGTCGCGATGTCGCGCGTCGCCTTGCGGGTTGCCAACGATGCCGACACGAAGCGTATGGCTCAGATGGGTATCGCGGAGCAGGAAAAGAGCATTGCCGAGCTACAGGGTTGGCTCAGCAAGCACGGTAAGCGCCCGCAGTAAGGAGCGCTTATCCCGCCCTGTCGATCCCCCTACCCCCCGGCAGGGCGGGGTTTCTTACTTGGAGCTGACCTATGAAGCACGGAATACGCGGCATCACTGCCGCCTGTTGATGATGATTCCCGCCATAGCATCGGCCGCAGCCGACATCGCCATGCACCGCGATCCTGGGTGCGGCTGCTGCGAGAAATGGGCGGCTCAGGTTCGCCAGCAGTTTGGCCGTAAGGTCCAAATCATCGATGACGCGAACCGTGCGACCTTCCACCGCCGCGTCGGCGTGCCAGCGCAGCTCGCGTCCTGCCAAACCGCGATCATTGATGGTATGGCATTCGACGGGCACGTTCCGATCGCCGACATGAAACGCGTGCTTGCGCAGCACCCGAAGGGTGAGCGCGGTCTGGCGGTCGCGGGAATGCCGATGGGTTCCCCGGCATGGAGGTACCAGGGGCAAAGCCTCAGCCTTAGCGGAACGGGTGGAAGCGCGTCGCTGCCACCTGCCACCAAACCAGCACGATCAACGCCGTCGGGAAAATCGCTGTGCTGACCAGATAGCCCGGATTCATGGACATGCTGACGGTATCGCCGGCCGTTTCGCCGTGGTCGCGAGGATCTTGATGAGCCAGAAGCCCAACGTGACCGCAGGCACCTTCTCGCCAGCTCCCGCTTCATCGATTCCAACACGGCGTCTTCCTTTCTTCGGGTTCCGCGCGACGCTAGCGACACTCGACCGTGAGGTGCGCGAGTTCGTGGACCGGCGCGAGCCGGGCGCGAATCTCGTCGCCGGTGACGCCCTCTCTGCCCACGACGCTGACGATCGCAGCGTGCTTCCGGGCCGACGCGCCAGACATGAAGGTCGGTTATGCGCGCGTCGCCGGGCGTTTCGACCAGCTCGCGCACCTCTTCCTCGACATGTTGATCGGTCGCATCGAGCAGCACGGAGGCCGTGTCGCGCATCAGCGACCATGACCAGCGGGCGATGACGACCGCGCCGACAATGCCCATAACCGGGCCCATCCAGACCCAACCCAAATAGCGACCCGTCAGCAGCGCCGCGATGGCAAGGACCGAGGTAAGCGCGTCCGGGAGGACGTGGACATAGGCCCAGCGCATGTTGTTATCGCCGCCATGCTTGTCGCGAGCATGGCCGTGGTCGTGCCCGTGATGATCGTGCCCGTGATGATGCCCGCCAGAGAGCAGGAAGGCGCTGGCGACGTTCACGCCCAGGCCAACCACCGCGATGATTGTCGCCTCCCCGAAAGCGACCGTGATGGGCTGAAACAGCCGAAGGATGGACTCGACGCCGATCCCGAGCGCGATCAGCCCCAGCACCAATGCCGATGCGAACCCGGCCAGATCGCCGACCTTGCCCGGGCCGAAGCTATAGGTCGGGTTGGAGGCGTGGCGCTTGGCAAAGGCATAGGCGGCGGCAGCGACCCCGAGCGCGCCCGCGTGTGTCGCCATGTGAAAGCCATCGGCAAGCAGCGCCATCGAGCCGGTCAGGTATCCAGCGACGATCTCGACCACCATCATCCCGGCCGTAGGCGCCACCACCCACAAGGTCCGCCGGGCGTTGTCGCCGTGCGCCGCGCCCAGGAATACATTATCGTGCGTGAAGGCGTCGATCTCGGGCAATGTCGCCATGAGGCTGTCCTATTTAGAGTAGCGGCGGATTACCGCCAGCAGTTCTTCGGCGCCGGCCGCACGCTCGGCGTCGTCGAGCCCCGCGCGCGACACATGCGCTTCCAGATGCTCGGCAATGATCTCGTCCATCAGGCTATTCACCGCCCCGCGCACAGCCGCGACCAGGTGCAGAACGTCGGAGTAGGAGGAGTCCGATTGTAGCGAGCGCCCGACTGCCCCAACCTGTCCCGCAATCCGGCGCACGCGCGCCACAAGGTCGCCATTGGTTCGTGAACAATGAGCCATAGCATACCCCCCTACCTACAAGGGGTGTTTCAACAATCTCGGATCGCAATGGGAGAGTTGGGGCGTGGGCGCGGCCCTGTCGGCATGGCTCGACTGAAGGTTACGTGCGCCGATCGAGCCCCCGTGCCGGTGTCTAGGCTGCTGCGGGTGATGAACCTCGCGTGAGTGTGCCACGTGGCACACCTGAGGGCGAGTCATGTGCAACGTCGGCAGGTGCCGCTATTAGGACGATAAGCGCGGATCGATTTGAAACGCTGTACTGTCCTGCACCGTCACGCGCGCCATATCGGCATGGCGCACATTGAGCAGGACGTTGCGTTCCTGCGGCACGATGACGCTGGCTACCATCAGCGCCAACGCGTCGCCTGCGTCGAGGAAGGCGTTGCCAGCAGCGCGACAATCGTCATCCTCAGTCGGACTCGGAACGAGGATGTGTGTCGCCACGTCGTCGGGGATCTCGATCGTCAGCAATCGCAGATCGTCGGGCAGGAGCTCGGCGCGCAGATCGAGATGCACCAGAACTTCGAGCACCGCGAGACTGGGACGGGCGGCCGCGTACACCATCGGTCGCCCGGCCGAGTTCCATCGACCGCCCCATAGACGGGCGCCTTCGCCGTCCAGCGCGCTATGGACGGCCTTGCACAAACGATAGGCGATCACGCAGCGATGCCGTGCGCGATCCGTCCGAGCAATGCCTCCACGGCGCGCGCGCCCTGGTCAGTATCTGCCATGCCAAGCGGCGTTTCACCGTCCAGCGTGCGGTTTTCGCGGTTGAGCCAGACATGCGCCTTCTCGCTGTCGCCGAAAGTCTCCTCCGCGCTCGCGACGACGCCGACCATGCGCAGCAACCGGTCCGATTCCGCCTGGTCCAGCGGTTCCGCGCTGAGCTGGCGCCGCTTGAAGGTACGCCGGTTAAGAATGTGCGGGTCGATCGCGTTGAACGACATCCGGGCCATGCTCAGGAAATGGTCGACGGCCTGGGTCGGCACCCCCCGGCGGATCAAACGCACGATATCGCGTTCGTTATTGAGCGGGCCGGTGACAACCTCGCCACCCAAAAGCTCCTGTATCCTTGCGACCGCACCCATCGACTCAACCTTTGCAATTCGCCGAACCTTACCAGGCAGAGTGTCAAGATAGGGTTTTCGTGATTGAAGAGCAAGCGGTGCGCGCGAGCCTGCGGGCACGGCTCTATCGACACCTGTCAGCGTCGGCCGAGCCCGCCTTTGACGTCTCGGCCTCGGAGCAACGATGCTCGCGTGAGGTGTGCCACGTGGCACACCTGTGGACGCGCTTTGGCGCGCCGTGATCGGGGAGTCGCCACCACCCTCCCCGACCTCGATCATCACGGCCTCGTCCTCAGACCACCATTTTCGCGCGAGCGCAGAGGTGAGGTTGCTCGGGGCCTTCCTGAGTTTTCCGGAGGCGAGCGATGAATGGTAACGATTGGGCTTACGCGACGATCGCGACGGCGGGGCTACCGCTGGACGCTGTCGGGCGGGCCAGGACCATCGTGGAACAGCTTGGCGGAATCTGACGACACACCCGGGGCGAGTGCCGATGCCCTGCGCACAACGACGCCTGTCGGTGCGCCTCGGTGACCGCGCCATTCTCTTCCATTGCATCGCCAGCTGTCCCCGCCACCGACGTGATGAAGGCCCTCCAGCGCATGAAGCTGCATGACCGCGGCATTCCTTTTGATCGTATATTCCTCTGCGCAGCCGGGTTGGACACAGTAGGAGGCCAAAGTGCGGACCGAACTATGTCGTTGCGAGATAGAGGGTTACCCTATTTTGCCTGCCGGATCACTATACGCGAGCAGTCGAAGTGCATTGAAGACCACTAGCAGCGTCGATCCCTCGTGTACCGCGACGGCCGGGCCAATGCCGAGACCGAGGATCGTAGCAGGAACGAGGAGCGCAACGATCCCGAGGCTGACGAAGACATTTTGCCGTATGATTCCGCGTGTCTGCCGGCTTAGTCCTACCGCGAACGGCAGGTGCGCGAGATCGTCGGCCATCAACGCTACATCGGCCGTCTCCAGTGCGACGTCTGAGCCAGCAGCGCCCATTGCGATGCCCACCGTCGCGTTTGCCATCGCTGGCGCGTCGTTGACGCCGTCGCCCACCATCGCGACCTTGTCTGTTTCCGCCATCTTCTTGATCGATGCGACCTTATCCTCAGGCATGAGGTCACCCCAGGCTTCATCCAGACCGACATCTCTGGCGATCGCCTCCGCGACCTTCTGATGATCGCCAGAGATCATAATCATTCGGGTGATCCCCATGCCACGCAGACGCTCCAACGCCGCCTTGGCCTCGCCACGCGGCGTGTCCAGCAACCCAATCGCACCAAGATCGCGATCGCCCTTCCTGACCACCATCGTCGTGCGACCGTTCTCACGCAGCTCTGCGACCGCGGCAGTTGCCGCCGTTCCCAGCGCGGGAATACCCTCTGCACCGAACATCTCTACCTTGCCGATCCACACCGTCTCGCCATCGACGGTCGCGACGACACCGCGACCAATAAGGCTCTTCAGGTCAGTCGCAGGCGGTATCGCGCTGTTACCAAGCCTGGCCCGTCCGTCCTTGACGATCGCCTGTGCGAGCGGATGATCGCTCAGGCCTTCAACAGCGACGGCAACCGCCAAAAGATCAGCTTCGCTCACCCCATCGACCGGCACCACGTCGGTGATACGAGGGCGACCTTCAGTCAGCGTCCCCGTCTTGTCGAACGCTATAGCTTTCAACGAGCCGAGGTTCTCCAGCGCAGCGCCACCCTTGACCAGCACGCCGCCCCGCGCTGCACGGGCTACTCCGGACAGAACGGCGCTTGGCGTTGCGATAGCCAGCGCACATGGGCTTGCCGCGACCAGCACCGCCATCGCCCGATAGAAACTGTCGCGGAACGGCTCGTCCACCACCACCCAGGCGAAGAGCAGCAGGACGGTGAGAATCAACACGGCCGGGACGAAGATGCGCTCGAACCGGTCGGTAAAACGCTGCGTCGGCGATTTCTGCGTCTCTGCCTCGCTGACCATTTTCACCACCTTGGCGAGCGTGCTTTCGCTCGATCGGCGTGTCACCTCGATCTCGATCGCGGCACCTCCGTTGATCGTGCCTGCGAAGACTCGCGAGGCAGCATCGACGCTATCTGGCTTCGCGCGGGCCGATGCGACATCGGCTACGGGTGCCTTGTCGACAGGAATGCTCTCGCCGGTCACCGGCGCCTGGTTGATTGCGCTCGTGCCCTTGATGACAAACCCATCGGCAGGGAGGCGCTCGTTCGGACGGACGATCGCGATGTCGCCAACCTTTAATTGCTCGGCCGGGATCTCCAGGGTTTGCCCGTCGCGCCGTACCGCAGCAGTTTCAGGCGCGAGTTTGGCCAATGCCTCGATTGCGCGTTTAGCGCGGCCCATCGCGTAATGTTCGAGGGCATGGCCGATGCTGAAGAGGAACAGCAGCAGCGCACCTTCCGCCCATGCACCCAAGGCAGCCGCGCCGGCTGCCGCAACGAGCATCAGTGTATCAATTTCAAACTTTTTAAGCTTCAGGTTGTCGACCGCCTCGCGCAGCGTGAAGAACCCGCCGAAGCCGTAGGCCGCGATGTAGAGGGCAGTCAGAAGCCAACCCGGCGCGCCGGCCACCAGCTTTTCAATGGCAAAGCCGATCCCCAGCATTGCGCCACAGGCGAGCGCAAAGATTAGTTCGGTGTTCGGCCCCAGGAAGTCTGCATGGGAATGGTCATGCCCGTCACCCGGGCCATGTTTCTCCCCGGCAGCATGACCGCCGGGTCCATGATCCTTCCCGGCATGATCGTCGGTAACGAGCTGCTTGGATCGCTTGAGACCCAGACCGGTAAGCGCGTCTACGATCGCGCTTTCGCTGATTAGCTCACGGTCGAACTCGACCCGTACCGCGCCGGCCGAACTTGCGTCCGCCTGCAGGACGCCGGGGATCGCGCAAAGCGTCTCCCCCACCGTCCGGGCGCGGCGTTCGTGGCCGATCCCCTTTACCTCCCAGGCGGCGTGGCCGTACCGCCCGCTGATCTCCGCACCCGCCGCGCGGACGATCTCGCGGACGCGCGGCAGCGGCAGCGCTGCAGGATCGAAATGGATGCAGAGTTTGGCCGGAGCGTTCTCCGCCGCTGGCAGAACATGCACGCGGTCGACGCCCGGCTTGGCGCTCAGCGTCGAGACGAGCCGGCCGACGCAGGCGTCCGCCTCGTCCGGCACTTCGGGAAGCAATACAGGTATGTCGAGTTCAAGTTTGTCGGTCATGCGGTCTTGTCCTCGTCAATTTTGCCTTCGGCGCGGGCGTCGCGCAGGATTTCGATGCCACCCTTGATCGCGATCAGCGCTGTTGCGACCCCAACCACGAGGTCGGGCCAGTTGGTCCCGAGCCAAAGGACAAGCGCGCCGGCTATCAGGATGCCGCCATTCGAAATAAAATCGTTGAAGCTGAACGTTGTCGCAGCTCGCAGATTGACGTCAGGCTGCTTGATCCGTTGCAGAAGCCGCAGGCAGATGTAGTTCACGACGCCGGCGACGGCCGACATGACCATCATCGTCGGACCGATCGGCTCGCTACCTTGGATATAGCGACGACCGACGTCGAAAAGGATGCCGACAGCAAAGAGCAGCAGCATCACGCCCGAAGCCGTGGCCGCGCGGGTCTTCCAGATCGGTCCGTGGCTTAGCGCCACGAGGCTGAGGGCGTAGACCGCCGTGTCGGATAGGTTGTCGACACCATTGGCGATAAGGGCACTAGAGTCACCGACTAGCCCAGTGACAAAGAACCCAGCGGCAATCGCTGCGTTGGGCAACAGCACGATCCAAAGCGTGCGGCGCTCGTCGGGTGCCTTCCCGCTAAATGAAGCAGTCACAGCGCTATCTCGTCAACAAATCGCGGTACTACGGCATCTTCAGTCCGGGCGTGACTAGTCATTGTCGCGTTGCTTTCCTGCAGACGACTGAACGCTGGCCTCCTGTGTCGATCTTAAGTTCGTTGCCCGAGAAGGTCGCACTTTGGGCGTGGCCAAGATATTGGAGTCCTTGCGAAGGCGCGGTGAGGACGATCGGCGCTGCGCGAGCGTCGCTCCGCAACTCCACCGTCAAACCTTGATCTTTGAAGTCGATCAGGAGCGTCCGATTGTCATCGCACCGATAAGGGTGGCGACCGGGTGCGCCGCTGGCAACACCGCTGTCGCTGGCGTGAATTTCCTGCTCGGTTGGCGGCCCCTTCCGGGGCTGCTCGGAGCAGCCGGACACAACCAGCATGGCGCCCACGTTCATCCAAACGCGGAGCAGCGGTGCTTTGAGGGTCATCACGTTGTCGATTTTCGTCATCTGTGCACCTCCTCTCCGGATAAGCGATCACGCAGGCTGCGGCACCGGAGCGGCTCCCTCCGGCTCGTCGACCTTGATCGCCTGGCTCCCGAACCGTGCGTAGAGCGTCGGCAGCACGAACAGCGTCAGCAACGTCGCCGAGATGAGGCCGCCGATGACGACAGTCGCGAGCGGCTTTTGCACTTCAGCACCGGCACCGCTTCCAAACGCCATCGGCACGAAACCGAGGCTGGCGACAAGCGCCGTCATGACGACGGGGCGAAGCCGTTGGAAGGCACCCACCTGCGCCGCTTCTGCCCGCGCCATCCCCGAGCGCATCAGGTCGTGGATCGACGACACCATGACGAGGCCGTTGAGCACCGCGATGCCCGACAGCGCGATGAAACCCACCGCCGCAGAGATCGAGAAGTCCATGCCCCGCACGAAGAGCAGCAGCACGCCACCCACCAGCGCGAACGGTACGCCGGTGAAGACGATGGCGGCATCGCGCACCGATCCCAATGCCCCGTAAAGCAACAGCAGGATCAAGACGAAGCACGCCGGGATGACAAGCTGAAGCCGCTGACTCGCGGACTCCAGGTTCTCGAACTGGCCACCCCATTCGAGGTAATTGCCTGCCGGGAGGCGCACCCCGCTGGCCACCGCAGCCTGTGCATCCGTCACGACGCTGCCGACGTCCCGTCCGCGCACGTTCGCCTGGACGACGACGCGACGTTTGCCGTTTTCACGGCTGATCTGGTTCGGCCCGTCGACAACGCCGATGTCCGCGACGCTGGACAGCGGTACGTAGCCGCCGCTGGCGATCGGCACCTGCACCTGTTCGAGCAATCCTAGATCGCCTCGTTCGGCATCCGACAGGCGGATGACGACCGGGAAACGCCGATCGCCCTCAAAGATCATGCCTGATTCCCGCCCGCCGATGGTGGCGGTGATGGTGTCCTGCACGTCCTGAGCGGTGACGCCGACCCGTGCCATCGCATCGCGGTTGACGCGAATATCGAGCATGGGGAGGCCCGTCGTTTGCTCTACCTTCACGTCCGCCGCGCCTTCTGTCTTGCGCAGAATGCCGGCGATCTGTTCCGCTGTGCGGTTCATGCTGACAAAGTCGTCTCCGAATACCTTGACCGCGATGTCGCCGCGCACGCCGGCGATCAGCTCGTTGAACCGCATCTGAATGGGTTGGGTAATCTCATAGGCATTGCCGGGGAACTGGCCGAGCTTGCCTTCCAACCGCTCCACCAACGCCGCCTTTTCCAGTTTCGGATCGGGCCATTGGTCGCGGGGCTTCAGGATGACGAACATGTCGGTTGCGTTTGGCGGCATCGGGTCGGAGGCGAGTTCGGCCGTGCCCGTTTTGGAAAAGACGAACCGGACCTCTGGTTGCTTCGCCACCATCCGTTCGATCGGCACCTGCATCGCCTGGCTTTGCTGAACCGACGTCGCGGGTATGCGCAGCGACTGGATAAGCAGGTCGCCTTCGTCGAGCTGGGGGAGGAACACCTGCCCCAACGTCGTGAAAGCCAGCGCCGCTGCAACGAGACTGATGACGCTCGCCCCGATCGTAATCGAGGGTCGCTTCATCGCCTTGTCCAGACCCGGTTCGTAACGTGCCTTCAGCCAGGCGATGATCCGACCGTCCTTCTCCTCAACCTTCTTCGACAGCCAGATGGCTATCGCGGCAGGCACGAACGTCAGCGACAGCACGAAGGCGAAGAGCAGCGCGATGATGACGGTGAGCGCCATCGGCACGAATGTTTTGCCTTCCACGCCGGTGAGCGTGAGCAGCGGCACATAGACGAGGATAATGATCGCCTGTCCGTAGACCGAAGGGCGGATCATCTCGCGCGCCGCGGCCGCCACCGATGCCAGTCGCTCCTTTACCGTCAGCAGCCGCCCTTCATGATGCTGTTGCTCAGCTAGACGCCTGAGCGCGTTTTCGACGATGATCACCGCACCATCGACGATCAGGCCAAAGTCAAGCGCGCCAAGGCTCATGAGGTTCGCCGACACGCCGAGGCGTAGCATCCCGAAGCCGGTCAGCATCATCGTGACGGGAATGACCGCCGCGGCAATCAGCGCCGCGCGGAAGTTGCCGAGCAGCAGGAACAGCACGACCACAACGAGCAGCGCGCCCTCGCTAAGGTTCTTTGCGACCGTCTTGATCGTCGAGTTGACCAGCGCGGTGCGGTCCAGCACCGGCTGCACCACCACGTCAGGCGGCAGCGAGGCGTTGATCTCCTTCAGGCGACCGGCGACCGCAGTCGCGACGTTGCGGCTATTTTCGCCGATCCGCATGACTGCGGTGCCGACAACGACTTCGGTGCCGTTCTCCGACGCCGAGCCCATCCGGATTGCCTGCCCCGTGCGGACGCTGGCAACCTGATCGAGCGTGATAGGCACGCCCTCGCGGGTTGCGACGACGGTGCGTGCAAGTTCGTTTGCATTGCGGACCAGTGCGTCGGAACGAACCGCTAGACCCTCGCCATTGCGATTGACGAAGCCGCCGCCCACGCTCGTATTGTTGCGTTCCAGGGCGGTACCGAGATCGGTCAGCGTAATCTTGAGTGACGCAAGCTTCTGCACGTCGGGAACGACAAGATACTGCTTGGAGTAGCCGCCGATCGAGTCGACGCCGGCAAGGCCGGGCGTGTTCTTGAGCAGTGGTGTTACGATCCAGTCCTGCGCAGTGCGCAGATACGTCGCCTTGTCCTCCTCGCTGGTCAGCCGTTCGCCTTCGGGCGTGATGTAGCTGCCATCGGGCTGCTGTCCTGGTTCGCCAGGTCGGTGCTTGTCATCTTTGCGGTGATCGAGTCGGACGGTCCACATCAAGACCTCGCCCAGCCCGGTCGCGATCGGACCCATTTCAGGGTTCACCCCATCGGGAAGGCTCTCCGCAACGCCCTGCAACCGCTCGCCAACCTGTTGGCGGGCAAAGTAAATGTCGGTGGACTCGTCGAAGACCGCGGTAATCTGCGCGAAGCCGTTCCGGCTCAACGAGCGAGTATTATCGAGGCCCGGAATGCCAGCAAGCGCCGTTTCGATCGGGAACGACACCTGCTTCTCGACCAATTCGGGCGAAAGTGCCGACGCCCGGACGTTTATCTGCACCTGATTGTTCGTGATGTCTGGCACCGCGTCGATTGGGAGCCGGTAAAGGGACCACCCACCGATGACGGCGGCGATGGCGGTGAGGAGCAGGACGAGCCAGCGCTTCTCGACCGCCCATGTGACGATGCGAGCGATCATGACATCAATCCTCGTGCGCCGCTTCGCCCTTGCCGAGTTCGGCCTTGAGCGTGAAGCTGCCGGTAGTGGCGATCTGCTCCTGACCAGTGAGGCCGGAGCGGACAATGACGGTATCGCCGGCAGCATCGCCAAGCGTGACCGGGGTTGCCTGGAAACCCTTGGGCGTGCGGACGAACACGACCGACTTGCCTTCAACCGTCTGGACGGCTGTCGTCGGCACGCGGACGGCCGAGCTTCCGCCGCTTCCGCTTAGCTGCACCGAGGCCCTGACGGGCTCGCCGACACGCCACTGGCCGCCGCGATTGTCGAGTGTAGCGATGACCGGGACCTGCCGTGTCTCCGGATCAAGCGCCGGCGACACGAAGCTGATGCGCGCACTCGTCTGTCGCCCAGACGCCGTGACCATTACCACATTTCCGGGCCGGACCCGTCCGGCATCTTCAGGCTTCAGGTTGAAGGCAAGCGATACCCGGCTGAGGTTCGCGATGCGGTAGAGTTCGGAGTCGGCTGCAACGGTCTGCCCCAGCACGACGGGCCGAGCGATAACCTGGCCGGCAATGGGGGCGACGATGCCGAGCCGGTTGAGCCCTCCCCCGCCGCCGCCCGCCGCCGACACCTGGCTTTGTGCTTGACGGTAAGCGATGCTGGCCTCGATCGACGCGGTGCGCGCTGCAATCAAATCTTGTTCGGGTGAGACGCGTTGGGCGAACAGCCGCTGCTCGCGCGACAAGTTCGAGTTGGCGAGCTTTAGTCGGGCACGCGATGCCTCGACCTCGCCCTTGAGCTGCGCCGCTTCCCGGCTTTCGATAATCGCGATCGTCTGCCCGCGTCCGACCGACTGGCCGAGGTTGCGGGTCAACGCCACGACTCGCCCGCCGATTGCAGCCGAGACGACCTGTGTCCCCTGCGGATCGCCTTCGATCGTTGCCGGCAGCTCGATCGTGCCGGCACCGCCCGTGATAGGGCGGCCGATCTGGACGCCGGCGGCAGCAATCTGGTCAGGCGAGAGCGTCACGACACCCTCGTCAGCATGCGCGGCCTCGCCGCCGGCTTCGGCACCGGCCTTGGTTTCAGTGGTTTCGGCCGCATTGCCGCCCTCGGGGCTGCTACCGCAGGCGGCGAGCAACAGGGCGAGGCCGAGCGGCAGAACGCCGCCCGTCAGGATGGTCTTCATCGGTCGGTTCCCCCGGGATTGGTAGTAGGCGCGGGGGCGGTCAGTCGCTCCAGCCGCGCACGGGCATTCTGATAGCTGGCGAGCGCTTCGATCGCGGCGATGCGCGTCTCAGCGAGCGTGCGTTCGGCATCGAGCAGGTCGAGCTGGCCGAACTTTCCTTCACGATAGCCGATCCGTGCGATTCGGGCCGCCTCCTGCGCTGCAGCCAGCGCCGGACCGGCCGCAGCGCGTGCCGTGGTCGCGGCGTTCGCTGCCTCCGCTTGTGCGTCCGTAATCGCTTGCTCGACGTCGAGCGCCGTCACGCGGCGCACCGCTTCCGCCCGTGTCCGCTCTGCGGTCGCCTGCGCGATGGCAGCGCGGCCATTGTTGAACACCGGGATCGGAATGGAGATCGAGAACACTGCCGCGGTGTCGTTCGTCGCTTCCAGCCGTCGCAATGCCGGTCCGACGTTGATGTCCGGCACCCGATTGGCGCGGGCGAGCCTGATGCCGGCATCGGCAATCGCGAGGTCGGCGTCTGCTGCCGCCAACGCCAGCGTCCCTGCCGTCTGCGCCGGGGCCATCGGGCCAAAGGTCGATGCGGGAAGTCGATCGAGGAGCCCGACGTCCAAGGGGTCGGTTCCGGCTGAGGGCGGAATGACACCCTAAGCGCCGGCGTCCTTGGGCCAAAGGTACTCGCCAGTGAGGAGGATGTGTGCCCATCCGAGCGGCGAAATATGGGCGAGAAGATGGTCGGG
>Ga0308009_10000178_pt1 | contig 54652 bp, 45 predicted proteins | sample Neamet127_FD_203134 | JGI IMG/M metagenome (GOLD analysis project Ga0308009, IMG submission 203134) | Marine microbial communities from water near the shore, Antarctic Ocean - #127 | ecosystem: Environmental > Aquatic > Marine > Unclassified | place: Southern Ocean | collected 2014-07-24 | reverse complement strand
CAAACGGTAATGATCGACACCGGCACGAAACCCTCCCCCCCGGACCCCCCACCCGGAAGCTGACCTCACACCGATGCGCCCTATGGCCCGGCAGTTATCAGGCTGGCCTCCGCCAGCTCTTGGGTCAACGCTACGGCCAGCCTGATAACTGCCTACCGTGGGCGTCCATCGCCGACCTTACTGCAATGTTGCGGGCGGCACAGACTGTCCAGATAACGCACAGAGTTCCTCGAAAGCGTAGGCGTCATCGCCGAACCGCTTGCCGAACTCCCGGTCGAGCCGGTCGGGATGGCCGCTCCAATGACCTGCCTCGTGCGCCAGCGTGGAAGCGAAAAAGGCGCGGGTAGAAAACAGCTCGACCGGCGGCATCGTGATGCTGTCCGCGATACAATCGTAGAAGGCGCGATCGCCGCGTATGTGGACCGTGGCCGGCAAAGCATCGATGAAGCGCTGCGCGCGATCGGGCAGTTCGTCGGCGGGCGGCACCGCGCTGACGGGACTCGGATAGATGTCGGCCGAGAGCCCGTCGATTTGGTCGCAATTGAACACTGCGTAGGAGCGCAACACACGGCGCATCTCGTCCGAGCTGTCACCGGTGACGGGCGATTCCACGGTCTTGCTGTAGGATTTGTAGAAGATGGCGATCTGCGAGCGTTCGCCCTCGCGGACCTGGCCGCCAAGTGCCTGCGCCTGCTTGTACGTCATCCAGGTGCGCGAGTTGTAGCCGGCGCCCTCGGCGCAGAGCCACAGCCAGAAGCAGTTGATACCCTTGTACGGGTCGCCGGTCGCCCGCAGCGGACGACCGCCGAGGCCCGGGCGCCATGGCTTGACCCATGGGCGCACGCCGGACTCGAGCTTGTCGATGATGGTGTTGGTGATGATGTCTGCAGGCGACAGTTTGTCGGTGGTCTTGGCCACGGCATGTTCTCCTGATGTCGAGTGAGGCGAACCCGCGTCAGCATCCTCTCCTCTGGGAGAGGGCGGCGCGGGGTCACAAAAGAGGGGCGACACTCCGCGAAGAGTGCCGCCCCAGTCGCCTCGAACTGCGGTAGAGAGGGCTAGGCCGCCTCGCTCAGATCCTGGTCGTCGTCCTGATCGCCGGCGCGATCGTCGGGCTCGAGATCGGCATCAACGTCGCCGATGTCGGTATCCTCGTCCTCGGCGGGATCGTTCCCGTCATCGCCATCGACGAAGCTGGAGCGCAGCGCCGTCTTGGCCGGTTTCTCGACAGCGTCGAACCGCATCGCGTCGGGCAACCAGGCGGTCGCCTTCTCGCGGATCTCAGCCTCGACGATGCCCTGGCCGTTGCACAGCGACGCGCACGTCGCGGCAAGGTCGCCCTTCTTGGCGTCCTTGTAGCGGCCGCGCAGGATCGGCCCGCCAATCTCCTCGAGCGCATCGAGCATGATGCCCTTCTTCACCCGGCCGAAGAAGTTTTCGGCGGTGGGCCGCCACCAATGTGCAACCTGGATGTCGAGCGTGCGACCGAGATGGTCGTGGAAGGCGTTTTGGCGGTAGCCCTCGGCGACGTTAAGGGTCGGCTCCAGCGTGCGCGCGATCGAGAAGGCGACCCAGGCGCCCCGGGCCTCGTCGTCGAGCGCCCGGAAGGCGTCAAAGCGCTCGGTCATCGTCGTGTGACCCGCCCAGCTCGTGTCGAGCCGCTGGCGCTGATCGTCGATGGTCTGCGACGCCATGGAGCCTTCGTCCCGGAACCCGAAGATCGGGAAGCCCGCGGCGCTCGACTTCAGCGTCGAGTGGTTGGGAACATGGTGCTGCTCGAACACCACGTTCTGCGCCATCAGGAAGATGGTCAGGTCGAGCGCCATCGCCGGATCGCTGGCGATGTGGGCGACGAGGATCTGGCGGCGCTGGGTTGCCAGTTCATCGATCAGCGTAGCGCTGAGCTTCGAACCCTGCTCGGCGTCGCCGGCGGCGCCTTCGCCGGTTTCTCCGCCCGTCGTCGTGGGCGGGGCGTTGGGATCCACGACCGGCTTCTCGCTGAACAGGCGGGTGTGAACGCGGGGTTCGCCATCACCGCCGATATAGACGAACGTCCCGATCTGCGCCTTCAGCGCCGGATCAATCTCGTGACGGGCGTCGTCGATCGTTTCCAGCTCACGCTCGATCGCGTCGATGCGATCGTTCGCCGCCTGCGCCTCGGGAGTGCCATCGGCCAGCACGGATTCGAGCTGCTCGACAAGCTGGTCGTTCTCGGCCGACAGCGTTTCCACGCGCGTCTGCTCGTCCTCGGTGAGGGCGCGGGCAGGGGCATGAAACTCATGAAGCTGGCGCTCGAGGTCATAGGGGACGTGGGTGGCCGCGATCGGCGTGACGAACGCGAGACCTTCGGCTTGCGCAAGTTCGACCGCGGCCGCTTCCAGCTTCTTGGCGGCGAGCGTCTCGATCAAGTCGACGTCGATCCAGTTTTCGTCGCCTTCCGTGGCGAACAGGTCGCCTTCGATGCGACCGCCTGCGGCGAGATAGGCGTCGCGACCGACGAACCGGGCCTTGGCATCGTTCGCTTTGACCGTGCCGTTGAGGATGGCGCGACGGATGTTGTCGGGCGTGTCCCCATAATAGGACGTGCTCATCTGCGCGAACACGCGCGCCTGCCGGTCGATGTCGCTGGTAACGGCGTATGCCTGCGCCACGCCGAGGGTGATTTCGCCGGCGGCAAGCGCCTCGAAGACGCAAGGCGCCAGCTCGGCGAGGCGCACGCGCTGTTCGACGAAGCGGGTGGTCACGCCCTGACGCTTGGCGACGTCCTCGGCGTTCATCCCCTTCTGGATCAGGAAATTGAACGCGGTGCATTCATCGGCCGGGTTCATAGGTACACGCTGGAAGTTTTCTGCCAGACTCGCCTCGACTGCGTTGTCATCGTCGGTGAGAACGAGGACAGGCACGGTATGATCGACGGGGAGGGTGCCCTGCTCGATCAGGAGTTGAAGCGCGCGCAGGCGACGCCCGCCCGCCTTCACAGTGAAATGTCCCGTCTTCTTAAGCGGCGTGACGATCAGGTTCTGCAACAGCCCCTGGGCTGCGATATTGGCGGCGAGGGTCTCGATGCCGGCTTCACGGTTGGATTTGCGGACATTGTCCTTCGACAGCGAAAGGTTCTTGACCTTCACGGACTGGATCATCGGTCATACTCCATCTGGGATAAGCGCGCCGTTGTCCGACGGTCACGCAAGCCTGCTCATCAGGCTCAAAAAGCCGAAGGCTCCCTCCCCTCCCTTCGATCGAGCGGGGAGGAAGTCCTTGGTTCGTCAGGCGGTGATGCGGTCGATCACGGCTGCGGCGCTGGCCACGGGAACGAACATCCGCGTCTTGTGCTGGATGATGTCGGTGAAGCACCCTGCGGCCTTCAGCTCAGGCAGCCGCGTGTGCGGCCAATCGAGCAGTTCGAGGCGCTGCTGACCGGCGACCAGGCTGCGCTTCAGCCGGTACGCGCCGACGCTCGAGATCTCGCCCGTCGTCATGACGTGCTCGGCCGTCTCTTCACCCGACACCGTGATCGTCGCGGCGATCCCGAAGGCGTCCGCAAGTTTCGAGACAAGCGGCGCGGGGACGATGCGACCGAGGAAGGACTGCCCGTCCTCGGTGTTCAGGCGCCAGACCTGGACGTGATCGTCGGGCAGCCGGTCCCAAACGGGAAGGAGAAGCCCGGTGACGAGGTAGAGCGTGCTGGTGCGAATCTTGCCCTGCATCTCCTCGACCTCGGCTTGCCACAATGCCGAGAATTCCTCCTCGGTCGTCTCCTCCCACATCGTTTCGAGGAGAAGATCCTGGCGCATCCGCTCGGTGCGCGTGGGTCGGACGAGCTCGTAGCGGCGTACGATCTCGCCATCGTCGTCGGTCAGCGAATAGGTGCTGCACCGGATCGCGGCCTTGCCCGACTTGCGATTGACGATCGGGCGCGAGTCGTCGCCGAGCATCCGTAACGCGCGATCGAGTGGGACCGGCTTGTAGCGCTCCTCGGTTTCGAGCCGGAGGATCTCGGTCTCGGCGCCGCTGGTCTGGTCGCGCCGGATGACGGTGCGATCGAGGATGGTGATGCGCTCGGCACTGATGCTCTCCACGCCGAGATCGAGCGTGCCAGCTTCCCGGGCAGCTTCGATCCGGGCCTCGATCAGGCCAAGATATTCGTCGAAGATCGCGTTCTGGAGCGCGATGCGAAGCGCGAGTATCCGGTTGAGCCAGCGCTGGATGGGCGGCAGGTCTTCCTTGAGGCCGCCGCCTTCGCCTTCCAGCTCCAGGCCGGTGAGCTTCTGGAACTGGTCGAGCGTGGTCGAGCGCAGCTTGCCATCGGCGAGCAGGCGGAACCAGGTTTCCAGCGACTCCTTGGCGTAATCGCTTTCCAGATTGTCGCGCGGATCGAACAGGCCCTGTCCGCCCGTCTGGCGCTGGCCGCGGGTGAGCGCACCCAGGCTGTCGAGCCGGCGCGCGATCGTCGAGATGAAGCGGCGTTCGCCCCGGCAGTCGGTCGACACCGGCCGGAACAGGGGCGCGGTCGCCTGATGTGTGCGGTGTGTGCGGCCGAGGCCCTGAATGGCGGCGTCAGCCCGCCAACCGGGCTCGAGGAGATAGTGGTTGCGGCGCGACTGGTTCTCGGCGGTGAGGCTCGCATGGTAGCTGCGGCCGGTACCGCCGGCATCGGAGAAGATCAGAATCTTCTTGGCGCCGCGCATGAAGGCGTCGGTTTCGGCAAGGTTGGTGCGGGATGAGCGGCTTTCGACGCGCTGGCGGCCGTGCGCGTCCATGATGACACGCCGGGTACGCCCCGTCACCTCGGCCACGGCGTCCGTCCCGAAATGGCCGATGACATGATCAAGGGCGGAGCCGACGACGGGCAGGGCACAGAGTTGCTCGAGCAGATTGTCGCGCATCTCCAGTGCTTCCTGACTGAACACCGGGCGGCCATCCTCGTCGGACATCGGCTCGGAGCGGGTCTTGCCGGTATCATCCACATAGGTCTTCATCTGCCGCACCGGGAAGGCGGCCGTCAGATAGGACATGACGAACTCACGCGGCGAAAGCTCGATGTCGAGAGTGGCGCGCTCTTCGACGCTGAGTGCGGCGAGTGCCCGGTTGAGCATCGCCTCGGACGTGGAAACGAGCTGGATGACGACGCTCTCGCCGCGCGCCAGGTCGGCGTGCATCGCCGGGATAAGCGAGGGCAGCTTCATGCCGATCAGAAGCTGACAGAAGAAGCGCTGTTTGGTGGACTCGAAGATCGACAGTGCGGCAGCCTTGGCGCCGCTATTATAGGTATCGTTGGAGAAGCTGTCCGTGACGCGGGTGGCGTCGAGCGCGGCGCGCAAATTGGCATGAATGATCGCCCATGCGTCCGCATAAGCGTCATAGACCTCGATCTGGTCGGGGGTGAGGCGGTGTTTGAGGATGTCGTACTCGACACCCGCGAAACTGAGCGCACGGGCGACATAAAGGCCCTGCATCTTCAGATCGCGCGCAATCAGCTCCATTGCCGCGATACCGCCACGGCGCAGGCTGTCGACGAACGTGCGGCGATCGGCAAACGCCGTCCCCGGTCCCCACAGGCCGAGCCGAGTGGCATAGGCCAAATTGTTGACGTCCGACGCGCCGGTCGCGGAGACGTAGAGGACGCGGGCGCGGGGCAGAAGGTTCTGCAGGCGGACGCCCGCGATGCCCTGGTCGGAGCCGTCCTTGGTGCCGAAGCGGCCTTCGCCGCCCGCGACACCGGCCATCTCGTGCGCCTCGTCGAACACGACCATGCCGTCATAATCGTCGCCGACCCATTCGAGGATCTGCTGGAGCCGCGTGCCCTTGTCCCCGCGATTGGAGCGCAGCGTCGCATAGGTCAGGAAGAGGACGCCTTCGGCTGCGCCGACGGGTATACCGAGTTTCCACTGGTTGAGATGCTGGATGTCGAGCGCGAGACCGCCGACCGCAGTCCAGTCACGACGCGCATCCTCGAGCAGCGTCTCGGTCTTGGAGATCCAGATATGCTTGCGGCGTCCGCGAAGCCATTGATCGAGGATGATGGCGGCAACCTGGCGGCCCTTGCCAGCGCCGGTGCCGTCGCCGAGGAAGAAGCCGGTCCGATAGGGGCGACCTTCCTCATCGGGCGTGAGCGACAGGCCCTCTTCGACGGGCTTGAACAGGCCGGGGATGTCGCGCTCGAAGGCGTCGCCAGCGTAGATCAGCGTTTCGAGCTGAGCGTCTGAGAGCACCTTGCTGTCGATGACCTGCGTCGGGAGCCGAGGGACGTAGGATGGCCGGGGCGCGGTGATCGATCCCATCGCGATCGATTCCACCAGCGCGGTCGGATGCGCGCACGAGCAGGGGATCGCGACGCGGCTCGGCCGATAGGGCAGGTAGACACCGACGGCCTCCCCCGTCGACACGGGCTCGGCGAAGACGGTGTAAGTGATGTCGACCGCGGAGAGCGACTGCGCGACCTTGGGCGAAGGCGCCGTTAGGCGCGGTTTGTTGGCGAGACCGCCTAGCAGCGATCCACGCGCGCTCGGGCGCGCGAGGTGCTGCACCGACGGCACCCTGACAGGCGCGGTCGGCGCGGTGATGGCCGCGAGAGCCTCGGCGAGCGAACCGGATCGGATCAGCTCGGCATGATCCCCGGTACCCTTTTCGAGCACCATGATCTTCACGGTCTGGCTAGTGCCATGCTTCGCGTAGGCGTTTCCGGGCAGCTCGAGGTGCAATGTCAAAGCACACCCCTCGATCGCCTTGGACCAGGCGCGGCTCGATGTATCGACGCGATCAGGGAAGATGGCGGCGCAGCGGCCTCCCGGCGGGAGCCGCATGAGAGCGGCACGCAGGTGGCGGAACGCGGCGAGCGGGTCGGCATGGCGGCCAATGCTGCGCGAGAAGGGCGGGTTGACGAGAACGGCGGTTGGGCTGATCGATCGCGGCAGCAGATCGTGGATCAATTCACCGTCGTGCCGGCTCACCGGGAACCCAGGGAAGGCGGCTTCGAGCATCCCGGCTCGTGCTGGATCGAGCTCGTTGAGGATGAGGCGAGCGCCGATGCGCCGCGCAAAGACAGCAAGAAGGCCGGTGCCGGCAGAGGGCTCCAACATCACATCGGTAGAGGCGATGCGGGCGGCGAGCGTCGCGAGGTAGGCGATCGGCACGGGTGTGGAGAATTGCTGGAGTGCGATCTGCTCCTCGCTGCGCACCGTGTGCGTCGGGAGACCGGCAACCAGATCCGTCAGTGCCGCTAAGCAGGTGAGGGGGGCCGTAGGCAGGTCGGCTCCCTCAAGGTACAATACTTGAGCGAGTTCGAGCATGTCGTAAGCGTCGCGGAGCGACCAGCGTCCGTCGGCGGACGAGCAGCCATAGGCCGTTTCCATGACCCACAGCAGCGTCTCGCGTGTGAGTGAGCCATTCCTGGCAATGGTGTCCGCTACCGCCCTGGCGGCGGTGATCGAAGGTTCGGTAAAATCGAGTTCAAGGGCTGAGGCTGAGGTGCGCATCGAGGTGCTCCGTTCTGTCGCCCGGTGCTCATCACCGGATCAACAGGCCGAAGGCTCCCTCTCCTCTACGTCATGGCCGATCGGCGGCGGCGTCGGTGCGCTGAAGGCGGGCTCTCCAGGCGTCGTTCCAGTCATCGTGATGCTGTGGCAGACGGGGGATGAGCTCGCGACCATTGGCGGTGAGGTGGTCCCGCGCTTTTTCCAGCAGGCGTTCGGCAGCTCGGCCGCGATCGGCATAGACGATCACACGCCGGACCCTCTCCGGGATCGCGACGAATGCCAGGCGCTCGACACCGCCCAACGCCCATGTCGGCGTACCGAACCATTCCATCGCGGAGAGAGCGTCCTCAATCCCTTCGGCGAGACCTAGTTCGTCGGTGGCGGGGGCGAGCCGGATCGCCGCGGAGCCGATCAGTCCAAGCGACACCTTGGGTTTGGGGATGGGCTTGCGCAGCACGTCTTCTGGATCGAGAAAGGTCCGCTGGACGGCCGTCACGCCTATGTCGTTTTCGGCTGCGGCGATCATAGCCGGCATTATCCGTTTAGTCGGACCGGAGCCGAGAATGGTCGCAGGGTTGAAGCGCAGCGCCTTGGAGTATGGAGGAGACAGGCCGCGCGCGAGGAGATATTCCTCGGCGAGCGTGCCGGCGATAGGAACACTGGCCTTCCACAGTCGCACGGCTAGGGCGCCCATGTCGCGCTTGGACTTTACCTCGGGCATTTCCACCGCGGAGCGGTCATGAAGCTTATTGCGCTCGAGCGCCTTCATCACCTCGACGGGAGTACAACCGGCGAAGCAGTGAAAGAGAATGGCGGTGTTGCCCAGACGGACCGACAAGCTCGGCGAGCTGTCATCATGAGCGGGACAGAGACATTCACCACGGGCGCCGCGCCAGATCCCGCCGAGCTTTTCGACGATGTTCTTTGCCCGGATTTCAGCGTCCAGTGGTAGTCTCGCCATCAAGATCGTCCTGTCGGTCTGATTGCATTCGATCATTGTCCTCTCCGGTCACATTCAACCGAAGATCAATCGGCACCCTCTCCTCTGCGTCAGGGACCGCCGTCTGAAAGCCTAATTTATCTTGGGGGCAAGGACGCCGAACTCCTCGACAATTCGATCAGTCGTGTAGTGAGTGGTTCCGTCACGCTCGTAGGAGCTGTCGCGAAGGCGCCCCGCGATCCGTACCAGATCGCCAACATGCGCTTTCTCCTCGACATATTTGCGCTGGCCATCGCTGAAGATGACAACGCGGTTCCAGTAGCTGTCCTCGATCCACTGGTCGCCTTCACCTCGACGTCGGTAGTTCGCGCACACCGAAATGTTGGTGACCTTCGGCTTGGCGTCGATCTCCCCGATTCGACCGATGATCTCGAACTTCGCGTAATTGATCATATTACCTCCCACAGCGGACCACGCTGCGTGGCGACGGACGGGGCAGCCAGATACAGTCGGTTCCCTGAGCATTTGGGTCTTGACGGTATCCAACCCACTGCCTTTCAGCATAACTTTGGAAACCTCGTCGGAGGTATCCCCCTAGATAGGGGGACGCGGACGAAGGGATGACGCTGGCAGCACGCGAATCGATAATGTCCTTCAAGAATCATTCTTAAAAAACGACGCTGCTCGCAGCGGAAGGATTCATGATTCAAAAGATTCTAATTCGTGCCAAAAAAGCAATGGTTTATCAATGTGATACCCTGATTTGCCTGACCGCGTGGGGGAGTTTCGCTGACCGATTGGGGGCTACTACCTGCCCAGATGGGGGGATTACCCTGACCGCTTGGGGCTTTCCTGACCGATTGGGGGCGCCAGCGAGTTTCAGGCTTTCGGGTACCTCCGCAGCTCAGGGGCGAGAAGAGGACGCTGTAAAAAGGCGCTTTGACAGGTGTAGTTGTGGGTAGGTCGCGACTCGCGAGTTTTGCAGAGATTTTCCATGCTCAACGATACACTCGATCCTGACCCCTTGGGGGGGGCTGACCCCAGAATGATCCTGACCTGACTTGACGGTTGAGGTCAGGTCAGGCAGCAATGACGCTCCCGACCTCTGATTCTGATCGTGTATGGCATGGAAGCCGCCGATAGCGAAAGTACTGTTGTAGTGGAAGAAGCGAACAACGAGGCGTTGCCTGGTCGTTCGATGCGTGTTGCTGCCGCACTGCGCGCCAAAGGCGGCGATGAGTTCGCCAAACCGGGAAACATAATCGAGGTCAAGTTTGTGAAAGGCGAATCGCTGAGCCTTACGGCATCGCGATTACTGGCCCTCATGATTCTTACAGCTGGCGGCGATGCTTGGGAGGACAAGCCGCACCGAATGCGCAAGGCCGATATTCGCCGTGGGCATAAAGGCAATGAGCGGATCACGGACATGCTTCAGGAGCTGCACCGAACGCTGTTCGCGGTCGATGACCGCTCATGGCGCGGAAAGAAGGCGACTACCCTGTTCTCGCTGATCTCACGGTCTCGGGAAGAAACTGAGGATGAAGGTGAAGCTGGGTGGATTGAGTGGGAGTTCACGCCAGACGCGCGAAAGCTGATCCAGGCTTCCGAGACCTATGCTGTCCTCAACCGCCAAGCCGTGCTGGGGTTTCGCTCGAACTACGCGCTCAAACTGTATGAGCTGGGGGCGCTTCGCCTCCACCGGCGGCAAGCCACCTGGAAGGGTGACATGAAGGCGTTGCGGGCTGCCCTTGGCATTCCGCCTGAGGTCTACACCGACTTCGCGCAGCTTCGGCGCAAGGTTCTCGAGAAAGCCAAAGCCGAGATCGATCAGCTCGCACATTTCCGGGTCGAGTGGCGGGAGATCAGGCAGGGAAGGACCGTCACAGAGATCGAGTTCCGGTTCGAGCCGAAGGATGCGCCAGCGCTCATCGCAACAGTCGATGAGCTGGAGCGCCATTCCGGAGGACGAAAGCCACGTCGCGATGGAACGGTAGAGACGATGGCCATCATACCGGCCATTGCTGCCCAGGCCACGATGCAAGGCGCAGCGAAGGCCAAGGAACTTACGTTTCCGTCGGGTTCAATCCGGTTCGGAGCCGATGAGCTTGCAGCGATCGCTCGGCGAGAGGGCGGAGGCTGGGATATCGATCTTATAGCGACAGGCTTCAGGCAGCAGATGGGCGATCGGATCGAGAAGGTTCGAGGGCCGAAGCTGCTGAAAGCCTGGACCGGCTTTTGCGAGGGATGGGTTACTCGGCGGGGCAGGGCAACGTAAGAAATTGCACGCGTGCAATTTGTCGCTCCCCCACCGAGTCAGGATAGCGACCGCCTACCACCCAAAACCGACATCTTCGACCCATCAGCTTTCGAAATCTCCGATTTAATTGACAAAAAAGCGCAAGTCAGTGCACCATGCCCCAAATTTCAAAAGGTGGGCATGTGGCATCAGCGTTGGATATCGAAGGTGCACAGGATCTTGTGTCGGTGGCAACGCTCGCCGCCCGCACCTCATCGGTGCTCGAAAAGCTGAGAGACTCGGCACGTAGCGCGCGCGCCGACGATCGCCGCGAACCTACATTCACAATCAGCAAGGCTGCCGAACTGGTCGGCCGCACGGCCGCCGCGATTCGGGATGCTGAGAAGGACGGACGACTTCCGGAGCCGGCCCGCGGCGAAAACAATCGGCGAGAGCGATACACGCTCGCGCAGATCAATGACATGCGGGGGGTGTTTGGCACTCGCCCCTATCGGAGCGCCGACGATCCCTGCTGCGTCGTAGCAGTTCAAAATTTCAAGGGTGGGGTCGGAAAGTCGACCATCGCAGTCCACTTAGCGCAGTATCTGGCCATCCAGGGCTATCGAGTCGCATTGATTGATTGCGACAGCCAGGCATCGGCAACGACGCTCTTCGGCTACGTCCCCGACCTTGATCTTACGGAGGATGATACGCTCTACCCCTTCCTGCGGGAGGAGGAGCGGACTTCGCTGGATTACGCGCTCCGCAAAACACATTTCGACGGCCTTGAGCTTATCCCGGCTAACCTGCGGCTGTTCAACTCTGAGTACGAACTGGCCGCACGAATGGCACGCGGCAGCGGTGAGCTTCTCGATCGGCTGAGGGTTGGCATCGACAGTATCTCGGACCGGTTCGATGTGATCGTGATGGACCCGCCACCTGCGCTCGGCGCTATCTCGTTATCGGTGCTTCGCGCAGCTAACGCGCTGATCGTGCCAGTGCCGCCGACGGTGATGGATTTCTCGTCGACAGCGGCGTTTCTGTCGATGCTCGATGAGACGATCGAGCAGTTGACGGAACGCGGTCTTGCCCCCGACCTGCAGTTCCTTCGGTTCGTCGCGTCCAAGGTCGACGAAAACAAGTCAATGCAGAAGGAACTGCTGAACCTTATGCGTACCCTCTTCGGGCACGCGATGATCCGGACGCCCCTGAAAGACTCGGCCGAGATCGACAATGCGACGGCGAGATTGATGACGGTCTACGAGTTGGATGGACCAGCCACGAGCTCGCAAGTGCGCAACCGCTGCCTCGCTTATCTCGACGGTGTAAATCAGGAAATCGAAGTCGACGTGCGCTCGATGTGGCCTAGCCATCGTGCCCGTCTGCGCCAGGAGGCACTGGCGTGAATATGCGAAATTGCACGCGTGCAATTTCCAAAAACAGGAGGGCCGCATGAGTGGAAAGAACAGTGGATTTGCAGCCGATTTAGCGGCTGGAATCGACCTCACCAGCGAAGTCGCACCCCGTCGTAGCGGGATTGCGACAAACGTCCTCACGGGGCGGACCAATCGCATCGCGGAGCTTGCATCCGGTGCCGTCGTTACGCGCATCCAGGAACTTGTCGATCCCGCACGGTGTCGGATGTGGTCGGGGCATAACCGCGAATATGGCTTGTTGAACGAGCAGCGCTGTGGGGACTTGATCGAGAGCATCAAGGCGCAAGGCCGGCAGGAAATGCCAGCCATCGTCCGTCGCGTTTCAGGCGATCCCGATTTCGACTTCGAGGTGATCTGCGGAGCACGCCGTCATTGGACGATCAGTTGGCTACGATCGCACAATTACCCGGACTTTAAGTTTCTCGTCGACATCCGGGAAATCGGTGACGAAGAGGCGTTTCGGCTCGCAGACATTGAGAATCGAGCGCGCGACGACCTCACCGATCTCGAGCGCGCCCGCGATTACCTCAGGGCACTCGATGCCTATTATGACGGCCGTCAGAAAACGATGGCTGAGCGGATTAACGTCAGCGAAAGCTGGCTGACGCGGTATCTTGATCTGGCTCGGCTGCCCGAACCTTTGATGGCAGCATTTCCCGAACCGCAATCGCTCACAATCCGAAATGTCATTGCGTTGAAGCCACTCCTCAAACCGGAGGACAAGCGAGCGCGTGTGTTCAAGGAGGCCGCGGCGCTCGGCAAGCAGCAAGCCGATGAAGGTAGGCCGATGCCTGTGCTGGATGTCATCCGCGCACTGACCACTGCCGCAGACTCCCCCAAGAAGTCAGGTACCCCCAAAAGGTCAGGATCGCCCCAGACCATATCGTCGTCTGCCGGGAAGGCGGTGCTCCGGATCGAGGGTGCTGATCGCAAAGGCGTCCGCCTGACGCTGCTGAACAAAAGCGGTGCCTCACGTGAAGATGCCGAGAAAGCGATGCGGGAGGTGCTCGATCATCATTGGGCGTAGAGCCTCGCTTGCAGGCTGGAACGATTCCACTAGGCCTAGCGGAGACTTCGTCTCACGCCTGATCGTCAATCGATAAAGCCGCGTCGTCCGCGAGCTTGAGCACGCCTAATTTCACGAGCACCTCATCCAGCGCCGCCATCTCGTGGTCGAATGCTGTCAGCGCAGGCTCGAGGTCTTTTAATTGACGAGCCGCAGAGCGGGGTCGTCCCACCGGCCGCGCAACGAACCCGAAGGAAACCGCGAGATCCGGCGCCATGTATGTTCGCCAGGCCCTACGACCACTAACCTCGGTCAGCAGTTCGAGGTCCGCGGCTCGCATGAGCAGCTTGCCGGCTCCAGACAGGGTCACACCCAATTTCTGCGCGATCAGGCGCGGGCTGACAACGGGGGCGAACTGGACCAGCGCTAGGAGCTCGAGAAGCTTCCCTGGGCGATGGGCATCGCAGACGGCCACTGCCGCTCGCAACCGATGATCTTCGAGCGCCTGGAGCCGCTGGAGCCCCTCTTCGGCTCGATCGGCGAGTGCACGGAGGTTTCGTACGATGATGGCCTGACTTTCGCTGGGCGCGAGGCGGAACGCCTTGTCCGCGATGGTCAGGCATGGGAGCATGGCATGGGTGATGTTCATCGATCGCAGCAGGGAGGGTATCGTGAGCCAGGGCGTGATGGTAGCGTCCGCCCTTGCATGACGGGCGGCGACCTCCAGTGCGCGAAGCAACGCCGGGCGTCGGTTCCAGTCCTCCGCCACATCAGTCGCTATCGCGGCTACATCACGCCAATAATATGGCTCCCGTTGCCTCAGCCGCCCTTGCCATGCCTGAAGAGTACCCGGATCATCTACATGGGTCGGCATGGCGGGCCGGCCGGGCAATTTGACCCCACTTTCCCGGCTAAAAATATCGATTTCGTCGATTTCTGCGGACTGACCCCTGAGCGCGGTGGTATAGCCGGTCCACGAAGCTCGTAGAGACCATGGTGCGGCGGCAGGACTGGCGGAAACACGGGCATCGAGGCGGCTGATCGATGCCGCCGCCCGCTCAAGGGCGGAGACCAGTTTGGACGTCCAAACCGGCTCCGAAAGATCAGGTATCGGGCGTGTCATACGCTAAACATATCCCGAAGATGTAACTCCAGTCTACCACGACGATGCTTTTAATATATCGACCTATGATAATTGCAGTTATCGCATAAGCGGAATTGACGCCTCTTTATAAGGCGACGTACAAGCGGCGTTGAGGAGCAAGGCGCGTCATGGGCATTCAGACCGCATTGGAAGGGCGAGAATCCGCTGTAGCGGGCGCTGAGACTGCGCTGACGCCCATTGAGCCGTTGGGCGACCTCGCGTGGGCGATCGTACAGATGCGAGCTCTCGAACCCATCGTCGTGAACGAGGCGCTGATCGCCGCCTATCAGGCCGCCTCGTCGCCCCATAGCGTCCGCGCGCTGAAGTCCGACGTAGAGGCGTTCGATCACTGGTGCCGGCGCACCAACCGGATCGCACTGCCGGCGTCGGCCGAGACCGTCGCCCACTATCTCGACGCGCGGGCGGGGAAGGGTAGCCGTCCCGCGTCGCTCTCGCGTTACAAGGCGTCCATCGCCAAGATCCACCAGCTGCTCGACCTCAAGGACCCGACGCCGGCCCCGCTGGTCAAGCTGCGGCTGCAGGCGGTGCGCCGCGAGAAGGGGGCTGCGCAGAAGCAGGCGCGGCCGCTCAGGTTCAAGGGGCCGGTGCGCGACGTCGAGCGCGACAAGGCGCGCGGGCTCAACATCCGCGCTTTGCTCGAGAGCTGCGGAGATGATTTGCCGGGGTTGCGCGATCGGGCGCTGCTGTCGGCCGCCTATGACACCGGCCTGCGCGCCTCCGAGCTGGTGGCGGTGGCGGTCGAGCATATCGAGGAGGCCATCGATCCCGATGCGCGGCTGCTGCAGATCCTTCGCCATAAGGGTGACCAGAACGGAGAGGGGGCCACGGCCTACCTCAGTCCGCGCACGGTGGCGGCGATCGCGGCCTGGACCGATGTTTCCGGGATCACGGCAGGACCGTTGTTCCGGCGGGTGCAGGTGCGTCGTTACAAGGCACGAGCGGCGGTTCGGGGTCGGCCCATCGACAGCATCTCGGGCCGCGAGACCTGGGACCTGCGCAAGACGCACTCCAAGCCCGCCGTCAAGGCGCGAATCGAATATGACATCGGCACCGTGGCGCTGCATCCGGGATCGATCGGGCCCATCTTCCGGTCCATCATCCAGCGGGCGTTCGATCTCGGGGCGCTGCCCGATCTCACTGCCGAGGATCTGGCTCGGCTGCTGAAAGGAATCAGCGCGCACTCGACGCGGATCGGTCTCAACCAGGACCTGTTCGCCAGCGGTGAGGATCTCGCCGGGATCATGGATGCCCTGCGATGGAAGTCGCCACGAATGCCACTCGCATACAATCGCAATCTAGCGGCCGAGCAAGGAGCGACCGGGCGGCTCATGGCCAAATTAGGATAATAGAGTGACAAATCGCACGGAAAATAAATACTGCCGTGTCGCTGCCACTGAATGTCGCTAGATAAGCAGCAGCTGAACCGCAGGATCGGCCTGTGCAATGCGGCGGATACCGTGATCGGCGGTGACGAGTATCAGGTCATGCTCGCGCGCTTGGGCGCATATCCAAAGATCGTTCTCGTCAACCTGAAGATGTTGGCCCGTAGCCTTGTCGACCCAATTCTCTACCCAGCGTGGCCTGTCCTTACGCATCCACTTCGCGAGATATGTCTTTGCGAGGTTGGCTTTCAGCTCAGCATAGTTCGAGGCCGTGTGGCGCGTAACGTCGAGCACCGCGCCCGCCGACGCGCGGGTCAGCGTTTGCGTTAGTTGGGTGGGATCCTTGCCCGTAAACGCCACAATCAGTTCACGGCCAAATTGCAACTCGGCCAGAGCCACGCATGATACGAACTTTAGGGCGTTGTCCGGCAAGGACTGCACTATGGCGACTGCAGCCGAATGATGGGCGTGATCTGTCGATAGCAGTGCAGACAGCGTGTTTGTCTCGAACAGATAGCCCTTCAACGCGCTTCGACGTCATCCAACGCCTCCCTCAGAAGTATCGCTTCTTCCTTGGGGAGCGGCCTGAACGTATCGGAGATCCAACTTCCGCCGGCGCGCGCAGCCGAAAGGTGCGCCTTGCTAAAGCGGGTTGGGACAAGCGCCAGCGTGCCGGCTGGCCATGATTGCCAAGGCTGGATTGTTGGCCGTTGCGCGCCATGAAAATAGGCTAGCACTGCCCATTCGAGCTTGGGCGGAAGGTCGAAGGCCCGCATCACCAATCCATCGATCTCGTCGAGCAAACTTTGCAAGTCAGCCGCTGAGTCGGACGTGAATAAGTCCGATGGTGACTGTGCAGCTTTGCAATAGCGATCGACCAGATCGTCGAGTCCCACCGGAAAGATGTGTGGGATCGGAACGGCGCGGACCGCTGACACACGAATTCTGTCGGGAGGAGAATGAGTCGAGATGAAGGCTGAGCCGAGTGGACTATTGAGAAGCGCGGCAAGCGCTTGCAGGGACGGCGCGCCGGGCTTCCTCCAGATCCCAAATAGTTGCTGCGAGGCGACAATGCCGGTCCGATCAATCGCTGCGGCCAGCGCCCAAGGGCCGCGGCTCACGCGCGCAGCATTGGCGAGGATCTTGGGTTCCGACCAAGGGAGATTGATCGCCTTGTACATCAGGCGCTCGGGTCGGGCGTCGAGCCATACCGGGGCGCCCGTCGTGGCGAACATTCGCATTGCCCCGCTCGCGTGAATGCCGGGAACGAAACCGGGCTGCGCATGATTACGGACCGCCGCAGCCTGGTCTGACCGCCACTCGATGCCGCGGTGTACCGCCGCGATTTCGCCCAACGTGTCCGCAGACTGAAGATACGACCAGACATCCGCCAGCTCTTCGATCCAAAGATCTCCGGTTCCCGCAAGCGGGCGGGTCTGCTCTCGCACCACGCTCAGCTGTCCGGTCGAAAGGAACGCGTCGCGCTCGCGCTCGCTCACAACGGCGCAGCGGATGCTCGTCCTAGCCGGCTCGGCTGCCGGGTCGCGCAGCGCCCGCGCGATGAGCAACGACGATCGAATGACCGAGGCATTGAACGTTCTGTCGGGCAACGACACGAGCTCGACCTCGGCGTACATTTGCTCAATTCTGCGCCGCTGCGCGGCATATTGCTTGCCTCGGATGAACGGCTCGGGAAGAACGAAACCTATTGCGAGCGGCTTTGCATCAAGGACAGCGTTCAACACCGCGATTGGCTTGGCCGCTGAACGTCTGAAGGCCTCTGGATAGCGAATCCGCTCTTCGGCCGTAAAAGATTCAAACGGGGGATTGCAAATGATCACGTTGGAGATTTTCGAACGCGCAGCAAGATAGTCGTCCGCAAACAGATCCGCCTGGCCGATCTTCCATCCGTTGGCGTTGGGATAATCGGCGAGGATGAGTGATAGGGTCGCCACCTCAACCGCGAAGGCATCGATCTCGTCACCGGCAAGGCGTTGAACCAGGAACTGGTGCTTTGCCTTGTCTGACCAGTGCACCGGCAAAAGATCGCGTACGTGGCGCAGCGCCGCCACGAGCAAAACGCCGGCGCCTGTAAACGGCTCGTAAATCCGCAGATCTTCGACATCGTGCTTCCACAGCTGCAAACTGGCCACGACATGCTCGGCCACTTGGCGGGGTGTGCTATGCGTGCCGAAATGCTTGCGCGTTTCGGGTGTGACAAGTGTCTGTTCGTAAACGAATGCCAGGTCGTCGGCGGAAATGTTCCTGAAACTTAAGCCATCGCGCAAACGGCGCCATGCCTGCTCGAAGCCGACCATGAGGCCTGGGGGCCCTTCAGCAAGCGATGGCAGCCTGTAATAGGCTGAGATGACGTCGAGCACCGAGGCGATATCGTCAGGGTTCCAGCGCCGCGAGATTTCATGACCGCGGTCAGACAGGATTTTCGCTGCAAGCAGCCGAAAGGTCGCTTGGAACAGGGCGCGATGGCTTCGATCGCCAGGCGCAAGGCCCGCTGCGGTCACCGCGTCGTTCAGAACGCTTTCAATTGCGCGGTCTAGTTTCCCGTGAACCTGCCCCTCGATCGCCGGCATCAAGCCTGCGTCGACGAAGTCGAGCTGATATTCCGGGGCAACGTGGCCGATCGACTTAGCGCGATGGATAGCGAGGGGAGTCCAGGTGTCACGGTTCTGGTCGAACAGGGCGGCGAGTTCGGATAGCGCCGCCCGTACGATCATTCGCGGGGGAGCGGCGGATCGCATCTGCCATGCGGTCACTTCGTCCCCAGCGATCGAGAAGATCAGCGGCGCGCCAAGTGCGCGGTAGTCGGCTACGGCGTTGAGATCTGATGAGCCGACATCGATCACCGCCATCGCGGCGTTGCGGTAGGAGGGCGGCGTCTGCGTGAATGCTGCGAGATGCACCGTGCGATCACGGGGGTCGACGGCTAGTACATCCGAAAAGACGTAATCATCAAAGATTGCGCCCGGCGCGAAGCCGAGACTTTCAAATGCTTTCCTGAAAGGGGTTAGCTGCTCCATCAGGAACCGCCTCCCGCTAAGCGACGCTCGGGATCAATGGATGTTAGCGGGAAGCGCAGAACATGCTGGCCATCGCCGCGCTGCTCGCCCCGGAGCCATTCGTCAAGACTGGCCAAGATCGGCCGGCAAGCGACTCGAAGATCAACGACACCCGTTCGGGGCGACTGGGTTTCGGCAACCAAGCTCAATGTACCAGCGCGGAGATCCATGATGAGCAGCGAGCGCTCCAGCAAGGGCCAGGCGGTCTGGTTGGTGAGGTCGAAGAGAGCAGGGGCAACAGGCCCCAAAGCGCTGATCCGAACGCCAGCACCGTCGACGATCGTCTTGACGATGGCCAAGGCAAGCAGATCCGCCAGCGAAAAACATGGCGTGTAACCGCTGCGCCCGTTCAACGGCGCAAGCGCACTACGCCACCCTCGAAACGTGTCCTGAGAGAGCTGGAGCGCCTCGCGTACTTGGCCCGGGGTTAATTTCAAGTTCGGAGTACCACACGTTTGGTTTGGGGTTAACCCCAAGATGGCGGTCCAGTATCGCGTTGGCAAGGATTTCCTTGGGGGCGCAACGCTTATCTCGTTCACGGTGGCCGGATCGGGAAGATCAGGTCGTTTAAGGGTAAACGTGGATCTCAGGGCTGAATCAGGGTAGAATGCTAATCCCTGGCGTCCATTAATCGGCCTGCTCTCCCTCAAGCACGGGGCGCCGGGGAAGAGACGGGACGCGGAGCCTTTGGGCGTCGCGCGGAAGAAAATCCTCGTAATTTGGTTGCATCAGAAAGCGCCACAGCGGCATGCGGCCAAGTCCTTCGCTGGCGCGAAGCGCGCTAAACCACTCGGCTTGAACGGGTGCGTTGATGTCGGTGATCTCGCCGTCCGATATGGTTCGCTGTGCGAAGTGGCGGGAGAACATCCGGCTGAGGCTGCCGGCCATCTCAAATCCTTGATAGCTCATTTCTGGTGGATTGCTCTCGAATTCGATCGCAAGGAGCTGTCTTCCTTCGATGATCGCGCGAGCGGCAGGGGTTTCCCAATCGCTGTAGTTCATGACAGTCCACGCGATTTGCTGATCGTGTGGGTGTAGGAGTTCCTTGCCGTCGCAGAACAGTTGCGACTTGCCGATTGTCACCAGCACCTGTCCACCCTCGTCGATGTCACTGGTTCGCGCCGGGTCCATTGTGAGGCGCAGGACAAGCGGGGCCTGCAACCCGAGGCTCTGGTCGCCGATTGCCGCCAGTTCATTCACTTTGACCGCGGTCATCATGTCGAGTGTGAGTTCCTGGTCGCCTGGCGCCAGCTGTTCGGGATCTACCAGCGTCCAGATGGACCAACGTGCCCAGAAAACCGCCAGCTTGAGCGTCCCACCTGTTGCTTGCGCGTAGTTCGTCAAGGCGCGGCGATAGTCCCGAGTGAGGATCCGGCGACGCTGGCGAAACGCGTTCTTCACATAGACGTTCTTGACTTCGACCAGCCAGTTGGATCCGTCCTTGAGCACAATCCGAAAGTCGGGAGCCTGCATCGGCAAAGCAGTCTGCAGCGGGCCTGTGTCCTCTGATTTGATCATGACGACCTCGCCAAGGCTCGTGACCAAATTCTCGAACATAGCCTCAGCGCGGAGGCCCTGGAGCAAGATCGGATCCGACAGCGCTCGCTTCATCGAGTCGTCGACATGTAGGCCGAAGGCCGACGGCATCCCAGGATCGTTCAGCGATAGTCCCTGGCTCACCCCAAACCGAGAAACCTCACGGAGCAGATCGAACGGCTTCTTCACGCCTTAGCCTCTTTCGGGTTGAGCCAGCGGAGCACTTCGTTGCAAATCGCCGGATCGCCCAAGTCCTTTACCAACGCATCCTCCGCCGCTTTGGCGGGGCCAGTCCTGAGCCAGGCCACAGCGGTATGACCCGTCGGGAGGAGCGTTTCCAGTTCAGCTGAAAGGCCAGGACGGTCGTCGCGAGTGAGCCAGATAGCCAGCAGGACCAGAACGCGTCGTTTGGAGCGGGCGGCCAACACTTGAGCGAACTCGAGCACAAATTGATCTGAACCACGGTGGCCGACGACTAGCACGAGAGCTGCCGCTACACTCGGCATCCGCGTTGCGGCCGTCTCCACGTCGATCGCTGAGACCACGGTCGGGTCGAGGCTCTCGGACTTGAATACGAGCGCGTGGGCCGCCGCTCGCCTTACCGCTTGTCGGCCGGGGGCGCAGGCGCGTTCCAACAGCCGTTTTTGCATCGGCTTTCCGCCATGCGTTACGAGTAGTTGAAAGATGTCGTAGCGAAGCTTGGGGTCGGTGGTATCAATCGCAAGCGCGTCGAGCCGCTCAAGGTCGCCCTCGGGAAGGGTGCTCAGGGCTGCCAAGGCCGCGATCGCCTGATGCGCGATGGGGAAATGATCGTCTTCTTCGTAGCGGCGATGGGAGTTTGACCACTCATCATGAGCAAGCGTCATTAGCGTTGGGACATGGTCGAGATGCGGCTTCGATACAAGGAGGGCAACGAGCGACTTTCGGACCGGGCTTCCTTCAGCCTTTGCGAACTCCAGCAATCCTTGGGGGAGCGGTCCGGGAAGAGGTTCCCCGATTGCCCCTAGGGCTGGTGCGACAACATCGGCGAACATATGGTCGAGCGCATTCTCGACGATCGGAGTGAGACCTAGCGCGATCGCCGCCGCGATTGCTTCGGCACACGGATGCGTGTCCTCCCAACTCACTCTCGCGCCTGCAAGCGTGGCCTCGATGTCTGGTCCGACTCCGCTCCTTAATGTCGCATATTGCTTGATCCGCAGGCGCCGAACCTCTGGGCGCGTCGCCGGCGTGGCTGACAGCAATGCGGCCGCCGACGGCGGAAGTGGGATCACGTTGGTCGTGTTGCTACGTAGCGCGCGCGCCGCCTGCGCGATTGCCGCATAGTCAGCTCGCAACAGGTCTTTGGCCGCTTTGGCTATGCCCTCTTCACGTCGGCGATTGTCATCGTCGAACTCGGGAAAGTCGTCGTCCTTGGTTCGCTGTGCGAGGATGTAACCTAGGTCGATCGCGACCTCGATTGCGCGCTCCAGCTCGTCGGCCGCGAGAAGGTCGCCGACGATTCGCGGAAAGTGGTCTCGATGGTGGGTAATGAGGCAGGCGAGCGCCGAGACCCTGACATCCCTGTCGTCGTGCCCTGAGCGTACCCTTTGGATCAGTCGGTCATGATAGGCCTCGTCCCATTGGATCCGCAGGACATGCCAAATCGCATCCTCGTGCTCCTCCCCACGCACGATCGAATAGGCGCCTGCAATTTCTGCGGCACTGGGTGGCGCGCCATCTCGTGCGGAGTTCATGAGGGAGCGCATCCAGTCCGGGCGCAAAGCTTCAGCATGGGGGTGCTGGGCCAGGCTTTGCCAGCCTTTGACCGCGCGCACCCGATCAACATAGGCTCGAACTAGTTCCTGGGCCGTATGCCCGTCACCTTGATCGGCCATGTGCTCAACATACTCATCCGAGTAGACGCTGTTGATGTAGGCAAGGCGCTCCTTACGGTCGCTCTCTGGGTCGCTCGATACGGGGGCAAGCTCTGCAACTGCCGCATCGAGGATAGATTCGAAGCCAGCGAGATCGCGTAGAGCCCCTTCGGCAAGCGTGTCGACGACCGGATCATACCCGTTGCGCACAATACCGGCAGTCGCCTCAAGATAGACCGGCGTCAGATCGGGAGCGAATCGTTCGAGGTCTGCGACAAGCTCGCGGCCGTATCCCGTCCGATCGTTTGGGAGCATTTCGCGAACGAAGCGGGTCGCGATCGTCGGCGTCTGCGCCGCATCACGCATGCGATCATACCAGCCCTGATCGTGCAGCGGCGAACTCCAGTGCATCAGGTTGGCAAAGGTCCTGTCAGGCCGATGGCTGATATATCGACCGAACTCCGCGCCGATTGACGCTTCTGACCCGACCGCAGCGGCTATCCTCAGATGGTCCGGAATGCGCGTCGCAGGATCCGAGAACTGCTGGTCAATCCAGACGTCGATTGCTTTCTGCGCTGCCGGCTTCGCGGAGACGGTAAGCTCGGGAAAACGACGGAGGGCCTCCAGAATGCGGGCCGCCATCCCTGAACCCCATGCTGCGCCCGGACTGTTGGGATCGGTCAGCACATCGATAAGCGCTCTCAGGGCGAGGACTGCGGGAACGGGAGCTGCTTTCAGCGCCGCCAAGATCCCGGCTTCGACACGTGGATGGTAGTAGGTTGCGTCACCTTCACCGACGCGCAGGTTCCGCGCGGCAGCGAAGAAATCGATCAGCGGTTGGACTCCCCTCTCGAAACGAGGGTTGCGCTCCGCCAGGTCAACTTCGAGCGACCGGACGGCGCCGATCGAAAGCTTGTCGCTGGCCTTTAGCAGAGCCCAAACGACGGCTGCCGCGGCGACGTCGTCGCGCTCTCTGATCTGCTCGACGACGGTAAGTTCGATTGATTCCTCATGCGCCCGTTCCACCGCTGCCTTGATGAAGCCTTGTGGGTTTTTGGGGTCGGGGCGTCCGGAAGTGCGCAGTGCATCAAAATATTTCTCGATCTCGAGCGGCGACGCGAGCTCGTCGAGGACCTGCTTCTCCGCTCCGGAGGCAAGCAGCTGCACGTCGCGAGGCAGGGTGTCTATCCGGGTCCGATATAGTTTGCTGCGTTCCTTGGGCCCGTAATGCTCGACCTCAAGCGGTACCAGCCATGGCTCAACCGTCTGTAGCGCACCTGACGAAACACCGACGTCGCGGCGGGTGGTAACGACGATCCGGCGATCATGGGTCGCATTGGAGAGAAAGCGTGCGAGCTGATCATTCCATGGACGACTGGCTGGATCGAAGTCGAACCGCCCCCAAGGATCCTCGATATCGTAAAGAACGGGCGGGTCGGTCTTGTCGTCGCGAAGCTGCTGCGGTCCGTGCCGGATCGGAACCCGTGTCATGCCGGGATTATCGGCACGCAATTCCGCGTACAGCTTGCTCGTCGCGAGCGTTTTGCCCGTACCCGATTGGCCTATGATGAGCGCTGCGTACCGGGGCGATCCCATCGCTTCTCGCAGCGTTGCCCAGTTCTGGGGGAACACATAATTTTCCAGCTGCGGTGATGCCGCAAGATAGCCATCGTGTTCGCGGATCACGTGCGCGAGCTCGTCGCGCCGCCAATGGCCCCCGCCGACCCGCCGCATGCGCATTCGGGCTTCTTCTCGCAGTTTTTTGAGGCATTCGATCCAACGAGAGTAGGGAACGCCGAAGCGTTCGATCAGCAATCGTTTGATCTCGCCGACGAGCTTGTCCTCATCCATGTTGGCAATGATGCCAATCCGGCCGGCCGCCCTGGCTGGAAGTTTGATCATCGTCGAGGTTGGCATCCCGGTTGGCTTCGGCCAGCTTCCAGCGCGGGCGACGCGCAGCCCACGGGTCTCTCCGTTGAGTCCGGCGCTCGTGATGAGGAGATATCGAACATCCGGCGCCGCAAGCCGGCGCGCGGCCGATAGTCGGTTCACTCCGCCATGTTTCAGAAGGGCATTGATGCCGGCAACGGTCCAGGCATCTCCGCTGCGGAGCTTGGCCTGAACGACGAGCCTGTAGCCATCTGCCGAAACGTTCGTTGCCAGCCGACCGGGCTCCGTTTCGGTGAGGTCCGCCTCAATATCCTCTTCGGTCGCGGGCTCGAGTTCGATTGATTGCGCGATCTTGTTGGCGAGCATGAGGTCGAGACCAAGCCAAAGCGACACGTCGACCTGATAGTCGTAGCCGGCGAGCGAGTGCGCGCCTGATCCGGCGGCATCATTCTCGCCATCTTCAATTTGGCCGGAATCGTCGGGTTGCGGTGATTCCGGGATCATGATCAATGCCCCCCGATACCGTCACCCGCGCTGCGGAACGCGTCGATCCGCCGTTTCACCGACGATTTTAGCGCTTCGGCAACGGCCGCGATCGGGGTCGGATTGTCAGCTTCATCAATGCCGTTGGTGTAGATGTGGCCCTCCCAGACACCATCGACAAACACGCCGTCGAGGCCTGAACCAATGCCGTCCCAATTTGCCGCAGCGACCGCAAACCCATCATCAGGATGGATGCGGCGTGCATCCAAGCGCGGCAGCGAGAACGGGACCGGTGCCCCGTGGAACTGCATGGTGCCGGCGGAACGCAGCGTGATGCGCGCGCGCCATGCACCGTGCATATAGTCATGCGGCTGTTCGATGTGGATATTCACTTCATCCTCCAAAAGGTTACGTCGCGTGGCGACAAATTGATCAACGAGGCCGCGTAAGGTCGCAGCGGGGGTACGGCCGATGGCCGCGCAGACCTCGAAAAAATCGCGATGAAGCGATTCGCTTACCCGCGCCTTCAAAATCTCGGACTTTTCCATCTTCACACCTTGTAGGACACATTTTCTGATATTGTGGTCCCGCAATGATGTTTCAAGCCCAATCGGGAATGGAGATATAGACCTAGCACTCAGCGCTGCGTCACTGCTCGCGAAAGTGCAATTCTCACACTTCGTGGGAATTCGCCTGTTACAGCGAGTTGGCAAAGCGAGTCACAGCTGACGATTGATACCGATGTCGATCAAGGGGCCTTCCCGCAGCCGTAGGCTACGGCGGCTCAACCGACGTATAGAAAACTTAGGTAGTTCTATGCAAATGAGGTAGAACTGTATAAACGGCCTAGAATGGATCCACGCCGTAACCCCTTCGCGCCTGGTGCAGGCAGCCGACCGCCCGAGCTTGCCGGCCGGGAAGATGTCCTCGAGACGGTCGCCGTCGCGCTCGATCGCATTCGAAACGGCCGTCATGCGCAAAGTATGATCCTGCTTGGTCTGCGGGGGGTGGGGAAAACCGTTCTGCTCAATGCAATGCGCAGGGCAGCAGAAGGCGAGGGTATCTTGAGTGTGCCGATCGAGGCGCCCGAGGGCCAGTCATTGCCCGCCATGTTAGTCCCGGCACTTCGGACCGCCATGCTGAAGCTCGATCGCGGCCAGGCTGCGATGACGCTGGCGAAACGCGGCCTGGGAGCGCTTGCGCGGTTCGTGAAAGCGTTCAAATTGAGTTACGGCGAGCTTGAGGCTTCGCTCGATCTTGGAGAAATAGGGGTGGCCGATAATGGCGACCTCGAAGCCGACCTGATCGATCTCATTGACTTGGCCGGAGCCGCAGCGGCCGAGCGTGGGACAGCGCTGGTGCTGTTCATCGACGAGCTGCAATATGTGCCAGAACGCGAGCTGGCGGCCCTGATCACGGCGCTCCACCGCGCTCGGCAAAACGATCGTCCGATCACGCTGGTGGCCGCCGGGCTCCCGCAGCTGGCCGGACAGATGGGCAAGGCCAAATCCTACGCCGAACGGTTGTTTCTATTCACCAGCATCGGCCCGCTCGGCACCGACGCGGCGAGTGCAGCCATTGTCCATCCGATCGAGGCCGAGGATTGTGCGATCGAGGCCGATGCTGTCGCACAGATTATCGCGGTGACCGAGGGCTATCCCTATTTCCTGCAGGAATGGGGCAAGCAATGCTGGGATGCGGCAGACGCCTGTCCGATTACGGCGGCCGACGTCGAACTCGCGCATCCGACAGCGATCGCCGCGCTCGACGACAGTTTCTTCCGCGTCCGCTTTGACCGGCTAACGCCCTCGGAAAAGCGCTATCTGCGCGGCATGGCGGATCTGGGGGAGGGGCCTTTTGCCTCGACTGCCATCGCCGATCATATCGGCCGGAAGCCTTCCAGCTTCGGGCCGGTCCGCGCATCGCTAATCGCAAAGGGCATGATCTTCACGCCGGGCTATGGGGAGACGGCATTCACCGTGCCGATGTTCGGCGCGTTCATGCGTAGGGCTATGCCGGTCAGCGATATCAGGGCGGGGCAGGATTAATCATGAAGCTTATCCACACTGCTGACTGGCAGCTCGGTAAACCCTATGGGCGTTTCGAGCCAGATGTGCGCGCCGCACTGTCCGAGGCCCGCTTCGACGCGATCGATGCCATCGGCACGACCGCGAGTTTGCACGGCGCCGATCACGTGCTGGTCGCCGGCGACGTGTTCGATACCGAAGGCCCCGAAGACCGCACGATCGTGCAGGCGATCTCGCGGATGGAGCGGCATCCGTGCCGCTGGTGGCTCCTTCCCGGCAACCACGATTTCGCGCGAAATGGCGGTCTCTGGGATCGGGTGCGGCTGCGCGCGGGCGACAGCATCACGATCCTCTCGGAGCCGCAGCCGCACGAGATCGAGGAATGTGTCTGGCTGTTGCCGGCGCCGCTGACGCATCGACACAATCTCGAAGACCCAACCGAACTGTTCGACGGCATGGAGACGTCCGGCGCGCGCCTGCGCATCGGTGTCGCCCATGGTTCGATCCGCGATTTCGGTTCGCAGGGAGAAACCAAAAACCAGATCGCCCCCGACCGGGCGCGGCGATCGTCTCTCGACTATTTAGCGCTAGGAGACTGGCATGGCGCTTTGAAAGTTGATGCGCGTAGCTGGTACGCAGGCACGCCCGAAACCGATCGTTTTCAGCGCGACGAGCCTGGGCACGCCCTGCTGGTTGATGTGGATGTAGGGCGGGAACCGATCGTCACGCCGGTCCGCACCGGCCGATTCCAGTGGATCAAACGCAGCTGGACTGTGAACGATCAGGCTGGCTTCGACGCGGAATGTGATAGGTTGCTGGGGTCGATCGACCCGCCGGCGACGCTCCTCGAGCTATCCCTTGCCGGTATCACCAGCCTCACCGATCGCGCGGCCATGCTCGGCCGGCTTGAGAACGATGTCAGCCACCGCGTGCGCTATGTCGACGTTCGCGCCGCCGACCTGGTCGGGCGTCCCAGCGACGACGATCTTGCACAACTTGCCGTGGAGGGAATGCTCGGGCTCGCCGCCGGAAAACTCTCCGCGCGCATCGAAACCGGTGCCGCGGACGCGGCCGTCGCAAAACGCGCGCTGGAGCGCCTGTTCGTCGAATATAGCCGGGAGGAGAAGGCATGAGCCTGCGCCTCAGACGGATCGCGGTCGACGGCTTCCGCAAGTTTCGCGAGCCGATGGCGATCGATGGCCTAACCGACGGCCTGAATATCGTGATCGAGCCGAACGAGACCGGCAAATCGACCTTGCTCGAAGCGCTGCGGGCTGCATTCTTCGTCCGCCATGGCACCAAGAATCAGCTGGCCCAATCCTTCGCACCCTACGGCGAAGCGGTTGGCCCGGAGATCCAGGTGTCATTCGAAGCCAACGGGGCGCCTTGGACCATCACCAAGCGGTTCCTAAGAGGCGCCACGATCGAGGTCACAGGGCCACAGGGGAAAGCACAGGGCGAAGACGCCGAAGCCCAGCTCCACGCGCTCCTCGGGTCCGTGCGCGATACCAGCCAGAAGGGCGATGCCGCGACCTATGGCGCGTTGGGTCTGCTCTGGGTGGCGCAAACGGACGCGCTCGCGGTCACCGGGCCTGGGCAGATTGTCCGCGATACGGTGAGATCGACGCTCGAGGCCGAGGTCGGCTCTATCATGGGAGGCCCTGCATACAAACGTGTCCGAACCAGGATCGACGAGCAGTTCGGCCGATACTGGTCACCGACTGGTCAGAAGCGCGGCCGCCAGAATGAAGCAATGGAGCGGGTAGAGATCGCAGAGACCGCAGCCCGCGAAGCTGCTGGGAGGGCTGCGAGACTCGAGAAGACATTCTCCGAGCTGGAGACGGCGCGAGCCAGGCTGAAAGTCGTCCAGCGTGAAATCGCAGACGATACCGATGTTCAGGCGCGGAAGGAGCTTGTTGCCTCGCTCGAGATTGCGCGGGCGGCAGCGCAGATTCTCGCCACTCGCCGCGCGGAACATGAGGCCGTCAGCGCGAAGGGGCGGGGGCTGGAAGATCTCGCCGAGCGGCACCGCATCGCGACGGAAGCGCGTGACAAAGCCGGTCTTGCGCTGGAACAGGCGCAGATGCGGAGGGCTGCCCACAGTGAAGGATTGGCCGGTGCCAAGCTGCGGCTTGTCGACGCGCGCGGTGCACTCGATAGCGCGCGAACTGCGCGTCTGGACGCGCGCTCAGCGCTTAGCGCCGGAGAAGATCGCGCGCGGGCCATGCGTCGCAAGACCGGCATCGCGGCCGCGCGCAAACGGCATGCGGAGCTGATCGAGCTTGAACGGCTTCAGGGTGAGGCCAAAGCCCTCGCAGCAACCTTGATTTCAACGAAAGCGATCGCCCTGCTCGAGGCGAACGAGCGAGCGGTTGCCGAGGCGCTTGCGTTACGGGGCGCTGGCGCGACGCGCATTGCGCTGTCGGGCGTAACCGACGGCATCTTGATCAACGGCGAGCCGATGGGCGTTGGTGAGCAGACCCTGACGGGCGAGACGCATATCCTTCTGGGTGACGCCGAACTGGTCGTCTTCCCGCCAGCGGGGGCGGCAAGTGCCGAGGAAGCCTTGTCGTCGGCGTTGAAGCGGCAGCAATCGGCGCTCGAGGATCTCGCACTTGCAGATCTTGCGGACGCGCGGGCGCGCAATGACGCCGCGCGCGATGCAGCAAGCGAACTTCGCACGATCGCGGCGCGGATCGAGGCATCAACTCCGGCCGACGAACATGTGGGCCTCGCGGCCGGTGCCGCAGCGCTCAAGCTCTTCATCGTCGAGCTCGGGGACGATTCCGTAGGAGCCGAAGGCGACGCTCCGAACATTGCAGCCCTTACCAAAACGATGGAGTCGGCCGAATCCGCGCGAGCGCGGGCGGAAGGTGCGCACGACAGCGCGGTTGATTCGCTGAGGCGCGCCGAGGACGAGGACGCCCCGCTTGCCACCGCGGAGGCGCGAGCTGGAAGCGATCTCGCCAATGCCAAAGCCCAAATCGATACGATGGAGAGTCGGCCGGACATTACGAGCCTGGCGGCAGATCTGCTCCGTGCTCGAGAGCAGTCGGCCGCGGCCGCCGTCAAATTGGAGGCAGCGACGCAGGACGCGGCGGCGCACGACGCTGCGGTCATCACGCGGAAAATTGAGACGATCGATGCGCGAAGTCGAGCAGCGGGGGACACGCGGACGAAGCTCGAGATGGAAATTGCCCGACTGGAAGGCACGGTCGAAAGCGAAGGCGGTAAGGGCTTGGCCGATCGGGAAGCGGCCGCTCGCGAGGAGGCGGAGGCCGCCCGAGCTGCCTTGCAACGGATCGTCGACGAGGCCACCAGCCTGAAGCTGCTGCGCGAAATTCTCGACGAGGCGCGGGATGAAACATCCGCCAAGTTTGTCGGTCCCGTCGCGAAGCGGGCCAAACGGCATATCGAGCGGCTGCTACCAGGCTGCGATCTGTCTTTTTCGGAAGATCTGACGCTGGAAGCCGTCGTCCGAGGCGGGATCAGCGAGGGCTGCGGAGATCTCTCGCGTGGCACGCAGGAGCAACTGTCAGTCCTGACGCGGATCGCGTTCGCGGACATGCTTCTGGAGCAGGGGCAGCCGGTTTCGTTGATCCTTGATGATCCGCTCGTCTACGCCGACGATGCGCGGCTCGACGTGATGGTTGAGATACTGAGCGAGGCTGCCGAGCGGATGCAGGTCATTCTGCTGACCTGTCGTGACCGGGCATTTCGACATGTGCAGGCCACACGCCTCTCGCTGACCGGCGTCGTCTAATGACGGAAAACGACGCTCTCGAAGCTTTGCGCGAAGCAACGGCCACGATCCGTGGCTACATCTACCAATTCGACGCAAGCATCCTGGCGGTGCTGGCCGCGACCAGTGGGCAGGAAGTGACGGTAGAGGGTGTAGAAGATTTTGATGTTCTCTCGAACGAGACGGACACCTACGGCCAAGTCAAATATTACGAGGCCCAGAAGCTCACGGACTCCACGCTGCGTGACGCGATAGTGCCGATGATCGAAGGTTTTCTGCGATATCCGGCGGTGGACCGGAACCGAAAGCGTTACATCCTGTATGGGCATTTCAAACAGGCACCCGAGGATGTTCCGGCGATCTTGCTTGGCGACCTGCAACGCATCCTCATCCAACGTCCGTACAAGGTCGACGACGCAACGGGCGAAAAAGCCAGAACCGTAGTGAACCTTCAAACGAAACTTGGCGCGTCCGATCAGGACCTTGTCGCGTTCTGCAACCAGTTTACTGTCGAACTCAGCGAGCCCTTCGATCAGCATCGTTTGCGGGTAATCGCCGAGCTCCGGACGGCGCTCGGCGTTACGAAGATCGAAGCCGAAAGTTTTAGCTATCCCTCAGCGCTCTCCGCGATGGCGGGCCTTTCGAGCGCGCGGGCTAAGCTCGACCGCACAACGACGCGAAAGGCATTCCTCCAGCAGATCCGCCCGAAAATGGCTCTCTACTCGGCCTGGGCCCTCCGGATGGAAGGGGAGATCGCCTATTGTCGAAAAATTCGCGAGCTGCACTTTGCTCGGCTCAATATCGACAGCCACGATCGGTTCTTCGTAATCAGCCTGCCCGATACGGACGGAATCGAGGAGCTCCATGGTCTCGTGCAGCACATCATCAGCCGTTGGAGCAGCCACAAGATAAACAGCAAGCCCGACCGCGAGCGATACGCACCTATCTTCTTCCTGCCCGACCTCGACCCGCCGGTACTTGCTCAGCTCAAACTCCGTCTGGTCGATGACAGCCACAAGATATCGGATGGCTATGCGTTCAACGGATCGCCGTTCACAACAGAGCATCTGATGCTCGCTCAGACGCGGCAATACCCGGTGTCGGCACGGTTCGTTATGGATCACGACCAGTTTAACGCGGCGCTGGCCGCATCGAAGCGCGGCCGGTTGATCATCCAGCTTCATACTGGCGAGCCTCATTCCATCGACCCGGCGATTCAGCAGATTACGGTGCCAATAAGCTCGGCCAGCATGGCCAAGAAAATCATATAGGGGAGAGTCCGGATGTCCGGGGAAGATGAGATCAATGCCGAAGTCGTGTCGGTTTTTCCGAACAAAGTTCGTATTGCTGTCGACAACCTTTCCTCATTCCAGATCGCCGAGCAGTCTCTGCGCGTCGGATCCTTCCTCAAGATTTCCGACAATGACGATGTTTCGCTCATCTGCATCATCGAAAACTTCTCGATCGAGATGCGGGAGAAGGCCGGCGATGCCAAGCGTGTCTACATGATTGAAGCCTACCCGCTCGGCACGCTATCTGCGGGTGTCTTCCGCCGTGGGGGTGATGAGCTTGCAATCCCGCCCAAGAAGGTCGTGCCCGCCACGAGATCCGAGATAGCCGCGATCTATGCCAACGCTTTCGAGGAAGATCAGCGCTGTTGTTTCTCCTCGCTTACCCGACAGCGGGACGTGAAAGTGCCGGTCCATGGCGACCGCTTTTTTAACAAACACATCGCGGTGGTGGGAGCGACCGGATCTGGAAAATCCTCCAGCGTGGCAACTATCCTGCAAGAGGCGACCTCAGCAAAGGCAAGCGAATATAGCGGGTTGAACAACTCGCATATCGTTATATTCGACATTCACGGCGAATATAAAGCAGCATTTCCGGGCGCCAATTTGCTCTCGGCGGACGACATCGTTTTGCCCTATTGGTTGTTGAACGATGGCGAGATGGACGACATGTTCCTCGAGTCTGGCGACAGCAACAACTACAACCAGGAAGCTCTGCTTCGCTCAATAATTACACATTGCAAGGAGCTCGCAAATCCTGGCGCTACGAAGGTAAACTTTGACAGCCCATTGCGGTACGATATCGGGCACCTTCAGAACTGCTTTGCGAATCTCTCCCGGGAAACGAAAGATGCAAATGACCCGCTCACCATCGAGACCAAGGCTGGCGTGATCACAACTTACGCGGACGACCGCGAACGCCTAACGGCCTATGCAACGGATCGCGTTGATTTTGCGGCGAAGAAGACGGGCAAGATCAACAGCGGACCCTACGCGGACGGCACGATCGACAAATTTGTCCGCCGGATTGCGGCGAAAATCAGCAACTCCCGCCTCAACTTTATGTTTGGCGAGAAGGCCGCAGCGTCCAGCCTTGAAGACGTCCTTCGCCAAATTACCGGCTACGACAAAACCAGCAGCGCAAATGTCACCATCATCGATTTGAGCGGTATTCCCTTCGAGGTTCTTAGCATCACGGTTTCACTGGTAACTCGGCTCCTCTTTGACTTCGCCTATCATGCGCGCCGCGAGACTGGCACCTGCGCAGTTCCCTTTCTGCTAGTCTATGAAGAGGCGCACAAATACGCTCCACGCAGTGACCTCTCACGCTTTAAGGCATCCCTGAATTCAATCGAACGGATTGCCAAGGAAGGCCGCAAGTATGGCGTCAGTTTGATGATTTCGAGCCAACGACCGTCAGAGATATCGGAGACGATTTTCTCTCAGTGCAGCAATTTCCTAGCGATGCGCCTGACCAATCCCGACGACCAAGCATATGTCAAACGCCTGCTGCCGGATACACTCGGCAACCTGACGGCGGGATTGCCCGCGCTTGAGCAGGGAGAAGCTCTGCTGATCGGGGACGCAGTTGCGATGCCCTGCGTCGTTTACGTCAAACCCTGCTCTCCGCAGCCTTCGTCGAACGATATCCGGTACTACGAAATCTGGAAGAACCCGTGGTACGCCGCCGGCTTTCCGGGCAGTTTCGACCAGTGGCTGAAGTAAAGCGGGCGGGTTCGAATGGATTTGACGTGACCCCCGCTTTTCATCCACCGGTGACCAGAGACTGACCGTTATTGTCGCGCAGGAGCACCGGTGAAGCAACGGGCGGGTTTAAAACCGCCCGTTGCTTATCTAGGTCGGCGGCGGTGGACCGGTACCTCATCGGAATCGACTGTTTGCAAAACATCGCAGTCATTTGCATCGCTCAGAGGGGGGTTCCGTTCTTGGCGTCAGCCAAGGCTTCGAGCATGTCGGCATAGCGACAGGCGCGTGCCAGCGTGCTCTCGGAAGACAGACCAAGTAGCTGGGCCTCGAACCAGACGTTCAAGGCCGCGAGCTTCGGCGCAACCTGGGCACTGCGGACCCACGGATCGAGTTTGCCGAGCGCGCGCGCGAGATCCACGCGCAGCGCGACCTCGATGCGCTCGATCGCATCGAGGAACAGAAGGCCAAGCTGCTTGTCAAAGAGGTCGACGGCGTGGCGGAACACGGCGCCCGGCCGGAACTGATCGCTGCGGACGGTCCGCGTCGCATCCGCGGGATCGGGCACGATCTGCTCGAACGGCTGCCAATAGGGCGGAAGGCGCCCGTAGCCGATCCGCTGAGATGGTGGGTGGCCTTGGCCTGGTCGGCAAAACTGAGATGGGGTTTGCTATAGGGCGGAAGCATTCGCCCTGATATGAAGAAGGCCGCCCCTTGATGCCAGAGGCAACAGCGGGGACGGCCATGTTGCACTCTACTTAGGCTCGAAACGCTAACGATTCAAGAATCAGTTGAAAAGCTGTCAGACGCGCACTTGCCCGCTAGCAACGATATAGCGCCGTCCGACCGCTTGCGGGAGGGCGGCGCGCGGCGAGAAGCCGTGCGCGACGCGTATTGCGATCATGCGGACACGCTGTCCGGTGCGAAGGTATTTCCCCGCGCCGACTGCCGGGGGGAGGGGATCGGCGCGATCATATCTCGGCGAACTCCCATCCCAGCACGGCGACGCCGGCGACAAGCGCGGCGAGCGCGAACAGCGCGAGCCGTGTGGCGGTTCCGAAAGCACAAAGATTTATCCGCGATCATAACGCACGCGCTATGAGTCACGCGAGAGACTCGGGATTGGCCCTATGGCCGCTCGTGCTTTCGGGCATCACGTGTCCCAGATAGTTGTCGAACCGAACGATTGCCAACTCACGACGATCTGTCCGAAAGCACGATTGAACGCGAGAGGGCGGGCGATGTCGCCGATCGAGCTAGGGCCGCCACCCGTTTGCATCGCGCGCATCGTTACCGACCGACGGTTGTCCTTCAGCCCGTGGAAGGTGCGTCCGAGGTGGCGTTCGCCGCGGGATGCCCGTTTGCTCATCCCGCGCAAATAGGTCCGCGGTGTCGCACCTCGCCGGTCTGATATTTATAGAGCGCGGCGATAACCGAGGCGGCCGCGCCACGCTGCCCCATGCCCCGGCGGGCCTCGTGCCAAGCATAACGATGGATCGAGTTCTGCGCGACCAACCGGTCGGCCAGTTGGATCACGTCAGCTGATACTACGGCTAGGCTGGGTTGGTCTGACCTCGTGCTTTCGGGCAGCACGTCGCGCGCGTGCCGTTGTTTGAGCGGGGATTCGTGCCTTCGCGGATAAACTCAGTCGCTCTGCGCTGCCGGCGCTTCCAGCGCCCGGTAGAAAGTGGCGTGGTGGCACTGGAGCAGCTTGGCCGCTTCGCGGACCGACGTGCCTTCGCCAACCAGGCGCTCACCCAACGCGATCTGCGCAGGCGTGAGCTTGGGCGGCCGACCGAACCGCACCCCTCTCGCCGTCGCTGCCACCCGGCCGCTGCTGGTGCGCTGATGAATTAGCTCGCGCTCGAACTCAGCGATGCCGGCAAAAACGGTGAGCACCATGCGACCGGCGGGGGAGGTGGTGTCCGCCCATGGCTCCGCCAGGGAACGCAGGCCCGCGCCGGCATCCTTGAGCTTCTCGGCGAAGGACTTTTGCGAAGAAAGAGCTTCTATTGATCAGGACAGTACACTGGTACGCCAATGAGGCTCGCCCAAATCAGGTTTGATGCTCAAGCATCTCGATGACCGCGCAATTCGCCGCTCTATCACCCTCGCATTGGTTAATTGTCGCGGCCAGCAGCCGTTCGAGTTGCACCAAGTCCGCCATTTTTTCTCGAACGCGCTCTAAGTGATGGAAGGCAATCTCCCGGACTTGGCTGCATGGTGCTTGGTCTGGTCCGCCAAGGGCCATAATTGCACGCACCTCCGCGGGTGTGAAGCCGAGTTCCCGCGATCGACGTATGAACCCAAGGTCGCGAACATGATCAGCGCCGTACACCCGCCGGCCGCTAGCCGTTCGAGGCGGCTTTGCAAGAATTCCTACCCGTTCAAAATAGCGGATCGTCTCGATATTTACGCCCGTTCGTCGCGATAACTCGCCGATCGGAATATCTCCCTCGCCGCTCATGAAAGTGCTTGCTCCTGTAGCCACTACAGGATGCATAGCGGGTTTTCCAGCGGGAGGCGACCGATGAACCAACGAACCATTCTGCCCGACGAGCTGGCATCGCCGACGTTGCCGCGGCCGACCGGCGCAGGGTTGAACACTCTCGGCGCAGTGGCGAGCTTCGGCGCGGTTATCGCTGCCGCATCCTGTTGCGTGCTTCCGTTAGTGCTTGCGGCGCTTGGGATCGGAGCAGGGTTATCCGGCACCTTCGCGGCGCTAATGCCGTTGCGCTGGCCGCTCACGATGGTGTCTATTGTAGGACTTGCGGCAGGGTGGTGGTCCTATGCACGGCGTCGGAGAGCCTGCGTTTTAAGCCGCTCATGCACTATGCCTCTACCTTCTCACGCGACGCCGATTGTGCTCGCGACCGGAACGGTTCTGACACTCGTCGCGCTCCTTTGGGATCGGTTGGAAGCACCGCTGATGACGGCACTTTCGTGATGAAGCTCACCTCCATCCTGACTTGTCCTAAATGCGGCGGGGTCTCAACAGAGACGATGCCGACCAACGCGTGTCAGTTTTTCTACGATTGCTGCCATTGCGGAGCGGTGCTCCGTCCGCTGACCGGCGACTGCTGCGTGTTCTGCTCGTTCGGCGATGTGCCATGCCCGCCTATCCAGGACGCGAACGAAAACGGGACCGCAGCCAGGTGCTGCTGAAGTAAAGCCGATAACTGTGTGCAAGGCATGATGCAGCATCAAACTTTCGAGGGAAGAGCGGCAACTGCCTCTATCGGTTGCCGGTCGTTTCGTGCCGCCTCGGCACACCCTCCCGCCCCAGGCCGATGCGACGATCGAAGCGTGATCCGCAGGGCCACAGATGTCCATCTCCCATTGCTAATGTCGATCACGATGCGTAGCCTCTTATATCCCATGGAACGCCCCCGTACTCGATGAAGTTAAATGGTTCGGAAGATCAGGCCTACCAATCGAAGGATACACCATGAACAGTATTCGTTTTCTTTTTGCGAGCGCATTTCTCGTCGCCCCCGTCGCGGTGGCAGCTCAATCTACGGTCTCAAAACCCGGAATCAAACACACTTTCTTCATGCGCGGAAGTGTCGTGAAGGTCGATGAGGGCGGTATTGTCGTCTGCGTTGGCAAAGTCGACGGCGCGCAAGCGGGCCAGGTGTTAAAGGTTTATCGTAGCGTCTACCGTCCTGGCCCAAGAAATGCTGCAAGCTTCTGACGTGACCCCCGTTTCTTCCTCCAGTTGGAGCTAGAGTCCGGCCCCGAAGAAGGGACGGACGGATGAAGCGGAAGCAGTTTTCGGAAGAGCAGATCATCGGCATCCTGAAGGAGGCCGAGGCGGGCGCGGTGGTTACGGAGCTGTGCCGCAGGCACGGGATGTCGAGCGCCACCTATTACGCCTGGAAGGCCAAGTTCGGCGGGCTGGAGGTGTCGGACGCGAAGCGGCTGCGGGCGCTCGAAGAGGAGAACGCGCGGCTCAAGCGGCTGCTCGCTGATACGATGCTGGACAACGCGGGTCTGAAGGATCTGCTGTCAAAAAAATGGTAGCGCCCGCCGCGAAGCGGCAAGCGGTCGCACATCTTCAGGCGACGCTGGGGATGAGCGAGCGGCGGGCGTGCATGGTCGTCGGGGCGGATCGCACGAGCATGCGGTATCGCTCGTGCCGGGCAGATGATGGCGACCTGCGGTCGCGGCTATGCGACCTAGCGCAGCAGCGCCGGCGGTTCGGTTATCGGCGGCTGCACATCCTGCTCCGCCGGGACGGCATCACAATCAACCGCAAGAAGACCCAGCGGCTCTACCGCGAGGAAGGTCTGACCGTGCGTCGCAGGAAGGGACGAAGGCGCGCCGTTGGCGCGCGGGCACCTGCGCCAGTGCTGGCGCTCCCCAACCAGCGCTGGAGCCTGGACTTTGTCCACGACCAGCTCGCCACCGGTCGTCGGTTCCGCGTACTCAATGTCGTCGATGACGTGACGCGCGAGTGCCTGGCGGCGGTGGTAGATACGTCGATCTCGGGCAGGCGGGTCGTGCGCGAGCTGGGCGATCTGATCGCCAGGCGAGGCGCGCCCAGGATGATCGTCAGCGATAACGGCACCGAGCTGACGTCGAACGCGGTGCTGGCATGGTCGGGCGATGTGGGCATCGAGTGGCATTATATCGCGCCGGGCAAGCCGACCCAGAACGGCTTCGTCGAAAGCTTCAATGGCCGCATGCGCGACGAGCTGCTCAACGAAACGCTGTTCTTCACGATCGGTCAGGCCAGGGCGATCCTCGCCCGCTGGGTCGATGACTACAACACCGAGCGGCCGCACTCGTCGCTCGGCTATGCCACCCCCGCGGCGTTCGCCGCCGAACTCGAACAACAACGGGCGGGGTTAACCCCGCCCGTTGCTTCACCTGCGCTCATGCGCGACAACACCGGCCGGTCTCTGGTTACCGCTGGATGAAAGGCGGGGGTCACGTCACTTCGTGCGAACGAGCATTGGCACTGTCCGGGTTGGCACTCCCGTGAACGATCACTTCTCCAATGCTTCCGTGATCCAAGGCAATGTAAAAGTGAACGATATTGTCGAGCTCGAACGAAAGGTCGACTGAACGCATTTCGCAGCTGTTAACGCTCTATCGCCGTTCGGGAGCGGTTTAACCGCTCCCGAAGCCAAGCCTGCCTCTAGTCGAACTAGGCTGTCTGTTACCTTTGGAAGCGCTGCTGAAGCGGGACACGGGTGCACTTCGCAGCCGGCTACAGGAGGGTTAGGCTCCTCCGAAATCGGGACCGGAAGCACAGGTCGTCTGCTAACTCGCCGAAGGGTGAGCGGTCGGCACCGCGGGGCTCGGCGGCCCTTAGTCTAAGTGTATCGGTTCAGGTCACAATACGAGCGCCTGTCTGTATGGACTTGCGCTTCCGCGTGCGTTGCCGTAGGTGGTGAGATCGTGTCACAACTGTATCGCCTTTTACTGCTTGTAGCAGTCACGCTCGGACTCTTCGGGCAGGGCTTGGCGTTTGCAGCGGCACCGATGGAGACCGGCTCCGGGTTTGTGGCGTCGGCATCAGACGAGCCGGCATCTATGCGGACTGGCTGCGCTGACATGAGCGCCATGGAAGACGATGGCGCGGCACCTTGTAAGGGCCTGACGGCCGACTGCATTGAGAAGATGGGCTGCATCGCCCCGTTCACTTTGAAAGAGCCGTTAGCGCAGACAGCGCCGGGCGTCTTCCCCGCGATGGGGGCAACCTGGCCGCTTCTGGATGAACTCGCTGGGCTTGACGTCTCGCCCGAGTTGGACCCGCCCACACTCCTCAGCTGATTCCAGCACGCGTCACCTCTACGCCTTCCCGCGTGAGCAATATGCTCGACGTGAGAACGGCAACCGTGGCGCAAATCTGACTCAGTTAAGGACTCAATACATGAAGACGCTAATGATTGGCGCCGCCATTGCGGCCGCCCTGCTGTCCATTACACCTGCATCCGCCCAGAGCTACAAGGCTGGCCTCGGCACGGGACCCACCATCACTCCAAGCCAGCGAGCGGCTCAAGAGGCCTGGTGGGAGCAGCGCAAAGCGCGGAAGGTACAGGCAGCCGGCATCACGCCCGCGAAGGATATGGCTGCGGACTCCGCAACCAAACCATGCGCGTGTTGCAACAAGCACATGATGCCCGGGATGGCCGCGGACACTTGATAGAACCTAGCCTGCCCGCGCGGGGGCACCATGCTGCCGCTGTCGCGGGCACTCCTCCCTCTGTACGTCCCCTCCGGCGTAGGTCGATGCAAGGCGTCACTATGCTCATCTCAAGGATCTAAATATGTCTATAAAAGTTCGTGATCGTCACGTGCGTCTGCTTGCCGTGCTTCTAGCAGCCTCTGGTCTTGCTGGTGCGAGTGCCGTTACGGCAAGGCCCGTTAAGGCATCGATGTCCGCAAAGGTTGAACTGCTAACTCCCAAGGCGAAAGTCGGGCCTGCAAGCCTGCTTGTTCGCTTTGTCGATGGTGCAGGCAAGCCGATCGCCGGAGCGGTGGTAACTGCCGCCTCCCTCGACATGGGACCGATGGGGATGTCCTCCATGGCCGCTACGGTCAAGCCGCCGAAAGTCGTTCGACCGGGCGTCTACCGCTTCGACACAGCGCTCCAGATGTCCGGCAAATGGGCGTTTAAGGTCGCGGCCAGAGCACCCAGCCTCAAGCGGCCGATTACCACGACTTTCATGCTCGCCGTCAGCGAATAGCAGCGCGGCCTCGGCGTCAGATACCCCGGCGCATTATAGCCCAGTTCGCGACGTCGGCTCCTGCCGGCGTTGCGAATTTCCGGGTCATACGATCAGGATTCTAAATGACTGATATCATGCAAGGGGCAGTCCGAGCGACCGGAGACCGATCGCCCTTTCGGTCAAACCGCGGTTTGATAACACGGCTTCCGACCGCCGCCCGATTGGCTGTGCCACTCCTCCTGCTTCTTCCGACACTTGAGTCGGCAGCGGCGCAGCACATCAAAACCTTCCCGGATCCGGCTCTCACGCGACCAACTGCTGCGGGCATGGTCCTGAGCTTGGAGGATGCGGTGCGGATCTCCCGGGGAGAGCAGCCCAGCATTCTCGCGTTCGAACGAGAAGCCGAAGCCTCGGAGCACGCGGCGATCACCGCCCGCACACTTCCGGACCCGCAGATTACCGCAGGCGTAACGGACCTGCCAGTCACTGGAAGGGACGCGTTCAGCCCGACAGCCGATAATTTCACAATGTACTCAATCGGCATCATGCGCGAGCAGGTTCGCCTTGCTAAACGTGAGGCTGAGGCCGCCCGCTTGCGCGCCGTGGCGATCGCAAGCCGCGCAGAAGCAAGCGCGCAAGAACGGCGTATTCAGCGTGATGTGATGGTTGCGTGGCTGACAGCAGTTGAGGCGAGTTCGAAGCAACGTCTGCTAGATCGCATCATCGGTGACCTTACCGTTGGTCACCAGGTCATGGAGGCGGGCATCCCGACAGGTGCGTCAAGCCCCGCCCTCGCACTTCAAATGCAGGGAGAGATTGCGCTGGCGCAGGCGCAGAAGGTCCGCGCGGTCGGCGAGGAGCTCCGCGCTCGCGCGGAACTTGGCAGATGGATTGGCGCTGCGGCGCAGCGTCCACTACCAGTTGATATACCCGTTCTGAGACTACCCGCGGGCGCTCAAGAGCGTGTCGATGCCGATCGCCATCCGACCGTGCTCGTTGCCCAAGCGCAAGAACAGAGCGCAAGGCTTCGGATCGACGTCGCACGCGCCGACCGCAAGTCCAATGTGACCTGGTCAGTCAACTATGGATACCGACCGAGGTTCGGTGACCTCGTCACTGCGCAGATCACCATACCCCTACAGAATAACAGAGCCGGGCGGCAGGACCGTCAGGTGGCTGAAGCGCTCGCGCAAGCCGACGCGGCACGCCTCAGAGCAGAGGACGCGCGCCGCGAGATCACCGGGGCATACGGTGTGGCGCTTGCTGATTATCAAAGCGCGGACGCACAACTCGCAATCCTTAACTCGAAGGCGCTCCCTGCCCTCGAGGCATCATTCGAGGCCGCTGAGGCGCGATATGGAGGTGGGCAGGGCGAACTCGAACTCCCTCTAACTATCGTCCGACGATACGTCGAAGTCAGCATTGAATCGATTGAGGAGCGCGCCAAGCGAGCGCGCGCTGCGGCCGAGTTGACCTATCTTACCGAGGATTTCTCGAAATGATCCCGACGAACAAGAAGCTGGTTGGAGCCGGCATCGCGCTTGCGATTGCGACCGCGGGTGCTGGCTACTGGATCGGCTCATCGAACTCCAACGGACAAGGGGTGTCGAAGGCCGGCGCGGGCGGCGAGGTTGATGGCGTAGTGCAGGACGCTTCAGGCAAGACCGTGAAATACTGGTTCGATCCGATGCTTCCACAGGAGCGCTACAACGCACCTGGCAAATCGTCGATGAATATGGAACTTCAACCTAAGTACGCGGACGATGCCGGCAGTGGCGAGGGTATCAAGGTTTCCGCCGACGTTCGACAGAATTTGGGGGTGCGCACCGCCCGCGCGGCCTTCGCGAACCTGTCTCCTACTCTCGCGGTTGTCGGTCGCGTCGAGATTGACGAGCGCCGCATTCAGGAGGTCCAAACGCTTACACCCGGCTTCGTCGACGAACTGAGCGTGCGTGCTGTTGGCGAACAGGTTTCGCGGGGTCGCCGCGTGGCAAGCGTGTACTCGCCCGAACTCCTAGGCGCGCAGAACGAGTATGTTGCACTGCTTCGCATCGGAAATTCTGCCATTACACCGAACCTGCGGCAGGCTTCACGCAGGCGATTGAGCCTGCTTGGGCTGCCCGAAGTCGCTATTCGAAACCTCGATCGGGGCGGCCGTCCCCAACGAAACTATGGGGTCATTGCACCTCGTTCCGGGATCGTCACCGCGATTGGGGCTCGTCCAGGAGCGCGCGTCGAGCCGGGACAGTCGATCCTGACGATCGCAGACCTTTCACAGGTCTGGGTCGTGGCCGAAGTCCCAGAAGTTGCGCTAGCGCAAATACGCGTCGGGCAGTCTGTCCAGATCACATTCCCTGCATATCCGGAGGGACCGCGGGAAGGCAGAATCGACTACATTTTCCCGACCCTTGATGCGCAAGCGAGAACCGTTCGCGTCCGCATTTCGCTGTCCAATCCTGGTGGCCGTTTGAAGATTGGCATGTTTGCCAACCTAAAGATTTCTGGCAGCGGTTCCGGCGCACTCGTAGTTCCCACCGAGGCCGTCATCGCGACCGGCAAGCGCAACGTCGTTATTGTGGAACGCAGCGGCGGCCTCATTCCTGTCGAAGTGGAACTCGGACGCGAGGTTGGCGACCGGACCGAAATTCTGCGGGGTATCGCAGCCAATGATCTGGTGGTCGTCTCGGGTCAGTTCCTCATCGACTCTGAGGCGTCCCTTGCGGGGGTGGTTGAACGGCTCTCACGAACACGGCCCGAAACGTCTGAGCGACCAAGATCGGCCCCGTCGATGCTTCAGGGACGCGGGGTCATCAAGGCCATCGATGCTAAAGGTCAGAAGCTTACTCTTTCGCACGAGCCACTGCCGGCGCTTGGATGGCCTGCCATGACGATGGCCTTTCCAGTAAAGAACGCCACGGTCGCCCAGGGGCGTGCGATTGGCGAGCGCGTGGTTTTCTCCTTTCCACGTCCCGCTAAGGGCGAAACTCCGGTTATTGAGCGTCTCCAGCCTGAGGCAGCGCGATGATCGAGCGCATCATCCGGTGGTCGGCGGCCAATCAGCTTATCGTGCTGCTAGCGGCGGCCTTCCTTGCCGCCGCTGGCGTTTTCTCGGTGATGCGAACCCCGCTCGACGCGCTGCCCGACTTGTCCGACGTCCAGGTAATCATCCGCACCCCTTACGCGGGTCAGGCGCCGGAAATTGTCGAAAGCCAGATCACCTATCCGCTCGCCACTACGATGCTGTCGGCGCCGGGCGTCAAGGCGGTGAGAGCGTTCTCTTTCTTTGGCGACTCCTTCGTCACCGTGATCTTTGAGGATGGGACCGACCTGTACTGGGCTCGCTCGCGAACCTTGGAGTATCTTAATCAAGCAGCAGAACGACTTCCTTCCGGAGTCACGCCGGCGCTTGGCCCAGATGCCACGGGCGTAGGCTGGGCATACCAGTACGCACTCGTAGATCGCACCGGCCGTAACGACCTAGGGCAGCTGCGCGCATTGCAGGATTGGTTTCTCAAGTATCAGTTGAAGGAGGTTCCCGGCGTCGCTGAGGTCGCCAGCGTTGGCGGCATGGTGCGCGCCTTTCAGGTTCAGGTCGATCCCGAGCGCCTCCAGCTATACCGGATTTCGCTCAATGACGTTATGGCGGCGCTTAAGACCGCCAACAAGGAGACAGGCGGCTCCGTGATTGAACGCGCCGAAGCCGAATACATGGTTCGGGTGGGCGGATATTTGAAAACGCTCGATGACTTTCGGAACATCCCGCTCAAGGTGAGCGACGGAGGCACGCCGGTTACCGTTGGCGACGTTTCACGCGTTCAGATCGTGCCCGACTTCCGTCGCGGAATCGCTGAACTTAACGGCGAAGGCGAGGTTGCCGGCGGGGTAATCGTCGTCCGGGCAGGTGCGGACACTCGCTCTGTGATCGAAGCGGTCAAGGAGAAGATGGAGGGCCTGAAGTCAGCCCTCCCCAAGGGTGTCGAGGTGGTTGCCGTCTATGATCGGACGTCGGTCATTGACCGCGCTGTCGAGAATCTGACGAGCAAGCTCGCCGAGGAATTCATCGTTGTCGCGATCGTTTGCGTCATCTTCCTGCTCCATCTTCGCTCGGCGCTCGTCGCAATTCTGACGCTACCCTTGGGCGTCCTGATCGCCTTCACGATCATGCGCTTTCAAGGTGTCAACGCGAACATCCTGTCACTTGGCGGCATTGCGTTGGCCGTTGGTGCGATGGTCGATGCAGCAGTCGTCATGATCGAGAACGCGCACAAGAAGCTGGAACACGCCGCTCACGAGTTGGGCGAGCTCACCAACAAGATGCGCAAGAAGGTGCTCGTCGAGGCGGCCGTCGAGGTCGGCCCGGCGCTGTTCTTCTCGCTCCTGATTATCACGCTCTCGTTTCTGCCTGTGTTCTCGCTGGAAGCGCAGGAAGGCAAGCTCTTCAAGCCGCTGGCACTGACCAAGACCTACTCGATGGCCGCCGCCGCCGGGCTGTCCATCACGCTCATCCCGGTCCTGATGCTCATCTTCATCAAGGGTAAGATCCGGCCAGAGGACAAGAATCCAGTCAACTACGCGCTGATCGCCGTCTATCGACCGGCGCTCACATGGGTGATGAAAAGTCCTAAGCTCGTACTGGGGCTGGCGCTCGGCGTGCTGCTGGTCACTGCCTGGCCGCTCTCGCGCCTAGGGGGAGAGTTCATGCCGCCGATAGCGGAGGGTGACCTCCTCTACATGCCAACAGCCCTCCCTGGGCTTTCGGCCGGCAAGGCGTCCGAGCTGCTGCAGATCACCAATCGGCTGATCAAGACCGTACCAGAGGTCAAGACGGTGTTCGGGAAGGCAGGTCGCGCCGACAGCGCTACCGATCCTGCGCCGATCGAAATGTTCGAGACGACGATACAGCTAAAGCCAAAGAGCGAGTGGAGGGAGGGGATGACAACCGAAAAGCTGATCGCCGAGCTCGACGCGCGCGTAAAGGTTCCGGGCCTCGCGAACGTCTTCGTGCCTCCCATCCGCAACCGGATCGACATGCTCGCGACCGGTATCAAAAGCCCGGTCGGCATCAAGGTCACCGGTCCCGACTTGGCTACGCTCGACCGGCTCGGTGCGCAGATCGCGCAGCAGGTGAAGACTGTGCCGGGGACATCGTCCGCGATCGCCGATCGGATCCTCGGCGGCAGATACATCGATATACAGGTCGATCGCCTCGCCGCAGCCAGGTACGGGCTCTCCATTGAGGACATCCAGAACACTGCTGCGGTTGCCGTTGGTGGGATGTCTGTCGGTGAGAAGCTAGAAGGCTTGGCACGCTTCCCGATCAATATCCGATTCCCACGTGAGCAGCGCGACAGCGTCGGCGCCTTGCAGAGCTTGCCAATCGTTACCGCCAGCGGCGGGATTGTTCCCCTCGGAGCGGTCGCCCGGATCGAGATCGTCAGCGGCCCTGTTATGGTGAAGAGCGAGAACGCCAGGCCCTCTGCATGGGTCTACGTCGACGTGCGCGATCGTGATATCGTCGGATTCGTCAAAGAAGCACGAGAGAAAGTAGCTTCTACCGTCACGATGCCGCCGGGCTACTCTTTGGTCTGGTCGGGTCAGTTCGAATACGCCGAACGAGCGTCGCAGCGGTTGAAATGGATCGTTCCAGCGACGATCGGCGTCATCTTCCTGCTGCTGTTCATGGCATTCGGTCGCGCCCGCGAGGCGCTTATCGTGCTCTTGACGCTGCCGTTCGCGCTGGTGGGGGGCATCTGGCTGGTCTATCTGCTCGGACATGCATTTTCGATCGCCACGGCGGTCGGGTTCATCGCTTTGGCGGGGCTGGCGGCCGAGTTCGGCGTCATCATGCTCGTCTATCTCGACAAGGCGATTGAAGAGCGGCTCATCGCCGGTCGGATGGACAAGGACGAGGATCTGGAGGATGCGCTGATGGAGGGCGCCGTGCTCCGGGTACGGCCAAAGGCCATGACTGTGGCTGTGATCCTTGCGGGTCTCTTCCCCCTCCTGGTGGGAACGGGCACCGGCTCGGAAGTCATGCAGCGGTTGGCCGCGCCGATGGTCGGTGGCATGATAACAGCTCCCATCCTGTCGCTGTTTGTGCTGCCCGCGATTTACAAGCTCCTCGGCGTCAAGCGCTTTCGAAAGCCCGAACCGGAGGAGGAGGAGGAGGCTCTACCCCTGGTCGCCCGACCGGAGCCGGCATGATCGGTACAACAGCAGCTGCCTACATCAGGACATCAGGACCGCTAAGCACGTGCTGGACCTCGCTGGAAGCAGATCGGTTCAAAGCTGACGCGGGGTTAGAGACGCGAGCGCGCGGCCAACACGTCCTTGGTCAGCTTTTCCGGGGGGCTCAGACCGAAAATGTGAGGTTGTTCAAAACGAACCGCGCAGAGCAACTACCAGCGCTCCGCCTGCGCGGTTCCTTGGGCGCGGCGCGGCGTCGAAAGTCAGGAACCGGTTAGTGTCCACATAGGAAACGCTAATGTCGACCGGGCTGAGGACGTAGGTCGCACTGAGCGACCAGTCGATCTTCTCAGGCTCGTTTGCAGCGGTTTCGCGTCCAAGATGAGCGGCAAGGGTGATCGGCGTCCCGGGAAAACCTGCGTCGAAATCCGAAAACACGTACAGCCCCCGGCGGTCGCCATAGTCGCTGGTGCCCGGTGCCACGGTGAAGCCCAGCTTCCCAGAGAGCGGACCATAGGACATCCGACCCGACCCAAAGAGCTCAACATAATTTCGCGATGTGCGGCCGAGAAACAGGCGCGTGCGCACGCCTCCGGTGACGTGAACCGCACCGACCTCACTTTCCAATCCGGCGTAGAAATCGGCTTCCGAGCCGCCATAGCGGCGATTGGCCGGAAAGATCGATGGCTCAATGCCGGCGAAGAGCGAGAACCCGTTACGGGTCTCCACCGTCGCGTCGAGCCGCGCTTGAAGCGTCGGCTTGCCGTCACTCCTCGAATAGCCGCGAAACCGGTAGTCGGTGGAGGCCAAAAGCTCAGCAGAGACCTCGACCGACCGCACCGACTGCGTTGCCTGCGCTGCGGCGGGCGCGGGCTGCAGGAGGCAAGCCACAACGACAACGGCAGGAGCGACAGCGACGACGACCGGCCGCGCGCGCATCCAGGGAAATTTCCCCAGTCTCTTTCTCAGTATGCTGGTCATGCGGCAGTGGTGGTGCAGCGTCACTTGGTAAACATCAACAGAGAACCATCTCGCTGTGCATTGCCAGCCAACGCTTCGCTTCTTGTGGGCTCGCGGGCCTGTCTCCGGTACCCCTGATGCTAGATCTCGGCAGTTCGGCCGCGCTGATGCTTTCATCGAACTATACCGGCGAACAAAGGCTGCTGAGTGAAAAGCGCATATCAACCGCGGCACTCGGTGGCGTGAAGACAGTTGATGTTTTCACGATCCCTAGCGTCAGTTTCGAAGCGCTCGGCGTCTTCAACATCCCAACTCTCGGAATGAGAGCTTGGCTCTCCAATAGCACAGTCGGCAACATCGGATTGCCATTCATTGCCAAATCTGACGTGGTTTTCGATGTGACCGCCGGATTTGTGTGGTTGCGTCCGCTGCCCCCTCGTCACCGTCTTCCAATGTTAAAGGACCGTAGCGGCCTTGGGCTTGCTGCATCCGCGACGGCGCTCACTATCGCTCACGTGGCGGTAAACAGCCCTGCGGAAAAGGGCGGCTGGGCGATCGGAGTCCGCATTGTGGCGGTGAACAGCCATCCTATCGACGAAGACTATACCCACAGCAAGCTTTGGCGCTGGCGCTTCGGCCCGGCCGGCACGCTCATTAAGCTCGAAACCGCCACGGGAGAGCGCCGCGTGCTACGGCTTGCAGATTATTATTAGACGCTGGGCGCGTGAGGCTCTGCGATTGCCTGGATGATCCGGCAATCCGCGATTTGTCTATTGGTGCAGCCCCGGCTGAGACTCGCCAACTCGTCTCGCAGTGAAGCGAGCTGAGCCAAGCGGCTTTCAACGTCCTCAAGGTGGCGACTCGCAATAGTGGATGCGGCGCTGCAATCCTGGTTAGGGCTTTCGGCCAAGTCGATCAAAGACCGTATCTCGCCGATTGAAAAGCCAAGCCGTCGTCCGTTGCGGACGAATTGGAGCCGCTGCACGTCACCAGCTCCATAGGTGCGGCGCCCGGACTCGGTACGGGGCGGAGCTGGTAGCAGCCCAATTGTCTCATAGAAGCGGATGGTCGTTACCTTGGTCGCGGTTCTTTGCGCGAGCTGGCCGATCATCATGAGTCCGGTTGCCATTATACTACCCTACCAATGCGAACAGGTCGCAGATTTAGCTTGATTCTCCAGTAACTGTAGCATGTAGAAAGGGGGGCATGACATCCTTCCATGATAGTTGCGGCTGCGCCGGCGAACCCGCGCGCGCGCAAACGGACCCGGCCTATCGTCGCGCGCTACTGACCGTCGTGGTGCTTAACCTCGGCTTTGGATTGGCGGAGCTGGTTGGCGGATTCATCGCCGATAGTCAGGCACTAAAGGCGGACTCGCTCGACTTCCTGGGCGATGGATCGATCAGCCTCATCGGCCTTCTCGCGCTAGCATGGTCCGCGCAGGCGCGGGCGCGCGTCGCGCTGTCCCAAGGGCTGTTTCTCGGCGCGCTCGGCGTAGGGGTGATCGCCTTTGCAATCTGGCGAACCTTCAATGCGACGGTCCCGGATGCCGAGCTGATGGGCGCGATCGGCGCGGTCGCGCTTGCGATCAACGTCGTGTCTGCTTTGGTGCTCGCCCGGTTCCGCGAGGGTGACGCGAATGTTCGCGCGATCTGGCTGTTCAGTCGCAATGATGCGCTTGCCAACTTCGCGGTGATCGCCGCAGCCGGGCTAGTGGCATGGACGGGGAGCGCCTGGCCCGACCTCGCAGTTGCCGGCATCATTGCCCTCTTGTTCCTCCATTCGGCTTACGAGATCATCTCGGACTCGATCCGCGAGCTGAAGGAGCGTTGATGCGCCTCCTCACGATGATCCGGACAATGCTATTGCTGCGGCTCCTGGCTACGCTCGCTACGCTGCTGATCCCGGCCGCGGCGATGGCCAACCCCGGCGACGTGCAAACCGCATGGCGGCTGCTCGACTATGTGGCCGTTGATTATAGCGGCGCGGTCGCGAACGGCCGGATCAAGAGCGCTTCGGAATACGCCGAAATGAACGAGTTCGCGGCATCGGTCTCGGCGCGGCTTCATAGCCTGCCAGCAAAGCCGGAACGGCAGGCCCTCATACAAGGAGCCGCTAACCTCCAGGCGGTAATCGCCGGCAAGGGGCCGACGGAACAGGTGGCAACACTGGCGCGCGGGCTCGCGACCGATCTGCTGCGCGCCTATCCGGTGCCGCTCGCGCCCGACAAGGCTCCAGACCTCGCCTCGGGTCACGCCCTGTTCCAGCAAACCTGCGCCGCCTGCCACGGCATGACGGGCGATGGGAACGGCCCCGACGCCGCCAAGCTCACGACACCCCCAATCGCGTTCACCGATGCCGAGCGGGCGCGCCAGCGGAGCGTGTTCGCGCTCTATCAAGTGGTGACGCAAGGAATCGACGGGACGGCGATGCAGAGCTTCGCGGATCGGCCAAACGATCAGCGCTGGGCATCTGCCTTCCTCGCCGGCAGCTTCGCCTTCTCCGACGAGCAGGCGCGCGAAGGCGAGCGACTATGGAAGGCTCACCCGGCGCTTCGCCAGCGCATACCTGACCTGAAAACACTGGTCGCCCTCACCCCGGCCGCACTCGCCACCTCGATCGGGAGAGCCAAGGCCGATGCGGTTATGGCTTATCTGCGCCGTCATCCCGATCAGGTAATGCAACAGGCCCCGGGCTCGCTCACGGTCGCGCGTGCCAAGCTGGCCGCAAGCGTTGCTGCCGCCGAGCGCGGGGATGCGCGCCGGGCGAGAGAACTGGCGCTGTCAGCCTACCTCGATGGATTCGAGCCAATCGAACCGACGCTCACGGCACGCGACGCCACGCTGATGGGCCGGATCGAAGGCGCTATGGGAGAGTTCCGCGCCGCGATCGACCGCGGCGCCTCGCCCGACGATCTCGCCGAAAAGGTGTCGGTGCTCGACGCGCTGTTCGATGATGCAGAAGCGGCGCTGGCGCCTGATGCCGCCACCGACGCGTCCACCTTTCTAGGTGCCTTTACGATCCTGTTGCGCGAAGGGCTTGAAGCGCTGCTCATCGTCGTCGCCATAATCGCGTTTCTTCGCAAGGCGGAGCGGGGAGAGGCGCTTCGCTATGTTCATGGCGGATGGATCAGCGCGCTCTTCGCCGGCGGGATCACCTGGGCAGTCGCCACCTATGCGATCGGCATCAGCGGCGCGAGCCGGGAGCTAACCGAAGGCTTCGGCTCGCTATTCGCCGCAATCGTGCTGCTCTCGGTTGGAATATGGATGCACGGCAAAGCGCAAGCCGATCAGTGGCAACGCTATATCCGGGAGAAGATGTCGCGGGCGCTCACCGGTGGGTCGGGCTGGTTCCTGTTCGGGCTCGCGTTTGTCGTGGTCTATCGCGAGGTCTTCGAGACGATCCTGTTCTATGCCGCTCTCTGGTCACAGGGGAACGGCCCCGTGCTGCTAGCAGGCGCCGCAACGGCCGTTCTCCTGCTTGCGGTGATCGCCTGGGCCATGCTCCGCTATAGCCGCACGCTGCCAATTACGCAGTTCTTTCGCTACAGCTCATGGCTGATGGCAATCCTGACCATCGTGCTCGCGGGCAAGGGGGTCGCCGCGCTCCAAGAAGCAGGGATCATCGATATAGCGCCGCTAAGCCATGTCCCCCGGCTCTCGATGCTAGGCTTGTTCCCAACTTGGCAATCGGTGATGGTGCAGCTGCTGATGGCGGTGGCTATCGCGATCGGGTTCGCTTGGAACCGACGCGGCGAGCGGGACTCAATCAACGAGCCTGCTCACGAGAGCCCCGCCCGTTAAACGCGGACAGCCGATGCCCCCGACGACAACGCATCGATCAGCCGACACTCTGCAATCGTCGTGGCGTCACAGCGGCCCCATCTGGCGATCTCATCGCGCAGAGCATGTAGATCGGTGAGCTTGCGATCGATTTCTTCGATGTGCAGCACGGCGATAGCATCGACCTCTGCGCATGATCCGCGTGGATCGTCGGCTAAACGCAGAAGGTCGCGTACCTGGTCCAGCGTAAAGCCAAGGTCCCGGGACCGCTTGATGAACGACAAGCGATCGAGATGCGACTGATCGTAGAGCCGGTAATTACCGGCACTGCGGAGCGGTGCGTCAATCAGCCCCTCACCCTCGTAGAAACGAACGGTTTCGACCTTTAAACCGGTCCGCTTCGCAATATCGCCGATTTTCATGGCTGAGCCCTTGACCCTCTAGTGGGATGAGGGTCCATATAAGGTGTCCACGACGCGAAGCGAGTGACATGATGGCGGACGCCTGCTGCTCAAAGAAAGGCGACACGATCGCGCAGCTCGGCCGCGGGGCCGATCAGCGGCGCGTCCTGATCGTTGTCATGCTCATCAACTTCGTAATGTTCGTGGCCGAGTTCGGCGCTGGCGTCGTCGCGCGATCGTCCGCGCTGATGGCGGATTCAGTCGATATGCTCGGCGATGCGGTAGTCTATGGGCTTAGCCTCTACGCACTCAGCCGCGGCCCGCGCTGGGAAGCCGGGGCGGCGCTCACCAAGGGCGGTATGATCCTTTTCTTTGGCATTGCAGTCGCGTTCGAGATTTTCGACAAGATCGTGCGCGGGGTGCCGCCTTCGTCAACGCTGATGCTGGCGTTTGGCAGCGCGGCGCTCGCGGCCAACCTGGTGTGTTTGACGCTGCTGTGGCGGTTCCGCTCCGAGAACGTGAATATGTCCAGCACATTCGAACGCTCTCGCAACGACGTTGCATCAAACATTGGGGTGCTGATCGCAGCTGGGCTAGTCTTGGTGACCGGCGCGACCTGGCCAGATATTGTCGTTGGCGGTGTCATTGCGATCATCTTCCTGCGATCGGCGTGGCGCGTGCTGGCAGAGGCGATTCCGGCGTGGCGAGAGGCGCGACCTATGCCTCGGGAAGTTCTACGATGACTTTTCGTGGCACTTCGGCTAGGCGAAACGCAATGCCGCGTAAGTTCTGGTCCTTTCTTCTCATCTTGATCGCGTCATCGTTGGTGATGACCGCGACCGTCCACGCGCGCGAAATACCTGGGCCGGTCACAATCGAATGCAGCGGCACCGTGCATAGCGATGGCGATGCCGATCAGTCGCAGGGCGATGCCGATAAGGCGATGCCGCATCATCATGGCACGTGTCATGGCCAGTCCTTGAACATACCAGCGACAGATGAAGCGGCGTTAGTAACGCTCGCAACCGGGTTGCTCCCTTTCGCGGCGACAGACAACCCTATGACGTCGCACCTGGTGGACCCGGCGCTGAGGCCCCCGACCGCCTGACAATACTCGCTTGCCGGCATTTGCCGGCCCGACGTATTTTGTCAGGATTATCAGTTCATGAAAAAGATGCTCGCGGCCGTACTGGCCGCGGCGTCCTGCGCCTCGATAGCGCAGGCGCAACAGGTGCAGGCACCACAGTCGCCTGTGCCAGCAACCGCGCAGCCGTTGCCAGCCTTCACCCTCGATCAGGCCGTGCTTGCTGCAGGTGGGGCCGCTCCGTCGAGCGCTGCCGCCATGGCGGCAATTGAAGCCGCCCAAGCGGGACGCGCAGTTGCCGGCCTACGACCTAATCCGGTTGTTCAGGGCCAAGTCGAGAACATCGTCGGCTCCGGCCCTTACAGGGGCTTGCGCAGTGCCGAGACGACGGTCGGAGTTTCAATCCCGATTGAGCTGGGCGGCAAGCGGAGCGCCCGCGTGGCGGTCGCCAACGCGCAGGTGTCGCGAGCCGAGTTGCAGGCTGCGATCGCCGCAGCAGATATCCGCGTGCAGGTCACACAGCTGTATGTCGAGGCGGTCGCGTCCGAACGCCGGCTGGCAACGGCACGCGATCAAGCCCGCATCGCAGCAGAGGTGCTGCGGGGAGCCGGGGTTCGGGTCCAGGCAGGGCGCGCGTCCCCGCTCGAAGAACAGCGGGCGGACGTCGCGCGCATCAACGCGGATGCCAATGTCGAGCGACTGGTTCGGCTCGCTGAAGCGGCGCGAACGAACCTTGCACGACGGATCGGACGGCCGATCGACGGCGCATTGGAGGGGTCGGTTCCGGCTGAGGGCGAAATGACACCCTAAGCGAAACGGCAAGAAGGGGTGGGGAGCGGACATCGCGCCCCCGCCTTGCGTCATCCTGAACTTGTTTCAGGATCCATCGGGCGATTGGTGCCGGAGCGTGGTGGCTCGTGCCGCCATCTCGGTTGGCCGATCATAAACTGGGCTTTCGGATTGATGGACCCTGAAACAAGTTCAGGGTGACGGCTGATTTGGGGTGGGGCGCGGTCATCCGTCATCCCGGCGCATGCCGGGACCGTGGGCAAGTCTTGAGGCGATAGCTATCGCCAGGGCGCCCGGACGTGAGGCTGCTTCTAAAGACAGCCCACGGTCCCGGCATGCGCCGGGATGACGACCATTGGGAACGTCTGCAACGGGGCGGATGCTGCCCTTCACCATTCCGCCGGATGGATGTCGATCAAATGGATCAAATGTCAGTGAGATCCTCAGGGTACATCCCACCGCGCTGGCAGAAGAGAGCCCATGTTTCCTTCCCCTGTGCGGTTACGATCATGCGAACCGGTAAATCGACTGCGAGCGCGATAAGGCCGAGGCGGACAAGCGGGCCAATGCTCCTATCGCTGATCACCCTGTCAGGGGTGTACCCTCCTGCCACGAGTGTCCATCCGGGCGTTCCGCGTTCGGTAATAGCCGGAGCGAGATGGCCGTCACGTGGGAGATCGGTATCGCGGCCCAGGGTGTATAGGCAGATACTCCAGAAGGCATCTCGCGGTCGTGGTGGGATCAACGCCCATTCCAGCGGGCCGGCATCATCCTGTTCGGGCGCTTGAACGGCTGCGGCCGGGTCGTCCCGGACTCCATCGCGGTACGCGCGCTCTAGCGCCTGCGCGATGGCGCCAGCAGTGTCGACGGCGATCCCGTACTTCCGATTGTAGCGATCCTTGGCGACAATGCCTCGGGCGATTTCGCGAAACCGCGCCTTGCGCCGGGGATCGGGACGCAGCCGTCCAGACGCCCCGGTCATGTCGTCACCGTGACATCAGGGCTCACGTTACCCCGTGCGCGAGCCACGATCCCGGCGACCGTGTTCTTGCTGAGTCCCAGGTCGCGAGCGATCCAGCGATAGCTCCGCCCCTCGGCGATATGCGCCAACACTTTGGGCGCGAGGCGGTCCGACTTGGGTCGCTCCCCCAGTTGCCGGCCGAGTTTGCGGCCACGTGCCCGCGCTGCAGCAAGGCCAGAGCGGACCCGCTCGCTCAGCATGTCGCGCTCAAACTGGGCTATACCTGCGAGCATCGTCGCCATCATCCGCCCATGCGGCGTATCGACCTCGAACGTCATGCCGCTCATCGCGACCACCGACACGCGCCAGCCCGACAGCCGGTTGAGTGTATCGAGCAGGTCCTGGGTCGAACGCCCCCAGCGACTGAGTTCGGTAACGAGGATCGCATCGATATGGCGTGCCTGCGCCAGCTTCATCACCTCAGCCCGCGCCGAACGGTTTGCCTTCATGCCCGACGCGGTTTCGCGGAAGACCTCGACCACTTCATAGCCGCCACGCTCGGCAA
>Ga0308009_10000172_pt1 | contig 54951 bp, 57 predicted proteins | sample Neamet127_FD_203134 | JGI IMG/M metagenome (GOLD analysis project Ga0308009, IMG submission 203134) | Marine microbial communities from water near the shore, Antarctic Ocean - #127 | ecosystem: Environmental > Aquatic > Marine > Unclassified | place: Southern Ocean | collected 2014-07-24 | reverse complement strand
TGCGTGTTTTTGCCCGCCGCTCATGTCAAACGTTATACGGCACCAGCATGGCTCTGAGCGAACTTGAAGCCGCACGCGCCAAGAAGGCCATGGACAACTTTCTCGCGCGGCGCCGGCCACCACCGGACATTCGCCCCCAGCTTGATCTGGGCTATCGAATATCGGGGCAGAGTGTTGAAATATTCGAGGTGAGGCCGGCCTGGAAGAGTCCCAACGAGAATATGGAGGGGGCAGTTGCCAAGGCCACGTTCGTTCGAACTCGGAACGCCTGGCGTATCTACTGGCAACGTGCCGACCTCAAATGGCACGCCTACGATCCCGTCCCGCAAGTCTCTGCCCTGCCGGAATTTCTGGCGGTCGTGGAGGAAGACGCTTATGCCTGCTTCTGGGGGTGAGGGGCCGTATAACTGCCCGCCTCAGGCAGCACTGGCCGCCCGCGCACGCCGCGCCGACAAGGCCTTGGCCACACGCGGCAACACCAGCACCGCCACCACAATGACCAGCAAGGTCACCGACATGGGCCGCTGTAAAAACACCATGGCACTGCCCTCGCCTATCGACATGGCATTGCGGAACTGGGCTTCGGCGAGCGGCCCTAGAATCATGCCGACCACCACCGATGCGGTCGGAAAATCAAAGCGCCGCATCACCACGCCCAGCACGCCGATGCCGTAGAGCAGGAACAGATCGAAAGCGCTTTGCCGCATGCCGTAGACGCCGACGGTCGCAAAAATCAGGATGCCGGCGTACAGATAGGGCTTGGGAATTTTCAGTAGCTTGACCCACAGGCCGACCAGCGGCAGGTTCAGCACCAACAACATCACGTTGCCGATGTAGAGCGAGGCGATCAGCGCCCAGACAAGGGCCGACGAATTGGTGAAGAGTTGCGGCCCCGGCTGGATGCCGTAGTTCTGGAAGGCGCCGAGCAAAATCGCCGTGGTGTTGGAGGTCGGGATGCCCAAGGTGAGCAGCGGAATCATCGCGGCCGTGACGGTGGCGTTGTTGGCGGCTTACGGGCCGGCCACGCCCTCAATCGCGCCTTTTGTTCCAAACTCCGAGTTGTCCTTGGCGACTTTTTTCTCGGTCGCGTAACTCAGAAAGGTCGGTATCTCGGTGCCGCCGGCCGGAATGCAGCCGAAAGGCACACCGATGGCCGTGCCGCGCAGCCAGGCTGGCCAAGAGCGGCGCCAGTCTTTGGCCGTCATGTGCACCTTGCTGAGCTTGTTCTGCGAATCGACCACCCGGCCCTCGTAAAGCACCGCGTACATGGCTTCCGCCACGGCGAACAGGCCGACTGCCACCAGCACGATTTCGATGCCATCCAGCATTTCGGGCACGCCGCCGGTGTAACGCGCCTGACCAGTGATCTGGTCCAGGCCAACCAGGCCCGCCGCCAGGCCGACGAACAGCGCCGTGAGACCGCGCACCGCACTTTTGCCAAGCACCGCGCTCACGGTGGTGAAGGCCAGCAGCATCAGCATGAAATATTCGGGCGGGCCGAGCTTGACGGCAAACTCGGCGACGATGGGCGCAAACAGCGTGACGATCACCGTGGCAATCGTGCCCGCTACAAACGAGCCGATGGCGGCGGTGGCCAGTGCCGCGCCCGCGCGCCCGCTCTTGGCCATCTTGTTGCCTTCCATCGCGGTGACCATGCTGGCAGTCTCACCGGGCGTATTCAACAGGATGGAGGTGGTGGAGCCGCCGTACATCGCGCCGTAATAAATACCGGCGAAAAAGATCATCGAGGCGGTGGCCTCGACCTTGACGGTGATCGGCAGCAGCATGGCCACCGCAACGGCGGGGCCGATGCCGGGCAACACGCCAACGGCGGTGTCGAGCGCACAGCCGACAAAACACCAGAGCAGGTTGATCGGTGTGGCTGCAGTGATGAAGCCCTGCATGAGCTGGTTGAGAACGTCCATGATTTACAACCATCCCGTCGAAGTCAGGCCCGGCAGGTTGATCGCCAGGAATTTGGTGAAGGCCCAGTACACGGGCGCGGAAATCGCCAGGCCGATGGCCCCGTTTTTCAGCCAGACTTTGGGCTCAATGCCGGCCTTGCCTTCCGCGCCGCGCAGGCCCTGCACCGCCAGCACAAAACACAAGGTGCAGCTCAGGATGAAACCGATGGTCGTGATCAGCGCCGCGTTGGCCAGCAGCCCGGCCGAGACCCACGCGAAGCCGGCCCAGTAAGCCGGCGCCGTGTCGCTGGGCGGTGCCATCTCGCGAAAGCCGCCACTCAGCGCCTCCCAGACCAGGAAGCCACCGCACACCGCAAGGGCGATAGACACCACCCAGGGCAGGAAGTTGGGGCCGGCACCGGCGTACCCGGCAGCCGACGGGATGCTGACCGCGCCAAAAGCCAGGCCAGCCGACAGCAGCAACACGCCGCCGCCGACCAGAGCTTGCAGGCGGTTTTGCGTCGGAGAAAAGGGAGTTGGGGTCATGCTTGGCCTCGCTGCGAATAAGAACCGTCGTCGCACAGCTTGTCATTGCGGGCCTGAACCGCAATCCATGCTGGCTATACCCCCACGGTCGGAGGCTCACGCGACATGGATCCCGGATCAGGTCCGGGATGACAGCCGGGGAAAAACCGGATGGTCCAGGCCTTAAACCATGCCCGACTTGACCATGGTCGCGCGCAGGCTGGCGAAGTCGTCGTCCACAAACTTCTCGAAGTCTGCGCCGGTCAGCACGGCCGGTGTCCAGTTGTTTTTCTCCAGCGCCTCGGCCCAGGCCTTGGATTTGAGCGCCTTGAGGACCCTGTCGGTCAGCTCCTTGCGCTGGGCCGCGGTGATGCCCGGTGCGCCATACACACCGCGCCAGTTGCCGATGACCACATTGATGTCCTGCTCTTTCAGCGTGGGCACGTTGACGCCCTTGAGGCGGGTGGCCGACGTGACAGCCAGCGGGCGCATCTTGCCGCTGGCAATGTATTCAGCAAACTCGCTGTAGCCGCTGCCGCCTATGGTGACGTTGCCACCCAGGATGGCCGCAATCGCCTCGCCGCCGCCCCGGAAAGCCACATAGTTGATCTTGGACGGATCCACACCGACCTCGCGCGCAATCATGGCTGCAGCGATGTGCTCGGTAGAGCCGCGCGAGCTGGCGCGCAACCTGCTGCACAACGCCATCAAGCACAGCCCGCGCGGCGGTGCACTGAGCGTGCGCCTGGTCAGCGACGACTCCTGGGCCGCCCTGACCATCAGCGATAACGGGCCGGGCATCAGCGCCGAACTGGCCGCCCGCCTGTACGAACCGTTTTCTGCCGGCGACGTGCGCCGGGGCTCGGGTCTGGGCCTGGCAATCTGCCGCGAGATCACCCAGGCGCTGGGCGGCAGCATCACCCTGGAAAACCGCGAAGACCATGGGCGTATTACGGGGCTGGATGCGACGGTGCGGTTGCCGCTGGTTCACAATGTGAGCTGATGAAGAAAGCCCAAATTAATCGTCTGCACCGCGCTTTGCCGGAGTCTTCACATGCGTCTTGATAAGTGGCTCTGGGCCGCGCGTTTCTACAAGACGCGAACACTGGCGACCGATGAAATCGCCAAGGGCCGTGTCCGGGTCAACAGCCTGGAGGCCAAGCCGGCGCGCGACATCAAGGTCGGCGACACCGTCGCCATGCGCCAGGGACCAGTGACACGCACGGTGGTGATCCGGGGCTTGAGCCAGCAGCGCGGCGCGGCACCGGTGGCGCAGCAGCTTTATGAAGAAACGCCGGAAAGCCTGCACCTGCGCGAAGCCACCGCCGAGCTGCGCCGGCTCAACAACGAGCCGGCAGCCAGCATCGAACACGGCCGCCCCACCAAACGCGACCGCCGCAACATCGACAAAGCCGGGGGCAAGAACTGGGGCGACCGCTGGAGCGCCTCGGTCGATTCCTGATTTGCTCTGTTTTTAATAGCTGCTTGCGCCCGCCCGGTATGGGCTAGAGGCCGATTTGACCTATAAAACTTGTCAACCCGGACCCCGGATCAAGTCCGGGGCAGGCCCGATCCGGGATCCATGCCCCACCGGGCCAACGCCAGCCGAGTAGCCTGGATTGCGGATCAAGTCCGCAATGACAAATTACGGCGCATGCGCCGCCCCTGCAGCCACCACACCCACCAGCCCAGCAAGGCCGCAGGAATAAACACCCAGTGGCTCGATGGCCGTGAGGGGTTGGGAAGCTTCAGTTCCACCAGCTTGTAGCCCTGCTCCACGCCCAGTTTCCTGGCGCGGCTGCCAAACTTGACCGCCGCGACCTCGATGTCTGCGCCTAGCTGGCTGAGCGTCACGCCGCCGTCGCGCAGACGCTCGCGGCCCGTAGCGCCTTCACCCATGGGCAAGGCCACGGTTTTGGTCACTGCCTCACCGTTCAGCGTTTCGCCGGCCATGCCCACCACCAGCCATTGTTCGGGTTGCAGGCCGTCGGCGACCTTGTAGATGTCGCTCGCCGGCGCACTCACATATTTGGGCGCAAATTGGTCAATCACCCAGTCGGGCCGGAAAAACAGAAAGGTCGCCAGCAGCAGCACCGCCACCTCCGGCCAGGTGCAGCGGGTGCGAAACCATTTCATTGTGGCGGCGGCGAACAGCAGCGATGCCGCCACCGCCGTCACGCACACCAGCACCACGTCGGCCCAGGAGCCCAGGCCGATCAGCAAAATCTGCGGGTTGAAGATAAACACAAAAGGCAGCACCGTCGTGCGCAGGCTGTACCAGGTGGCCTGCAATCCGGTCTTGTTGGGGTCATCGCCCGAAATCGCCGCCGCCGCATAAGAGGCCAGCCCGACCGGCGGCGTCACGTCGGCCAGGATGCCGAAGTAAAAAACAAACAGATGCACCGCAATCAGTGGAATCACCAAACCGCTGCGGGAACCGAGTTCGACAATCACCGGCGCCATCAGGGTGGCCACCAGGATGTAGTTGGCCGTGGTCGGCACCCCGGCCCCAATGATCAGGCAGATCGCGGCCGTCAGCAGCAGCATCACGATGATGTTGCCGGCCGAGACCATCTCGACAAAGTCGGTCATCATCAGCCCCATGCCGGTCAGCGTGATGACACCAACAATCAGGCCGGCGCTGGCACAGGCCACGCCGATACCTATCATGTTGCGCGCACCCAGCACCAGGCCGCGCCACAGATCGGCAAAGCCCCGCTTCAACGCCGACACGGCGGCCTCGGCCTGCCCATCGGGCCTGAAAATGGACAGCATGACGGGCTGCAGCACCACCATCACCATGACGGTGGCGGTCGCCCAGAAGGCCGACAGGCCCGGCGACAACTCCTCGGCCATCAAGCACCACAGCAGCACCACGATCGGAATGAAAAAATGCAGGCCCGCGCGCACCGTTGGCCAGGGCAGTGGCAGCTTGACCTCCTTGACCAGGGGGTCGTCGATGGGAAGGTCCGGGTAACGCGACGAGTAGGCCATCAGCACGACATACGCCACTCCGGCCAGCACGGCCAGCGCCCAGCCCGCGGCGTCACCCGCCACGTATTGCACGCCGGTGATGGCGTAATAGATCGCCGCAAAGGCGACCAGCGTGCCCGACAGGCCCAGCGCCCAGCCCAGCACCCTTTCGCGCCAGGTCGGCTGGCGATCCCGCATCAGCGGCTGCAGGTCGTACTTGAGCGCCTCCAGGTGCACGATGTAAAACAGGGCCATGTAAGAAATGACGGCCGGTAGCGCCGCATGTTTGATGATCTCCGAGTAAGGAATGCCCACGTACTCGACCATCAGGAAAGCCGCTGCGCCCATCACCGGCGGCATGATCTGGCCATTGATGGACGCCGCCGCCTCGATAGCGCCAGCCTTGACGCCGGAGTAGCCGGTTCGTTTCATCAGCGGAATGGTGAAGATGCCACCCGAGACCACATTGGACACCGACGAGCCGGAAACCACCCCGTTGAGCGCCGAAGACACCACCGCCACCTTGGCCGGCCCGCCGCGCAAATGGCCCAGCGTGGCCAGCGAGACCTGCAGCATGTAGTTGCCGGCGCCGGCGATGTCGAGCAAGGTGCCAAACAGCACGAACAGAAAAATGAATTGCACCGACACGCCCAGCGCCACGCCATAGACGCCCTCGGTGGTCAACCACATGTGGGAGATGAAACGCGGCAGCGACGCCCCGCGGTGCTGGATCACCTCGGGCATGTAAGGGCCAAGGAACACAAAGGCCATGAACAGCCCGGTGGTCACCAGCATGCCAAAACCCATGGCACGCCGCGTCGCCTCCAGCATGATGGCCACACCGACCACACCGACCACGATGTCCATGGTGGTCGGCGAGCCCGGACGCAGTGCCAACTGGTTGTAAAACAGGAACAGGTAGGCGCCACAAAAAGCCCCGACCAGCGCCAACAGCCAGTCCGACCAGGGGATCACGCTGCGCGAGGAGTGTTTGAAAGCGGGAAAAGCACAGAAGGCCAGGAAGATCGCAAACGCCAGGTGAATCGCGCGTGCTTCGGTGTCGTTGAGAATGCCGAAGCCGAAAAGGAAAGGCAATGGCGAGGCATACCAGACCTGAAACAGCGACCAGGCGCCCGCCAGCACGGCCAGGCCCAGGCCAATCTTGCCGCCAGGCTCACGCCCGCCGAGGTCGGCTTCCTTGACGAGCTGGTCCAGTTCTTGGGCCGAGAATTTTTCGAGTTGCGCCATCTTTTTTCCAGGACTTACTCCCTCGCCCACTGGGAGAGGGTGGGGGTGAGGGCGTCCAGGGGCAGGCCCTCACCCTAACCCTCTCCCAACGGGAGAGGGAACCAAGAAAAATACGGTCTGTTTATTTGATCCAGCCTTTTTCCTTGTAGTAGCGTGCTGCGCCTTCATGCAGCGGTGCGCTCAGGCCGTCCTTGACCATGTTTTGCGGGTTCAGGTTGGCCAGCGCGGGGTGCAGCTTTTTGAACTCGTCAAAATTCTCGAACAGCGCTTTGGTGACCTGGTACACGGTTTCGGCCGGTGTTTTGCTGGAAGTCACCACCGTGGCCATCACGCCGTAGGTGTTGGTGGCTTGCGGGTTGTTCGGGTACAGGCCGGCCGGAATCGTGACCTTGGCGTAATAAGGTTTGTCGGCCACCAGCTTGTCGATCACCGGGCCGGTCAAGGACACCAGCTTGGCGCCGCAGGAGGTCGTCGGGTCCTGGATGTTGGCCGACGGGTGGCCCACCGCGTAGTAGAAGCCGTCAATCTTGCCGTCACACAGCGCCGGTCCGTGTTCGTCGGCCTTGAGCTCGGACGCCAGCGAAAAATCGCCCAGCTTCCAGCCCATGCCGGCCAGCATTTCTTCCATGGACGAACGTGTGCCCGAGCCGGGGTTGCCGACATTGAAACGCTTGCCCTTGAAGTCCTCAAACTTGGTGATGTTGGCTTCCTTGCGGGCCACCACGGTGAAAGGCTCAGGATGCACAGCAAACACCGCGCGCAAATCGCTGAAGGCGCCGTCCTTGTACTGGTTCAGGCCCTTGACGGCGTTGTACTGCACGTCGGACTGGGTGAAGCCGAAATCAAGCTCGCCGGCTTTGATGGTGTTGACGTTGAATACCGAGCCGCCGGTCGACTCCACCGAGCAGCGGATGCCGTGTTTGGCGCGGTCCTTGTTGACCAGGCGACAGATCGCGCCGCCGGCTGCGTAATACACGCCGGTCACGCCGCCGGTGCCAATGGTCACAAACTTCTGCTGGGCAACCGCCGGCGCAGACATCAGGGCCGCACCCATCGCGATACCGACACTCGCGGCACCCAGCACATTCAACGCAAACTTCTTGCTCATTTCAGTTTCTCCAGGTTGTAAAACAATTTTCACACCGCGGCTATCGCGGCATCCATGGCCGAACCGAGGCGCTCCACCACCATCGTCAGTTCAGCTTCACTGCTGATAAACGGTGGCGCCAGCAGGACATGGTCACCATAGCGACCATCGACGGTGCCGCCCATCGGGTAAACCATCAATCCGCGTGCCATGGCCTCCTGCTTGATACGTGCGTGCACATTGCGTGCCGGATCGAAAGGCTTCTTGCCGGCACGCTCTTGCACCAGCTCGATGCCCCAGAACAAACCACGCCCGCGAATGTCACCCACATGGGGATGGCTGTCCCAGCTCGCGTGCATCAGCCGCTGCAAAAAATCGCCGCGTTCGCGCACCTGGCCCAAGAGCTGGTCGCGCTCAAACACCTGCTGCACCGCCAGCGCCGCCGCGCACGCAATCGCATGGCCCAGGTAGGTGTGGCCGTGGTGGAAAAATCCGGAGCCTGCGCGCATCACATCGACGATTTTCTTTTGCGCCAGCACCGCGCCAATCGGCTGGTAGCCGCCGCCCAGGCCTTTGGCCACCGTCAACAAATCGGGCGACACGCCCTCTTGCTCGCACGCGTGCAAGGTGCCGGTGCGGCCCATGCCACACATCACTTCGTCAAGAATCAAGAGCACGCCATAACGGTCGCACACCTCACGCACCGCCTTGAAGTAACCCGGCACCGGCGCCAGCACACCGGCTGTGGCACCGCCCACGGTTTCGGCGACAAAGGCGATCACGCGGTCGGCGCCCTTCGCGAGAATCGCGTCTTCAAGCTCTTTGGCCAGGCGCAGGCCGTACTGCTCCGGTGTTTCACCGGCCTGCTGTTCGCGGTAGGGGTAACACGGCGAGACATGGGTGGCGGGAATCAGGATGGGCGCAAACGGCTCACGCCGCCACTGGTTGCCGCCTATGGCCAGCGCGCCCAGGGTGTTGCCGTGGTAGCTCTGCTTGCGCGCGATAAAGTGGGTGCGCTGCGGCTGGCCGATCTCGACAAAATACTGGCGCGCCATCTTCAGCGCGGCCTCGACCGCTTCTGATCCCCCACTGACGAAGTACACATGGCTCATGCCTTCGGGCGCATTGGCGATCAGTTTGTCAGCCAGTTCTTCGGCAACTTCGGTCGTGAAAAAACTGGTGTGCGCATAAGCCAGCTTGTCGATTTGCGCATGCATGGCGGCCAGCACATCCGGGTGGCCGTGGCCCAGGCACGACACGGCCGCGCCGCCCGAGGCATCGATATAACTTTTGCCCTGCGCGTCGGTCAGGTAAATCCCCTGACCACTGACGGCGACCGGTGGCTTGCGCTGCAAGTGACGGTGAAACACATGGGTGGCTGCTGCTGTCATGAACGCTGTTTTCCTGATGAAGAATTTGAACGGCCGCCCACGGCCCTGTCGCTGCGCCCGTCCCAGTACGCGCCTTCACTGTCAAGACGGTCCTGCCGGGCCTGCAGATGCGCCAGCACCTTGCGCCCGCCTCGCACCGCGACGGCAGCGACGAGGGCTTCGGTCAGTGCCAACGCGCCGACCATGGAGTGAAAATACGAGGGGCTGTCGGTGCGAAACAGCAGCGTGTGCGTGGCCGAGCGCGCAATCGGCGACAAGGCACTGTCGGTCAGCGCCACCACGTGCGCCCCCTGCCCGCGCGCCTGCGCCACCGCCTCCACGGTCTGCCGCGTGTAGGAAGCCGACGAAGTCACCACCAGCAGGTCACCAGCGCCCATGTCACCCACCTGGTCATCCAGCGTGCCGCCCAGCCCCTGCACCAGAACGCCGTTGGATGCCAGCAGCCCGTAGGTGTAATGAAGATGCAGGGCCAAGCCGTGGCTGGCGCGAAGACCGAGAAAATGGACGCGGCGCGCTTTCAGCATAGCATCGGCCGCCGCTTCGAGCTGCGCCGTCTGGTTCAGGCCAGCGACCGAGGCCGTGTTGGCATGTTGCGCCTCATTGAGCAAGGCCAGCCAGTCCTGGGTTTTCCGCGCGCTGGCCTGCAGCACCTCGGCCCGCCCGGCGTAACCGCCCCGCGCAGAAAAAGACTCCTGGCAAAGATGCTTGATCGCCTCAAACCCCTGAAAGCCCAGGGCTTGCGCCAGCCGCGTCAGGCTCGCCGGTGCCAGCCCGGCGCGCCGCCCGCACTCACGCATGGAATGCAACGCCACGTCGCGCGGATGCGTCTCCACCCAACGCGCAGCACGCAGCAATTCCGGGCTCAGGCCATCAAGCGGGATGTGGGTGAAGATGGATGACGAACTGCGCATGAAACAATTGTTTCTTTATCGGAAAAATATAGCACAGTTGTTTCTTCAACAAAAAAAATACTTCCCGATTCTGTGGCCGACCAGTGTGTATCACCGCATCCTCGTTGAAAGTTCCGGGCGAAAAAGGCGGCTCACCGCCCGGACAACACGGTGCCGCTAGCCGCAGCGCACACGTGTCACCACGCCTGACGCATTGACATCCAGGTTCAACCGCTGCGCGTTGAACTCCATGGTGACCATCTGGCCTGGCCGCAGCACGCGCGCCATGTAGGCGCCTGAGCGCTGGCGCGCTTCCTCGACCACACTGGCGGCTGCCGTTTTCCCGACAGCAAACTGCGCACCCTGCGCATTACAGACGCCGGCCGGAGGGGCAGCAGGAGCGGAGCCGGCTGCGGGGTTTAACACGGGGGTGGTGCAAGCCACGAGCAGAGATGCCGCCATACCACCGACGATGATTTTCAAGGCCATGTTTTCTCCGAGAGCAAAACAGTCACCATACCGTGGGGAGATCAATCACGCCCGCGTTTTTACCAACGGTTGCCATGGGCAAGGTGTCGAAACGCTCAGGATAAAATTGCGCCATGCCTGACGCCGGCTCTGCCGGCCCCGACACCCATCCATCGCCACTGAAAGGGCACCCATGACACCCAACACCGACGGCACCCTGACCGTCCTCGGCCAGCAGCTCACCACGCGCCAGGTTGAAGGGCTGATGCATCAGTTGGCGCAAGCCCGCAACCAGATGCAGCCGCCCGTACAAGAGGAAGTGACCGCCGACATGCCGGTGCTGGTGCAGCACGACGCCGACTTTGCCGTTGCCCAGACTCAAACACCCGAGCGGCATGTGAGCTTGGGGCTGCGTCACCTCGGCTTTGGCTGGATCTTTTTCACCTTCTCACGTGACCGCGCCAAATTCATTGGCGAGGCACTGCTGCAACGCAGCAAGGGCTGAACGCGAGGAAACTTTCACCCACAAAAAAGCCGCCCGAGGGCGGCATTTTTGTTTTCTGTCTTGGCGGAAACGAAGGGATTCGAACCCTTGATGAGGCTCTACACCCCATACTCCCTTAGCAGGGGAGCACCTTCGGCCACTCGGTCACGTTTCCTGATTTCTGGCTAGCCGCGATTATCTCACGACTTGCACCGCTGTCCAGCCTTGGGGCTTCAGGCTGCCGGCTGGTCCAGGTCAAAGGCCTTGTGCAGGGCCCGCACAGCCAGCTCCATGTACTTTTCGTCGATCACGACTGAGGTCTTGATTTCGCTGGTGGAGATCATCTGGATGTTGATGCCCTCTTCGCTGAGTACGCGAAACATCCTGGCGGCGATGCCAACATGGCTGCGCATACCGATGCCGACGATGCTGACCTTGCAAATCTTGGCGTCACCGCTGATCTCTTCTGCGCCCAGCGGGCCCAGAACGCTGGAGCGCAGCAGCTCGACGGCGCGCGCGTAGTCGTTGCGGTGCACGGTGAAGCTGAAGTCGGTCTTGCCGTCCTTGCTGACGTTCTGGATGATCACATCGACCTCGATGTTGGCATCAGCCACGGCGCCCAGGATCTGGTAGGCAATGCCGGGCTTGTCGGGCACGCCGAGAATGGAAATTTTGGCTTCGTCGCGGTTGAACGCGATGCCAGATACGATGGCTTGTTCCATTTGTTCATCTTCCTCAAAACTGATCAGGGTGCCGGACTTGGCCTCTTCGTCGATGTTGAGGTCCCATGGCGTGAAGCTCGACAACACGCGCAGCGGCACCTTGTATTTGCCGGCAAATTCAACCGAGCGGATCTGCAGCACCTTGGAGCCCATGGAGGCCATCTCCAGCATCTCTTCAAAACTCACGGTCTGCAGGCGGCGCGCTTCGGGCACCACGCGCGGGTCGGTGGTGTAGACGCCGTCGACGTCGGTGTAGATCAGGCACTCATGCGCCTTCAGTGCGGCCGCAATCGCCACCGCCGAGGTGTCCGAGCCGCCGCGGCCCAGGGTGGTGACGTTGCCGCCCTGGTCCACGCCCTGGAAGCCGGTGATGATGACGACCTTGCCCGCATCCAGGTCGGCACGCACACGTTTGTCGTCAATCGACTCGATGCGGGCCTTGGTATGGGCGCTGTTGGTTTTGATCGCGACCTGCCAGCCGGCATAACTGACAGCCTGCATACCCTCGGCCTGCAGTGCTATCGCCAGCAGTGCGCTGGAGGCCTGCTCACCGGTAGCAGCCAGGGCGTCAAGCTCGCGATGGTAGGCATCTAGGGCGTGGGATGGGGCCAGTTCTTTGGCCAGGCCCAGCAGGCGGTTGGTTTCGCCGCTCATGGCACTGGGCACCACCACCATCTGGTGGCCGGCGCGGGCCCACTTGGCAACGCGTTTGGCGACGTTGCGGATGCGCTCGGTCGAGCCCATCGAGGTGCCGCCGTATTTATGAACGATCAAGGCCATTGCAGGGTGTCAATCAGGAGAAAGTTGCAAACATTGTTTGCGGCAGACTGGGACCGCCAGCAAAGCTTTTGATTATATCTAGGACAAACCCTAGGGACCCCCGGCCGCGTAGCGCAGGACGCCTCCGTCCCGCGTGACATGGCCGTTTGCCACCTTGAGATGAATCTGATGGCCGCGCGTGGTGCAGGCCGCAACCTGGCTGAGCAGTTGGTCAAGCTGCGCTGCGCTGGGGGTCGCGGCCTGCTTTTGCAGCCAATGGCGAAGCACATTGGCCTGGCGCGACGGTGACAAAGTTTGCAAAGCCTCGATGGCCGGTGGCGAACCCACGGCGGTCAAGTCCTGCGCAGCAAATTCCAGCAGCAAGGCTTGCGCCTGCGCCGCGTGCCGGGCGCTGCGCGAAAAGGTCTCGCGAAACTGCGGAAAAGCCGCCTCCAGCGGAGGCAGCAAGCGCGTCCGAATGCGGTTGCGCGTGAAGCGCTCGTCGGTGTTGGTCGGGTCTTCAATAAAGCTTGCGCCGCGCCGCGCCAGCCAGACGCGAATCTCGGCGGCAGGAACCTGCAGCAAAGGCCGGTAATAGTCCAGCCCGTCGCGCTGCCAGCGGGCGGGCATGGCGCTCAGCCCCGGCAAGCCGGCGCCGCGGCTCAGCGCCAGCAGCAGGGTCTCCGCCTGGTCGTCGGCATGTTGCGCGAGCGCTATGCTTTTAATAGCTGCTTGCGCCCGGTCTTCATGGGCCAGAGCCCGAAATGCCTCATAACGCGCCTTGCGGGCCGCGTCCTCCGGGCTCTCGCCGGGGGCATGGCCGGCCTGCACCCGCTTGACCTGCAAAGACACTTGCAAGCCTGCGCAAACGGTCTCGCAATGGTCGGCAAAGTCGTCGGCTGCAGCCTGCAGGCCGTGGTGCACATGCATCGCCCTCACCTGCCCCGGCCACTTTTCGGCGCAGGCGAGCAGCAAAGCGGTGGAGTCGGCGCCGCCGCTGTAAGCCACGGCCAGCGGCAGCGGCGGGGAGAACACGCGCAGCGCGTCATCAACGGTGGTGGTCACACAGCCGCTCTCTGGCCGGCGCGGCGAGTTGCCGCAAACCATGCCGTTTCGCCGGAAGAAGCAGGACAGGAAGGGGGCTGGAGGCGAGACATGCAGTGATTATCGGCGTGCGGGCTGGAGAAAAAGGCGGGCATTCTTCCGGAACCATCGTCACCCACCTTGTCAGAGAGGCGTCAGTACGGCATGGATACTGGGCCCGTCACACCAAGGAGACAACTTCATGAATTTCATTCAACGCCTGGGCTGGCTCGCTGCCGTCCTGTTAACTGGCGCCCTGCTGGCGGGCTGTATTGACAGCACGTACTCGCGCGGCCTGTTTCAAGGCTATGTCATCGACCAGACGCAGGAAGTGGTGGCCGACAAGGTAGGCAAGCCTGAGTCGGAAGAAAAATCCGGTGAGGCCGTCAAATGGATCTACAAGAAAAAGACCTTTGATCCGGACAACATGAACGCGTTTGATGCGATCACCACGATTATTTTTCAGCCCGATCCAGTGACCAAGAAGCTGGTCGTGATGGCTGTGCAGTTCAGCTAAATCGCGTCCTACCAGGCCGGCTTATTTGGCGTCGGCTTTGGTGTCGGTGTAGCGGCCATAACTTTGCAGGCGCTCGTAGCGGCGGTCCAGCAACTCCTTGACCTTGAGGTCGCTGACCTGGCGGAAAGCGTCGTTGAGGGCGCGCTTGAGAAAAGCCGCCATTTGTTTGTGGTCGCGGTGCGCGCCGCCCACCGGTTCATTGACGATCTTGTCGATCACGCCCAGCGCCTTGAGCCGGTGCGCGGTGATGCCCAGGGCCTCGGCAGCTTCCTCGGCTTTTTCCGAGGTTTTCCAGAGGATAGAGGCGCAGCCTTCGGGGCTGATCACCGAATAAATCGAGTACTGCAGCATCACCACCTGGTCGGCGACGGAAATTGCCAGCGCGCCGCCGGAGCCGCCCTCACCGATGATGGTGGTGATGATGGGCACCTCAAGCTGGGCCATTTCAAAAATGTTGCGGCCAATGGCTTCTGACTGGCCGCGCTCCTCGGCGTCGATGCCGGGGTAGGCGCCCGGCGTATCGACAAAGGTGAACACCGGCAGCTTGAACTTCTCGGCGGTTTTCATCAGGCGCAAGGCCTTCCGGTAACCCTCGGGCTTGCTCATGCCGAAGTTGCGCAGACCGCGCTCTTTGGTGTCGCGGCCCTTCTGGTGGCCCAGCACCATGCAAGCCGTGCCGTTGAAACGCGCCAGGCCACCGACGATGCTCAAGTCGTCCGAAAAATGCCGGTCGCCGTGCAGCTCGACAAAGTCGGTGAACAGCTCATTGACGTAGTCCAGCGTGTAGGGCCGCTCGGGGTGGCGCGCGATCTTGGTGATCTGCCAGGGTGTCAGGTCGCTGTAGATATCTTTGGTGAGTTGCTGGCTTTTTTTGGCGAGCTGGTCGATTTCGTCGGAGATGTCCACCGCAGACTCGGTCTGCACATAACGCAGCTCTTCAATTTTTCCTTCAAGCTCCGCAATCGGCTGCTCGAAATCGAGGAAGGTCTTTTTGGCCATGATGTGCTCCTCAGGCTTGCTTTGAAATTCAGGTCTCGGTGCCCAGAACCGGCAGGGGGTCCAGCGAGCGCCAAATATACCAAGTTGCAACACTGCAATACGGCGCCCAGGCGGCAGCAACTTCCCGTGCATCGCTGCGGCTGACCGCTTCACCGGAAAAATAACTCTGGCTGATGCCATTGATGAGACCGACATCGTCCAGCGGCAGCACGTTGGGCCGACGCAGGTAAAAGATCAAAAACATCTCGGCGGTCCAGCGGCCGATACCGCGGATGGCGATCAGCTCCGCAATGATGGCCTCGTCATCCATCGCCTGCCAGTCCTTCACATGCACCGTGCCAGCGTCAAAGTGGATCGACAGATCGACCAGGTATTCGACCTTGCGCGCGCTCAGGCCAGCGGCACGCATGTCGTCCACCTTGAGCTTGAGCACATTGCCCGGCGTCATTTTTTTGGGCAATGCGGCAAAACGGTGCCACACAGTTTGGGCCGCCTTGACGGAGATCTGCTGGCCGACGATGCTGCGCGCCAGCGTGCTGAAGGCGTCTCCGCGCGACTGCAGACAGGCGTCGCCAAACTGGGGAATCAGGCGCTTCATAACGCGGTCTTTTTTGACCAGGTGCTTGCAGGCCTCAGCCCAATATTCGGGCACGCTGGTCAGTGCCGGCTCGGCGACTTCCGCCAGCTCAGTGCTGGATGGACCGCGTTTCACTATCTTTTTCATAGCTGCTCACGCCCGCCGGTTATGGGCTGGAGGCCAAAATTGCTTAAGAATAAAGTCAAGACTGCACTTCCCAAGTGGTTCCGCCCGCAGCGTCTTTCAACACGATGCCCTGGGTCAGCAGGTCCTGCCGAATGCGGTCGGCCTCGGCAAAATTCTTGGCAGCTTTGGCCTCGGCCCGTCGGGTGATCAGGGCGGTTATGGCCGCAGCATCCAGCCCGGCACCGGCCTGCAAAAACGCAGCCGGATCGCCCTGCAGCAGCCCCAGCGCGCCGCCCAGGTTTTTCAGCAAGCCCGCCAACTCGGCCGACGCGGTCTTGTTGACTTCCCCGGCTATTTCAAACAAGACGGCCACCGCTTCGGGCGTGCCAAAGTCCTCGTCCATGGCGGCCTTGAAGCGAACGGCAAACGGATGCGACCAGTCGGTCGCCGAATCGGATGGCTTGGCCAGACTCAGCGCGGTGTACAGGCGCTTGAGCGAATTGCGGGCGTCGTCGAGGTGCGCGTCGCTGTAATTCAGCGCGCTGCGGTAGTGCGCACGCACGATGAAAAAGCGGACAGTCTCGGCGTCGTACTGCGCCAACACCTCGCGGATGGTGAAGAAGTTGCCCAGGCTCTTGGACATTTTTTCGTTGTCCACACGCACAAAACCGTTGTGCATCCAGAAGCGGGCCAGCGGTTTGCCGTTGGCCGCCTCGCTCTGCGCGATTTCGTTTTCATGGTGCGGAAACTGCAGGTCGGCGCCGCCACCGTGGATGTCAAACGTCTCACCCAAGGTCTGGCAACTCATGGCCGAACATTCGATGTGCCAGCCGGGCCGGCCGCTGCCGTAGTCACTGGCCCATTTGGCATCGTCCGGCTCGGTCGGCTTGGCAGACTTCCAGAGCACAAAATCCAGCGGGTCTTCCTTCCCGTCGAGCACCGCGACACGTTCACCGGCACGCAGCTCGTCGAGCGACTTGCCCGATAACTTGCCGTATCCGGGGAACTTGCGCACCGCGTAGTTCACGTCGCCGTTGCCCGAGCGGTAAGCCAGGCCTTTTTGCTCCAGCGTGGCAATCATGGACAGCATCTGCGGCACGTACTCGGTGGCGCGCGGCTCCAGCGACGGCGGCTCAATGCCGAGCGCACCGATGTCCTGGTTCATCGCCACGATCATCTCGTCGGTCAGCGCGCGGATGCTGATGCCGCGCTCAACCGCGCGTTTGATGATCTTGTCGTCAATGTCGGTGATGTTGCGCACATAGGTGACGGCATAACCACTGGCCTTGAGCCAGCGCTGCACCACGTCAAAAGCCATCATCATGCGGGCGTGGCCGATGTGGCACAGGTCGTAAATCGTCATGCCGCACACGTACATGCGGACTTGGCCGGGCACCAAAGGCGAAAAATCTTCCACTGCACGCGACAGCGTGTTGTAAATGCGCAAGCTCATGAATGTCTGGAATTTCAGCCCGACTTGAATCGCCGGACCAGTGAAAATGCTTAAACCGAGGCCAAAATTAAACTATACCCCTCAGATACAATCGCTCAGTATATCTAGCTGGTCAGAGCCCGCGCAGCGTGCTGCAACGCAGGCTCGCAGGCTCATGTTTTTCGTGCCAGCCACCCCATTGCGTCCCAGAGGAAATATGTCCAAGTCAGCTTTACTTTCGAGCAAACCGCTGTCGGCCTCACTGCGCTGGCTGGCGCTGGCGGCGGCCTTGTCACTGTCTGCGGCCCATGCCGACGATTACTCTGATGTGAACGACCTGGCCCGTTCCGGCAAGCTGGCGGAGGCCATGGCCAAGGCCGATCAATACCTGGCAGGCAAGCCGCGCGACCCGCAAATGCGTTTTATCAAAGGTGTGCTCCAGACTGAAGCCGGCAAGCCCGCTGATGCGATCAACACCTTCACCAAGATCACCCAGGACTACCCTGAACTGCCCGAACCTTACAACAATCTGGCCGTGCTCTACGCTGGCCAGAACCAGTTCGACAAGGCCAGGGCCGCGCTGGAGATGGCGATTCGCACCAACCCGAGTTACGCCACCGCCCATGAAAACCTGGGTGATGTCTACGCCAAGCTGGCCAGCCAGGCTTACAGCAAGGCGCTGCAACTCGACGGCGGCAACGCTGGTGTGCCGCCCAAGCTGGCGCTGATTCGCACTCTCTTCAGCGCCGAGACCAAGGGGCAAAAACCAGCGGCCAGCAATGCAGCCTCCGGGCCCGTGACCACACCGCCGCCAGCCGCACCGGCACGCCCTGCTGTGGTGGTGCCTGTGGCGCCACCCGCACCGGCGCCTGTGGCCCCTCCGGCAGCGCCGGTCACGCCACCGACTGCAGTGCCGGTCAGCGCCCTTGAAAAAGAAGTCGAAGCTGCCGTTCGTGCCTGGGCCAGCGCCTGGGCCGCCAAAGACATGGCCGCTTATCTGGCCGCCTACGGCAAAGACTTCGACCCCCCCGGCAACCAGACGCGCAAGGCCTGGGAAGAAGAGCGACGCAGCCGCATCGTCGGCAAATCACGCATCAGCGTAAAACTGAGCAATGTGTCCGTGGCCGTCAAAGGCAGCAAGGCCACCGCCAAATTCAAGCAGGACTACAGCGCCGACGCACTCAACGTGTCCAGTCGCAAAACGCTGGACATGGCCAAGGCTGGCGAGCGTTGGCTTATCGTCAGAGAGTCGACCGGCGGTTGATGCGCATGACTGGCGCCGGAGCCACTACGCGCGCCGTGACGCACCACTGACCATTTCTTCTGATCACTTCCATGCAACGGGCCGCCGCCGCTCTCCTTGTTGTCGCCTTCTCGGTGATGTGCAGCACCGTGACAGGCGCTGACACCTCTTCAAAGAACAGCAAGAAAAAGCCGCCCCAAAGCGCGGCATCTGAAAAAAAACGCAAGACCGCTCCGCGCCCGCCGACTCGACCGGAAGTCCGGGACGGTCAAGCCGAGGCGCAACTGATCGAGATTTATAAACTCGCAGGTCAAGCCAAGGGGCGGGAAGCGCTCGACAAGGCGGAGCGCCTGGTCAATGCCCATCCCAACTTCCAGCTCGCGCAACTTGTGTACGGCGACTTGCTGGCGGCTCAGGCTCGCCCTCTGCGCACTCTGGGTGATGTGCCCGACGACACAGCCAGAGCCGGCGCCGCCATACTGGGCGACTTGCGCCAGGAATCGTTGTTGCGCCTGAAAGCGCTGCGTGAACGACCGGCAGCCGGGACCATCCCCTCACAGTTTCTGGCGCTGTCACCGCGCAACAAGCATGCAATTGCGGTCGATACCTCGCGGGCCCGGCTTTATCTGTTTGAAAACACCGCCACCGGCCTCAAGCTGCTGGCCGACTACTACATCTCGGTGGGGAAAGCAGGTATTGAAAAGTCCGTCGAAGGCGACTCACGCACGCCGCTCGGTGTTTATTTTGTGACCAGCAACCTGGATCCGAAGTCGCTCAAAGACTTCTACGGTTCCGGCGCGCTGCCCATCAACTACCCCAATGCGCTGGACCTCAAACGCGGCAAAACCGGCAGCGGCATCTGGCTGCACGGCACGCCACCCACGCAGTTTGCGCGTGCGCCGCTGGCCAGCGACGGCTGCGTGGTGCTGGCCAACCCCGACCTCGAACGCATCATCCGCACCGTGGAGGTGCGCAGCACCCCGGTTGTGATCGCGCAAAGCCTCAAATGGGTTGCACCGCAAAGCGCCAAGGCCGAAGGCAAAACCTTCGAGGATGCGCTTCAAAGCTGGCTCAAGGCCCGCTCCGGCAGCGACCTTGCCGCGCTGACCAGCCTGTACACCAGCGACTTCAACAGCTACGGCAAAACACTGGCCGACTGGACCACCGTGCTGCGTGCCGATCTGGACAAACGAGCCGGCCGCTCGGTGCAACTCAAGGACTTGTCCTACCTGCGCTGGACCGATACCAATGACACCATGGTGGTCACTTTTGGAGAGGTCGTCAGTGGCTCGCGCACCGGTCCAACCCGCCGGCAGTACTGGGTGCGCCAAGGCAACCAGTGGAAGATTTTTTTTGAAGGAGTGATTGGATGACGCCCAGCGAACCGACACGACGCGCCTGCCTGGCATGGGCCGCCCTGAGCCTGGTCGCAGGCCAGGCCTGGTCACAGACCACGGCGGCTGCACCCCGTGTGAAATTTGCAACCACCGCCGGCGATTTTGTGGTTGAGGTCTATCCCGACAAGGCGCCCAAAACGGTGGCGAACTTCCTGCAGTATGTACAGGACAAACACTACGATGGCACGGTGTTTCACCGCGTGATCAACAACTTCATGGTGCAAGGCGGCGGCTACGATGCCGGCTTCGCAGAGAAAAAAACCCGTGCGCCGGTGCCGCATGAGGGCCGTGAAGCGCTGGCCAAAGGCGGCGACAAAAACATCGTGGGCACCCTGGCCATGGCGCGCACCAACGACCCCAACTCCGCGTCGTCGCAGTTCTTCATCAACGTCAAGGACAACGACTTCCTCAACCCGACCCTTATTCCGCCGGGCGATCCGGTGCCCAAGTTTGAGTACCAGGGCCGCGTCTATGAAAACACGCCGCGCGCGCAGCTTGTCAACGCGCCCCAGTTGTTTGGCTACACCGTGTTCGGCAAGGTCATCAGCGGCATGGACGTCGTCAACAAGATGAAGGCCACACCCACCGGCGCGGGTGGCCCCTTCCCCGGCGATGTGCCGAAAACACCGATCCTCATCAACTCCGCAACCCTCGTTAGATAAGTACAAGCACCATGAGCAACCCCCAAGTCGAACTCCATATTGCCGGCCACGGCGTCATCACCCTTGAGCTGGACCAGGACAAGGCACCCAAGTCGGTCGCCAACTTCCTCGGTTATGTCGCCAAGGGCCACTACGACAACACCATCTTTCATCGGGTGATTCCCGGCTTCATGGTGCAGGGCGGTGGCTTCACCCCCGGCATGAAACAAAAGCCGTCGGACGCACCGATTGCCAACGAAGCCGCCAACGGCCTGAAAAACGACAAGTACACCGTCGCCATGGCGCGCACCAGCGTGCCTGATTCGGCCACCGCGCAATTTTTCATCAACGCCTCCGACAACGGCTTCCTGAACCACACCTCGCCGACACCATCGGGCTGGGGCTACGCCGTGTTCGGCAAGGTGGTCGCGGGCACCGATGTGGTCGACGCCATCGAAGCCGTCAGGACCGGCAGCAAAGGTGGCCACAGCGATGTGCCGCAGACCGATGTGGTGATTGAAAAAGCGGTGGCGCTCTAAGCCGTCCAGGTCAGCCCAAAGTGCCCATGGCCCCGGCCGTGCCCCAGATCGCTGAGCTTGTTGCGCCGGCGACCTGGCGCACGGTCGATTTCATTTCGGACATCCATTTGCAGGCCGGCGAGCCCGGCAACTTCGCGGCCTGGCAGGCCTACATGCAGGGCACGCCAGCCGATGCGGTCTTTATCCTCGGCGACCTGTTTGACGTCTGGGTTGGCGACGACGCAGCGGGCCACGCAGCGTCAGACTTTGACGCGTCATGTGTGCAAGTGCTGCAAAACACCGGCGAACGCCTGGCGCTGTTCTTTATGCATGGCAACCGCGACTTCCTGGTCGGCCCCGAACTGATGGCACGCTGCCGCAGCACCCTGCTGGCCGACCCCACCGTGCTGGCCTTTGCCGGCCGGCGCTGGCTGCTGAGCCACGGCGATGCGCTGTGCCTGGACGATGTGGACTACATGCGCTTTCGTGAGCAGGTGCGCAGCGCCGACTGGCAACAACCCTTCCTGGCCCAGCCGCTGCCCGAGCGGCAAGCCATCGCGCGCGGCCTGCGCCGGCAAAGCCGCGAGCAGCACGAAAAACGCTGGCAGTCGGGTGAGCCTTACATCGACGTGAACGCCGAGGCCGCGTGCCTGTGGCTGCAGGCCGCCAACGCGCCCACACTGATTCACGGCCACACCCATCAGCCGGCCGTTCATGCGCTCGGGCGAGGGCTGGAGCGCGTGGTGCTCAGCGACTGGGACGCAGCCGCCACCCCGCCGCGACTGGAAGTGCTGCGCCTCAATGCCAGTGGTATGCAGCGCATCGCGTTGAGCTGATGCTGGACCGGCTGCTCACACTGTTCAGAGGCAAAGACGCAGAGCGTCCCATCCCCGACGCCTTGTGGCAGACCACGCTGGCGCACTACCCGTTTCTGGCGCAGCTTTCCACTGAGCGGCAAAGCCGCCTGCGCCTACTGAGCAGCCGCTTTTTGGCCCAAAAAGAATTTCACGGTGCGCAGGGCATGGTCATCACCGACGCCATGGCCGTGGCGATTGCCGCGCAGGCCTGTTTGCCGGTGCTGCACCTGGGCCTGGCCTGGTACGACGACTTCGTCGGCATTGTGGTGCATCCCGGCCAGATGCTGGCGCGCCGCGAACAAACCGACGCCGCCGGCGTGGTGCACCGCTACAGCGAGGTGCTGGCTGGCGAAGCGATGGAGGGCGGACCAGTCGCGCTGAGCTGGCAGGACGTAGCGGACGCCGGGCACTCAGCCGGCAAGGGTTACAACGTGGTGATTCACGAGTTCGTCCACAAAATCGACATGCGCGACGGCACCGCCGACGGCTGCCCACCCCTGCCCTCGCGCGCCGCGCGCACGCGCTGGCATGACACCATGCAAACCGCCTACGACGGCTTTCGAGACAAGGTTGCTATCGCCGAGCGCTTCGGCGGCGAACCGACCTGGCTGGACACCTACGGCGCCACCTCCCCGGCAGAGTTCTTCGCGGTAGCCTCGGAGGCCTACTTCGTGAACCGGCCGCGTTTTACCGAGGACTTCGCGCCGCTGACGGCGCTGTTCGGCCAGTTTTTTGAACTAAATGCCCCTGACCTTTAGACCCGGATTTTGACGGCTATTTAAAAAGTAGCAGACCGATCAAGTTCTCCAGCAGCGTCAAGCGTTTCCGGGCCTTTTCGATTGAATCCGGTGAAAAATGCCTCTCGTACACCGTGGGGTCGAAAGCCGAAGCACCAAAATGACGTGAAAAATCCTGCTTCAGGCTGGCGGTAGTTTTACCTTCTACCGCATGGTCACAAATGGCCAACAGCAAGGCCTCAAGGCATGGCTCCGCTGCAACAACCTGGACCTTCGCTCTCTTCGCCGTCGCTCGTGTTTTTTCATTCCAATCTGTATCGGTGTCGAGGAGCACAGCTTTCAGATCGAACGCTGCGTTGCGCGCCTGGCGCACCGCCACGTCCACAACGTGCGCTGCGCCTTTACCGCGAGCGTTCTTGATGGTGACGGCAACCCCAGAGCCGCGCTTGACGTAGATGGCTTTCAAATGGCGCAGAAAAACGACCTCTGAATCTCCCTCGCCCACCAGCAGCACGGTACGTGCAACATGGCGCCGCTTAGCCTCGCTCCTCATAGCTGCGGCACGGCACCAAACGCTCCCGCCATGTATTTAGCGTAAAAGTTGTCATCGCTGCGGATACCTCCTACGCTGTCAAGCGGCCATGCGCTGCTTTCGTTGTACTTGTCTTTTTCCACCAGAGTCACTTGTGACTTGTGCAGGATGTTCAAAACCTCCATCGCATGGCAAGTAAACAGTAACTGCGCGCGGTGCGGATTAGTCGCCGGGTTGGCAAACAGATCCAAAATAGGCTCGAGCATGTGAGGATGCAAGTCGTTTTCGAACTCGTCAATGACGGCCAACGCCCCCTGCTCTAGCGCCGGCAAAATGCGCGAAAGCAGAACGAAAGCGCCTTGCGTGCCACTGGACTCATTAAGAAAAGCCAGTTCAAACTGCTGACCATTTTTCATTTTGTGAAGGCCATACGGAAACCAGAAATTGCTTTTGGTGCCATCCGGTTGTACTGATTCAAGGCGCCGCAGCTTTACGTCGTTTAAACCCAGGTCCCAGCTTGCCAGAAGTTTGATCATGTGCTGGCGATGAGTCTCATTGCCAGCAAAGTACGCCGCTGCGCTGCTCACCGCGTCCGTCGACACGTTGACCCTACCCACGGAACCAATATTGCTGAACACGTAAGTAGCAGCCATCCGCTGAGCCAGTGCAACACCGTACTGTGCCGCCGTAGAGATCAGGGACGCATTGGGCCTGACTTTACGCGCCTCGGATGGCGAAAAACCAAAGTTCTGCTGCTTGACGTCGTATGCCTCGGTGGCTTCATTCCAGTCCCGAATAAAAACGTAACTCATACGTTCTCGTTTGACGTAAAGAGATTCATGCAAAACCCGCTGCCGGGTTGCACGCAAGCTGTAGCGCCAAAGCTGGCCGTCAAAATCAACATCCGCCTCAAACTCCGACGGCTCATCGTGGAGCGCCATGTGCGGTGCAAAGGGAATATCGTCCAGCGGCGACCAATGAAACGACTGGCTGATGAACTGGTGAATAAAGGTTACCGGCTTCAACAACCCTGTCTTGCCGCCGCCGTTCGGGCCAATAACAGCCATGACCGTGCTCACTCGTTCGCCGGTCTCCGCCTGTTGCGACCAGACAGCTTCCGGTACACGACCGTCAAGCACCCATGAAACCTCTGTCCGCTCACGAAAGGATTGAAAATTGGAAAATGCGTATCGGTGTAACACAGGTAAATTAAATCATCTTTTAGACATTTTTTTGTGCGAATATAGATTTATCTACGAATAAATGTGGACTTCAGCCAACATCACATCACTATTACCGCTGAAGCGAGCGAGGTATTTCCCAGGTGTTGATAAACCACGGGCAAAGGGAAGTCGGAAATGCCTTCAACAGGCGAAGCCACGCAGGTGCCGCATTACTTCCCCATCAACTGGTTGAGCTTGTCAGCCTCAAAGGTCTCCTGCCGCGCCGCGTCGTCCGGCACACAATCGCGCTGCACGCGCCCGCTGTCCGACAGTTTTTCTATCGCCTGCCAGAGCAGCGCGATCTGGTGCTCCTGCGAGGAGGCGTTGTCGATCAGACCTTTCATGGCCTGCGACACCGGGTCGTCTTCCAGCGTGATGCCATAAGCCGAGAACGTGCCCTGCGCTGTGGTCACATCGGCGCTTTCGCCGGTTTTGGACGGGATGATGCGCGCCGGAATGCCGACCGCCGTGGCGCCGGCCGGCACCGGCTTGATGACCACCGCGTTGCTGCCGATCTTGGCGCCGTCGCCGACCACAAAGCCGCCCAGCACCTTGGCGCCGGCGCTGACCACCACATTTTTGCCCAGCGTCGGGTGCCGCTTGGTGCCCTTGTACAGCGAGGTGCCGCCCAGGGTCACGCCCTGGTAGATCGTGCAGCCGTCGCCGATTTCGGCGGTCTCACCCACCACCACGCCCATCGCGTGGTCGAAAAACACGCGCTCGCCGATGACGGCGCCAGGATGGATTTCAATGCCGGTCAGCCAGCGCGCAATGTGCGAGATGAAACGCCCCAGCCATTTGAGGCCGCTGGTCCAGCAGGCATGCGCCAACCGGTGCAGCAAGATGGCGTGCAGGCCGGGGTAGCAGGTCAGCACTTCCCAAGCGCTGCGTGCGGCAGGGTCACGGTCGAGGATGCACTGGATGTCGGAGCGGAGTCGGGAAAACATGGTGCGAGTTTATGGCCTGGCGGGCGTGTCTGCTGGCGCGGTGCTTTTGGCAGCAGCTTGCACGGCTTTCTGCCGCATGGCCTTGGCCACGCCGCGCAGGATGTGGATCTCCTCCGGGCTCAGCCCGGCGCGGTTAAACAGCTGGTTCAGGCGCGGCATCAGTTTTTTCGGCGAGGCCGGGTCCAGAAAACCGATGTCGGCCAGCGCCTGCTCCCAGTGCCCCAGCATGCCGGCCACTGCGGCCGCATCGGCGAGTTGCGGCTCGGGCGTGGCTGGCTGCACCGCAAACCCACCCAGCGCCTCGCGCCAGTCGTAGGCGATCAGTTGCACCGCCGCTGCCAGGTTGAGCGAGCCGAAGTTCGGGTCGGTTGGGATGCTCAGCGCCACATGGCAGCGGTAAACATCCTCGTTTTGCATGCCGAAGCGCTCGGAACCGAACAAAAAGGCCACACCTTCTGGTTTTGAAGCCAAATCGGCCTCTAGCCCATGACCGACGGGCGCAAGCAGCTCCTTTTTTGATAGCGAATCTGGTGCGCCCAGCAGCGCCGCAAAGTGCTCACGCGGAGCGCGCGTGGGCGGACCGAAGTCGCGCGGCGTCATGGCGGTGGCGCACAAATGTGTCATGCCGTCCAGCGCCTCGTCCAGCGTGGCCACGATGCGCGCGTTGTTCAGCACGTCCAGCGCCCCGCTGGCGCGCTGTATGGTTTCCTCGCGCCTGAGCACATTGGCCCAACGCGGCGCCACCAGCACCAGGTCGCCAAAACCCATGACTTTCATGGCCCGCGCGGTGGCGCCGACGTTGCCGGCGTGGCTGGTGTGGATCAGGACAAATCGCGTTTTCATGGGCAAAGGAAGATGCGGCCCGTGCGAGCCGGTAAAATGGCGTTATTGTCGCCTGCCCCCGGTTACCGGGCTGCAGCCCTTGTGCTCTTTCTTAGTCCTGTATGTCCAGCAATCTCCACCCCATGCTCAATGTGGCCATCAAGGCTGCGCGCGCCGCCGGCGCCATCATCAACCGTGCTGCGCTTGACGTGGAGTCGGTCCGGGTCTCGGTCAAGCAGACCAACGACTTCGTCACCGAGATCGACCAGGCCGCTGAAGCCGCCATCATCGAAACCCTGCTGACCGCTTACCCCGGCCACGGCATCCTGGCCGAGGAATCGGGCAGCGAACATGGCGCGAAGGATTCCGATTTCGTGTGGATCATCGACCCGCTGGACGGCACCACCAACTTCATTCACGGCTTTCCTGTTTACTGCGTGAGCATCGCGCTGGCGGTCAAGGGCAAGGTCGAACAGGCGGTGGTCTACGACCCGACCCGCAACGACATCTTCTGCGCCACCAAGGGCCGCGGCGCCTACCAGAACGACCGCCGCATCCGGGTGGCCAAACGCACCCGCCTGCAGGAGTGCCTGATCTCTACCGGCTTTCCCTACCGCCCCGGTGACAAGCTCAAGACCTACCTCAACATGCTCGGCGAAGTCATGAGCCAGTGCGCTGGCGTGCGCCGCCCCGGCGCCGCCGCGCTGGACCTGGCCTATGTGGCGGCCGGCTACAGCGACGGCTTTTTTGAAGCCAACCTCAAACCCTGGGACGTGGCGGCCGGCTCGCTGCTGGTCACCGAGGCTGGTGGCCTGATCGGCAACTTCACCGGCGACGCCGACTTCATGGACCATGGTGAATGTGTGGCGGGCAACCCGCGCATTTACGGCCAACTGGTCAGCACGCTGGGCAAGTACAGCAAGTTCGCAGGCGCCGGCGACAAGGCCACGGTGCGACAGGCGGCGCTCGACAACACAGACCAGGGTACGCAGGCGGAAGATGGCGCGACTGCAGTGGCCGCCCCCGCGAAAGCGACGCTCAAATCCAAACGCATCAAGGCCGCTGACGCCCAACCAGGCAACACCCCACCCCATAACTTGCCTGACGCGCCGTTCTGAAGCTTCGCATCGCCGGCTTCCGAAGAATGCTATAAAAAACATAGCTGTCCGCGCCCGCTCAGCATGGGTTATAGCCCTGTTTGACACTGATTTTTGCGGATGGCGACGGACCTGAAGCAGCGCCAGCAGCATGCAAACGCCGCGCCGATGGGCGGGGCAAATTTACATCTTGTTCCGCTGACGGCTGACGCGCTGCAGGGCAGTGCGCCTACAGCAGCAAGCCTGCACCCAATCAATGTCAGTTACCATCAAATCATCACCCAAATGGGGGCTTGCAGCAATGGCGCGGCACCCCAAAAATCTCCAAATACTGCCCATGTCCTCGATGCCCGACTCTTCAACCACCACATCTGCTCCACAGGCCGCCGACTCGGCATTGATGCGCGAAGTCGCCGAGCTGGTGGTGTCCTCGCTCAACCTTGAAACAGCCGCCGCCGACATCCAGCCTGACGATCCCTTGTATGGCGACGGCCTGGGTCTCGACTCCATCGACATCCTGGAAATCGCGCTGGTGGTCTCCAAGCGGTATGGTTTGCAGTTGCGCGCCGACCACGAGGACAACACGGCGATCTTCCAGTCGCTGCGCAGCCTGAGCAATCACATCGCGCTGCAAAGAACGAAGTGAAACCCGGCTTGACGGCGAAACTGCTGCTTGGCGCGCGCTGGGCAGCCATTGCCGCCTTCGGTATCGCTTATTCGGTGCTGGCCCACCTCGCCGCCGCCGACCCCCACCCCGACCTGTTCGACGCGGCCGTCGCCATCGCCCCGCTGCTGGCGCTGGCCGTGCTGCTGGCCTGGCGATCACCACAGCGGCCGTGGATGCTGTTGCTGTGTCTGGCAAGCTGCGTCGCCCTTTATGCGGCCAGTAGCTGGCTGGTACAGCATTTCAACTGGATTTTTCTGCTGCAGCATGCTGGCATGCAGGCCTTGCTGGGCCTGGCCTTCGGCCGAAGCCTGCGCGCCGGACAGGTGCCCATGGTGTCGCGTTTTGCGGCGGTGGTTCATGGCAGCCTGTCGCCGGCGCTTGCACGTTACACCCGCCAGGTCACCTGGGCTTGGACGCTTTATTTTGCAATCATGACAACCCTGTCGCTGCTCCTGTTCTGGCTGGCGCCGGTGGCGGTCTGGTCGGTACTGGCCAATTTGCTGAACCTGCCACTGCTGATCCTGATGTTCACGGCCGAGTACGGTGCGCGCCTGTACTTTCTGGCGCCTTCGGACCGGGCCGGACCGCTGGAGGCGATCCGCGCCTACCGCCAGACAGGCGCACGCACCGCACGGCCGCCACCCTGATCGTCGCCTATGCCAGTGACCCACTTTGCCCTCCTTTCCCATGCGCACGGCGACAACATCGTGGCCTGGCGCCATGGTCAGAGCATCAGCGTGCGTCAGTTTCTGGCCGACGTGCGGCAGCTGGCTGCGGCCCTGCCCGCAGGCAAACACATGCTTAACGCCTGCAGCGACCGCTACCACTTCACTGTCGGGCTGGGCGCCGCCTTGCTGACGCGCAAAATCAGCCTGCTGCCGCCCACCCACACGCCAGAAATGATCCGCCAACTGCAGGCACTGGCACCCGATATTTTTTGCCTGGCCGACGCGCCGCACGCGATTGACCTGCCAGGCTATGTTTATCACGACGCCTTCGCCCACGGGCCGGCCGATGCCGATACCGACGAGGCCTGCGACATACCGCTGATACCGGGCAACCAGCCGGTAGCCGATGTCTTCACCTCGGGCTCGACCGGTCTGCCGCAGCCGCACCGCAAAACCTGGGGTTCTCTGGTGCACAGCGCACGAGCCGAAGCGCTGCGCCTGGGCGTGGATCTGAGTCCGGACCTGAAAAATGGACGGCCTTACAGCATCGTTGGCACGGTGCCGCCGCAGCACATGTTCGGCTTTGAGTCGACCGTGCTGCTGCCCCTGCACAGCGGTGCCGCGCTTCACGCCGGCCAGCCCTTTTATCCTGCGGACATCGTCAGCGCCCTGCAGGCCACGCCGCGTCCGCGGCTTCTGGTGACCACGCCTGTGCATTTGCGCGTGCTGCTGTCCTCCGGGGTCAGCCTGCCGGCGCTGGACCTGGTGCTGTCGGCGACCGCGCCCATGCCTCCTGCGCTGGCACAGACCTGTGAAGCGCGTTTTTCGGCGCCCCTGTTCGAAATTTATGGCTCTACCGAAACCGGGCAAATCGCGTCGCGGCGCAGCGCGCAGACCGACCAGTGGGAGCTGTTTCCGCTGGTCACGCTAACGCCGCACGATGAACGCATGTGGGCCTGCGGTGGCCACGTCGAGCAAGTCATGTCCATGAACGATGTGCTCGAGCCCATCGACAACCACCGGTTTTTTCTGCACGGGCGCCTGAGCGACCTGATCAACATCGCCGGCAAGCGCAACTCCCTGGACTACCTGAACCACCAGTTGCTCAGCATCGACGGTGTGCAGGACGGCGCTTTTTTCATGCCTGACGACAGCGATCACGAAGCGGTGGTGCGCCTGATGGCCTTTGTGGTGGCGCCGGGCAAAAGCCCAGCCGATCTGCAGGCGGCGCTGAAAAAACGCATCGACCGTACCTTTTTGCCACGCCCGCTGGTGCTGCTTGACGCCTTGCCGCGCAACAGCACCGGCAAGCTGCCGCGCGAAGCGCTGCTGGCTCTGGCCAAAGCGCAGCAGGCGCCCGCGCGCCCGAAAGGCGGCCCCGATGCCGGGTGAAATCAGCCTGAGCTTTGCAGCCGATCACCCCGCGTTTGCCGGCCACTTTCCGGGCCGTCCCATCGTGCCGGGCGTGCTTCTGCTCGATGCGGCCATCCATGCCATCGTGCAGGCCCGTGACGGCACGGCTGGTGACGGCGCCACCTGCCAGGTCAATTCGGCCAAATTTCTCAGCCCGGTGATGCCGGACGAGAGCCTGACGCTTTCATGGCGCGACAGCGGCAAGGGCCAGGTCCGTTTTGACATCGCGGGCAGCGGCCGCCAGGTGGCGACCGGTGTCCTGGGTTGGGATCCCCCATGAGCAACGCCGGCAACACCGCCCCCGCCCCGGCCGCCTGGTGGCAGCGACCAGAACGCAGCAACATGCTGATGCTGCGGGTCATGACCTGGATCTCCCTGCGCCTGGGCCGCCGCGCGGGCCGCTGCGTGCTTTACGGCATCGCCGCCTACTTTTTACTGGCCAACGCCGCCGCGCGCCGCGCTTCGCGCGACTACCTGCGCCGGGTCGGACATATTCCGCAGGTCGGCTGGCGCCATGTCTTTCGGCACTTCCTGAGCTTTGCCTCGTGCATTCACGACCGGGTCTACCTGATCAACGACAAATTCGAGCTCTTCGACATTCGCATTCACCAGGAGCAGCTGATCTTCGACCTGACTGCCGATCAAAAAGGCGTGTTCCTGATGGGCGCCCATGTCGGAAGCTTCGAGGTGTTGCGCGCCATCGGACGGCGCAGGCCGGGGCTGCGGGTGGCGATGGTGATGTTTGAGGAAAATGCCCGCAAGATCAATGCCGCGCTCAGTGCCATCAACCCGGCCGCGCAGCAGGATATCGTGGCGCTGGGCCACGCCGACTCGATGCTCAAGGTGCATGAACTGATCGAAGGCGGCAGCGTCGTGGGCATGCTGGCCGACCGCTGCCTGAACCACGACAGCACGCGGCCCGTAGCGTTTCTGGGTGAGACAGCCGAGTTTCCTGTCGGCCCTTTTCGCATGGCGGCGATTTTGCGGCGACCGGTGCTGTTCATGGTCGGGCTCTACGGCGGCGGCAATCGCTACGATATTCACTTTGAAACGCTTGCGGATTTCTCCAACATCCCCGCTGGCGGGCGTGAAGCCGCCGTGCAGGCCGCGATGGCGCGTTACGCCGCGCTGCTGGAAACGCATTGCCGCGCTGCCCCCTACAACTGGTTCAACTTTTTTGACTTCTGGCAGCCCGCACCGTCCACCCCCGCTGCAAACCCGGTAGCTCCCCATGCATGATCCGCAACGCCCGACATCCGCCCGCTTTTCCGTCTGGCTGGCCGCCGCCGGCTTGCTGCTGGGCCTGTTGGGCACACCCGTCCTGGCGGCGTGGGATGTCGCACAGTTGATGCAGGGCCTGGCGCAGAACAAGTCGGGCCGCGCCAGCTTTGTCGAGAAAAAATACATCGCGTTGCTCGACAAGCCGGTGGAATCGTCGGGCGAGCTGCTGTACACCGCACCGGACCGGCTCGAAAAACGCACGCTCAAACCCAGGCCCGAGTCCATGTTGATTGAAAGCGGCACGCTGACGGTGGAACGCGGCAAGCGCCGCATGACCTTGCGCCTGCAGGACTACCCGGAGCTGGTGGCCTTTACCGAAAGCATACGTGGCACGCTGGCCGGCGACCTGGCTGCGCTCCGGCGCATTTACAACCTCGACCTTGAAGGCACCGAAGAGCGCTGGACACTGACACTGCGCCCAATGGAGACCAAAATGCTGGAGGTGGTGCAGCGCATCCGTATCGGCGGCAGCCGCGCCGAAGTCAAAACCATCGAGATCGAGCAGGCCGACAAGGACCGCTCGGTGATGGTCATCGCTCCGCTGGCGCCATGACAACCGGTTTTTTCCAGCGGCGCCTGCTGCCGGTCTGGATCTGGCTGGCGGCCCTGCTGCTGTGCGGCGTACTGGTGGCGCGTAGCCATTTCACCGCCGATATGTCGGCCTTTTTGCCGCGTTCACCCACGCCAGAGCAGCAACTGCTGGTGGACCAGTTGCGTGACGGGCTGGTATCCCGCCTGATCCTGGTCGCTGTCGAAGGTGGCGACCCATCCAGCCGCGCCGCCGCCTCCGGCGCCATGGCCGGCCAGTTACGCGGCGACAAACGCTTCACCACCGTCAGCAACGGTGAGTCCGGCGGCATGCAGCGCGACCAGGCCTTTTTGTTTGAGCACCGCTACCTGCTCAGCCCTGCGGTCACGCCGGCGCGTTTCAGCGTCGACGGTCTGCGCGCTGCGGTTGGCGACACGCTGGACCTGCTGGTCTCACCGGCCGGCTTGCTGACCAAGTCCCTGTTGCCCCGCGATCCGACCGGCGAGATCCCCTTGTTGCTCGAAGAATTTTCGGGCGATGGCAGCGGCGCCAACCGGCCCAACGTGGCCGGCGGTGTCTGGGCCTCGCGCGATGGCAAGCGCGCCCTGCTGCTGGTGCAAACCGTGGCACCCGGTTCAGACACCGATGCCCAGGAAGAAGCGATAGGCGCCGTGCGTACGGCCTTCGCGCAGTCACAACAGGCCGGCGGCACCCCGGACCCGAAACTGCAGCTGGTGGTCACCGGCCCCGGTGTTTTCGCGGTGCAGGCGCGTGAAACCATCAAGCGCGAAGTGACCCGCACCTCGGTCATCAGCCTGGTGCTGATGCTGACGCTGCTGATCGTGATCTACCGCTCGCTGACCACGCTGGCTTTGGGCATGGTGCCGGTGGTGTCAGGCACGGTGGCCGGCATCGTTGCCGTCAGCCTCGGTTTCGGCGAAGTGCATGGCATCACGCTGGGCTTTGGCACCACGCTGATCGGTGAGGCGGTGGACTATTCGATTTACCTGTTTGTGCAATCGGAACGCAGCGCAACATCCAAGGCCGACTGGGTGCGGCGCTTCTGGCCAACCATTCGGTTAGGGGTATTGACCTCGGTCGCCGGATTCGCCTCGCTGCTGTTTTCGGGTTTTCCGGGGCTGGCGCAACTGGGCCTGTACTCCATCGTCGGCCTGTTGACTGCGGCGGCCGTCACGCGTTTTGTCATGCCGCTGCTGCTGCCTGCAGGTTTTCGCGTGCGTGATGTATCCGCGTTGGGCGAAAGGCTGTCGGTCTGGGTGCGCTTCGCGCCGCGCCTGAAATGGGCCGTGCTGGCACTGATGCTGCTGGCCTGTGTGCCGCTGGCCATACACCGCGACAAGCTGTGGAACCATGAGCTGTCGGGACTGAGCCCGATCTCACTGGCCGACCAGATGCAAGACACCGCCCTGCGCGCCGACCTGGGCGCGCCCGACGTGCGTTACCTGGTCGTCATCAGCGCCGCCACCCAGGAACAGGTGCTGCAGGCCGCTGAGGGCACCGTGCAGGCACTTCAGGGCCTGGTCGAGCGGCAGGTGATCACTGGTGTCGATACGCCGACGCGGTTTTTGCCCAGTATGGCGACCCAGCAGGCCCGGCTGGCCAGTCTGCCCCCTGCGGCGCAACTCAAGGAAAGCTTGACCCAGGCGGTGAAGGACTTGCCTATCCAGGCCGACCGGCTGGCACCTTTTCTGGTCGATGCCGAGGCGGCCCGCCAGAGCCGGCCGCTGCAGCGGGCGGACCTCACCGGCACCACGCTGGCCGTTGCCGTCGATGGCATGCTGATGCAACGCGGCGCCTCGCCCGGCCGGCAGGCAGGCTGGAGTGTGCTGCTGCCACTGCACGCGCCTGCCAACGGCATCATTGATGCCGCCGCCGTGAGGCAGGTCCTGGCGGACGCGCCAGGCGACCGCGCCATGGGCAGCGCTCTGTTTGTGGACCTCAAGGGCGAGGCCGACCGCCTGTACAGCGGCTACCTGCGCGAGGCGATTGTGTTGTCCCTGGCCGGCCTGGCCGCCGTGGCGCTGCTGCTGCTGCTGAGCCTGCGTTCGGTGGTGTTAACCCTGCGCGTGCTGGCGCCGCCGGCAGCCGCCATCCTCGTGGTGCTGGGCGGCCTGGCACTGGCCGGCCAGCGTTTGACCCTTCTTCATTTGATCGGGCTGCTGCTGGTGGTGGCGGTGGGCTCCAACTACGCGCTGTTTTTCAACAGCGGCCCACGCCGGTCCGGCCCCCAAGACAAGGCAGCGCGTGAGGACCGCGAGGCGTCCGGCATCACGCCGCGCACTTTGGCCTCGCTGCTGTTTGCCAACCTCACCACAGTGGCCGGTTTCGGCGTGCTGGCAATCTCCAGCGTGCCGGTGTTTCAAGCCATCGGTTTGACGGTCGGCCCCGGTTCGGTGCTGGTGCTGCTGTTTTCCGCCATTTTTGCGGCGCGGCAGCCCTCGACATTGACGGCACCGGCCAGGGACATCAAGCCATGAGCGCGCCGCTGACTCCAAACACCGTGAACGGCCGCTGGGACATGCCTGCCCTGGTGAAGGTTTCACTGGGCGTGCACGCTGCCGCCGCACTGGCCGTCCTGGCCGCGCCGGCATGGTGGCCGTGGGCGCTGGCGGCACTGGTACTCAACCATGCGCTGCTGGCGACGGTCGGCCTGCTGCCACGCACCGATTGGCTGGGCGCCAACTGGACCCGGCTGCCCGCCGCCGCCGCCGCACGCGGAGAAATCGCGCTGACCATCGACGATGGTCCCGACCCGGTGGTGACGCCCGCCGTGCTGGACCTGCTGGACCGCCATGGCGCCAAAGTCACGTTTTTTTGCGTGGGCCGGCAAGCCGCGCTGTACCCCGAGATTTGCCGCGACATCGTGCGGCGCGGCCACCGCATTGAGAACCATAGCCAACAACACCGCCACAATTTTTCATTGCTCGGTCCCGGCGGCTTTCGGCGTGAACTGGAAGCTGCCCAGGCCACCCTGACCGCCATCACTGGAGACCGTCCGCAATTTTTCCGCGCGCCAGCCGGTTTGCGCAACCCCTTCCTGGACCCGGCGCTGCAGCGCAGCGGCCTGCGTCTGGCGAGCTGGACGCGGCGTGCCTATGACACGCGGGTGGGCAACCCTGCCACGGTGCTGCGCAAACTCTGCAGCTCGCTGCGTGCGGGCGACATCCTGCTGCTGCACGACCGCCATGCGGCCCTCACGCCGAACGGGGTGCCGGTGATTCTGGAGGTCTTGCCACCCCTGCTGCAGGCCATCGCGCAAGCCGGCCTGCGGTCCGTGACCCTTAGAGAAGCCCTGACATGACGGCCACCCCCACCGCGTTCGTCAAACACCTGATCTCCAGGGCGGCGGCACCCTACCGGGCGGCCGGACTGTTTGCCTGGTTTTTCGCACGCGGCAAGTTAAGCGGAGACCCGGTGTTTGCGCATCTGCTGGCGGCCGGGCTGTTGACCGGGCGCGGGCGCATCCTCGACATTGGCTGCGGCCAAGGGCTGCTGACGTCATGGCTGCTTGCCGCGCAGGACGCCAGCGCCAATGGCACGTGGCCCGAGATCTGGCCACCCGCTCCGCAACCGACCCACGTTCGCGGCATCGAGCTGATGGCGCATGACGTGGCGCGGGCCGACAGCGCACTGGCGTCAGCGGTCAGCGCCGGGAGCGCCAGTTTTGTGCGAGCCAATATGTGCAGCGAAGACTTTGGCCCGACCGATGCGGTGGTGATTTTCGATGTGCTGCACTATGTTCAGCTGGCCGCGCAGGACGAGGTGCTGGCACGTGTGCGCCGCAGTCTGTCGCCCGACGGCGTGTTGCTGCTGCGTGTCGGTGATGCCGCAGGTGGCCTGCGTTTTTCCATCAGCAACTGGGTGGACCATGTGGTGACCACCTTGCGTGGGCACCGTCTGGGCATCCTCTATTGCCGCCCGCTGACCGCCTGGCAGGAGACGCTGCGCCAGCTCGGCTTTGTGGTGGAGACGCGGTCCATGAGCCAGGGGACGCCGTTTGCCAACGTCCTGCTGGTGGCCCGCCTGCGCCCCGTTTCATGATCATCCCGAGGCCCCGATGACCCTTGCTCCTCCCTCCTCGACCGGCGCCATGCAGGCGCTGCTGCTGTCGCACTTCACCGCCACCAGTTGTATTGGCGCCGGACTTGAGGCCACATTGGCCGCGTTGCGCGCAGAGCGCAGCGGCCTCAAGCCCTGCGACTTTGACTCGACCGACCTGGCCACATGGATAGGCGAGGTCAAGGATGTTGACGGGCAGGTGCTGCGCCCCGACCTGCGCGCCTTTAGCTGCCGCAACAACCGCCTGGCCCAGCTCGGGCTGCGTCAGGACGGTTTTGAACAAGCGGTGCGGGCTGCTGCAGGCCGCTACGGCAAACGACGCATTGGTGTGTTTCTGGGGACCAGCACCTCCGGCATTCTGGAAACCGAACTTGCCTACCGCACGCTCGATCCGGTCACCGGCGCCCTGCCGGCTTCTTTTGTTTACGCCGCCAGCCACAACCCGTTTTCAGTCACGGCCTTTGTTCGCGGCTATTTCGGCCTAGAAGGGCCGGCCATGACGGTGTCGTCGGCCTGCTCCTCCAGCGCCAAGGTGTTTGCCTCGGCGCGCCGCATGATGGCTGCCGGGCTGATTGATGCCGCGGTCGTCGGGGGCGTGGACTCGCTGTGCCTGACCACGCTGTACGGTTTCAATTCTCTGGACCTGCTCTCGCGCCAGCCCTGCCAGCCCTTTGACGCGGAGCGCAAGGGTATTTCCATCGGTGAAGGCGCGGCTTTTGTACTGCTTGAAAAGCTGCCTGACAGCCTGGACGCGGGTGCGGTTCTGCTGCGCGGTATCGGTGAGTCGAGCGACGCCCACCACATGTCGGCGCCGCACCCCGAAGGCCGGGGCGCTATCAGCGCCATGGGGCAGGCGCTGGCCAGCGCGGGACTGCAGCCCGGTCAGATCGACTACATCAATCTGCATGGCACGGCCACGCCCTCCAATGACACCGTCGAAGGCAAGGCGGTCGCTGCGGTGTTTGGCGATCATGCCCTGCCCTGCAGTTCGACCAAGGGCGCGACCGGCCACACCCTGGGCGCTGCGGGTGGTCTTGAGGCCGTGATCAGCGCCCTGGCGCTGCAGCAGGGCTTCATGCCCGGCGGCGTGCAGACGCAAACCGTGGACCCGGCGTTGCCGGTGGCCTACCTGCTGCACAAGCGCGACGACGCGCCGCAGCACGTGCTCAGCAACTCCTTTGGTTTTGGCGGCACCAATTGCAGCCTGGTCCTCGGCCGCGCAAGATAGGAAGCACCATGACTGCCAACAATAATTCAGCGCTCACGGTGTTTGTGGAAGGCATCGGTCTGGTCGGCCCCGGCCTGTCCAGTTGGGAAGACGGCCGGGACAAACTGCTGGGCCAGTCTGCCTATGTGTCTGCCGCCACCGCGCTGCCCTCCCCCATGTCGCTGCCCGCCGCAGAGCGCCGCCGCGCCGGCGCCGTCATCAAAGTGTCGCTGGCGGTCGGCCAAGCGGCTGTCGATGCCGCCGGGCTGCAGGCGTCAAGCCTGCCCTCGGTCTTCACCTCTTCCGGCGGTGACGGCGTGAACTGCCACGACATCTGCTCGGCGCTGGCTTCGAACGACCGTCTGATTTCACCGACGCGTTTTCACAACTCGGTGCACAACGCCGCATCGGGTTACTGGAGCATTTCAACCGGCGCCACGCCAACTTCATCAGTACTCTGCGCCCACGACGGCAGTTTTTCCGCCGGCCTGCTGGAGACCATCACCCAGGCCGTCGTCGACAACACGCCGGTGCTGCTGGTGGCTTACGACACCCACTACCCCGAACCGCTGCACAGCAAGCGACCGATACCCGACACGCTGGGTGTTGCCTTGGTGCTGAGCCCGCAACGCAGTGAGCGCAGTCTGGCACGCATCACGCTGTCGGGCGAGCAGGGCCTGACCGGCGCAGCGGCAGCCGTCATGAACGATCCCGCGCTGGAGTTCCTGCGTCAGACCGTTCCGGCTGCGCGTGCCCTGCCTTTGCTGCAGCTCATCGCGCGCCAGCAGTCGGCGACTGTTGCGCTGGACTATCTGGACGACCTGCAACTGGCCGTGGACGTTGCGCCGCCATGAACCCGCCCCGCACGCTGACCCACGACGAGATCGCCCGGCGCATCCCGCACCAGGGCACCATGTGCTTGCTGGACGCTGTTACGACCTGGGACGGCGACCACATCGCGTGCCAGGCCAGCAGCCACCAGGCGGCCGACAATCCGCTGCGCGCGCAGGGCCGACTCGGTGCCGCCTGCGGTATCGAATATGCAGCGCAGGCCATGGCGGTGCACGGCGCACTGATGGCCGAAAACACGGCTACCAGTTTGGATGCTGGCTCTGTTCCGCGCGCAGGTTACCTGGCCAGCATCCGCAGCGTGACCCTGCATGTGGACCGACTGGACACCGTTGCTGCGCCGCTACTGATCAGCGCTGAACGTATCACCGGCGACGACAACACCGTGCTGTATAACTTTGCGGTGAAGGCCGGAGACACAGCGCTGCTCAGCGGGCGCGCGGTGGTGGTGCTCGATGCCTCCGCACTTTCATTGTCGCCCGTCGCCCCCGGCTAAACCGGGCTACCCCCTAGGAGAACCCCATGAGCACCCCTTCCAAACGCGCATTGGTCACTGGCGGCAGCGGCGGCATCGGTTCGGCCATCTGCCGGCGGCTTGCGTCCGACGGTTACAGCGTCATCGTTCACGCCAACCGCAACCTGGCGACAGCGCAGGTCGTCGCAGCAGACATCGTGGCAGGCGGTGGGCAGGCCCAGGCGGTGGCCTTTGACGTGACCGATGCGCAGGCAACGGCCACGGCGCTCGCTGCATTGCTTGAAAATGGCTCCATCCAGGTATTGGTCAACAACGCCGGCATCCACGACGATGCCGTGTTTCCTGGCATGCAACTGACGCAGTGGCAGCGCGTGCTCGATGTATCGCTGAATGGGTTTTTCCATGTGACCCAGCCGCTGACCCTGCCTATGATCCGCACGCGCTGGGGCCGCATCATCACCATCACCTCGGTTGCCGCCGTGGCCGGCAACCGCGGGCAGGTCAACTACTCAGCGGCCAAGGGCGCACTGCATGCCGCCACCAAATCGCTGGCGCTCGAAGTCGCCAGCCGCGGCATCACCGTCAACGCGGTGGCGCCCGGCATCATCGACACGGCCATGACCAAGGACAGTTTCAGTCCCGAGCTCATCAACACCATGGTGCCCATGAAACGTGCCGGCAAGGCCGAAGAAGTTGCCGACCTGGTGGGTTTCCTGGCGTCAGAAAAAGCCGCTTACATCAGCGGCCAGATCATCTCGATCAACGGCGGGATGATCTAGGGCCGTGACAAGTCTGATCTCGGGCTGTCATCCCGGACTTGATCCGGGATCCATGCATCATGAACTATCGGCTTAACGCGCAAAAGTGGATTGCGGGTCAAGCCCGCAATGACATTGGCAAGAGGTCAAAGTTGCGCAGGCAAGAGGCCGCCGGCCTTCGCGTCTTCCCCTCCTTAGCCGCCTTTGACACGCCGCCACAGCAGCAGCGGCAGGCGCACGACAAAACCCAGGAACAGCCGCGAGTGCATCCAGGTCAGCAGCAGGTTGTCGCGCAGGTAGTTGAAATGCGAGACACCGCCTTCATCGGGTCGGAAATATTTGACGGTCGCCGGCAAGTTCACTGGTCGAATACCCAGCCAGCACATCCGCACCACCGCCTCGGGGTCAAAGTCGAAACGGCGCATCCAGCGCTGGCCGTGCATCACGCGGCGCAAGGGCTCAATCGGGTACACACGAAAACCGAACAGCGAGTCGCCGATGCCGGCCCACAGGGTTTCCAGGTTGGCCCAACCGTTGGACACCTTGCGGCCGTTGACGCGCAGACGCGGCGCATCGGCCGCAAACACCGGCAAACCGAGCACCATCACTGCGGGCTGGGCGCTTGATGCCGCCATGAATTCGGGAATCAAATGCGCCGGATGCTGGCCGTCGGAGTCCATCGTCAGCACATGGGTGAAACCCTGGGCCGCTGCCTGGTCGATGCCGTGCAACACCGCCGCACCCTTGCCGACGTTCTGCGGCAGCACGATCACATGCAGGCCCGTGTCTTGCGCGGCCATGGCCTGCAGTCCTGCGGCACTGTCATCGGTGCTGCCATCGACCACCACCCACACTGGCGTCCACTGCGCGCGCGCAGAGCGCACGGTTTCATAAACCTTGGGGCCGGGGTTGTAACTGGGAATCAGGACGAGATGGATAGGCGGGGCGCTGAGAGACGGGGGGCTGGTTGCGGAGGCAGTCATCGGCATCAACAAGAGAGCTGTGGGAGTTCGGGAACTGTAGCTCAGGCCGGCGGCGCCTTGACGGGAAAATCCGGCAATTGCGCATGCGCGAGTTCGGACTGGAAGTAATGTTCAAGGTCACAGACGAACTGCGCCGTGTCGCGCGGCGCCTCAAAGCGCTTGCCGAGCCGCACACGGTAAGTGATCGGCATCTTCGGCGTCCACAGCAAAGACCAGCCTTTTCCGAGAAAACCCGAATCGGTTTCGATGAACACCGTCTGCACCGGCACACCGGCTTTTTTCGCGATCAGGCCGGCTGTGCCCTGCATTGCGCCCACCGGAAACCGCGTGGTGCGCGTGCCCTCAGGAAACAGCAACAGGTGGCTGCCATTGGCCAAGTCGTCGACGCCGAGCTGCACCATGGTGCGAAGCGGTGTGTTGCGGATGTAACCAGCTAGCCTGGCACCCGCGCCGAAGAAAACGCTGTTGACCAGTTCGGCCTTCATGATGCAGGCGGCATCCGGCAAGCGCGAGAGAATCAACACCGCGTCGAGCAGGCCGGGGTGGTTGGGCGCGATCACCATGGCGGGGCCGTCCCTGAGCGCATCCAGTGCAGACAGATCAAAGCGGCAGGCGCCCATGCGCGCCAGAAAGCGCAAATAGGCTCGTGTGGTGAGCGTGACCAGCTTGCGGCCCAGGCGCTTGCTCATCACACGCGGCAACAGCGCACGCATCGGAAAAGCCAGTAGCGTGACGCTCAGGCAGATCACGCCGAGCACGAGGTAACCCACATACATGCGAAGGCTCTCGTGCAAGCGGGTGTGCCCGACATGTATCTTCAACGGTTCGTCGAGCAGAACGTGTGGTTTGTAGTCCATGGGTCAGCGCGTCAATGGCGCTCCATGCACTGACGGGTCCGCGCCATCGACGGCATCCACGACACGGATGTTGGCCTTGCGCAGGCGCATCGCGTGCCAGGAGCGCTTGAAGTTCAGCGCCGAGGCGACGTAGAAAATTCCCTTGAGCGCGGCCAGTGAGCGCCAGATCGGTGTCTTGCCGAAAATATCACCGGCCAGCATCGACAGCAGGGCGTCCTTGACGCGCCAGACATTGCTGGGCGCCATGAACAGATCGCGCATGGTCGGGTTGGTCACGCGGTAGATGAACCACGAAAACTCCTTCGGGCCCTTGCGCACCTGGCGGTCGAAGTGGGCCAGCGCTGCAGCGGCTTTGGCCGGCTCACGCAAGCAGGTGTCCACCGTCTCGGCACCGACAAAGCCACCCTGCATCGCCAGCATCACGCCCGACGAAAACACCGGGTCGATGAAGGTGAAGGCGTCGCCGATCATGACGTAGCCGGGGCCATGCGTGCGCTCGCAGGCATAGGAAAAATTGCCGGTGGCCTCCACCTCGGACGCCAGCGTCGCACCGGCCAGCCGTGCGGCGAGCGCCGGGCACAAGGCAATGGTGTCGAGGAAAAACTCCCGGACCGGCTTGGTCCGGCTTTTGAGGTAGTGCGGCCAGATCACCGCACCTATGCTGGTAAAGCCGTCGGCCAGCGGGATGAACCAGAACCAGCCGTGGTCGAACCAGAAAATCGTGATATTGCCCTCGTCCTGGCCCGGATGCCGCGTGGCGCCAGTGAAGTGGCCGTACAGCGCCGAGCTGTTGTGTTTGGGGTTGCGGCGTTTCATGTCGAACTGTTTGCCGAGCACGGTGTCGCGCCCCGAAGCATCGATCACAAACCGCGCGCACCAGCTTGCTGTGCTGCCGTCTTCATGCTGCGCCCGCACCGTGGCTCCGCTGCCGTCAGACGCAAAATCCACGCCCTTGACGCGGCAACCTTCGATCACCTCGGCACCGAGCCGGGCGGCATTGCGAATCAAGATGTCGTCAAACTCGGAACGCCGCACCTGGTAGGAAAACGGCATGGACTTGTCCCATGCGTCGGCAAATTCAAAGGTCTGGCTTTTGACGGCATGCCAGGGCGAGACAAATTCAGCGCCCCACTTTTCCATACCGATGGCCTTGACGGCGTCGGCCACGCCGAGTTTTTCAAGCAGTGGCAAATTGGCGGGCAGCAGCGACTCACCAATGTGAAAACGCGGATGGTGTTCTTTTTCAAGCACCACCACTTTGTGACCACGCTGTGCCAACAGGGCACCCGCTGTGGCGCCAGCAGGCCCACCACCTATGACCAGCACATCACATTCGGCATGCGCTGCGCTGGGGGAAGAAGTCGGCGAGTGGGGCTCGGGCATGGACAGGTCCTTGGTTAAAAACAGCGGTTATCGCGCCTGTGTGCGGTAGCCTCCAACGAGTTTAAGCGCCGCCCGTAGCAATATTTGTAGTGAAATGTCGCTTTACACGGGCCCAACTCGCCTGTGAATGCTGGCTGGGGGAGCTTCGGCCTCAGCGCAAGTGCTATTATTTTCACCGGTCGTGCTGCCGCCACGCCGCCTTGCCGGCCCTTCTGTCCCCGCACCAGTCCCACGCCTGAACTTTCTGTGAACCTTTCCCCTTCCGACACCCCTGCGGAGATTGCCGACACTGCCCCCGCTGCGGGCGGAAAACACACGCCCATGATGGTCCAGTACCTTGGGCTGAAGGCCGACTACCCGGACACCCTGCTGCTGTACCGCATGGGCGACTTCTATGAGCTGTTTTATGCCGATGCCGAAAAAGCCGCGCGCCTGCTCGACATCACGCTGACGCGGCGCGGCCAGTCGGCCGGGGAGCCGGTGGTCATGGCCGGCGTGCCCTTCCATTCGCTCGAAGGCTACCTGGCCAAGCTGATCAAGCTCGGCGAGTCGGTGGCAATCTGCGAGCAGGTCGGCGATGTTGCCACTGCCAAGGGGCCGGTAGAACGCAAGGTGGTACGCGTCGTCACACCCGGCACCCTGACCGACACCGAGCTGCTCAGCGACAAGAGCGAAGCCATCCTGCTGGCAGTGCACCAGGGCCTGCACAACATCTGCGGCCTGGCCTGGCTCAGCGTGACCCAGGGCGTGATTCACCTGGCGCACTGCGCCGGCGACGAGCTTGAAGCCTGGGTGGCGCGCATCGCGCCCAGCGAGCTGTTGTACAACGTCGAGGTCACGCCGACCTTCGAGCAGCGCCTGAAAACCCAGCGCTGCGCCGTCAGCGCGCGGCCGGCCTGGCAGTTTGATGCGGCCCTCGGTGCGCGCCGCCTGCTGGCGCAGTTGCAGGTCGCCTCGCTGGCCTCCTGGAACGCCGAGGCCCTGCCGGAAGCCCACGCAGCGGCCTCCGCCCTGCTCGGGTATGCAGAGCACACCCAGGGCCGCACCTTGCCGCATGTGCACAGCCTGCAGGTGCTGCGCTCGGGCGAATTGATTGAGTTGCCGCAGAGCACGCGGCGCAACCTGGAACTGACACAAACCCTGCGCGGCGAGGACTCACCCACGCTGTTTTCACTGCTCGACACCTGCATCACCGGCATGGGTAGCCGCGCCCTAAAAAGCTGGCTGCTGAGTCCGTGCCGTGACCGCAGCGAGGCGCAGGCGCGGCAGGACGCCATCACGGCACTGCGCGGTGGCCTGCACCACAAACTGCGCGCTGGATTGCGCGGCAGCAGCGACGTCGAACGCATCACCGCGCGCATCGCCCTGCGCCAGGTGCGCCCGCGTGAACTCGTGGCGCTGCGCCAGACGCTACAAAAAACAGAGCAGCTAACCCCCGTCCACCAACGGTTGGATGCACTTTTGACCACTATTTTCGAAGACCTGCAGGCACCACCCGACTGCGAGGCGTTGTTGGGCAAATACGTGCTGGAGGAGCCCGCCGCGCTGATTCGCGACGGCGGCGTGATCAACCACGGCTGCGACGCCGACCTCGACGAGCTGCGCAGCATCCAGACCCACTGCGACGATTTTTTGCTCGATCTTGAAGGCCGCGAACGCGCCCGTACCGGCATCACCAACCTGCGTGTGCAGTTCAACAAGGTGCATGGCTTTTACATCGAGGTCACGCAGGGCCAGGCCAGCAAGGTACCCGACGACTACCGGCGCCGCCAGACCCTGAAAAACGCCGAGCGTTACATCACGCCCGAACTCAAGGCCTTTGAAGACAAGGCCCTGTCAGCGCAGGAACGCGCATTAGCGCGCGAAAAATGGCTGTACGAACAACTGCTCGACGAACTCCAACGCTTTGTGCCGGCGCTGAGCCGCCTGGCGCGTGCGCTGGCCAGCCTTGACGCACTGTGCGCGCTGGCCGAGCGTTCACTGACATTGAACTGGGCCGCGCCGACGTTTGTGAGGGAACCCTGCATAGACATCCGCGAGGGCCGTCATCCGGTGGTCGAAGCGCGCCTGGGTGAAGCCGGCGGTGGCGCTTTCATCGCGAATGACTGCAGCCTGGGCGGCAAAGTTCGCATGCAGATCATCACCGGCCCCAACATGGGCGGCAAATCGACCTATATGCGCCAGGTGGCGCTGATCGTGTTGCTGGCAGGTATGGGCTCCTATGTGCCAGCCGCGAGTTGCCGGCTCGGCCCCATCGACGCCATCCTGACCCGCATAGGCGCTGCCGACGATGTGGCCAACGCCCAGTCCACCTTCATGCTCGAGATGCTGGAAGCCGCGCAAATCCTGCACGCCGCCACACCGCACTCGCTGGTGCTGATGGACGAGATCGGGCGGGGGACATCGACCTTTGATGGCCTGGCGCTGGCCGGCGGTATCGCCGCACATCTGCACAACAAGACCCAGGCCTTCACGCTGTTTGCCACGCATTATTTCGAGCTGACCGAATTTCCGGCGCGTCACCATGCCGCCGTCAATGTGCATGTCAGTGCGGTGGAGTCCGGCGCCGACATCGTGTTCCTGCACCATATTGAGCCCGGTCCCGCCAGCAAAAGTTATGGCATCGCCGTGGCCAAACTCGCCGGCGTGCCGGCCGGTGTGGTCAACCACGCCCGTCACGCACTGGCCGCGCTGGAGACCCAGCAGGATGCGACACGCGCCCAGGTCGACCTGTTTGCCCCGCCGCCCGAGCAGGCCGCGCCCGAAGTCAGCCGCGTCGACAAAGCGCTGGGCGGCATCAACCCCGACCTGCTGAGTCCGCGCGAAGCGCTGGACGCCCTTTATCAACTCAAAAAGCTTGCTGCAAGCTGATCTATAAATTAATGTTGCCCTCATGACATATTGCGTCGCCATCAAACTGAACGCCGGCCTGGTGTTTCTCTCGGACTCCCGCACCAACGCCGGGCTGGACCAGATCAGCACCTTCCGCAAGATGATCATTTATGAAAAGCCGGAAGACCGCTTCATGGTGCTGCTGTCGGCCGGCAATTTGTCGATCTCGCAGTCGGTGCGCGAGATTTTGCAAGTTGAGCAGCTCAAAGACCCCGATGGCGGCCTGCCAATCACGATCTGGAACGCCAAAAGCATGTTCGACGCGGCGCGGGTGCTGGGCGCGGCGATCCGCCGCGTGCATGAGCGCGACGCCGACGACCTCAAACACGCCGGTGTCGAGTTCAATGTCTCGCTGATTTTCGGCGGGCAGATACGCGGCGAAGGCATGCGTTTGTTCCAGGTCTATTCGGCCGGCAACTTCATTGAAGCCACGCCCGAAACGCCCTACTTCCAGGTCGGCGAGTCCAAATACGGCAAACCGGTGCTGGACCGCGTGATCACGCCCGACACCCCGCTGGACGAAGCCGCCAAGTGCGCGCTGGTGTCCATGGACTCGACGCTCAAGTCCAACCTGTCGGTCGGCCTGCCGCTGGACATGGTGGTTTACCAAGTCAATGCGTTACAGACCGACAAGGTCGTGTGTATCGACCACGAGAACCCCTACTTCCGCATGCTGCACGATAACTGGGGCAAAAAATTGCGCGAGGTATTTGACAGCATTGAGGACCCAATGTGGACCGGCGGCGAAACTCAGGTGCCGCTGCTGACCCCGCTGACGCGCAACCAGCCGCTCAAGAAGATCACTTCGCCTGAAGAAAAATTGATTTGACCGCCAGACGGTTCGGTCACACGCCTGCCTTGTCATCCCGGACTCGATCCGGGATCCATGCGGCATGAACCAGAGGCGGTGGTCACCCACCATGGATTGCCGATCAGGTCCGCAATGACAAACCAGACTGTCTACTGTTTGCCCGCTGAGCCCCATCACCAACGACCCCGTGCCCTCCTCCCCCAAACCCCTCATCGTTTTCTCCCACGGCAACAGCTTTCCCGCCAGCACCTATGGCGTGTTGTTCCAGAGCCTGAAGGCGCGCGGCTTTCAGGTGCGGGCGATTGAAAAATTCGGCCATGACCCGCACTACCCCGTCACCAGCAACTGGCCGCACCTGGTGCAGCAACTGGCCGACTTCAGCGCTGATGCAGTGGAAAAAACCGGCCAGCCGGTGTTCCTGGTCGGCCACTCGCTGGGCGGCTTTTTAAGCCTGATGTGCGCAGCGCGCAACCCCGAACTCGGCGGCCTGCCAGTGCGTGGCGTGTTGCTGATCGATTCACCAATTTTAGGCGGCTGGCGCGCTGCAGCGCTCAGCGTGGCCAAACGCGCGCAACTTGTTGGGTCCATCTCGCCCGGCGCCATCAGCCGCAAACGCAAATACCAATGGCTGGGTCAGGCCGAAGTGCTGGCGCATTTCCGCAGCAAGAAGGCCTTTGCGCAGTGGGACGAGCAGGTGCTGCTCGACTACATCGAACACGGCACGCATGACGCCCAGGGTGAGGGCGACAACCAGCGCATGCTCAGTTTTGACCGCGATGTGGAAACCGCCATCTACAACACCTTGCCGCACAACCTCGAAGGCATCCTCAAGCGGCACCCGCTCAAATGCCCGGTGGCCTTCATCGGCGGGCGCCAGTCGGCCGAGATGAAACAGGTCGGCATGGCGATGACCGAAAAAGTCACCAAGGGCCGCATCATGATGCTGGACGGCAGCCATCTGTTTCCCATGGAAAAACCCGTGGTCACGGCGGCAGCGATCGAGGCCTCGCTGCGCAACATGATGGGCTGATTCAGCCCATCATGTTGTCATTGCGGATTGACCCGCAATCCATGCCTCGCGGGACCGTGGTGGAACATGCGGCATGGATCCCGGATCAAGTCCGGGATGACAGCCCAGGAAGAGTCAACCGGCCCAGCGCACCCAGCCCATCTGCGCCGTCACCAGCACCACGATGCCGAACACAATGCGGTACCAGGCAAAGGGCACAAAGCTGTGGGTGGCAATGTAGCGCAGCAGCCAGCGTATGCAGAGCCAGGCGCTGATGAATGAAAACAGCAGTCCGACGGCAAACATCGGCACGTCAGCCAGCGAAAGCAGCGCGCGGTCCTTGTACAGGCTGTAGACGCCCGCGCCTATCAGCGTCGGGATCGCCAGGTAAAACGAAAAATCCGTCGCCGCCTTGCGCGACAGGCCCAGCAACATGCCGCCAATGATGGTCGCGCCGCTGCGGCTGGTGCCGGGAATCATGGCCAGGCACTGCACCAGGCCGACCTTGAGCGCGTCCATCAAGGTCATGGCTTCTACTTCCTGAATGCGCGCCACAGCGGGGTTGTTTTGCTGGCGCCGCTCGGCCCACAAAATGATGAAGCCGCCGATGATGAAGGTGCTGGCCACCACCACCGGCGTGAACAGGTTCGCCTTGATGGCTTTGCCAAACAGCAGGCCGAGGATTACCGCCGGCACAAAGGCCACAAACACATTGAGCGCAAACTGCTGCGCCTGTTTTTCGGTGGGCAGTGCCACCAGCGTGTCGCGAATTTTCTGCCAGTAAACCAGGATCACCGCGAAGATCGCGCCGGTCTGGATCGCGATATCGAAGACCTTGGCCTTGGCGTCGTCAAAACCGAGCAGCGCGCCGGCCAGGATCAGGTGGCCGGTGGAAGAAATCGGCAAAAACTCGGTCAAGCCCTCAACGATGCCCATGATGGCCGCCTTGATCAGCAATGTAATGTCCACGCACACTCCAAAAGTTAAGGCGTGATTATCGCCGCCGGCCTACAGCCGCCAGCAGTCCGTCTACAGCCACCCGTTCACGCCGTCCGGCCGCATTTCACGCCACGCAGACCGCATTTCGTCGCAAGTCACTATCGGGCGAGGTCGGCCCTTCGGCAAAGTCCGCCGCAGCAATCCAAAGACGCGCGCCACGCAATGGACACAGATCACGCTCAACCCGGCCACTGGCCAGGCGCAGATGCAGGCCCTGGGCCTGGACGGCGTCGAGTTTCCGCGCATTCACCCTGCCCGCAACGGGCTGCCCACGCAGTTCACCGCCTTGCTGGCACGCAGCCGCGAGATGAACGCGCGGGTGGACGGCTTTGACAGCGTGCTGGCGCTGCACGGCGAGCAGCAAAAACGCCACGGCTACGGTAATGGCTGGATAGCGGAAGAACATGTGTATGTCCCGCGTTCCCCCAGTGCGCGTGAAGGCCAGGGCTGGGTGCTCGGCACGGCACGGCCTGCCATTGGCCCAGCGAGCGCACCGCATTGTCGGTGTTTGCTGCGGCAGCAGATCCGCTGCGGTACGGTGGTGCAAGCCCAGACCATCGACAATGTGCAACGCGACGACGCCGGCAAGCTTTCCCTGAACCTGCGCGGCGGGCCGGACAAGCTGTCGGTCAGCCGGCTGTACAGTCAACAATTCCGGGCCATGTAGCGCCCCGTTCTGATTGCCAGCATGACCGCTTCCGCCACCCCCATATCCATCCTCGACTTCTGGCTCGGCGATAACTTTGCCTCCGGCTGGCCCAGCCGCGACATGGGCAAGCAGTGGTTCGGCGGCAAGTCCGAACTGGACCAGCAGATCGCCGACCGCTTCGGTGCAGTGGTCACGCAAGCGCTGGGCGGTGGCCTGACCGACTGGGAGGGCCAGCCACTGGACCGCCTGGCGCTGGTGATCTTGCTGGACCAATTTCCGCGCAACATGTTTCGCGGCGAGGCCCAGGCTTTTGCCGGCGACGAGCGCGCCCAGCGGCTGGTGACCGACGCTCTGGCGCAAGGCATGGACGCGCAACTGCCCTGGGTGGGCCGGATGTTTTTGTACATGCCGCTGATGCACGCGGAAGACCTGGTGCTGCAGGAAGAAGGCGTGCGCCAGTTTCGCCAACTGACCGACGAGGTGCCCGAAGACCTGCGCGTATCCCTGACCAGCAGCCTGCGTTTTGCCGAGCAGCACCGCGACATCATCGCCCGCCTGGGCCGCTTTCCTTACCGCAACAATGCACTCGGTCGCACCAACACGACGCTGGAATTCGAGTTTCTTAAAAACGGCCCGCGCTTCGGGCAGTAAGCACTTGTCCATCACATCGGTCTGGCCGATTGCGTGACTTTTTGCATTCTTTTTGCGCCCGCTTGAATCCAGCGCCCCTTCGCTTGCGTAAGCTTTTCAAGGCGCCATACATGACCACGTCCAACGGTCGTGCACAGGAGCTGACAACAATCTGGCACCCGCCAGCTCACTCTCACTTAGCCAGGAGTTACCCAATGATGATCCGTACCGCCATCGCCACCGCCGCCGTTTCGCTGATCGCCGCCTGCGGCAGCATGTCCCCCGTGAAGCCAAGCTACTCGCAGGCCGCCTTGCCCGCCGCCGTGCAAGTGCCTGCCGGCAACAAGGTCGCCCTTGAAACCGTGGGTGTGGGCGAGATCACCTACCAGTGCAGCGCCAAAAAAGACATGGCCGGCCAGTTCGAATGGGTGTTTGTCGGCCCCGACGCCAAGCTCAATGACCGCATCGGCAAACAAGTCGGCAAATACTACGGCCCACCCGCCACCTGGGAAGCCATGGACGGCTCCAAGCTGACCGCCGTGCAGATCGCAGTGGCTCCCAACACCAGCATGGCCGGCAGCATTCCACTGCAACTCGTCAAGGGCAACCCCGCCACGGGCTCCGGCGCCATGCAAGGCGTGACCTTCATCCAGCGCGTGGACACCCGTGGCGGCGTTGCCCCGGCGATACCATGCGCTGCCGGCAACCTGAACGCCAAACAAATCGTCAAGTACCAGGCTGACTACATCTTCTACAAGGCCATCTAAGGCCTGCGGATCTGATTTTCTCCGGGAAGCTCGCCCCTGAAGTTTTTCTGATGGTGAGCGGCCAGCTCTGAAGTTAGGCAGAGCTGGCTTTAGCCCACAGGCCACATGCGCCTGTGGGCTTTTTTGCGTGCCCCGATACAGTGCCCGCCACCCTGCATAGCGGACGCGCTCTTGCCTTGCAGCACGCTGGTGCAACGTCCTACACCTGCTTACATTGTTCACGGCTCTACTGATTGATCAGCAAAAATACTCCGGGGAAACCAGATGAAAAGCACCCACATCCAATTGCGCACCGCTGGCAAGAGCCTGCTCTGCACCACCCTGATGGCCGGTGGCACCGCGCTGATCATGGCGGCCTGCTCCAGCGCCCCGCCGCTGCCCAAGGTGTACAGCCAGGACCGCTTGCCACAAGCTGTGATGGTGCCGGCCGGCCACCAGGTCGTGCTCGAAACCCGCGCCACCGGCATCCTTAATTACGAATGCAAACCCACTGCCACCGGCCCCTACGGCTGGGTGCTGGTCAGCCCGCAGGCCAACCTGCTGGACCGCACCGGCAAGGACGTGGTCGCCTATTCGGGCCCGCCCGCCACCTGGAAGCACATTGACGGCTCCAGCGTTGTGGGCACCCAAATCTCGGTGGCGCCTAACGGTGAGTACACGCTGCCGCTGCAACTGGCGCGGGCTGAACCGTCCATGGGCACCGGCGCATTGCAGGGCATCAGCTTCATCCAGCGCGTCAACACCAAAGGCGGCGTTGAAAAGACCAAACCTTGCGCGGCGCTCAACACCGGTGAAAAGCTGACGCTTCCCTACCAGGCCGACTACATCTTCTGGCGCCAGGGTTAAGGTTCAAGCGTCAGGGCAAGGGCAAACCCGAGGTGCGCGGGCCACGCGAGGAAGCGCACCTGCATGCCTTGGGGGTGAACTCCTACATCTGCGGGCCGCCTTTGGCGGTGTACTGGTAAGAAGCGGGGAAATGGCTCGACTGGCAAATCGAACAGGCAAGCAAAGCAAAAGTTGAATAGGGGGTGATTGCGATGAGAAGCACACACAACACAATTCGCGCCTTGGCCATAGGCATTGGCTTGACCCTGCTTGTCATTACCGGCACAGCCGCCATGTTGGCTGTTTTTTCCGGGCCCGCGCCAGCGACCGATATTTACCGCCGTTTCGCCATCACCCCCACTTTCGCGCCCACAACCCACCAGGCCACCGGCCATGACACGGTGTTGTATGAGCCTGTCGTTCTTGCCAACGGTCGTGTTCAATGGGTACTGACTGAAGAACCCGACACCTCGTCAATTTATTCAGGCGCAGCCAGAACTGTCAGCTACACGCTGGTGGTCAAGCCTACCGGTCTGAGCCTAGCCGTGAAGAACTGCGACCGTTCAACCAACAACGCCTACAACATTGCATGTAATTTGGTGAGTTGATCGCGTGGCAGGGCCACCAGGCTGAACTGTTATCACGGGAAAGCATCTTGAAAACATACCCCACCTCTCACCGTCTCCGTCGCCCCTTGCAACGCCTGCCCGCGCTGGTGCTGGTTGTTGCCGCCGCCCTGCTGGCAGGATGCAATTCCCGGCCCATCAATTTGACTCAGTACCTGAACCAGCAACCTTCTCTGCCCGCCGACATTCGGGTGCCGGCAGGCCACCAGGCGGTGCTTGAAGCTCGCGGCATTGGCGAGCTGCAGTACGAATGCCAAGCCGTCAACCGCGCCCCCTTTCAGTACGCCTGGCTGCCCAGGGACCGCAGCATCGAACTGCGGGACAGCTCCAACAGTAGCATCGTGCTGGCGCGCAGCGCCCGCAACTGGATGCACCGCGACGGCTCCGAGCTGGCTGTCAAGGAGTTCGTCGAAGTGAACAATGGCGCCCCCAACCTGCCGCTGCAGCGCGCTCGGGTCGAACCCGCCACCCTGCCCGGCGCGCTTCACAACATCAGCTACATCCAGCGCATCAGAACCGTTGGCGGGCTGCCGTCATCCCGCAATTGCAGCGCGGCCGAACTCGGCATGCGCGTCGCCGTACCTTACGAGGCGGACTACGTGTTCTGGCGGCCCCTGGCCTCTTGAGCCGGACCAGACGATAAAAAAGCCCCCAAACTTGCAGCTTGGGGGCTTTTTTTTGACCGGCGCCATCCGAAAGCGCCCGGCGGCCGTCTTTAACGGCGGTGACCATTTCCGTGGCCGCGGCCATGACCATCGCTGCGGTACCCACGGTGACCGTTATCATCATCTCGGTAGTGATGCCCACCGCGGTAGTACACCGGAGGCGGCGCCACGTAAATCGGTGCCTGCACATACACCGGATGAGGACGATACGCCGGCTGCTGGTGGTAGTCATACACCGGCGCGGTGTAGACCGGGTAGGCGTTGCTCACGCCAATAACCACGCCAGGGGTGGACACCCCGACGGAGAAGCCCATTTCGCCACGGGCATGGGCGCCACTTGAAAAGCCCAGTGCGGCCACGGACAGCACGGTGGCAGCGCTGACCATCAGCAGGGGCCGGCTGGACGACACGGAACGGGTGATTGACTTGAACATTTTCTTTCTCCTGGTTAAGGCGATTACTGCCCACATGGGTATTAAACGCCCCAGCACGCAAACCGCCTACCAAATGCTCTGTGAAGTGCGTAGCAAAACGTAAGCGTCCCAACCCGCCGCCCAGCGCCCACCCCCTAGAATCAAGCCATGACCTCCCCTGCCGACAAAGAACCCCAAAAAATCAGCAATTTTTTGCGCCAGATCATCGAAAAAGACCTGGCCGAGGGCACCTACGCTGCCCGCAAATGGGGCGGCAGCCCCGGCGACGCCGCCCATCACGCCGTCGGCCAGCCTGACCCCGCCAAGGTCCGCCTGCGCTTTCCGCCCGAGCCCAATGGCTACCTGCACATCGGCCATGCCAAAAGCATTTGCCTGAACTTTGGCCTGGCACGGGACTATGGCGGCGTCTGCCACCTGCGTTTTGACGACACCAATCCGGAAAAGGAAGACACCGAGTACGTCGACGCCATCAAGGACGCGGTGCAATGGCTGGGCTTTGACTGGCACAACGGCAGTGAAAACAATCTGTATCAAGCCAGCGATTACTTCGACTTCATGTACCGCGCCGCCGAGTACCTGATCGAATCAGGCAACGCCTATGTGGACGAACAAAGCGCCGACGAGATGCGCGTCAACCGCGGCGACTTCGTCAAGCCCGGTGTCAACAGCCCCTTCCGCACCCGCACCCCGGCCGAAAACCTGGCGCGCTTCCGCGAAATGCGTGACGGCAAACTCGCCGACGGCGCCGCCGTGTTACGCGCCAAGATCGACATGGCCTCGCCCAACATCAACCTGCGCGACCCGGCGATTTACCGCATTCGCCGCGCGCACCACCACAACACCGGCGACAAATGGTGCATCTACCCGATGTACACCTATGCGCACCCGATTGAGGACGCGCTCGAGCAGATCACCCACAGCATCTGCACACTGGAGTTTGAAGACCAGCGCCCCTTCTACGACTGGCTGCTCGACCGCCTGGCCGAAGGCGGCCTGATCGCCACGCCGCACCCGCGCCAGTACGAATTTGCGCGCCTGAACCTGACCTATGTGTTGACCAGCAAACGCAAGTTGGCCCAGCTCGTTACTGAAAAAAGAGTCAGCGGCTGGGACGACCCGCGCATGCCCACCATCGTTGGCCTGCGCCGGCGCGGCTACACACCCGAGGCGATTCATTTGTTTGCCGAACGCATCGGCGTGACCAAAAGCGACAGCTGGATTGACTACAGCACGCTAGAAGGCGCGCTGCGCGACACCCTCGACCCGATCGCCCCGCGCGCCATGGCCGTGCTCGACCCGGTCAAGCTGGTGCTGACGAATTGGGACGCTGAAATGGAAAACAGCGGTCGAGCCGCTGTAGATGGGCGCTATCTTGACGATTGCAGCGCCCCGGTGCACCCGCACCACCCCGAGCAGGGCAAGCGCAACTTCAAGATCGGCAAGGAAGTCTGGATTGAACGCACCGACTACGAAGAAACACCGCCCAAAGGCTTCTTCCGCCTGTTCCCAGGTAACAAGGTCCGCCTGAAATACGGCCACGTGATCGAATGCACCGGCGCAACGAAAGATGCGAACGGCAAAATAATTGAGGTGCAAGCCACGCTGATCCCCGATACCAAGAGCGGCACGCCCGGCTCGGACTCGGTCAAGGTCAAGGGCGTGATCACCTGGGTTGGCGTCAACGACGCGGTGCAGGCCGAAGTGCGGCTCTACGACCGCCTCTTCACCGAGGCGCATCCCGAAGCGGATGGCAAGGATTTTCTGGAGAACCTGAACCCCAACAGCCTGTCGGTGGTGACGGCGTATGTTGAGCCCTCACTGTCATCCGTGGCAGCCGGTCAGCGCTTCCAGTTCGAGCGGCACGGGTACTTTGTGACTGATTTGAAAGACCATGCTGCGGGGAAAGCGGTGTTCAATCGGGTGACGGGGATGAAGGATAGTTGGGCCAAATGAAAATCAGCCGCCCCGCCAAACTCAAGCAACCGACGGTGGTGGTGATCGCAGGGCCCAATGGCGCGGGAAAATCGACCGCCGCGCCTTTTTTGCTCAAACAAGCACTCGGCATTCTGGAATTCGTGAACGCAGACCAGATTGCAACGGGGCTTTCCGCCTATTCGCCTGAAACCGTCTCATTTGAGGCGGGGCGCATCATGCTCAAGCGGCTTCGCGAGCTTGCGGACGCGAATGTCAGCTTTGCATTCGAATCGACCCTCTCCAGCCGTACCTTTGCCTTGTTTTTAAACCGTTGCAAGGGTCAAGGGTACAAGGTGCAGATTTTTTATGTTGCACTCCCCA
>Ga0308009_10000168_pt1 | contig 55745 bp, 61 predicted proteins | sample Neamet127_FD_203134 | JGI IMG/M metagenome (GOLD analysis project Ga0308009, IMG submission 203134) | Marine microbial communities from water near the shore, Antarctic Ocean - #127 | ecosystem: Environmental > Aquatic > Marine > Unclassified | place: Southern Ocean | collected 2014-07-24 | reverse complement strand
CGGGTTTCGGGGAGCGGGGAGCGGGGCACAATAAGCCATGCCCTACCTGCCCGCCTTCATCGCGCCCACCCGTTACACCAACCCTGCCGCCGCGCTGGCGCAAGTCCGCCTGATTTATGACCAGCAAATCGCCCACCTGCGGAGCGCCATGCACCGCTACGTGGCCGGCGAAACCCTGCCCGGCCACGCGCGTGCCTGTTACCCTTTTGTACGCGTGCAAACCGAGACTGTGGCCCGCGCCATCCTGGAGACGCCCGACATCGAGCAACTCAGTTATGGCTTTGTGGCCGGCCCCGGCCGTTTCGAGACCACGCTGACCCGGCCCGACCTCTACGGCAATTACTATCTGGAGCAGTTCCGCCTGCTGCTGCAAAACCATTCAGTGGAGTTGGAAGTGGGCACCAGTACACAGCCGATTCCGGTGCACTTCTCGTTTGCCGAACACGACCATATCGAGGGCAGCCTGAGCGCCGCCCGCCGCATGCTGATGCGCGATGTGTTCGACCTGCCCGACCTGGCCGCCATGGACGACGGCATTGCCAATGGCACTTACGAGGCCAGCCCCGGTGAGCCGCAGCCACTGGCACTGTTCACCGCAGCACGCGTTGACTATTCGCTGCAGCGCCTGCGCCACTACACAGGCACTTCGCCGGACTGGTTCCAGAACTTCGTGCTGTACACCAACTACCAGTTCTATATTGACGAGTTCGTGCGCCTGGGCCACGAGGAGATGGGCAAACCCGACAGCGAATACATCGCCTTTGTCGAACCCGGCAATGTGGTGACCCGTCGCGCCGGCCTGCCGCCAGTGGCTGGCGACGAACTCGGGATGGCGCCGCCGCGCCTGCCGCAGATGCCGGCCTACCACCTGATGCGCGCGGACCGCAGCGGCATCACCATGGTCAACATCGGTGTCGGCCCGGCCAACGCCAAAAACATCACTGACCACATCGCGGTTCTGCGCCCACATGCCTGGATCATGCTGGGCCACTGCGCCGGCCTGCGCAACAGCCAGCAGCTCGGCGACTACGTGCTGGCGCATGGGTATGTGCGCGAGGACCATGTGCTCGACGAGGAACTGCCGCTGTGGGTGCCGATTCCGGCGCTGGCCGAAATCCAGGTGGCACTGGAGCGCGCCGTCAAGGACGTGACCCGGCTGGAAGGGCCGGAGCTCAAGCGCATCATGCGCACCGGCACGGTCGCCTCCACCGACAACCGCAACTGGGAGCTGCTGCCGGGCAACCAGCCGCAGCGCCGTTTCAGCCAGAGCCGTGCCGTTGCACTGGACATGGAAAGCGCCACGATTGCGGCCAACGGTTTCCGTTTCCGGGTGCCTTACGGCACGCTGCTGTGTGTCAGCGACAAGCCGCTGCACGGCGAGATCAAGCTGCCGGGCATGGCCAACCACTTCTACCGGGAACGTGTGGACCAGCATTTGCGCATCGGCATGCGCGCCATCGAGTTGCTGCGCGAACAGGGCACGACGCAGTTGCACAGCCGCAAGCTGCGCAGCTTTTCGGAAGTGGCGTTTCAGTAGTGAATTAATGACGAGGGCGTTCCTGCTCATTCAACAGGGGCCGCATGGCCAGCAGGCCGAGCGCCGGTCCCAGCCCCAGCCAGGGCAGCAGCGTTGCCAGGGGATAGTGCGGCAGCAGCGACAAAAACAGCTCAATGCTGACAATTGAAATGGCAAAACCGATGCTATTGGTCAACGTCAGCACACTGCCGACCGCCTGAGGCGGGGCATTGCGCGCCGTCAGCGCGGAAAACTGCGGCGAATCACCCGACACCGTCATGCCCCACAGCAGCAGCCACGCGGCGAACCAACCCGCACTGGCATCCATGAACCAGGGTGCGAGCAGGCAGCACAGTCCGCTCGCGGCCAGTTGCACGGTGGCGACCCGCGCACTGCCCACGCGCTGCGCAATCCAGCCGCCGCCCACGCAACCCACAGCGCCGACGCCCAGCACGGCAAACGCCGCCAGCGAGAGCGGTGCCCCATCGAGCCGGGTGGCCAGGATCAGCGGCACCAGCACCCACAGGGTATAGAGCTCCCACATGTGGCCAAAGTAGCCCAACACTGAGGCGCGCACACGCCAGTCAGTCCACAGCGCGCCGAGCGCCCGCCATTCCAGCGCGCTGCGCCTGACCGGCGCATGAAGCGGCAGCGGTGGATCCGGCAACAAAACATATAGCAACAGGCCGCCGCAGGCTGCCAGCGCGGCCACGCCCAGCATGACACTGGGCCAGGGCAATGCTCCACTCAGGCCACGCAGGGCATGGGCGCTGGCCGAGCCCAACACCAGTGCGCCAATCAGCAAGCCCAGTGCCGCACCCAGGCCCTTGCTGAACCACTGCGCGGCGATCTTCATACCGACCGGGTAAATACCAGCCAGAAAAAACCCAGTGGCCATGCGCCAAAAGAGCAAGGCCGTGAACTCGCGCACCATCCACCATGCACCCACCGTGCACAAGGCCCCGGCCAGCGAGCACAAGAGAAACACCCGCCTCGGCGAAAACCGGTCAGCGATGGCCAGCAGCGCGAACACCAGCGTACCCAGAATGAAGCCGAGTTGCAGCGCAGACGTTAGCGTACCGACCGCCGAAACGGGCCAACCCAGCTCCCGCTGCAGATCGGGCATAACCGCATTGACCGCAAACCACAGCGAGGTCCCCGCGAACTGCGCCAACACCAGCACAGGCAGCACACGACGTGGTGGAGGGGCATCGGTCATGATCAGCCTAAAGCGTGGGCCCCCCACTGGAGGGATGCGATGGCGCAGGTTGTGATGGTGACGGGGATGACGCCAGTTCAGCCCGCAGCAGCGGCAGGTACTGGGTATAGTCGCGCTGCATGAAATCGACCAGTGCTTCGCGCACCTTGCAGCGCAGATCCCAATTCAGGCTCGCGTTGCCCGATGTCACGAGCACGCGCAACTGCATGCTGCGCTCGCCGGCGTCCACCACCTGCAGCTGGCACAGGCGCTGGTCCCATTCCGGGGAGGCTTCACAGACGCGCTGGGCCTCGGCGCGCAGCGGCGCCAGCGGCATGCGGTAGTCCACCCAAAGGAAAACAGTACCAATGATGCTGGCGCTTTTGCGGGTCCAGTTCTGGAAGGGGTTTTCAATGAACCACTGCAGCGGAATGATGAGACGGCGCTCGTCCCAGATCTTGAGCACCACATAGCTACCGGTGATTTCTTCCACACGGCCCCACTCACCCTGGACGACCAGCACGTCGTCCATCCGGATCGGCTGGGCCAGCGCGATCTGCAGCCCCGCAATCAGGTTGCTGAAGATAGGCCGCGCCGCAATACCCACCACCAGCCCGACGACACCGGCCGAGGCCAGCAGGCTGGCGCCGAACTGGCGTGCACCCGGAATAGTCATCAGCATCAGCGCCAGCCCGGCCAGCAGCACCACAAACATCGCGGTGCGCGCCAGCATGCGGGTCTGGGTATGGATGCGGCGCGCCTGCAGGTTGTCCTCGACATCGACCGGATGCTGGCCAATCACACCTTGGGCCAGGCCGCGAATGGCACGCAGGCCCAGCCAGGTCAGCACCAGCAACAGCAGCAAGGCGTTACCGTGGCGTACGCCGGCGATCAGTGGAAAGTCATCGGGCGCGCCCTGCCACACCGCTTGCAGGGCGATCAGCGGCAGCAGCAACTGGGCTGGTGCCCTGCACTGCTGGGCCACCACAGTGGCCACTGGCATGGCGCGTGTGAGACGCAGCACCAGCGCCGAACCTGCGGCATGCGCCAGCAAGGCCAGAACCAGCGCCAGCGCCGCCACCAGCAGGATGCGCAAGGTGGAGTTGTCGGCCCAGCCGAGCAGGTTCATGAGTTCCGGAAACTGCATGTATCCGTTTTCAGGCAATGCGCGGCTTGACGCGTGATGCCGCCAGCTTGGCGTTGTCGCGTGCGGTGTTTACATCGGCACCAAAGGCCAGTGCCACACCCATGCGGCGCTTGACAAAACTCTCGGGCTTGCCGAACAGGCGGATGTCGGTGTTGGGCACACGCAGCGCGTCAGCCACACCCTCAAAGACGATGCCCTGCGCATCGACCCCACCGTAAATCACGGCGCTGGCACCGGGGCTTTTCAGCGCGGTATTGATCGGCAGGCCGAGGATGGCGCGGGCGTGCAGTTCAAACTCGTTTTGCCACTGCGTGCACATCGTCACCATGCCGGTATCGTGCGGCCTCGGGCTGACCTCGCTGAACCAGACCTCGTCGCCCTTGACAAACAATTCGACGCCGAACAAGCCCAGGCCGCCCGGCTGGCCGTCATGGCCAATGCCAAGGTTGTCGGTCACGGCCTTGCAAATGTCGCGGCTTTTTTGCAGCGCGGCGGCGGCCATGGGCTGCGGCTGCCAGCTCTCCACATAGTCACCGCTGACCTGGATGTGGCCAATGGGTTCGCAGAAATGGGTTTCGATCTGTCCGTCGGCGCCCACGGCGCGCACGGTGAGCTGGGTGACTTCGTAGTCGAAATCGATGAAGCCTTCAACAATCACGCGGCCGTGGCTGACGCGGCCGCCGGCCATGGCGTGGTCCCAGGCCTTTTCAACGTCGTCCGGGCCCACGATCTTGCTCTGGCCCTTGCCGGAGGAGCTCATCACCGGTTTGACGACGCAGGGGTACCCGATCTTCATGTCGATGGCTGCCTGCAACTCGTCCAGCGAATCGCAGAACACATAGGGGCTGGTCGGCAAGCCCAGGGTTTCGGCCGCCAGGCGGCGAATGCCCTCGCGGTCCATGGTCAGGCGCGCGGCACGCGCGGTGGGCACCACCCGCACGATACCGGCAGCCTCAAGTTCTTCCAGCATGGGTGTGGCAATCGCCTCGATCTCGGGGACGACCAGATGCGGCCTTTCCTTTTCAATCAGCGCCTTGAGCTGCGCTGGGTCGCTCATGGTGATGGTGCGCGCATGGTGGGCGACCTGCTGGCCGGGCGCGTTGTCATAGCGGTCGGTGGCGATGGTCTCCACCCCGAGGCGCTGTAAGGCAATCAACACCTCCTTGCCGAGCTCACCCGAGCCGAGCAGCAAAACTTTGGTTGCGTGGGGGGACAAGGGGGTGCCGAAGGTGGTCATGGGGTCTGGTGGAGAGGAGAGGAGAGGAAGAAAGAAGGCTAGACGAAAGCGCGCGGGACGCCGACGCAAGCAGACACTTTACTGCACCCGAAAAGCCGCGCTGCAGTTCAGCGCTTTTTGCGGCTTGTCCTTACGGGACCGGAGCCCACCCGTTCTGGATAAAAATGATTCTCATCGCCACCTTTTATCGAAAGCCCTTCTTGACGAACACACCGCCCCTGCCCGACACCTCCTCCGCTGAAACTTCTGCATCCGCGCCACGCAAACGCCGCCCGCCGCGCCGCGTCGAGGTCCGCCGCATCGAAGTGCTGAGCCCGGCCATGCGCCGCATCACGCTGACCGGCGCCGAACTCGAAGGGTTCGCACCGCCCGGTCCGGCCAGCTACATCAAACTGATTTTTCCGGAGCCGGGGCAGACCGAACCGGTTCGACCTTTGCCAGACGGTCCGCGCGCTGTCTCCATGCGCACCTACACGCCCTTGGCCGTGCGGCCAGAAGCCCTGGAAGTGGATGTGGACTTTGTGTTGCACGGCGTTGGCCCGGCTTCAAACTGGGCGGCGCAGGCCAGCGTGGGGCAGGTGCTGTTTTTGATGGGGCCCGGTCCCGGCTATGCGCTGGATGCCGACGCCCCACACCACTTGCTGATTGCCGACGACAGCGCTCTACCGGCGGTGGAGACCATTCTGGCGGCCCTGCCGGCGTCAGCGCGTGCGCAGGTGCTGCTGGAAGTGATCGCTGCCGCCGAAGAACGTCCGCTGCACAGCCCGGCGCAACTGGACGTGACCTGGCTGGCGCGCGGGACCGACCATCGCGCGGCTGGCCTGCCAACAGAAAAGGCCTTGCGCGTCTTGTTGCCCATCGTCCCGGATACCCAAATTTACCTGGCCTGCGAGGCAGCGGCGATGCGCCGTATTCGCACGCTTCTGACCAGCGAGCTCGGCGTCAGCCGCCACCAGATCGTGGGCCGGGGTTATTGGAAACTCGACGTGGTGAATCACCCCGACCATGACTACGGCGAGGACGCCTGAGCAAACACCAGCGGCCTTTCAACCCTTCCAGCCGCGCAGCAGGACCCACTGGCAACTGGCCGCACCCACGGCCAGCAAGGCATAACTGGCCATCTTGCCGTCCCGACCGAACAGCACCAGACCGGTCAGCAAGAGCAGTATGTCTGCTATAAAATTAATAGCTGCTTGCGCCCACAGGGTATGGGCCAGAGGCCTTTTTGATCTTAAAAATCCGGAAAAGATGCGTGCTAGCAGAACCACCAACAGCGCCACCCAGGCGGCCGGCGCGACGAAATTGAACAACTGGTTGATCAGGTTGAGTGCGGTCATGGCCTGTGAGCGAATTTCCGGCCGGCTTGCCGTGTATCAAGGGGATTGAAAGAATGTCAGCGCCTGCTCATGCCTTCAATTTTATAATCGGGGAATGTCAGTCTGGGCCTTAGGCATCAACCATACCACCGCACCGCTCGATTTGCGGGGCCGGTTTGCGTTCGCCATCGACCAGATCGAGCCGACCCTGAAGGGCTTGCGCGGGTCGATGGCGCGGCAACCCGAAGCCACGCTGCTGTCGACCTGCAACCGCACCGAAATTTACTGCGCCAGCGACCGGCCCGACCTGGAGCACACGCTCGAATGGCTGGCCCACCATGGCGGCGTCTCGCCAGCCCTGTTGCGCTCGCATGCCTACACCCTGGAAAATGACCAGGCGGCGCGCCATGCGTTTCGCGTTGCCAGCGGACTGGACTCCATGGTGCTGGGCGAACCACAAATCCTCGGCCAGATGAAGGAAGCCGTGCGCGCGGCCGAAGACGCCGGCGCCATGGGCAGCACCTTGCACCAGCTGTTCCAGCGCTCTTTTTCGGTGGCCAAGGAGGTGCGCAGCAGCACCGAGATTGGCGCGCACAGCATCAGCCTGGCTGCCGCCTCGGTACGGCTGGCCGGCCAGTTGTTCGAGGACTTGGGCGACATCCGCGTGTTGTTTGTCGGCGCCGGCGAGATGATTGACCTCGCCGCGACCCACTTCGCCGCCAAAAATCCCAAATCCATGACGGTGGCCAACCGCACGCTGGAGCGCGGTGAAAAACTCGCCAGCCGCTTCGGCGCCGAGGTGATGCGCCTGGCTGACCTGCCCAGCCGCCTGCACGAGTTCGACGCGGTGATCAGTTGCACCGCCAGCACCCTGCCCATCATCGGCCTGGGCGCGGTCGAGCGCGCGGTCAAGCTGCGCAAACACCGCCCGATGTTCATGGTGGACCTGGCGGTGCCGCGCGACATCGAACCCGAAGTCAAGGCCCTGCCCGACATCTACCTCTACACCGTGGATGACCTGGCCCATGTGGTGCAAACCGGCAAGGACAGTCGCCAGGCCGCTGTGGCCCAAGCCGAGGTCATCATCACCGCCGGCGTGCAAAACTTCATGCACTGGCTGGGCCAGCGCCGCACCGTGCCGCTGATCCAGCAGCTCAATGCGCAGACCGACGCATGGCGCGCCGCCGAGATCACACGCGCCAAAAAACTTTTGGCCCGCGGCGAGTCGGTGGACACGGTGCTGGACGCGCTGTCGCGCGGTCTGACGCAAAAAATGCTGCACGGCACGCTGGCCGAGTTGCATGCCGGTGATGCCGATAGCCGCGAAGCCACGGCGCAAACCGTGTCGCGCCTGTTTTTGCGCGGAAACCTGCCCACCGACGACAAAGAGCGTTAGCGGCGCTGCGCCGCACTGCGGTCAGCACGCGCTGCACCGCCCCCGCCGGCCCCGCCGGATGCCCGTCCCCGACTGTTATTGCCCACCGGCGTTTTCCGATGAAACCCTTTCTCCGCCAGACCCTGGACCGCCAGATCTTTCGCCTGCACGAACTCGACGCCTTGCTGTCGGCCAGCGACGTGGTCAGCAACATGAACCGCTTTCGCACCCTGACGCGCGAACATGCCGAACTCAGCATCGTGGTCAGTCAGTACCAGCGCATGACGGCGCGCGAAGCCGACCTGGCCAGCGCCCAGATCATGCTGGCCGAAGCGAAAGACGACCTCGAGATGGCCGGGCTGGCGGAAGAAGAGATCGCCGTCGCGCAGGCCGACATCGCCTCCCTGGACGCGGACCTGCAGCTGATGCTGATCCCGAAAGACCCGGACGATGCGCGCCCGGCCTTCATCGAGATTCGCGCTGGCACTGGCGGCGACGAGTCAGCGCTGTTCGCCGGCGACCTGCTGCGCATGTACTCGCGTTTTGCCGAGCGCAAACGCTGGGCGGTCGAGATCATCAGCGAGTCGCCGAGCGAACTCGGCGGCTACAAGGAAGTCGTGATCCGCGTCGATGGCACCAACGACGCGCTGGGTGTGGGTGTCTACGGCAAGCTGCGTTTCGAGTCCGGCGGCCACCGCGTGCAGCGTGTGCCCACCACCGAAACCCAGGGCCGCATCCACACCAGCGCCTGCACCGTCGCGGTGCTGCCCGAGCCCGACGAAGCGGTCGCCATCCAGATCAACCCCTCAGACCTGCGCATCGACACCTACCGCGCAAGCGGCGCCGGCGGCCAGCACATCAACAAGACCGACTCGGCCGTGCGTATCACGCACCTGCCGACTGGCATCGTTGCCGAGTGCCAGGACGGCCGCAGCCAGCACAGCAACAAGGCGCAGGCGCTCAAGGTGCTGACCGCCCGCATTCATGAAAAAGACCGGTCCGAGCGCGCCGCCAAAGATGCCGCCACGCGCAAGGGCCTGATCGGAAGTGGGGATAGAAGCGACCGCATCCGGACCTACAACTTCCCGCAGGGACGGCTGACCGACCACCGCATCAACCTGACCCTGTACAAGCTGCTGGCCATCATGGAGGGCGACATGGACGATGTGGTGACCGCGCTGCAGGTGGCGCGCGGGGCGGAACTGCTGGCCGAACTGGAATCGGCCTCGAAGGCTTGAAGAATGTATTTTACGAATCAAATCGGCCTCTAGCCCATATCCAGACTGCGTAAGCAGCTCCTTATTTGATAGCAATAAAATGAACAGCCAGGCCTTGTCAAGCACCCCCACCTGCAGCCAGGCGCTGGCAGCAGCGCAGACCCTAGGGCTGGAGCGCCTGGACGCGCAACTGCTGCTGCTGCATACGCTGGGTCGGCCCGACAGTGATCGGGGCTGGCTGCTGGCGCATGACGGCGACACCCTGCCTGAGGAAGCGTCCCGTCTGTTCCGGCAACTGAGCCTGCGCCGCGCGGCCGGCGAACCGCTGGCCTACATTGTCGGCAGCAAGGAGTTCTTCGGCCTGAAACTCCAGGTTGATGCCCGCGTGCTGGTGCCACGCCCCGACACCGAAACCCTGGTGGACTGGGCGCTGGAGACGCTGTCCCTGCCTGGCATGTCGACCGACGCGCGCGTGCTGGACCTGGGCACCGGCAGCGGCGCGATTGCACTGGCACTCAAGAAAACCCGGCCGGCACTGGATGTCACGGCCGTCGATGCGAGCACTGACGCCCTCGCCGTGGCCAGCGCCAACGCCAGCCGCTTTGGGCTGCTTATCCACTTTATCCAGGGAAGCTGGTGTGAAAATGTAAGCGAACACTTTCACCTGATCGTAAGCAACCCGCCCTACGTAGCCGAGGGCGATTCACATCTGTCTGCCCTGACCCACGAACCCAAAAACGCGCTGACTGCCGGGCCGGACGGCCTGGACGACCTGCGGACCATCATCGATCAGGCGCCCGCTCATCTGCACGCACAAGCATGGCTGCTGCTGGAGCACGGCTACGACCAAGCGGTGGCCGTACGCGAATTGCTGGTTCAGCGCGGCTTTGCCGACGCGCAGAGCCGAGCCGACTTGGCAGGTATACACCGCTGTTCTGGGGGGCGCTGGCCGGACGCGGGCAGCGCGCAGCAAACCGCAGGATAATCAGACATTGATTTTTCGCCGTTGAAATCCATCTACAGATGGACAGTCGCAAGATCAACCTGATCCGCACGGCACCGGCTTGACCCTTCCAAGGACCCGACATGAACGATACCCAGCAACGCATTGACCAGATTGTCAAATCCAGTGAGGTCGTGCTTTTCATGAAAGGCACGGCGCAGTTTCCACAGTGCGGTTTCTCCGGCCGCGCGATCCAGGTGCTCAAAGCCTGCGGAGTGAGCAAACCCGCCACGGTCAACGTGCTGGAAGACCCGGACATCCGCAACGGCATCAAGGAATACAGCAACTGGCCGACGATTCCCCAGTTGTATGTGAAAGGCGAATTCGTCGGTGGCTCGGACATCATGATGGAGATGTACGAGAACGGCGAGTTGCAGCAGGTGTTGGGCACGCCCGCAGCCTGAAAACGGGGACCACGCCTGGCCCAGCCTGGGGTCTAGTGCGTGTAGCCTTCGCAGGCGCCGGCGTTGACCCGGCCCTTGCACTCCCGCTTGAGCCGCGTTGCACGCTCTTTTCGGGTTTCCTCTGATCCAGGCATGAATTTGGTGCTGCCCTGTTTCTTTGCGGGGGCAGCCTTTTTGGTCGTCTCGGTGGCAGCAATGCCGGGCGCAGCTGACAAGCCCAGCCACAAGACCATGCTCGCTGCAGCAAGTATCCCTCGCCGAAAAAACAAATGTTGAGTCATTTTCACGCTCCCTGAGATGGCGGTCATTGCCGCCTGCTTGCACAAACAACGCTACTGTAATTTGGCGTCGCCATACACCTGGTCATCCGGCGGCGCGTCGGCCGGCATGCGAAAACTCTCGCTGGCCCAAGCGCCCAGGTCGACGTTCTTGCAGCGCTCGCTGCAAAAGGGGCGAAAGCGGTTGTCCGGCCCATACACACTGGGCCCGTTGCAGGTCGGGCACACCACGATTTTGGGTTGGGACGGATCAGAAGTCATCGCGAACTCAGCTAGTGCCGTGCGCGCCGTTCAGGAGCAAAGCGTCAATTCAAAAGCCGCATCGTCGGTCGAGGAATGCAACCTGTCGTCACTCTCATGGCGCATCAAGCGCACAGAGACGATCAGCCGATTGCCGCTGATTTCGGGAATCAGCCCCAGCCCCGGATCAATCCGCAGACGCAGCAAATGGAAGGTGCGGCCTTGCGGCAGGGTCTGCTGGTACTGCCCGCCAGTCGCCACCACCTTTTGCGGCAGGCCGGAATCGCGCAACAATTTGAGCAACATGCGCACCGATTCGGCCAGTGGCACCAGCGTGGCGATCCAGCGCTGCAAGTCCGTCCGGCGCGTGGCCGCATCAAAATGTTGCCACGCAAAATAAGCCGGCAAATCAAACTCGCAGGTGCCGCCGGGGATGCCGATGCGGCTGCGTATGCTCATGAGCCAGTCGTTTTCGGTCAGTGACTGGCCCGCCTTTCCTGGCAGGCCGGTCAAGGTGGCAAAACACTCGTCGAGCTGGCCCGTCACTTCATCGAGCACCGCTTCGGAGATCGCCGGATTGCCCCGGTAGCCGTTGAGCAGGTGTTTTTGCCGGTCCAGGTCTTTGAGTACATCGGTTTTCAGGTCAGCGCGGGCCGCCACGTCCATCACTTCAAAAATGGTGGTTATCGCGTAATGGTGGTCGGTCGGATGGTCCCGCGCGGCCAGCTCGCCAAGGCGGTGAAAGAGGTGCTCAAGCCGCAAATACGTGCGAATGCGTTCGTTGAAGGGATATTCGTAAAGAATCACTGCGCTATATCTTTTTCAGCGGATGGGTTTGCCATCATAGCCCGAAGCGCTGCGCCGCCTGCTGCACCCGCAGCGCCAGCGTGCCCAGCGAGACCGTGCCATCGTTGTCAATACAAACGTCTGCCGCCGCAAGCCGTTGCATGCGGCTGGCCTGCCCTGCCATCACCTGTTCAACCATCTGCCGCGTCCAGCCACTGCGGGCCATCACGCGGCTGATCTGCGTTTCCTCACTGCAGTCCACCACCAGCACCCGGTCAAGCTGCTGGCGCCAACGGCCGGACTCCACCAGCAGGGGCACGTCAAACACGATGCAGGCCTGCCCCGACTGCTGCGCCTGCGCCGCCTGGCGCGCGGTTTCCGCACCGACCAGCGGATGGATGATGGCTTCGAGCTGGCGTTTTGCGTCTGGATCGCTGAAAACCAACTCGCGCATGTGATCGCGGTCCAGTGCACCGCCTGCCGTCACCAGGCTGGCGCCAAATGCTTGGGCAATCAAGGGAATTGCCGCACCCCCTGGCGCGGTGGTCTGGCGCGAAATCGCATCGGCATCGATGATGGCCGCGCCGCACTCAGCGAGCATCCCGGCTACCGTGCTTTTGCCGCTGCCAATGCCCCCGGTCAGTCCCACACGCAAGGCCAGCATGCCGCTACAGTCCGATCACGCGCAGTATGGCCTGGGGGCCGAACACCATCGCCGTCAAGCCCGCGCCCGCCAGAAACGGGCCAAATGGAACGTATCCCCCTTCACGCAAGCCGCCGGAAAATTTCATGGCAATTCCGACCAGTGCGCCTATGACCGAGGCGATCAAAATAATGGGCACCAGGGCCGACCAGCCCATCCAGGCCCCCAGTGCCGCAAACAGTTTGAAGTCCCCGTAGCCCATGCCTTCTTTTCCGGTCACGATTTTGAACGCCCAGTACACCAGCCACAGCGACAGGTAGCCGGCCACGGCACCCCACAGGGACTGGCTCAGGCTGACGGCCGGATTCCAGCCCAGTGCAACAACAATCAGGCCCGCCCACAACAAAGGCAAGGTGATGTCATCCGGTAACAGGGTGGTGTCCCAGTCGATCAGTGCGAGCGCCACCAGCGCCGCCGCAAAGCCGCTCCAGGCCAGACCGGTCCCGCTCAGACCCCATCGCCATGCGCAGAAAAAAAACAAGCCGCCGGTTGCGAGCTCCACCAGCGGATAACGCAAGCCAAATTTTGTGCCGCAGACCGAGCACTGCCCCTTGAGAAAGAGGTAACTCAAAACGGGAATATTTTCATACCAGGCAATCACATGACCACAACTTGAACAGCGCGAGCGAGGCGTCAGCAGGTTGAAAACTGCCGTGTTCTGCGCCGGAACGCCGGTCATTTCGGCGCATTCAAGCGCCCACTGGCGCTCCATGATTTTCGGCAGGCGGTAAATGACGACGTTCAGGAAACTGCCGATCAGCAGCCCGAAAATGCCGGCCAATGCGGCGTCGAAGCCCACAGGCCAGCCGGTCACCAGCCCTGACATCAAACCACTTGGCCGAGCTTGAAGATCGGCAGGTACATGGAGACCACAATGCCGCCGATCAGACCGCCCAGAAACACGATGATGATGGGCTCCATCAGGCTGGACAGGCCGGCGACCATTTCATCGACTTCGGCTTCATAAAAGTCGGCGGCTTTTCCGAGCATGTGATCGACCGAACCGGACTCCTCGCCGATGGCACACATCTGCAGCACCATGGTCGGAAACAGGTTGGCATTGCCCATGGCGGCTGTCAGGCTGGTGCCAGTGGACACTTCCTGCTGGATTTTTTCCGTGGCTTCGGCATACAGCGAGTTGCCGGAGGCGCCGCCCACTGAATCAAGCGCCTCGACCAAGGGCACACCCGCAGCAAACATGGTTGACAGCGTGCGGGTCCAGCGCGCAATACACGACTTCTCGATCAACACCCCAAACACCGGCACTTTCAACAGGACGCGGTCCATCACACGTTGCATTTTTTTGTTGCGCCGCCAGGCCTGCATGAAAAAGTAAATGCTGCCGCCTATGCCGCCAAAAATCAGCCACCAATACGCCACGAAAATTTCGCTGATGGCCATTACGAACAAGGTGGGGGCCGGCAGGTCCGCGCCAAACGAGGAGAACACCTCCTTGAACGCCGGGATCACAAAAATCATGATCACCGCGACCACCACAAAGGCCACCACCACGACCGAAGCCGGGTACATCAAGGCGGATTTGATTTTCGATTTGATGGCCTCGGTTTTTTCCATGTAAACCGCCAGCCGGTCCAACAGCGCCTCCAGGATACCGGCGGCCTCACCAGCTTCCACCAGATTACAGTACAGCGCATTGAAATACAGCGGGTACTTGCGGAAAGCGGCGCTCAGCGACGTGCCGGTTTCCACATCGGTGCGCACATCGTTGAGGAGCTTGGTCACACTGGCATTGGGATTGCCGCGCCCGACAATGTCAAACGACTGCAACAGCGGCACACCGGCCTTCATCATGGTCGCCAGTTGCCGGGTGAAAATGGCAATGTCCTTGGGCTTGATGGACTTGCCCGATCGCATGCTGCGCTTCTTGATTTTTGTGGGAAAGACCCCTTGCCGACGCAGCGAGGCCTTGACCTGGTTTTCGCCAACAGCACGGGTTTCACCCCTGACCTGTTTGCCATTGCGGTCCTTGCCTTCCCATTCAAAGACAAATTCCTTGATGGCTTTGGAAGTTGCTGTTGCCATGTTGCCTTCTTGCTAGTGCGTGCAGAATGATGGAAGCACAAGGCATGTGCCGCGCTGGTAGGTATGGAATACGCCGTCAGGTCTAGACATTGGTGCATCCCAAAATCTCTTCGAGCGAGGTCATGCCCGTTTTGACCTTTTGCAAACCTGCGCCCCGAAGACTTTTCACGCCTTCCTTGGCAGCCTGTTCGGCAATTTCGAGGGCGCTGCCATCGCGCAGGATGATGCGCTGGATTTCGTCCGTGATCGGCATGACCTGGTAGATGCCCACGCGCCCTTTGTAGCCGCTGTTGCACATGGAGCAACCAACGGGGCGAAACGGGGTCCACGAGCCGTCGACATCGTCTTCCTCGAAGCCGGCGTCGAGCAGGGTCTCCCGCGGGATGTCCGCCGGCGCCTTGCAGCTGGGGCACAGACGACGCGCCAGGCGCTGGGCGGTGATCAGAATCACGCTGGACGCAATGTTGAAGGGCGCAATGCCCATGTTGCGCAGTCGGGTCAGCGTGGCGGGCGCATCGTTGGTATGCAGGGTAGACAACACGAGGTGGCCGGTTTGCGCCGCCTTGATGGAAATCTCCGCAGTTTCCAGATCACGAATCTCGCCGACCATGATGATGTCCGGATCCTGGCGCAAAAACGCCTTGAGGGCGACCGAAAAAGTCAGGCCGGCCTTGTCATTCATGCTGACCTGGTTGACACCCGGCAGGTTGATCTCGGCCGGATCTTCGGCCGTCGAAATGTTCACGCCAGGTTTGTTCAGGATGTTCAGGCAGGTGTACAGCGACACCGTTTTTCCCGACCCGGTGGGCCCCGTCACCAGCACCATGCCGTAGGGCCGCTGAACCGCGTTGAGCAGCCGCTCCTTTTCGATCGGTTCATAGCCCAGCGCATCAATGCCCAGTTTGGCGCTGCTCGGGTCCAGGATACGGATCACGATTTTTTCGCCGAACATGGTGGGCAAGGTGCTGACCCGGAAATCGATCACACGGTCCGGCCCGATCTTGAGCTTCATCTTTCCGTCCTGGGGCACCCGCTTTTCGGAGATGTCCATCTTGGAGATCACCTTGATGCGGGAAGCCAGCTTTTCCTTGATGGCGACTGGCGGCGAAGCAATTTCGCGCAACTCCCCGTCAACCCGGAAACGCACGCGGTAAGTGTGCTCATAGGGCTCGAAATGCAGGTCCGAGGCACGCATGCTGAAGGCATCGAGCAGCATTTTGTGCAGAAACTTGACGACGGGCGCGTCTTCAACGTCTGAACCGCCACCGCTGTCGTTGCTGTCAGCACTGGCGGCTTCCGCAGTGGATTCGTCAAACTCGAAATCATCGCCAATGATGCTGTCCATGGCCTCGGACGCCGTGGTGGCCGATGCCTCTACCAGCTTGGACAGCTTGTCGTACTCGGCAATCACCCAGTCGACGCCCATCTGGGTCGAAAACTTGATTTTTTCAGCCGCCTCCTGATCGGAGGGATCGGCGGTCGCAACAATCAAACGGTTGTTGCGCTTGCTCAAGACAACGATTCGATAGGCTTGGCAAATTTTGGCGTCCAGCAGACCCTTGGGCAGACGCTGGGAATCGATGGCACTGAGGTCAAGCAGCGGCGCCGCGAATGCCGTGGACATGGTGTGCGCCAGATCTGACGCTGAAACAACGCCAGAGCCGGTCAGTTCTGCGATAAAGCTGGTACGGCTGCTTAAAGCCTTGCGAAAAATGTCTTCTGCGGCTTTCTGCCCGAGCTTGCCAGCCATCACCAGCGCACGTCCCAAACCGGGCAAAGCGGGTGCATTGATGACGGTATCGACAGCAGCCATGATTTTCGAATCTACCTCAAATTGACAAAATTGACATCATCGTTGATAGCTTGGGGGATGTAAATCGAAATGGCAGCCGCTCCCGCCCCAGTGTTGGAAGGACGACAATGAAACCAGAAGAGTGGAAGGGAACAGACGACGAATGGTCGGGGTGAGAGGATTCGAACCTCCGGCCTCTACGTCCCGAACGTAGCGCTCTACCAGGCTAAGCTACACCCCGACAGGTGCACCGATCCGGCGTCAGGAACGACGCTGCAGAAGCTGGGAAGCCAATTCTAGCAAGGCCTCGCTGTAGCTATTGCGTCCGAGGACCGCCAGCGCCTGAATCGCCCGCTGCGCCTCCAGCGCCGCCGCATCGCGGGTCGCCTGCAGGGCGCCGGTTTGCCTGACGATGGTCACAATCTCGGCCAGGCGCTCGGTTCCACCGGTCTCGATGGCATGGCGGATCATGTTCTGCTCCGCAGCCGTTCCGCGCAGCATGGCAATGATCAAAGGCAAGGTCGCCTTGCCTTCGCGCAGGTCGTCGCCCAGGTTTTTACCCATCTCGGCGGCATCACCGTCGTAGTCCAGCACATCGTCAATCACCTGAAAGGCTGTACCCAACGCCTGACCGAAGTCCGCGCAGGCCTGCTCAACTGTAGCTGGAGCGCCTGCCAGCAAGGCTGCCAGCCGGGCACTGGCCTCGAACAGCTTGGCCGTCTTGGAACGAATCACCCGCAGGTAGCCATCCTCCGACAAACTGGCGTCGTGCATGTTCATCAGTTGCAGCACCTCACCCTCGGCAATGATGTTGGTGGCTTCGGCCAGAGTCTGCATGATGCGCATGTCGCCAGCATCAACCATCATCTGAAACGCCCGGGAATACAGAAAATCGCCGACCAGCACGCTGGCCGGGTTGCCAAACGAGGCGTTGGCTGTGGCGCGGCCCCGGCGCAGGGTGGATTCATCAACCACGTCGTCGTGCAGCAGGGTCGCGGTGTGTATGAATTCCACAACAGCCGCCAGGTTGAAGCGTTGCTCGCCGCGATAGCCCAGGGCGCCACACATCAGCAACAGCAGCGCAGGGCGCAGGCGCTTGCCACCAGCGGCAATGATGTACTGCGACACCTGGCTGACCAAGGGCACATCGGAGCTGAGTCGGCGGGTGATCACCGCGTCCATGGCCTGCATGTCGCTGGCAACCAGGGCCAGCGCAGCGGCCGTGCTAGAGGAATGGGCAGTCAAGGCGGTCCAGACAAGAGATTGCCCAGATTATAGGAAGGCCGCGACCACCTCGCGGCCACCGGCCCCGGCCGAACAGGCGGCAAGGCGGGTTTTCCGCGTCCCGTGCTAGAATCGAGGGCTCTGTGGAAATTCGTCCGCAGAACTCAATTCAAGAGGTCTTACATGTACGCGGTCATAAAAACCGGTGGCAAACAATACAAAGTTGCTACGGGTGAAAAAATTAAAGTAGAACAGATTGCTGCGGACGTAGGCCAAGAGATCGTTATTGACCAGGTATTGGCTGTCGGAGAAGGCAGCACAATCACGGTTGGTACGCCCTTGGTGTCCGGCGCTACTGTTACGGTTACTGTCCTTTCCCAAGGCAGGCACGACAAGGTTCGCATTTTCAAGATGCGCCGTCGCAAACATTACCAAAAACGCCAGGGTCACCGGCAAAACTTCACTGAACTGCAAATCGGCGCCATCGTCGGTTAAGCAGCAGAAGTACCAAGGAGTATTAAAAAATGGCACAGAAAAAAGGCGGCGGCTCTACGCGAAACGGGCGCGATTCGCAGCCCAAGATGTTGGGTGTCAAGAAGTTTGGCGGCGAAGTGATCAACGCAGGCAGCATCATCGTGCGCCAGCGTGGCACCAAGTTCCACCCGGGCGTCAACGTCGGCATCGGCAAGGACCACACCCTGTTTGCACTGGTGGACGGTTCGGTCTCTTTTGCCATCAAGGGCGCGCTGAGCAAGCACACCGTCAATGTGACGCCAGCATAAGCTGATCACTTCGATGGCATCGAAGCCCCGCTTGGTCGGGGCTTTGTTGTTTTGGCCTTTCCAGTATTTGTAAACTATCCTTGTGTTGTCCGGCTGCGCCTGCGGCCGGATCGCCCCCCACACCATGAAATTTGTTGACGAAGCCTTTATTGACATCGCCGCCGGCGATGGCGGGAGCGGCTGCGTCTCGTTTCGCCACGAAAAGTACAAGGAATTTGGCGGCCCCAACGGCGGTGACGGCGGGCGCGGCGGCCATGTCTATGCAGTGGCCGATGTCAACCTGAACACGCTGGTGGATTTCCGCTTTTCCCGCCGTCACGAAGCGCGCAATGGCGAACACGGCATGGGCTCGGACATGTTCGGCGCAAAGGGCGACGACATCATGCTCAAGATGCCGGTGGGCACCATCCTGACCGACTCTGAAACCGGCGAGGTTCTGTACGAATTGCTGGTGCCCGGCGAGGAGTTACTGATTGCCAAGGGCGGCGACGGCGGTTTTGGCAACCTGCGCTTCAAAAGCTCGACCAACCGCGCGCCGCGCAGCAAAACACCCGGCTGGCCCGGCGAACGCAAAAGCCTCAAACTCGAACTCAAGGTGCTGGCCGACGTCGGTCTGCTGGGCATGCCCAACGCGGGCAAGTCCACCTTCATCACCGCAGTTTCCAACGCACGGCCACGTATTGCCGACTATCCCTTCACCACCCTGCACCCGAACCTGGGCGTAGTGCGTGTGGGTCCGGAGCAGAGTTTTGTGGTTGCCGACCTGCCCGGCCTGATCGAGGGCGCCTCTGAAGGCGCCGGCCTCGGTCACTTGTTCCTGCGCCACCTGCAACGCACCCGTTTGCTGCTGCACATTGTGGACATGGCGCCGTTTGACGACAGCGTGGACCCGGTCGCGCAAGCCAAGGCCATTGTCGGCGAGCTCAAGAAATACGATGCGGCGCTTCATGACAAGCCGCGCTGGCTGGTTCTCAACAAGCTCGACATGGTGGACGACGACAAACGTGCCGCGCTGGTCAAGGACTTTGTCAAACGCTTCAAGTTCAAGGGGCCAGTGTTCGAGATTTCCGCCTTGACGCGCGAAGGCTGCGAACAACTGGTCAAGACGATCTACCAGCACGTCAAAAGCGTACAGAAAAGCGAGCAGGAGCCGGAGGAGATCGACCCGCGATTTGCCGACCTGCCAGGCGAGCCTGACGCAACCTGATCAGGCGCCGGCTTCAGTTGCTACAATAATCATAGCTACTCACACCCACCCGACATGGGCTGGAGCGCTAAAACAACCAGAACATGCAAGAAAAATCAGGTTCCCAGGTTCTTCTCAATGCCAAGCGCATCGTGGTCAAGGTGGGTTCCAGCCTCGTCACCGATGAGGGACGCGGCCTGGACGCTGCGGCCATCGGCCAGTGGTGTCAGCAACTGGCGGTGCTGGTCAAAAGCGGCCGCGAAGTCATCATGGTCAGCAGCGGCGCAATCGCCGAGGGCATGAAACGCTTGGGCTGGGCCACGCGGCCCAAAGCCATCCACGAGTTGCAGGCCGCGGCCGCCGTCGGCCAAATGGGCCTGGTCCAGGTCTACGAAAGTCAGTTGCGCGACAACGGCGTCGGCAGCGCGCAGGTTCTGCTGACCCATGCCGACCTGGCCGACCGCGAGCGTTACCTCAACGCCCGCTCCACCCTGCTGACCTTGCTGCAGCTCGGCGTGGTGCCGGTGATCAATGAAAACGACACCGTCGTGACCGATGAAATCAAATTCGGCGACAACGACACCTTGGGCGCACTGGTGGCCAACCTGGTGGACGCCGATGCGCTGATCATCCTGACCGATCAGAAAGGCTTGTACAGCGCAGATCCCCGCAAGGACCCGCAAGCGCGCTTCATCAATGAGGCCATTGCAGGCGATGCCGCGCTGGAAGCCATGGCGGGCGGCGTCGGCTCCAGCATCGGCAAGGGCGGCATGATCACCAAAATATTGGCGGCCAAGCGTGCTGCGGGTTCAGGCGTCTCCACTGTGATTGCCTGGGGACGCGAGCCCAACGCGCTGATCCGCCTGACCCAAGGCGAGTCCATCGGCACCCTGCTGGTGGCCCAGACGGCAAAAAACCAGGCGCGCAAACGATGGATGGCTGACCACCTGCAACTGCGCGGCTCGGTGACCGTCGATGCGGGCGCCGCCGTGAAGGTGCGTGACGAAGGCAAAAGCCTGCTGCCCATCGGCATGGTCTCGGTGCAGGGCGAGTTCTCGCGCGGGGATGTGATCGCAATACATGATGCTGCAGGCAGCGAAATAGCGCGCGGACTGTCCAACTACTCGGGCGCCGAGGCCCGCATGATCTGCCGCAAACCTTCAGCGGAATTTGAAAAGCTGCTGGGTTATACCGGAGAAGCCGAAATGGTCCACCGGACCAACCTGGTGCTCACCAGCTAAAGCGGGCAAAACGGTTGAGTTTGAGCTGACGGATCAGCTCATCGACCGATGAGGCCTGCGCCGCGTTGTCGCAGGCGCCAGCCCGGGCGAACGCCAGCGCATGTTTGGATGGCATGTTGTCGAACATCGAACGCCATTCCGGCTGCGCCACCGGCGACCAGACACCCGAGGGGCTGTAGCGCGCATAGGTCTTGACCTCGCCAGTGACGCAGCGTATGCCTTCATACAGGACGTTGCGCGCGCCGCTGGCGCTGGTGGCGACCATCACATAACTGAGTACGCCGTCTTTTGAAATCCGCAGGGTTGCCGGGTCCACACCATAGGTCAATGATGAGGCTTGAGACACATCAAAAATCAGCAGTTTGCCCGCATCAAATGCCGGCGGTGGCGGAACCGCCTCTTCCTTCCAGTCCGCCAGTTCGACGTCCCTCTGCGCCCAGGCACCGGCCGACAGGCCCAGCAGACACACCATCACCAGCGATTTAAAAATCATGTTTTTCATTTCGGGAAACAGCCGCCAAACTGGTTTGCGGATCCGGTTCAAAAGTAGCGCCTGGCGGCAGTTCAAACGAGGCACCCGGCGACCCGGCCGAATGCAGACTCTGCTCGCCGGTGCCGGCCTCACCTGGATCACGCTGGCGCATGCCACCGCGCAAATAACGATTGCGGTGGTCCGGCCTGGCATCAAAACGGTTGTCTACGCGCGGCACAAAACGTGACAGCTCTGTCAATGCCATTTCGTAGACACCGCGCTTGAATTCGACGACCACGTCGAGCGGCACCCAGTAGTCGTTCCAGCGCCAGGCATCGAACTCCGGATGGTCGGTCGCGCGCAGGTTCAGGTCCCAGTCGTGGCCGACCAGTTGCAGCAGGAACCAGATTTGTTTCTGGCCTTTGTAATGTCCGCGCGCATCGCGGCGGATAAACCGGTCAGGCACCTCATAGCGCAACCAGTCCCGGGTCCGGGCAAGCACCTGCACATGTTGCGGCATCAGCCCCACTTCTTCGTGCAATTCGCGGAACATGGCCTGCTCGGGATTTTCGCCCCGGTCAATGCCACCCTGCGGAAACTGCCAGGAGTGAGTGCGTATGCGCTTGCCCCAAAATACCTGACTTCTCTGGTTGAGCAAGATGATGCCGACGTTGGGCCGAAAGCCGTCCCGGTCAAGCATAATCAAACCTCAAATTTTTTAAACTGAGTCCATTATGCACAGCAGAATGCTCAGAGCCAAGCGCACCCCGGGGCGGTCGTCCCAAAAACTTCACGAAGCCCAGAAAAACAAGCCATGAAAGCCTCCCAGTTCTTCATTTCCACGCTCAAGGAAGCGCCCGCGGACGCCGAGGTGGTCAGCCACCAGCTCATGATGCGCGCCGGCATGATCAAGAAGCTGGGCGCCGGCATCTACAACTACATGCCCATGGGGCTGCGCGTGATCCGCAAGGTCGAGGCCATCGTGCGCGACGAGATGAACCGCGCCGGCGCGGTCGAGATGACCATGCCGGTGATCCAGCCGGCCGAGCTCTGGCAGGAAACCGGCCGTTTCGAAAAAATGGGCCCGGAGCTTCTGCGCATCAAGGACCGCCACGGCCGCGATTTTGTGGTTCAGCCGACCAGTGAGGAAGTCATCACCGACGTGGTGCGGCAGGACATCAAGAGCTACAAGCAGCTGCCCAAAAACCTGTACCAGATCCAGACCAAGTTCCGCGATGAACGGCGTCCGCGCTTTGGCCTGATGCGCGGGCGCGAGTTCATCATGAAGGACGCCTACAGTTTCGATCGCGACCAGACCGCGGCCAAGGCCAGCTACCAGGTCATGGCTGCCGCCTACCGCCGCATCTTCGACCGCTTCGGCCTGCGCTACCGGGCCGTGGCGGCCGACAGCGGCGCCATCGGCGGCGACCTCAGTGAAGAGTTCCAGGTGATCGCAGCCACCGGCGAGGACGCCATCGTTTATTGCCCGGCGAGCAGCTACGCCGCCAACATGGAAAAAGCCGAGGCATTGGCGCCCCGGGGCGAGCGCAAGGCCGCCGCACAGGCCCTGACAAAAACCGCCACACCGGGCAAGGCGACCTGCGGCGACGTGGCCGAGTTGCTGGCCATCCCGCTCGCGGCCACGGTCAAGTCGCTGGTGCTGGCCACCGACGAGCTCGACGAGACCGGCAAGGTCAGAAAAACCCAGGTCTGGCTGCTGCTGCTGCGCGGCGACCACGACATGAACGAAGTCAAGGTCGGCAAGGTCGCCGGCCTGGCCGGTTTTCGGTTTGCCACCCTGCCGGAAATCGAGGACCACTTCGGCTGCAAGCCGGGCTACCTCGGCCCCTTGAACCTGAAAAAGCCGGTCAGGCTGGTCGCCGACCGCGAAGTCGCCGCCATGGCGGACTGGGTCTGCGGCGCCAACGAGCCCGACTTCCATCTGACCGGCGTCAACTGGGGCCGGGACCTGCCCGAGCCCGAGCTGGTCGCCGACCTGCGCAATGTCGTCGCCGGCGATGCCTCGCCCGATGGCCAGGGTGTGCTGGCGATCGAGCGCGGCATCGAGGTCGGCCATGTGTTTTACCTGGGGACCAAGTACAGCCAGGCGATGAATGCCACCTTTCTCGGTGAAAACGGCAAGCCGCAGTTTCTCGAGATGGGTTGTTACGGCATCGGCATCACGCGCCTGCCGGCCGCCGCCATCGAGCAGAACCATGACGAGCGCGGCATCATCTGGCCCGATGCGATCGCGCCCTTCACCGTGGTGCTGTGCCCGATCAGCCCGGACCGCTTCCCCGAGGTCAAGGCAGCGGCCGAGAAACTCCATGGCGAGCTGCTGGCTGCCGGTGTGGACGTGATCCTCGACGACCGCGGCGAGCGCCCCGGCGCGATGTTTGCCGACTGGGAGCTGATCGGCGTGCCGCACCGCGTCACCATTGGCGACCGCGGCCTCAAGGACGGCCAGGTCGAGTACCAGCACCGCCGCGACACGGCCTCCAGCAACGTGGCCAGCAGCGACATCCTTGCCTTCCTGAAGGGCAAACTGGCCGCATGAGGGCTCTGGCGCCTGCTCCCCTGAAAGTGACGAGGAGAAAGTGCCTCCAGGCCCTGTCCACTGGCGCTTCCTTGCTATTTTTTTCAGAGCAGATTTTAGCCGGTGCACAGATTGAGGAACCGCTGATCGACTCGGTGCGCACCGCGCTGAGTTCCGCCATCCTGAGCCAGGCGCCGCCGATTCCCGAATTCCGTGACACCGACAGCCGGCTGGCCTATCTGCGCTGGCTGGGCGCCATGAGCGACCGGCTCAGGAAGAAAAAGCCGGAGTGGCAAATCCGCAAGGAATTCCTGCAAACGGTCTGGTACGAAAGCAAACGCGCCGGCCTGGACGTGGCGCTGGTGCTGGGCCTGATCCAGGTCGAGAGCAACTTCCGCAAGTTCGCGGTCAGCCGCGTCGGCGCGCGCGGCTACATGCAGGTCATGCCCTTCTGGACCCGCGTGATCGGTGATGGCGACCCCGGCAAGCTGTTTCACATGCAGACCAACCTGCGTTTCGGCTGCGTGATCCTGCGCCACTACCTGGACCGGGAAAAAGGTGACCTGTTCATGGGCCTGGGCCGCTACAACGGTTCCCGCGGCAAGGCAGCCTACCCGGACGCGGTGCTGGGCGCACGAAAATTGTGGGAATTCACAGGCTGATCCGTCTGTCAGCGCCCCAGTGACATGAAAAAAGGGCCTCCAGCCCTTATTCAGCAAGCGTAAGACGCTATCAATAACGGAGCAGACACTTCAGCCTCAGAAGCACCGTCAAGCCGCTGCGCAGGTCGCGCCAGCAAACTGCCGCTCCTGGGCGAACCAGTCCAGTACCGGCAAGGTCCCCGGCAACACCGGCTGGACCGCCACCGGCAAATGCTGCCACGCAAACTGCTGGCCTTCGCGCATGTGCAGTTCGCCGCTCCAGTCGAACACCTTGCAGAAGTTCAGCCGCACCAGCGCGTGGGGATAATCCACCAGCTCCACCTTCCACGGGTGGACCGCAGCAATCGTGATGCCGATTTCCTCGTGCAGCTCGCGGCGCAGGGCCTGTTCCACGGTCTCGCCGGCCTCCAGCTTGCCGCCGGGAAACTCCCAGTAGCCCTCGTAGACCTTGCCGGGCGGCCGCGAAGTCAGCAGGAAGTCGCCATCCGGTCGCAGCAGCACGCCGACCGCCACATCGACCACCTTGCGGTCCGCGCCACCTTCGCGCGGGCGCTCGCCGTCGGCGACCAGCACACTCATGTGGCGTGGTCGGCCGCCTGATCGCCGGGGTCGGCCGCCGCAGCCGCGGCGCCGGGCCGCTCATACGCGGCGATGGCGGGCGCCGCGACCGGCCGCTGGTCGCTGTCGCGTCCCGCGTAGTCGCGCGCGAACTGGTAGGCCACGCGGCCGCTGCGCGAGCCGCGCTCCAGTGCCCAGACCAGCGACGCGGGTTTGGCAGCGCTGATGGCCTCCGGCGCGACGCCGAAAGACGACAGCCACTGCGCGACGATGGTCAGGTACTCGTCCTGGCTGAAGGGATAGAAGCTGACCCACAGGCCAAAACGTTCGGACAGCGAGATTTTTTCCTCGACCACTTCGCCGGGATGCACCTCACCGTCCTCGCTTCGGGAGTAAGTCAGGTTTTCCGTCATGTACTCGGGCAGCAGGTGGCGCCGGTTGCTGGTCGCATAGATCAGCACATTGGGCGTGGCCGCCGCCACCGAGCCGTCGAGAATGGACTTGAGCGCCTTGTAGCCGGGCTCGCCCTCCTCGAAACTCAGGTCGTCGCAGAACACGATGAATTTTTCGTCCAGGCCGGAGACCACGTCGACGATGTCGGGCAGGTCCACCAGGTCGGCCTTGTCGACCTCGATCAGGCGCAGGCCGCGCGCTGAATATTCATTGAGGCAGGCCTTGATCAGCGATGACTTGCCGGTGCCGCGCGCGCCGGTCAGCAGCACGTTGTTGGCGGGTTTGCCACTGACGAACTGCTCGGTGTTGCGCCGGATCTTTTCCTTCTGGTCCTCGATTTCCTTGAGGTCCGAGAGGCTCATGGGGCCGATGTGGCGCACCGGCTCCAGCGAACCGTGGCCGGAACTGCGCTTGCGGTAGCGGTAGGCCACCGAGGCCGTCCAGTCCGGCGCCGACAGCGGCTGCGGCAGCACCGATTCGATGCGCGCCAGCAGGGACTCTGCACGCGCCATCAATCGCTCAAACTTCTCATTCACAGGCAACTCCTTGCGCGGGCCACCGCGGAACCGGCTCTGCCGGGCCGCTGGTGGCGCCCCCTTGAGGGGGAGGCGCCGCAGGCGCTTCGGGGGTGTTTCATGATCTGTAGTCGGCGTTGATCTTGACGTAGTCGTAAGACAGGTCGCAGGTCCAGACGGTATCCGCCGCGTCGCCACGGCCCAGCAGCACACGCACCGTGATTTCGCTTTGTTTCATCACGCGCTGGCCATCAGCCTCGACGTAGCCGGGGTGCCGGCCGCCGTTTTGGGCCACCAGCACATCGTCGAGATAGAGGTCGATTCGGGTCTGGTCGAGATCGGCGATGCCGGCATAACCGACCGCAGCCAGGATGCGCCCGAGGTTGGGATCGCTGGCAAAAAATGCCGTCTTGACCAGCGGTGAATGCGCAATCGCATAAGCCACCAGGCGGCATTCGGCAGCGGTTTTCCCACCCTCGACCTGCACCGTGATGAATTTGGTCGCGCCCTCGCCATCGCGCACGATGGCCTGGGCCAGCCGGCGCGCGATGTCCAGCATGGCCGCCTTCAGCGCCTGGCCGTCGGCGCTGTCCAGCGAGGTGATCTCGGCATGCTTCGCACGGTTGGTGGCCATCACCACGAAGGAATCATTGGTCGAGGTGTCGCCATCCACCGTGACCCGGTTGAAGGAGCCCTCGGCCAGTTCGTTAGCCAGTTGCGCCATCAGGCCCTGAGCCACGCAGGCATCGGTGGCCAGGAAGCCCAGCATGGTCGCCATGTTGGGCCGGATCATGCCGGCGCCCTTGCTGATGCCGGTGATGGTGACTGTTGCGCCGCCCAGGCTGATGCGGCTGGAGAAGGCCTTGGCCACGGTATCGGTGGTCATGATGGCTTCGGCCGCCTTGCTCCAATGGGCTTCGTGGGCATCCGCCACCGCGGCCGGCAGGCCGGCGGCGATGCGGTCATGCGGCAGGGGCTCCATGATCACGCCAGTCGAAAACGGCAGGATTTGCTCGGGGGCCAGGTTCAGTTCGCGCGCCAGCGCGATACAGCTGGACTGCGCGCGGTTCAGGCCATCGGCACCGGTGCCGGCATTGGCATTGCCGGTGTTGATCAACATGGCGCGTATGCCCAGGCTTTTGCCGCCGTTTTTGGCCAGGTGCTCGCGGCACAGCTGCACCGGTGCGGCGCAGAAGCGGTTCTGGGTGAACACCGCGCCGACCGACGCGCCTTCATCCAGCAACAGCACCGAGAGGTCCTTGCGACCGGCCTTGCGTATGCCGGCTTCGGTGATGCCCCAGCGTACGCCGGGCACGGGATACAGGTCGGCAGCGGGGGTGGCGAGCAGGTTCACAGCCATGTTTTGGACTCCAGGTGTCGGCGCAGGCCGGGTTCAGCTCAGCTTGCCGTGGCAGAGTTTGTATTTTTTTCCTGAGCCGCAGGGGCAGGGATCGTTGCGCCCGACCCGCGGTACCGCGCCGGCAGGCAGGGCCTGCTTGTAACGCTGCGATTCCTCGTCCACCGTGGTCTCGACGCCGCCGGTTTCTGTCGGCGCCGTGTAGGTGACATTGGCGATCCGCTCCGCGCGGTCCTCCATTTCCTCGGCGGCCTGGTCGAGCTGCTCGCCAGACTGGACCTGCACCGTCATGAGGATACGGGTGACTTCATTCTTGACGCTGTCGAGCAGCTGGCCGAACAGCTCGAAGGCCTCGCGCTTGTATTCCTGCTTGGGCTGCTTCTGGGCATAACCGCGCAGGTGGATGCCCTGGCGCAGGTGGTCGAGTGCGCTCAGGTGCTCGCGCCAGTGCTTGTCGATGCTTTGCAGCAGCACCACACGTTCAAACTGGGTGAAGTTCTCCTCACCGACTTTCTCGACCTTGTCGGCAAACGCCGCATGGGCCGCGGCAATCACCTTCTCGACCAGGTCCTCGTCGGAGATGGCGCTGGCGGCTTCCACTTCCTGCTGCAGCGACAGTTCGATCTGCCACTCGTCGCGCAGGACTTTTTCCAGGCCGGGCAGGTCCCATTGCTCCTCGACACTTTCCGCCGGAATGTACTGGCGGGCCAGGTCGGTGAAACACCCTTCGCGCAGGGAAGAGATCTGCTCACCCAGGCTGGCGGCGTCCATGATGTCGTTGCGCTGCTGGTAAATCACCTTGCGCTGGTCGTTGGCAACGTCGTCGTACTCGAGCAACTGCTTGCGGATGTCGAAGTTGCGCGCCTCCACCTTGCGCTGGGCCGACTCGATGCTGCGTGTGACGATGCCGGCCTCGATGGCCTCGCCGTCAGGCATCTTCAGCCGCTCCATGATGGCGCGGACGCGGTCACCGGCGAAAATGCGCATCAGCGGATCGTCCAGGCTCAGGTAAAACCGCGACGACCCCGGGTCGCCCTGGCGGCCGGAGCGCCCGCGCAACTGGTTGTCGATGCGGCGCGACTCATGGCGCTCGGTGGCAATGATGCGCAGGCCGCCGAGGGCCTTGACCTTTTCATGCTCCACGGACCACTGTTCCCGCAAGCGCGCGATTTCGGCGTCCTTGGCCTCGCGGGGCGCCTCCATGACCTCCACCGCCTCGATGCGCTTTTCCACATTGCCGCCCAGCACGATGTCGGTGCCGCGGCCGGCCATGTTGGTCGCAATTGTGATCATGCCGGGACGGCCGGCCTGGGCCACGATTTCGGCCTCGCGCGCATGCTGCTTGGCATTGAGCACCTGGTGCGGCAGTTTTTCCTTTTCCAGCAGCTTGTCGATGATTTCCGAGTTTTCGATCGAGGTGGTGCCCACCAGCACCGGCTGGCCGCGCTCATGGCATTCGCGGATGTCCTTGATGGCTGCTTCGTACTTCTCGCGCGTGGTCTTGTAGACGCGGTCGAGCTGGTCGTCGCGCCGGCTCGGGCGGTTCGGCGGGATCACCGTGGTTTCGAGGCCGTAGATGGTCTGGAATTCATAGGCCTCGGTGTCGGCCGTCCCGGTCATGCCGGACAGTTTTCCGTACAGGCGGAAATAGTTCTGGAACGTGATCGACGCCATGGTCTGGTTTTCAGGCTGGATCTGCACACCTTCCTTGGCTTCGACGGCCTGGTGCAGGCCCTCGCTCCAGCGCCGGCCCGACATCAGCCGGCCGGTGAACTCGTCAACAATGACGATTTCGCCTTCCTGCACGACGTAGTGCTGGTCGCGGTGGTAGAGGTGGTTGGCCCGCAGCGCCGCGTACAGGTGGTGCATCAGCGAAATGTTCGCCGGGTCGTACAGGGTGGCACCCTCCGGGATCAGGCCCAGGCTGAACAGGATGCGTTCGGCATTTTCATGGCCCTGCTCGGTCAGGAACACCTGCTGCGTCTTTTCGTCCAGCGTGAAGTCGCCGGGTTTGGTGACGCCTTCACCGGTGCGCGGGTCGGCTTCGCCTTCCTGGCGGGTCAGCGAAGGCACGACCTTGTTCATCGCCAGGTACATCTCGGTGTGGTCTTCGGCCTGGCCGCTGATGATCAGCGGCGTGCGGGCTTCATCGATCAGGATGGAGTCGACCTCGTCGACGATGGCAAAGTTCAGGCCGCGCTGCACGCGGTCGGCCACCTCGTAGACCATGTTGTCACGCAGGTAGTCGAAGCCGAACTCATTGTTGGTGCCATAGGTGATGTCGCAGCGGTAGGCTTCCTGCTTTTCCTCGCGCGGCATGTTGGGCAGGTTGATGCCCACCGTCAGGCCCAGGAAGTTGTAGAGCCGGCCCATCCAGCGCGCATCGCGGCTGGCCAGGTAATCGTTGACCGTCACGACGTGCACGCCCTTGCCGGTCAGCGCATTCAGATAGACCGGCAGGGTGGCGGTCAGCGTCTTGCCTTCGCCCGTGCCCATCTCGGAGATTTTTCCGTTGTGAAGCGCCATGCCGCCCAGCATCTGGACGTCGAAATGGCGCATTTTCATCGCGCGTTTGCTGCCTTCACGGACCACCGCGAACGCCTCGGGCAGGATCGCATCCAGGGTTTCGCCCGCGGCCACGCGGTCTATGAATTCCCGGGTTTTGGCGCGCAACGCCACGTCATCGAGTTTCTCAAGCGGAGCTTCCAGCGCATTGATGCGCTCAATGGATTTGCGGTAGGTTTTGAGCAGCCTGTCGTTGCGGCTGCCGAAGAATTTGGTCAGGATATTGGAAGCCATAAATGCGAGGCCGCGCTGGCAGCCCCTTTGAGCTGGCAGTGCGGCCGAAATCCCTTATTGAGTATCGACGTAAGTGTGGGCGCCCGGCGTTTGTTCAACTGCGCGCCAAACGCAGATTTTACCTCTGCCGCGCCGCTTACTTCGGGCGAGGCAGGGGGGCAGACTGCACGGCCGGTGGCTGCGCGGCGGCAAGTGTCGGCGCCTGAGGCAATTTCTGGCCGGCTGTCAGGAATTTTTGCGGGTCCTGGTAGACGCCCTGGACCAGCACCTCGAAATGCAGATGCGGCCCGGTCGAGCGTCCGGTGGTGCCCACTTCGGCTATTTTCTGGCCACGCCGGACCAGGTCGCCCTTCTTGACCAGCACGCGTGAAGCATGCGCGTAACGCGTGACCAGGTCGTTGCCATGGTCCACCTCCACCATGTTCCCGTACGCGGAGTGGTACTCCTGGGTCACCACCACGCCGCCAGCGGCGGCCAGAATGGCGGTGCCGGGTTCGGCCGGAAAGTCCAGCCCGGTGTGCAGGGCCGAGCGGCCATTGAGCGGATCGATGCGCCAGCCAAAGGACGAGCCGAGGATGCCCGCCACCGGCTGCTGGGTGGGCACCATCATTTTCTTGATTTTCTGATCGAACAGGCGCGACTCCATCACCGTCATCAGGTCCACGCGCTGGTCGGTCAACCGGTCCAGGTCAGCGAGCGTGGTTTGCAGTTCCTCCATGGTGAGGGACCGTCCGGTGACCAGCACACCGCCACGCCCGGGCTGCGTCTTGATGTCGTTGGGGTTGACGCCCGCCAGCCCCGAGACCCGTTCGCCCAGCGCCTCCAGCTGCATCATCTTGGCCTGCATTTCGCCCAGCCGTTTGGCCATGACATCGAGGTTCTCGCGCAGGAATCGGTCGCGCTGCTCGAACTCGTCCCTGACCATCAGCTTGACCAGCGATCCGATCACCGGCCAGCCTTCCCGCGCACCCTTGAGAAACACCCAGTGGTACATCCCTGCGGCCACCAGCATCAGGGCCAGTGCCGCGACAAAACCCACCACCACCAGCCGGGTGCCACTTAAATATACCGCGCGGCTTTTGGCAAGCCACGCATCCGTGATAATCAGATGCACCTGTCCCACTCCTTGAATTGAGCCTACACGCCGTGGATTCCAGCCACCGCCCGTCTCGGGCCGTCACCTTCAGCCAGGCCGTCGAAAACTCGCCGCATCTGGCGCGGTTGGCCGGGCTGGTTCAGGACTCCAGCGACCGGCTCAAGGCCATCGAGTCCCTGATTCCGCAAGCCTTGCGTCCTTCGATCCAGGCCGGCCCGATTGATGAAGGCGTCTGGTGCCTGCTGGTCAGCAGCAATGCCGCTGCCGCCAAAGTCCGCCAGTTGTTGCCGCTGATCCAGTCCCGCCTGATCGACAAAGGTTGGAAGGTTACCTCAATTCGGCTGAAGATACTAATAGCCCGAAAGTAGTAGAACGCAAAGGCAGCGACCGGCCAGAGCCCATGCTGCCTGCACAGCCTGCTATCGAAGTGATAGTCGCGCGCTGCCGGCGCAGGGCCGGACCGGGACTCGGGGGGGGGAAATGGTGCCGCTTGTCGGATTCGAACTGACGACCTACCGCTTACAAGGCGGTTGCTCTACCAACTGAGCTAAAGCGGCACAAAACCTAGTTTACTTGACCCGTTTATTTCACCCGTTTCAGCGAAGGCCTTTTGCCCTGCTGCGGTTTGGGGGGTTCGGGAGGCTCCGGATCATCCTCGCGGCCCGAAGCAGTGTTGTTTGCAGGGACCAATTGTACGATCTTCCCATCTGTACCCGGGGCAAGCTCTGGCTCTGCCGGCAGCTCCGGCGGCGGGGCAGAAACCGCATCGGCCGCCTGCGGCTCGCCAGACACCGGTGACACCAGCGGAAACGCCATGCCCTGGCCGTTTTCACGCGCATAAATGGCGATCACACGGCCGATGGGCACCATGATTTCGCGCGCGCTGCCCGCAAATCGCGCCTTGAACTCGATGAAGTCATTGCCCAGTTTGAGCGAACTGGTCGCATCAAAGCTGATGTTGAGCACGATTTCGTTGTTCTTGACGTATTCACGCGGCACCTGGACGGTGTCGTCCACAGCCACCGCCACATAAGGCGTCAGCCCGTTGTCGGTGCACCAGTCGTACAGCGCCCGTATCAGGTAGGGACGCGTGGAGGTGGCATCCAGTGCGTTCATGAACTCAGCCACGCGAGATCCGGGTCAGGAAAATGCACGCCGTGCTTTGCGTGGTTGCCATGCAATTTTCCGCCGGGCCGCCCCAAGGAAAATTAGCCCCCCCGGGGGGCAGCGCAGTACGCGAAGCGACAAGCGTGGGGGCCATCGTGCACCGCGAAGGGCCGCCCCAAGCAAGTACAGCCCCCCCGGGGGGCCGCGAAGCACACGCAGTGGCGAGCGTGGGGGCCATTACTTGCGCATGACCTTCTCGGACGGCGTCAGCGCCTCGATGTAGGCCGGGCGCGAGAAGATGCGCTCGGCGTACTTGAGCAGCGGTGCAGCGTTTTTCGACAGGTCGATGTCGTAATAATCTAGGCGCCAGAGCAGCGGCGCAATCGCCACGTCGAGCATGGAAAAGTTGTCGCCCAGCATGAACTTGTTCTTCAGGAACACCGGGGCCAGTTGCGTCAGGCGGTCGCGGATGTGCGAACGGGCTTTTTCCAGCGCTTTTTCGTTGCCCTTGGAAGCGCGCGCTTCGAGGGTGTTGACGTGCACGAACAGCTCTTTTTCGAAGTTCAGCAGGAACAGGCGCACGCGTGCACGGTCCACCGGATCGCCGGGCATCAGCTGCGGATGAGGGAAACGCTCGTCGATGTATTCATTGATGATGTTCGACTCATACAGGATCAGGTCGCGCTCGACCAGGATGGGCACCTGGCCGTAGGGGTTCATCACGTTGATGTCTTCCGGCTTGTTGTACAAGTCCACGTCGCGGATCTCGAAGTCCATGCCCTTTTCAAACAGCACAAAACGGCAGCGGTGCGAGAACGGGCAGGTCGTGCCTGAATAAAGGACCATCATGATTGCGAACTCCTAAATGCAAAGGAGTGGATACGGTGAAGGCATCCACTCCAGAAGGTGCCGGGAAACGGGCCCCGGCGAAAACTGATTACTTGATGTCTTTCCAGAACGAAGCGTTCAGGCGCCAGGCGATGAAGGTGAACATCAGCAGGAACAGCAACACCCAGACGCCGACCCGGACACGGGTGTTCTGGGCCGGTTCGGCCATCCACTGCATGTAGCCCACCAGATCGGCCATGGCCTGGTCATATTGCAGCGGGGTCATGGTGCCGGGGGTGACCTGTTGCCAGCCCTTGAAGACCTGCACCTTGTGGCCGTGTTCTTCCTTCTCGTCGAACAGCGGCTTGCGCTCGCCGGACAGTTCCCAGAGCACATGCGGCATGGCCACGTTCGGGAAAGCCAGGTTGTTCCAGCCGGTGGCCTTGGTGTCGTCGCGGTAGTAGGTGCGCAGGTAGGTGTACAGGTAGTCGGCACCGGTACCGCCGGCGCCGGCGCGCGACCGGGCCATCAGCGTCAGGTCAGGCGGGTTGCCGCCAAACCATTCCTTGGCCTGCCTGGGATCGATGGCCGCCTTCATGGTCTCGCCGACCTTGTCGGTGGCAAACAGCAGGTTGTCCTTGATCTGCTGCTCGGTCAGGCCGATGTCTTTCAGGCGGTTGTAACGCATGAAAGCCGCCGAGTGGCAGTTCAGGCAGTAGTTGACGAACAGCTTGGCGCCGTTTTGCAGGGCGCCCAGGTCGTTGGTCTTGTTGGGCGCCTTGTCCCAGGCGATGCCTTCGCTCGCCGCAAACGCGCCGTTGCCGGCAGCCAGAGCCAGCACAGCCACTGCGCCGATGGCCAGTTTTTTCAATGTTTTCATCATGGTCAGGATCTCCGGCTCAGTGGGCGGCAAAGGTCACGCGGTCAGGGGGCGTCTTGAAGGTCCCGAGACGGCTCCACCACGGCATCAGCAGGAAGAAACCGAAGTAAAACAGGGTGCCGACCTGGGACACGCGCTCGTTGATCAGCGACGGCGGCTTGATGCCGAGATAACCGAGCACCACGAAGTTGATCACGAAAATGCCGTAAAGGTACTTGTGCCAGTCGGGACGGTAACGGATCGACTTGACCGGGCTGTGGTCCAGCCAGGGCAGGAAAAACAGGATGATCACCGCGCCGCCCATCACCACCACGCCCCAGAACTTGGCGTCGATGGTCAGCATGGCGGCAATCAGCACCACCGCGGCGCCGACGATGATGGCCTTGAACAGGCTGGCGATTTTCGCCTTGAGCACACCCAGTACGGCGCCCGCCAGCACGCAGACGATCAGCGCGTACATCATCTCGCTGGTGATGGCCCGCAACATGGAGTAATACGGGGTGAAGTACCAGACGGGTGCGATGTGCAGAGGCGTCTTGAGCGGATCGGCCGGGATGAAGTTGTTGTACTCCAGGAAGTACCCGCCGGCCTCCGGCGCGAAGAACACGATCGCCGAGAACACCATCAGGAACAGGCTGACCGCAAAGATGTCATGCACGGTGTAGTAAGGGTGGAAGGCGATGCCGTCCAGAGGCTTGCCGCTGGCATCCTTGTGTTTCTTGATCTCGACACCGTCGGGGTTGTTCGAGCCGACCTCGTGCAGGGCGATGATGTGCGCGACCACCAGACCCAGCAGCACCAGCGGCACGGCAATCACGTGGAAGGCAAAAAAGCGGTTCAGCGTGGCGTCGCCGACCACATAGTCACCGCGGATCAGCAGCGCGAGGTCAGGGCCGATGAAGGGAATCGCGGCAAAAAGGTTGACGATCACCTGGGCGCCCCAGTAGCTCATCTGGCCCCAGGGCAGCAGGTAACCCATGAACGCCTCGGCCATCAGGCACAGGAAAATCGCGCAGCCGAACACCCAGATCAGTTCGCGCGGCTTGCGGTAGCTGCCGTAGATCAGGCCGCGGAACATGTGCAGGTAAACCACCACAAAAAACGCCGAGGCGCCGGTCGAGTGCATGTAGCGCACCAGCCAGCCCCAGGGCACATCACGCATGATGTATTCCACCGATCCGAAGGCCAGCGCCGCATCCGGCTTGTAGTGCATGGTCAGGAAGATGCCGGTGACGATCTGGATCACCAGCACCAGCAGCGCCAGCGAGCCGAACACGTACCAGAAGTTGAAGTTTTTCGGTGCGTAGTACTCGCTCATGTGCTCTTTGTAGAGCTTGCTGGCGGGGAAGCGGTTGTCGACCCAGTTCATCAACTTGGCGGCAGCCGGCGCATCGGGGGATAGTTCTTTGAATTCAGCCATAAGGGATCCTATTTGCTAGTCGGTGGAGGACTCGGGGCGGGCGCTCGGGCGCCGGCCGGCTTGTCCAGCAAAGCTTCAGGCTTTTTTGTCCTCACCAATCAGCAGCTTGGCGTCTGACAGGTACATGTGGGGCGGCACTTCCAGGTTGTCCGGCGCCGGCTTGTTCTTGTAGACACGTCCGGCAATGTCAAAGGTCGATCCGTGGCAGGCGCACAGGAAGCCGCCGGCCCAATCGTCAGGCAGCGACGGCTGCGGGCCGCTGGCAAACTTGTCGCTGGGAGAGCAGCCCAGGTGGGTGCAGATGCCCACGGCCACGAAGTACTCGGGCTTGATCGAACGGTTTTCGTTGCGGGCGTATTCCGGCGTCAATTCGCCGGGCTTGCGCTCGGACTTGGGGTCGGCCAGCTGTGGATCGAGCTTGGTCAGGCCGGCGAGCTGCTCGGGCGTGCGCCGGACAATCCAGACCGGCTTGCCGCGCCATTCCACCGTGAGTTTTTCGCCGGGCTTCATGGCAGAAATATCGACTTCCACCGAAGCGCCTGCGGCCTTGGCGCGCTCGGAAGGCTGAAAGGTGCTGACAAAAGGCACCGCCACTGCCGCCGCACCGGCGCCGCCGGCGGCACAGGTCGCGATCATCCAGTTTCTTTTGTCTTTATCGATGGGCGCGCTGGGCGGCGCCTTGGAGCTTGCGTCGGTCATGGGTGTCCTACAAGAACAGTCTTGAAAAAAGGCGTGTTGGGGTCAACCCGGGATTGTAACGGAGCGCGATGCGCATTTTCAAGCTGCAGCGGCCCGTCCGACAGGGTCGCTGCGGCATCGCCCGGTCAGGGCTGGTGCAGGCACGGCAAGATCAACCATAATCGCGCTCGGCGCCCGCTTAGACGGCGGGACCTGATTTGGCACAAACACAGGAGCATCTCATGGGCATGATGAAGGAATTCAGGGAATTTGCCGTCAAGGGCAATGTGATCGATCTGGCCGTGGGCGTGATCATAGGCGCGGCCTTCGCGAAAATTGTCGACTCCGTGGTCAGCGACCTGGTGCTGCCGCTGGTCGGCGCCGTGATCGGCAAAATTGATTTTTCCAACCTGTTCATCGTTCTGGGCAGCGTGCCGCCGGGGACCGCGACCACCCTCGATGCGCTGAAAAAGGCCGGCGTCCCGGTGTTTGCCTATGGCAACTTCATCACCGTGGCCGTCAACTTCGCGATCCTGGCCTTCATCATTTTCCTGATGATCAAGCAGATCAACCGCCTGAAGAAGGAAGCGCCGGCCGAGGCGCCGCCGCCCGCCGCCACGCCGGAAGACGTGATGCTGCTGCGCGAGATTCGCGACAGCCTGAGGAAGTAGTTCACCCCGTCGGACGCTCACTGCGTGTAGCGCCTTCCCCCTTCCAGAGGCGGCGCCTGCGCAGACATCACCATCGCTATCTAATTGATAGCTGCTTACGCCCGACAAACAAGGGCTGCAAGCCTTTTTGGCACTGGATCGGGGCGATTCAGCCAGCCAGGCTGCGCGCCATGCGGATGGCGGCAATCAGGCTGGACGCGTCCGCCTTGCCGGTGCCGGCGATGTCGAAAGCCGTGCCGTGGTCCGGGCTGGTGCGCACCAGCGGCAGGCCGAGGGTGACGTTGACGCCTTGCTCCACACCGAGGTACTTGACCGGGATCAGGCCCTGGTCGTGGTACATCGCCACCACCACATCGAACTCGCCGGACTGCCCGGCCGGCGCGCGCGCGCGCATGAACACGGTGTCGGGCGCGAAGGGGCCGCTCACGTCCAGGCCCTGGGCCCGGGCCGCGGCGATGGCCGGGGCGATGATGTCGATTTCCTCGCGGCCGAAGAGGCCGCCCTCCCCCGCATGCGGGTTCAAACCGGCCACCGCGATGCGCGGCGCGCCGCCAGAAGCGCTGCGCACCGACCGGTGCGTGATCTGCAGGGTTTGCAGCACGCGGTCCAGCGTCACCGCGGCGATGGCGTCGCGCAGCGACAGGTGGATGCTGACCAGCACGGTCTTGAGCTCGTTGTTGGCCAGCATCATGCGCACCGGCATCTCGTCGATTGCCTTGCCCGCAAAGGCCGCGGCTTCGGCCTGCAGCAACTCGGTGTGCCCCGGGAAACGTGCAAATTCTGCACCCGCCAAGGCCAGCGCCTCCTTGTGGATGGGCGCCGTGACCATGGCCGCGGCCTGACCCGCCAGCGTGGCACGCGCAGCCCAGACGATGCAGTCTGCCGCCGCCTTGCCGGCTACCGCGCTGACCTGACCGTAAACCGCCAGTTCGGGCAAGTCACAGCGCTGCAGCACCGCGATGCTGCGCGGCGGCACCCCCGCCCAATCGGCGATGTCCGACAGTTGCACCACCGGCAGCGCCGATGCCGGCGCGCCCGCGACCAGGCGTGAAGCGCGGCGCAGGGTCGCCACATCACCCACCACCACGCAAGCGGCCAGGTCGTCAGGCGCGTCGCGACAGGCTTTGGCAATGATTTCCGGGCCGATACCGGCCGGATCGCCCATGGTGAGCAGCAGCGGCCGGCTCAGTGCCATGCACGCGCCCCGTCATGGACAGGTAATTCCTTGGTGTATCTCATGACTTCCCCCGGCCACCCGATCGGCCCATAATGGTTTGAAAGCCACCCTGCCCCCCGCCCGCATACCCGGGCAAAGGCAGGCGGCCGGCAGCCGGATGGAAGGAAGCAGCACGATGCATTCTGTCGGTATTTTCGCGCAAACCATGGCGACCTGGCCGGCGCAGCTGGGGGCGAACCCATGAACGCTGCCGAAACCGTCATCTGGAGCGCCGCTGCCGGCTCCATCGCGCTGGTGGTTTTGCTGGCGCTGGCGGACGCGGTATACAGCCGCAGCCGGGCCAGCGTGCAAAGCCTGATCTACCTCAGCGCCTGCTGGCTGTTTTTCTTCCTGCTCAGCGGCCTGCCTGAAGCCCTGCTTGACCAGGCCGACGCGCCCTGGGTGTTTACCGCCCAGGTGCTGATCGGCCCGCTGTGCGCCGGCCTGGGCGCCTACGGCGCGAGCCACTGGCTGTCCGCGCCCAAGCGGGACCGCGTGAGCGACATCAGTTTTCGCGGGACCACGCTGCTGTGCCTGGTCGGTGGCCCGCTGTGCCTGCTGCTGCCGGCCGGCCTGCAACTGGCGGCATCGGCCATGCTGACCGTGGTGACCCTGTCGGTGGCCCTGTGGCTGGCGGTGCGCGCCACCCAGCAGGGAGACCGGCTGGCCTGGGGCCTGGCCGCCGGTTGCCTGCTGACCTTGCCGCTGCAATGGGGCCTGTACTGGCTGGCGCTCAACACCACACGCCCGTCGCTGGCGATCCAGGCCGTGGTGGCCCTGCTGGGCCTGCTCAGCGTTGCGGCGATTGCGGTGACGCTGTGGCTGCGCAACCACCAGGACCTGCAAATCCGCCACCAGGCCCATTCGCGGCGCGACCCGGTCACCCAGCTCTACAACAGCACGGCGATGGTGCAAAAAATCATACGCGCCCAGCGCCGGCTGGTGCGTACCCGCCGCGACGGCGCGCTGATGGCGGTGCAGGTCTTCGATCCCGAACGCCTGCTGGCCCAGGTCGGCCACTACGGGCTCAATGAAATCTACAGCCAGCTGGCGCGCCGCATGCAGCGCCACACCGGCGTGGTGAATCCGGCCGGGCGTTACTACGACCGCTGTTTCGTGGTGCTGATCGAAACCCTGCATTCGCCGCGCTGGATACGCACCATGGGCCTGCGCGTGGCTTCCAGCCTGCGCAAGCCGCTGGAGGTGACCTCGCTCAACGGCGAACGCATCAAGCTCAGCGCCGACATCGGGGTCGGCATGGTGCACCTGTCGGGCGCGGCCAGGGACGTGGACGACTTGCTGCATGAGGTGCAGGACATGGCAGCGGCCGCGCGCGCGATGCGTTCGCGCGCCGCCCTGCTCGATGAAATCAGCCGCCAGGCCGTGCCTGTGGAAAATGCCGAACTCGGCGCCAGCTGGCACGCCATGCGCACCGCGCGCTCCCACCCGGCGCGGCTGCAGCCGGTCCGGTCGCGCCGCAGCGCCTGAGACGCGCCAGGCGCCTAGGCCGGGTTGTCGATGTCGATGAACTCGTGGGCCAGCCCGAACTGCGCCGCCACATGCGCCGCCACCGCGGGCGCGCCATAACGCTCCGACGCATGGTGGCCACAGGCGATGAAGGCCACGCCCATCTCGCGCGCGTAGTGCGCCTGCGGCTCGGAGATCTCGCCGGTGATGAAGGCGTCGGCCCCGGCGGCAATCGCGTCCTCGAAGTAGCCCTGCGCCCCGCCGGTGCACCATGCTATGTTTTTGATAGCTCCCTGCGCACGTCCGACTAGGGTTACAGGCCGATTTAATGCATTTTTGACATGTGCGGCGAGGCTCTCGGCAGAGTCGAAGCCGTCTTCGGCGCCGCTGCGCCCGCCGAGGAAACCCAGCTTGTTGTCGCCGAACCAGCGGTCCGCCTTCAGGCCGAGCTTGAGGCCCAGTTGCGCGTTGTTGCCAAGCGCCGGATGGGCGTCCAGCGGCAAATGGTAGGCGTAGAGGTTGATGTCGTGCGCCAGCAGCAGGCCCAGGCGCTGCTTCATCCAGCCGGTCACGCGACCGTCCTGGCCGCGCCAGAACAGGCCGTGGTGCACAAAAATCGCATCGGCATCAGCCGCGATGGCGGCCTCGATCAGCGCCAGGCTGGCGGTGACGCCCGAGACGATCTTGCGCACCTCGGCCTTGCCCTCGACCTGCAGCCCGTTGGGCCCGTAGTCCTTGAACAGCTCGGGCTGCAGCAGCTGGTCGAAAGCCGTCAGCAGCAGCGCGCGCGGCGCAATGGCGGCGTTCAAGGCAGGAAACCCTCCACCGACAGGTAACGCTCGCCGGTGTCGTAGTTGAAGCCCAGCACCGTGCTGCCGGCGGGAATCTCAGGCAGCTTCTGCGCTATCGCCGCCAGCGTCGCGCCGGAGGAGATGCCGACCAGCAGGCCCTCCTGCGCGGCGCAACGGCGCGCATAGTCCTTGGCGGCGTCGCCCTCGACCTGGATCACGCCGTCGAGCAGCGCGGTCTGCAGGTTGGCCGGGATGAAACCGGCGCCTATGCCCTGGATCGGGTGCGGCGACGGTTTGCCGCCGCTGATCACCGGCGAGGCCGCCGGCTCCACTGCAAACACCTTCGTCGCCGGAAACTGGGCTTTCAGCACCTGTGCCACGCCGCTCAGGTGGCCGCCGGTACCGACACCGGTGATCAGGACATCCACCCCCTGCGGAAAATCGGCCAGGATCTCCTGCGCCGTGCTGCGCACGTGAATGGCGATGTTGGCCGGGTTGTCGAACTGTTGCGGCATCCAGGCGCCGGGCGTCCTGGCGACCAGCTCCTTGGCGTGCGCGATCGCGCCGTTCATGCCTTTTTCGCGCGGGGTCAATTCGAAGCTGGCGCCGTAGGCCAGCATCAGGCGGCGGCGTTCGATGCTCATGCTGTCGGGCATCACCAGCACCAGCTGGTAGCCCTTGACGGCGGCCACCATGGCCAGGCCGACGCCGGTGTTGCCGGAGGTCGGCTCGATGATGGTGCCGCCGGGCTGCAGGGCGCCGGACTGCTCGGCGGCTTCGACCATGGCCAGCGCAATCCGGTCCTTGATTGAGCCGCCCGGGTTGCTGCGCTCGGACTTGATGTAAATCTGGTGGGTCTGGCCGGCCGGTCCGAACAGGCGGTTGATACGGATGTGCGGCGTGTTGCCGATGGTGGCGAGAACGCTGGAGGCTTTCATGGCGAATCCTTGGGTAGGCCGCAGGGCTGCGGTGGGTGCGGGCCGCGCGGGCCGGCGAGTGTCTGCAAATTATGGCCCTTCCGGCATGCCGCAGCCGGCGCAAGGTTTGCAAACTGGAGGAAAATTGCGTTTGTTGCAATCGCTGCGTGGCCGTGTTCCGGCCGGCGGCAGCACTTTCCCTGGACCCATCATGCGCAAAACCTGGCTTTTCTTTTCACAAACCGTCACGGTGCTGCTGGCCGCCTATTTTGTGGTGGCCACCCTGCAGCCGCAATGGGTGAACCGGCAGGCGCTGGGCAATGCAGTGGCCGTGATCGAAGCGCCCGCCGGTCCGGCCGGCAGCGCCGCACCGGCCGGCAGTTTTGCCGCGGCGGCCAAGGCCGCTTCAGCCGCGGTGGTCAGCATCAACACCAGCAAGGCGGCCGCGCGCAACCCGAACATGGACGACCCCTGGTTCCGGTTTTTCTTCGGCGACCAGGGTGGCCCGGCCGAACCGCAGGTCGGCCTGGGCAGCGGCGTGATCGTCAGCCCCAACGGCTACATCCTGACCAACAACCACGTGGTCGAAGGTGCGGACGACATCGAGGTCATCCTCAACGACACGCGCAAGGCCAGGGCCAAGGTCATAGGCACCGACCCCGAAACCGACCTGGCCATCCTGAAGATCGAACTCGACAAGCTGCCGGTCATCGTGCTGGGCAGCTCGGACACGGCGCAGGTCGGCGACCCGGTGCTGGCGATCGGCAATCCCTTCGGCGTCGGGCAGACCGTCACCAGCGGCATCGTCAGCGCATTGGGCCGCAACCAGCTCGGCATCAACACCTTCGAAAACTTCATCCAGACCGACGCGGCGATCAATCCCGGCAACTCGGGCGGCGCGCTGGTCGACACCCAGGGCCGGCTGCTGGGCATCAATACCGCGATTTATTCGCGCTCGGGCGGCTCCATGGGCATCGGTTTCGCCATTCCGGTGTCCACCGGCAAGCAGGTGCTGGAAAGCATCATCAAGGACGGCCAGGTCACGCGCGGCTGGATTGGCGTGGAGCCGCAGGACTTGAGCCCCGAGCTGGCCGAAACCTTCGGCATCAAGCCCGGCGCGCTCGGCGGCAGCGGCGTGGTGATCACCGGGGTGCTGCAGAACGGCCCGGCGGCGCAGGCCGGCATCGTGCCGGGCGACGTGATCCTGGAAGTGGGCGGCAAGGCCGTGGGCACGGTGTCCGAGCTGCTGACGGCGGTGGCTGCGCTCAAGCCGGGCGTGTCGGCGCCGATGACGGTGTGGCGCAAGGACAAAAAGACCGAGATTGCCGTGGTACCCGGCACCCGCCAGCGCCCGCAGGCGCGCCGCCAATAAACGTGATTGCTACAGAATGAGTAGCTGCTCACGCACATCTGGCGTGGGCTGGAAGCCTTTTTGGCTCAGGGTTTGGCAGCTTCGGCGTCGTCCGGCGCCTGGGTGTGTTTGATGAACAGTTGCGCCGCCCAGATGCCGACCTCGTACAGGATGCACATCGGGATCGCCAGCGCCAGCTGCGACACCACGTCCGGCGGCGTCACAATGGCCGCGATCACAAAAGCTAGCACGATGAAGTAACCGCGGAAGTTCTTCAGCTTCTCGATGCTGACAATATTCATGCGCGCCAGCACCACCACCGCGATCGGCACCTCGAAGGCCATGCCGAAGGCCAGGAACATGCTCAGCACAAAACCGAGGTAGGCCTCGATGTCAGGCGCCGCCACGATGGACTTGGGCGCAAAGCCCTGGATGAACTTGAACACCTGGCCGAAAACAAAGAAGTAGCAAAACGCCACACCGACAAAAAACAGCAGCGTGCTGGACACCACCAGCGGCATCACCAGCTTTTTCTCATGCGTGTAGAGGCCGGGCGCCACAAACGCCCAGACCTGGTAGAGCACCACCGGCAGGGCCAGCATGAAAGCGGCCATCAGCAATATTTTCAGCGGCACCAGGAAGGGCGAAATCACCGAGGTGGCGATCAGCGAGGCGCCCTTGGGCAGGGTGTCCACCAGCGGCGCGGCCAGCAGGTCGAACAGCACGGCCGGCCCGGGCCAGATCGCCAGGATGCCGGCGGCGATACCGATGGCAATCACCACGCGGATCATCCGGTCGCGCAGTTCCATCAGGTGCTGCACAAAAGGCTGCTCGGTGCCCGCGAGTTCGTCGGGCTTGTCGGTGTTGGGATCGCTCATGGGGACGGTGTGCGCTGGAGATTGGGCGCGAGGGCTGCGCGTGGGTGGCGGTTGGGAAAATCAGCCGTTTCGGCCGGAAGACGCGCTGGAACGGGGACGGTAACGGGCCACACGGGCCGCACCGGACAGCGCCTTGGTGCGCACGCCGGAGCGGGCCTTGTACCACTGCGGCGTGGCACCGGTTTTCAGGCGCCAGTTTTTCTTCGGGTGTTTGTATTCGGGGAAACTGATCATGCCGGGCAATTCCTCGCTGGACGCCGTGCCGGTGGTTTCCGCCCAGGATTTCTCGAAATCGCTGGCGTTGGTCTGGATGGAGTTCTCGACGTCGCGTGCCGCGCCCTCCATCGATTCCTTCATTTTCTTGAGCTCGTCGAGCTCCATGGAGCGGTTGACCTCCTGCTTGACGTCGGCCACATAACGCTGCGCCTTGCCCAGCAGCGTGCCGACGGTGCGCGCCAGGCGCGGCAGCTTCTCCGGCCCGATGACGATCAGCGCCACCGCGCCTATCAGCGCAATCTTTGAAAGGCCGATGTCAATCATGCGAAATCAGCAGGCAAAACCAGTGCCCGGCAAGCGTGGGGGCCATTCAGGACTTTTGCTTGGCTTCCACGTCGATCGTGGTTTTGTCGGCGGTCTGCGCGTGCGTGACCTGGCCGGTTTCAGCAGCTTTTTCTTCAGCGTTCTGGCCGCCTTCTTTCATGCCGTCCTTGAAGCCTTTCACGGCGCCGCCCAGGTCGCTGCCCATGTTCTTGAGCTTTTTGGTGCCGAACACCATCACGACGATCAGCAGCACGATCAGCCAGTGCCAAATGGAAAACGAGCCCATGTTTCTCTCCTAAGCTTTAATTGCAATGTTGCACAAGGTTATGGCCATTCTAAAGGCCTTGCGTCCTGCTTCGCCCGAATAGCCCTGCATAAACCGCATGGCTTCATCTGGTGTCGCAATGCCCGGGCTGCAAGTGAGGATTTACCCTGCGACGAAACGCAGTCCTCTTCCAGTTCAGCCAGGGCCGCGGGTCCGGCTTAGCCGGCCCGCAGGCGCGGCGCGCCCGCGGGGCTGGAGCCTGCGGCTCCAAAGCTGCTTGAGCAGCTTTGGACAGGCGACAGAAGCGAAGCCTCTGGCGAGCGGCGGAGCGTGGGGGCTAACCTCTAGCCCAGGGCCGCGGCCCACCCATCACGTGGATGTGCAGGTGATGCACTTCCTGGCCGCCCTCGGCGCCGGTGTTGGTCACGATGCGAAAACCGCCTTCCGGATAGGGCCGGCAGCCTTTGTCCAGGGCCAGTTTCGGGGCCAGCACCATCATGCGGCCCAGCAGGGCCGCGTGTTCCGGCCCGACCTGCGCCATCGAGGGGATGTGTGTCTTCGGGATCATCAGGAAATGAACCGGCGCCCAGGGGTTGATGTCGTCGAAGACGAAGATGTCCTCGTCCTCATACACCTTGCGGCTGGGGATTTTTCCGGCAGCGATCTTGCAGAAAATGCAGTTGTCGTCGTGCGCGTGGCTGGGCTGGCTCATGGTCGGCTGGGGGCTGGGGGGCTCAAAGTTCGGACAGGCGGGTGGCCGGGCGCTGGCTGTTGAAACGCATCCAGCCGCGGATGCAGCGGTACAGATACCAGAGCCAGACGATGCCGTAGGCGATCATGCCGGGCAGCACGAACAGCAGCCACAGCGGCGACAGCAGCACCAGCCACATCAGCGTCCACCAGAAGGTCTGGATCATGTAGTTGTGGTGGTCGATGTAGAGCACATCGGACTCCTCGCCGCGTCGCACATAGTTGACGATCAGCGCCACCACCGCAAAAATGCCGCCGCTGAACCAGGCCAGGGTGTGCAGGCCGTACAGCACATGCATGACAAGACGGTCGTTCGGGCTTTTGGTGTCGAATTCGGCCAGGTTGGTTTCGCTCATGGTCTTCTCCTCTGTTCGCAGCGTACAGCTGTTTTTATTTCTCGGCGGCTTCCCGGTCCTGCGCCTTGCGCAGGGCTTTTTCCTCGATGCCGCTGGTGCCCTCGCGACGCTCGAGTTCGGCAATCACGTCGGCCGGCGACAGGCCGTAATGCGCCAGCGCAATCAGGCTGTGAAACCACAGATCGGCCACTTCGCCGACCAGTTTGGCATTGAGCTCGGGTGTCGCGCCAGCGTGGTCGATGTCCTTGGCCGCCATGACGGTCTCGGTGGCTTCCTCGCCGATTTTTTTCAGGAAGGCGTCCGGGCCTTTGTGCAGCAGGCGCGCGACATAACTGGTGGCCGGGTCGCCGCCCTGCCCGGGCTTGCGGCTTTCGATGATGCGCGCCAGGCGCAACAGGGAATCACTGGATGTCATGGCTGTGTCTTTGTTGTTACTTGTAGATGCTGGCCGGGTCTTTCAAGACCGGCTCGGTCACCACCCACCGGCCGTCCCGGTACAGGCTGAAAAAGCAGCTGTGGCGGCCGGTGTGGCAGGCAATGCCCGGCTCATGGCCGAGCTGGGTGACTTTCAGCAGGATCACGTCGTTGTCGCAGTCCATGCGGATCTCGTGCACCGTCTGCAAATGGCCGGACTCCTCGCCCTTGTGCCAGAGCCGGCCGCGCGAACGGCTGTAATACACGGCCTGGCCGAGCTCGGCGGTTTTCTGCAGGGCCTCGCGGTTCATCCAGGCAAACATCAGCACATCGCCGCTGCCGGCTTCCTGCGCGATCACCGGGATCAGGCCCTTGTCGTCCCACTGGATGTCATCTAACCATTTCATGGCGATATTGTGCGTGATTGTGAACAGTCCGTCGTCACTATCAAATCGATAGCTGAAAATCCACGCTGGATATGGGGTTGGGGCCTGAAACCCCTGGATATCAACTAGAGGCGGACAGGTATGCCGCGGGCCGCCATGTGGGCCTTGGCCTGCTGCACCGTGTATTCGCCGTAATGGAAGATGCTGGCGGCCAGCACCGCATCGGCGCCGCCGGTCTGGATGCCGTCGGCCAGGTGGTCCAGGTTGCCGACACCGCCGGAAGCAATCACCGGCACGCTGACCGCGTCGCTGACCGCGCGCGTCAGCGCCAGGTCGAAGCCGGCCTTGGTGCCGTCGCGGTCCATGCTGGTCAGCAGAATTTCGCCGGCGCCGCGCCGTGCCATCTCGCTGGCCCAAGCCACCGCGTCCAGCCCGGTGTTCTTGCGCCCGCCGTGGCTGTACACGTCCCAGCCTGGTCCGCGCGTGAGGGCTTCCTCGTCGGAGCGGCGTTTGGCGTCGATGGCCACCACGATGCACTGCGCGCCGTATTTGGCCGACGCGTCTTCAATCACCTGCGGATTGGCCAGCGCGGCCGAGTTGAAACTGGTCTTGTCGGCGCCGGCATTGAGCAGGCGCCGCACGTCTTCCACGGTGCGCACACCGCCGCCGACCGTCAGCGGGATGAAAACCTGGGAAGCCACCGCCTCGATGATGTGCAGGATCAGGTCGCGCCCGTCGCTGGTGGCCGTGATGTCCAGAAAAGTCAGCTCGTCGGCGCCCTGCTCGTTGTAACGCGCCGCAATCTCGACCGGATCACCGGCGTCGCGCAACTCGACGAAGTTGACGCCCTTGACGACGCGGCCGCCGGTGACGTCAAGACACGGGATGATTCGTTTAGCGAGCAAGATGGGCAGGCCTGAGAAGCGGTTTCAGGCCAGGGTCACCGCGGAACCGGCTTTGCCGGGCCACCAGTGGAGCCCCCTGGGGGGAGGCGGCCAGAGGCCGCTTCGGGGGGTTAACCATTTAATTCATCAGCGCGTGCCTGTGCGGCAGCGAAATCGAGATCACCGCTGTAGATCGAGCGGCCACAGATCACGCCTTCGACGCCCTCGTCCTCCACCGCGCACAAGGCGTCGATGTCGGCCATGTTCGACAGACCGCCCGAGGCGATCACCGGAATCGTCAGTGCCTGGGCCAGCTTGACGGTGGCCTCGATGTTGATGCCGCTGAGCATGCCGTCGCGGCCGATGTCGGTGTAGATGATGCCTTCGACGCCGTAGTCCTGGAATTTCTTGCCGAGGTCGACCACCTCGTGGCCGGTCATCTTGCTCCAGCCGTCGGTGGCGACCTTGCCGTCCTTGGCATCGAGGCCGACGATGATGTGGCCGCCGAAAGCGGTGCAGGCATCCTGCAGGAAGCCGGGATTTTTCACCGCGGCCGTGCCGATGATGACGTAGCGCAGGCCGGAGTCGAGGTAACGCTCGATGGTGTCCAGGTCACGGATGCCGCCGCCCAGCTGCACGTCGATCTCGCTGCCGACCTCGGCCAGGATCTTGCGGATCGCGGCCTCGTTTTTCGGCTTGCCGGCAAAAGCCCCGTTCAGGTCCACCAGGTGCAGGCGGCGCGCGCCCTTGTCGACCCAGCTGCGCGCCATTGCGGCCGGGTCTTCACTGAAGATGGTGGACTGGTCCATGTCCCCCTGTTTGAGGCGCACACAATGGCCGTCTTTCAAGTCAATCGCGGGGATGAGTAGCATGGGCAGTGAAGCTGGCGGTGGATGGGAGGGAGAAGGCGTTGGGCAAAAAAAGGCGTGCAGCGGCAGGCGTCGAGACGTCAGGGGTTCCAGTGCAGGAAGTTGCGGTACAGGGCCAGGCCGTGGTCTGCGCTTTTTTCGGGGTGGAATTGGGTGGCAAAAATATTATCGCGTGCCAGCGCCGCCGTAAAGCGCGCGCCATAGTCGGCAAAACCCGCGGTGTGGCGCGTATCCGACGGCCTGGCGTAAAAGCTGTGAACGAAGTAGAAGTACGCGCCGTCGGGCACACCTTCCCACACGGGATGCCGCGCGCCGCCCTCACCTGCGGCCTGGTAGACCTGGTTCCAGCCCATTTGCGGCACCTTGAAACGGCTGCCGTCGGGCTGGGTGCGGCCGGCCAGGTCGAACTTGAGCACCTCGCCGGGGATCAGATCCAGGCCGCGGGTGCCGGCGCCGCCGTCGCCGGGCTGGCCCTCCTGGCTGTGTGTCAGCAGCATCTGCATGCCGACACAAACGCCGAACAGCGGCTTGTGGGCCGCGGCATGGAGCACCGCTTCCAGCATGCCGGAGCCCTTGAGCTCGCGCATGCAGTCGGCGATCGCGCCCTGCCCCGGCAGCACCACGCGCCCGGCGTTCATGACCTCGTCGGCGCGCGAGGTGACGATGACCTCGACGCCGCTGCCTTGCGCCACATGCTGGACCGCCTGCGACACGGAGCGCAGATTGCCCATGCCGTAATCGACCACGGCGACGGTGTTGGGTTGTGCCATTAAAAACCGGGGGTTGCTACGAAATTAATAGCTGCTCACGCAAGCGGACCGTGGGTCAGAGACCAAAAAAATGCTCAAGACCATGGTGTTGCCCTACAGCGAGCCCTTGGTCGAGGGAATCACGCCGGCAGAGCGTGGATCGATCTCCAGCGCCATGCGCAAGGCGCGCGCAAAGGCCTTGAACACGGTCTCGGCCTGGTGGTGGGCGTTGTCGCCGCGCAGGTTGTCGATGTGCAGGGTCACGAAGGCGTGGTTGGCAAAGCCCTGGAAAAACTCGTAGGCGAGCTGGCTGTCGAAGCTGCCGATCATGCCGCTCTTGAAGGGCACATGCATCTCGAGGCCGGGCCGGCCCGAAAAATCGATGACCACGCGCGACAGCGCCTCGTCCAGCGGCACATAGGCGTGGCCGTAGCGGCGCAGGCCCTTTTTGTCGCCGACGGCTTGCGCCACGGCCTGGCCCAGGGTGATGCCCACGTCTTCCACCGTGTGGTGGCCGTCGATGTGCAGGTCGCCCTTGGCCTGGATGTCCAGATCAATCAGGCCGTGCCTGGCGATCTGGTCCAGCATGTGGTCGAAAAACCCGATGCCGGTGGACAGGCTGGCCTTGCCGCTGCCGTCCAGGTTGAGCTTGACGGTGATCTGTGTCTCGGCCGTGTTGCGCGAGATCTCGGCGGTTCGGGGGGCCAGGGCAGGCGCGGCGGGGGGGGTGGTCATAGGGATTCTTTGAGGGCTGCCAGCATCTGGGCATTTTCACCGGCGGTGCCGACGGTCAGGCGCAAACAATTGGCAAGCAATGGATGCATTTTAGAAACGTTTTTGACCAGCACGCCACGGGACCGCATGCCTTCAAAGGTTTTTGCGGCGTCCGGGACCCGCACCAGCACCATGTTGGCGTCGCTTTTCCAGGTTTTGACACCCGGCAAGGCGCGCAGCGCATCCACCAGCACGGTCCGCTGGGCGCGGATGTCTTCGGCCTGGCCGGCAAACACCTCGGCGTGTTCCAGCGCAAACAGCGCGCACTCGTAATTGAGCACGCTGATGTTGTAGGGCGGGCGCACCTTGTCGATCTCGGCGATCAGCGCTTTCGGGCCCATCATGTAACCCAGCCGCACGCCGGCCAGGCCGAACTTGCTCATGGTGCGCATCAGCAGCACATGGCTGTGGCGGGCGATCCGGTGGATGTAGCTTTTGCTGGCGAAGGGCTGGTAGGCCTCGTCCATCACCACCAGCCCGGGCGCTGCGGCAATGACCTTGTCGATCACCGCGTCGTCCCACAGGTTGGCGGTCGGGTTGTTCGGGTAGGCGATGTAGATGATGGACGGCTGGTGTTCGGCGATCGCGGCCAGCATCGCGGCCTCGTCGAGCTCGAAGTCCGGCGTCAGGGGCACGCCGATGAACTTCAGGCCCTGCAACTGGGCGCTCATGGCGTACATCACGAAACCGGGAAGCGGCGCCAGGATGGAGGCACCCGGCACATCACAGGCCATGGCCAGCAGAGAAATCAGCTCGTCCGAGCCATTGCCCAGCATGATGTCGAAGCCCTCGGGCATGCCGGCGTGCTCGGCCAGCGCCTGGCGCAGTTCGTTGACACGCCCGTCCGGGTAGCGGTTCAGCGCGAGCGCGCCCAGGCGCTGGCCCAGGTGCGCCTGCAGCGCCGCCGGCAGCCGGTGCGGGTTTTCCATCGCGTCGAGCTTGACCAGCCCGCTTGATTCCTGGATGGCATAGGCGTGCATGGACTGCACATCCTGCCGGATCAGTTTTTTCAACTCAGGAGCAACGTCATTCACTTTTTCATCCTCATCTCGGCGGCGCGGGCGTGCGCCTGCAAACCCTCGCCATAGGCCAGCTCCGCGGCGATCTTGCCCAGGGTTTGCGCGCCGGCTTCGCTGACTTCGATGATGCTGGAGCGTTTCTGGAAGTCGTAGACGCCCAGCGGGCTGGAAAAACGCGCCGTGCCGCTGGTCGGCAAGACATGGTTGGGACCGGCGCAGTAGTCGCCCAGCGATTCGCTGGTGTACGCCCCGAGGAAAATCGCGCCGGCGTGTTTGAGCAGCGGTTCCCACTGGTGCGGATCGCGGCTGGAGACTTCGAGGTGTTCGGGTGCAATGCGGTTGCTGATGGCGCAGGCTTCTTCCATGCTGCGGGTGTGGATCAGCGCGCCGCGGCCGGTGAGGGATTTGGCGATGATTTCCGCACGCGGCATGCCGGGCAAGAGACGATCGATCGCGGCCTGCACCTCATCAAGATAAGCCGCATCCGGGCACAGCAAAATGCTTTGCGCCAGCTCGTCATGTTCGGCCTGGCTGAAGAGGTCCATCGCCACCCAGTCGGCCGGCGTTGTGCCGTCGGCCAGCACCAGGATTTCGCTGGGGCCGGCAATCATGTCGATACCCACCGTGCCGAACACACGCTTCTTGGCGCTGGCCACATAGGCGTTGCCCGGGCCGGTGATCTTGTCGACCTTGGGCACGGTCTGCGTGCCGTAGGCCAGGGCCGCCACCGCCTGCGCGCCGCCAATCGTGAAGGCGCGCGTGACGCCGGCCACATAAGCGGCCGCCAGCACCAGTTCGTTGCGCTCGCCCCGGCTCGACGCCGCCTGCTCGCCCGAGCCGCCGGTCGCCACACTGCCGCGCACTGGCGTGGGCACCACCATGATGATCTCCTGCACCCCGGCCACGTGGGCGGGAATGGCGTTCATCAGCAGGCTGGAGGGGTAGGCCGCCTTGCCGCCTGGCACATAAATGCCGACGCGGTCCAGCGGCGTGACTTTCTGGCCCAGCAAGGTGCCGTCCGCGTCGCGGTAGCTCCAGCTCTCGCCGGACGCCTTCTTCTGGGCCTCGTGGTAGCTGCGCACCCGGGCCGCGGCGGCCTGCAGGGCCTCGCGCTGGGCGGCGGGAATGGCATCGAAGGCGGCCTTGAAGTCCGCCTGTGTCAGTTCCAGGCCGGCCATGGACGCTGCCGACAGGCCATCAAAACGCGCGGTGTAGTCCAGCACCGCGGCATCACCGCGCTGCTGCACGTCCGCCAGGATGTCGGCCACGCGCTGTTCGATGGCCGCGTCGGTGTCCGCCGACCAGTGCAGCCTGGCCTGGAATTGAGCCTCAAACGTGCCGTCAGCCGTTGAAAGACGTGCGGGAGCAGCTATTAAAGTCATAGCAACCCTAGTTTGCCGGCCGGCCGATGGCCGAGCCGAAAGCGTCGATGATGGCGCGCAGCGGCGCCTGCTTGAGCTTGAGCGCCACCTGGTTGACCACCAGGTGCGAGCTGATGTCCATGATGCGTTCGACCTCGACCAGGTGATTGGCCTTGAGCGTGTTGCCGCTGCTGACCAGGTCCACGATTGCGTCGGCCAGGCCCGTCAGCGGCGCCAGCTCCATGCTGCCGTAGAGCTTGATCAGGTCCACGTGCACACCCTTGGTGGCAAAAAAGTCGCGTGCGATGCTGACAAACTTGGTCGCCACCTTCAGGCGCGAACCCTGCTTCACAGCGGCTTCGTAGTCGAAGCCCTCACGCACCGCAACACTCATGCGGCATTTGGCGATCTGCAGGTCCAGCGGCTGGTACAGGCCCTGGCCGCCATGTTCGATCAGCGTGTCCTTGCCGGTCACGCCGAGGTCGGCGCCGCCGTACTGCACATAGGTCGGGACATCGGTGGCACGCACCAGGACCACCCGCACATCGGGCCGGTTGGTGCCTATGATCAGCTTGCGCGATTTTTCCGGGTCTTCCAGCACCTCTATGCCGGCGGCCTTGAGCAGCGGCAGGGTCTCGTCGAAGATGCGGCCCTTGGACAGTGCGAGGGTGATCATGACTTGATTCTCTCGATGTCCGCGCCTATGCCGCGCAGCTTGGCTTCCATCTGGTCGTAGCCGCGGTCCAGGTGGTAAATGCGGTCGATCAGCGTCTCGCCTTCGGCCACCAGGCCGGCAATCACCAGGCTGGCCGACGCGCGCAGGTCGGTCGCCATCACGGTGGCGCCAGAAAGCTTTTCCACCCCTTCGATGATGGCGAACTTGCCGTCGATCTCGATCTTCGCGCCCAGGCGCACCATCTCGTTGACGTGCATGAAACGGTTTTCAAAAATCGTTTCGGTGACCTTGCTGGAGCCCTCGGCAATCGCGTTGAGCGCCATGAACTGGGCCTGCATGTCGGTCGGAAACCCGGGGTATTCGGTGGTGCGGAAGGACTGCGCCTGCATGCGGCCCGAGGCCTGCACCCGGATGAAACCGTCGCCGGGGGTGATCACGGCACCGGCGTCGCGCAGCTTGTCGATCACCGCTTCGAGATGGTCGGCGCGGCCGTGGCGCAACACCACATCGCCACCGGCCGCCGCGACGGCGCAGAGGAAGGTGCCGGTCTCGATGCGGTCCGCCACCACCTGGTGCGTGCAGCCGTGCAGGCGCTCCACGCCCTGGATGCGGATGCGGCTGGTGCCATGGCCCTCGATCTTCGCGCCCATCTTGATCAGCATCTCGGCCAGGTCGCCGATCTCCGGCTCCTGCGCGGCGTTTTCGAGGATGGTTTCACCCTCGGCCAGGCTGGCGGCCATCATGAAATTCTCGGTGCCGGTGACGGTGACCATGTCGGTCGTGATGCTGCAGCCTTTCAGGCGTTTTTGTCCCGCCGGCAGTTTGGCAATCATGTAGCCGTGTTCAACCACGATGTCGGCGCCCATGGCCTGCATGCCCTTGATGTGCTGGTCCACCGGCCGCGAGCCGATGGCACAGCCGCCGGGCAGCGACACCGTCGCCTCGCCGAAACGCGCCAGCAGCGGCCCCAGCGCCAGCACCGAGGCGCGCATGGTCTTGACCAGCTCATAGGGCGCCTCCGGCGAGCTCAGGCCGCCGGCGTTGATCAACACGGCGCCGGCGCTGCCTTCGACACGTTCGGCAGTCACGCCCATGTTGCGAATCAGCTTGAGCATGGTCGCCACGTCCTGCAGGCGCGGCACGTTTTCCAGCGTCACCGGATCGGCTGTCAGCAGCGCTGCGCACAGCTCGGGCAGGGCCGCGTTTTTTGCACCGGAAATATCGACGGTGCCGGCCAGCGCCCGGCCGCCCTTGATCAGTAGTTTGTCCATGGTCTTATTCTGCGGGGTGATTGGCCCATTCGGCGGGCGTGAAGGTTTTCATCGACAGCGCGTGCACCTCATCGGTCTTCAGGCGATTACCCAGCGTGGCATACACCCGCTGGTGCCGCTGAATCAGGCGCTTGCCTTCGAAGTCGGCGGAAACAATGGTCGCATACCAGTGCCGGCCGTCACCGCTGAGTTCAATGTGCTCACAGGCCAGGCCCGCGGCAATGATGGCTTGAAGTTCTTCGCTGGTCATGGTGTTCCGTGGGTCTGGTCAGTGCCTGATTTTGTAGCCGATGCGTAAAAGATTCACGGCGATGCCGCTGACCACCAGCCAGGCTGTGCCGACGATCGCCAGGCTCAGCCACGGCGAAACGTCGCTGACGCCGAAAAAGCCGTAGCGGAAACCGTCGATCATGTAGAAAAACGGGTTCAGGTGGCTGACGGTCTGCCAGAACGGCGGCAGCGAATGGATGGAGTAAAACACGCCGCTCAGAAAAGTCATGGGCATGATCACGAAGTTCTGGAACACCGCCATCTGGTCGAATTTTTCCGACCACAGGCCGGCGATCAGGCCCAACGCGCCCAACAGGCCTGCACCCAACAGCGCAAACACGATGATCCAGAGCGGCGCCACAAAACCCGGCCGGCCGAAATAAACCGTGACGGCAAACACCCCCAGCCCCACCGCCAGCCCGCGCACGATGGACGATCCCACATAGGCGCAAAACCAGGCCCAGTGCGACAGCGGCGTGAGCAGCACAAACACCAGGCTGCCCATGATCTTGCTCTGGATCAGCGAGGACGAACTGTTGGCAAAGGCGTTTTGCAACACACTCATCATCACCAGGCCAGGCACCAGGAAGGCGGTGTAGCTGACGGTGCCGTACACCACAACCCGGTCCTGCAGCACATGGCCGAAGATCAGCATGTACATCACAGCCGTGAGAATGGGCGCGCCAACGGTCTGGAATCCGACCTTCCAGAAACGCAGCACTTCCTTGTAGAACAGGGTTTGCCAGCCGGTCATCATGCTGCCACCCCGATCTTCCCGGCCATCACCTCGAGGAAGACGTCTTCGAGATCGGCCTTGCGGATCTCGACGTCCTCGGCCACCAGTCCGGCCTCGCGGATGGCGCTGAGGTAGTGCTCGATCTCATTGGCATTGTGCGCGGGCAGTTGCACGATGCGGCCGGTGATGCGCGCCTTGTCGGCAATCGCCTGCGGCAACTCGCTGTCGATCTTGAAGCGCAGCACATTCGAGGAAGCGGTCTTGAGCAGCTCGGACGTGGTGGCCAGCGCCACCACACGGCCCTGCTTGAGCATGGCAATGCGGCTGCACAAGGCCTCGGCTTCTTCCAGGTAGTGGGTGGTGAGCAGCACCGTGCTGCCCTGTTTGTTGAGTTTGGCGATGAATTGCCACAGGGTCTGGCGCAACTCCACGTCCACGCCGGCGGTGGGTTCGTCGAGCACGATGACCTGCGGCTTGTGCACCAGCGCCTGCGCCACCAGCATGCGCCGCTTCATGCCGCCCGAAAGCTGCCGCATGTTGGCGTTGGCCTTGTCCGCCAGGCCCAGGCTGGCCAGCAGCTCGTCGATCCAGGCGTCGTTGTTCTTCACACCGAAATAGCCGGACTGGATGCGCAGCGCCTCGCGCACGCTGAAGAAGGGGTCGAACACCAGTTCCTGCGGCACCACGCCGAGCTTGCGGCGCGCAGCGGCATAGTCACTCACCACATTGCTGCCATGCACCGTGACGGTGCCGCTGGTGGCGCGCGACAGGCCCGCCAGAATGCTGATCAGCGAGGTTTTGCCGGCGCCGTTGGGCCCCAGCAGGCCGAAAAACTCTCCCGGCTGGATGTCGAAGCTGACATCGTCCAGCGCCCTGACGCCAGGTGCGGAACGGCTGCGGGTGCTGGGGTAGGTTTTGGAGACAGACTGGAAGGAGATGGCGGGCATGAGCCAACTATTTTAGTCGTCCCTGAGAAACCCCCTAACTCCAGTATTGATGAGGGTTAGCGGGGTGGTAGAGCGGCATAGATATTGCAAGAATTGAGGCCATTAAAGCTTCAAACCTTGCAAACTCATGGCACTTCG